>Ga0307436_1000156_pt1 | contig 28858 bp, 25 predicted proteins | sample SalMarWE160440MG_FD_202513 | JGI IMG/M metagenome (GOLD analysis project Ga0307436, IMG submission 202513) | Salt marsh sediment microbial communities from the Plum Island Ecosystem LTER, Massachusetts, United States - WE1604-40 | ecosystem: Environmental > Aquatic > Marine > Intertidal zone >...
TGCGCAGGCGATAGCCCTCGCTGAGTTTGGCGATCCGGCAGAGGCGGCGGCGTGCTATGAACGGGCGATCGCGCTCGAGCCGGAAGCGGCGTACCTGCGACACAACTACGGCCTGCTGTCGCTCTATCGCGGCGATTTTTCCCGCGGCTGGGCTGAGCACGAGTGGCGACTGAAGGACATCGGCTACACGAACGTCGATCGCGCACCGCTGGTGCCCGACTGGCAGGGCGAGGATGTCGCTGGCAAGCGGCTTCTGGTCAATCGCGAGCAGGGGCATGGCGACACGATCCAGTTCGTGCGCTTCCTGCCGCTGCTGGCGGCCATGAACGCCAAGGTGACGCTGACGGTGCCGTCGTCGCTGAAGACGCTGTTGCAGCGAGCCTTTCCGGATGTCGACATGGCCGACGTGATGGGGCTGAGAGGCGATTTCGACTACCAGGTGGCGCTGATGAGCCTGCCGGCGAGGTTGGGGGTCGGGCGGGACCAGCTGGCGCGGACGGTCCCTTATCTCATCGCCGATGATGCGATGGTCGCCAAGTGGCGTGACCGGCTGGGGCCTGACGGCTTCAAGGTCGGCATCGCCTGGCAGGGCAGTCCGGAGTATTTTCGCGACCGTTACCGCTCTATGCCGCTGACCCATTTCCGGCCGTTGGCGGAGGTTGCCGGCGTGCGGTTGATCAGCGTGCAGGCGGTCAACGGCCTCGACCAGCTCGACAAGCTGCCGCCGGGGATGAAGGTGGAAAGCTTCGGCGCCGAGATTGGCAACAATCCCAATGGCTTCGAAGAGATCGCCGGCCTCATGGCCAACCTCGATCTGGTGATTTCCTCCGATACGGTCAGCGTCCATCTCGCCGGCGCACTCGCTCGCCCGGTGTGGGTGGCGCTGCGTCATCGCCCCGACTGGCGCTGGCTCGACCAGGGTTCCACCTCACCGTGGTATCCGACCATGCGGCTCTTCCGGCAGAAACGGCACCTGGACTGGGAGGGGGTGTTCGCCGAGATCGCGGCGGCGCTGGCCGAAGAGGTCGCCGCCCGGGGTTGACGCCCGTCAATGGCGGAAGTGGCGCATGCCGGTGAACACCATGGCGAGGTCGCGTTCGTCGGTGGCGGCAATCACTTCGTCGTCGCGCACGGAGCCGCCGGGCTGGATGATGGCGGTGGCGCCGGCGGCGGCGGCGGCGAGGAGGCCGTCGGGGAAAGGAAAGAACGCGTCGGAGGCGCACACCGAGCCGGCGGCGAGCGACCGGTCGAGGCCGGCGGCGGCGGCGGCCTCCATCGCCTTGCGCGCCGCGATGATGGCGGCGTCGACGCGGCTCATCTGGCCGGCGCCGATGCCGGCGGTGGCGCCGCCCTTGGCGTAGACGATGGCGTTCGATTTGACGTGCTTGGCGACGCGCCAGGCGAACAACAGGTCGGCGGTCTCGGCAGCACTCGGCCGGCGCTTGGTGACGACCTTGAGATCACCCTCGGCGATCATGCCCCAGTCGCGGTCCTGAACCAGCAGACCGCCGGCGAGGCTGCGCACGGTGAGGCCGTGGCCGGCGGGATCGGGCAGGCGGTCAGCGACTAGCAGGCGCAGGTTCTTCTTCGCCGCCACGATGGCGAGGGCCTCGTCGCTGGCGCCGGGGGCGATGATCACTTCGGTGAAGATCTTGACGATCTCGCCGGCCGCCGCGGCATCGAGCGGACGGTTGAGAGCGACGACGCCGCCGAAGGCGGAGGTGGGATCGGTGCGCAGGGCGCGGCGATAGGCCTCGGCGAGGCTTGCGGCAGTGGCGACGCCGCACGGGTTGGCGTGCTTGATGATGGCGACGGCCGCGGACCGGGCGGGGTCGAACTCGGCGACCAGCTCGTAGGCGGCATCGGTGTCGTTGAGGTTGTTGTAGGAGAGCTGCTTGCCCTGCACCTGCCGGGCGGTGGCAGCGCCGGGGCGCTCGTCGCCGGTTACGTAGAGACCGGCGCTCTGATGCGGGTTCTCGCCGTAGCGCAACGGGATGGCCAGCCGGCCGGCAACGCTCTGCCAGGCCGGTAGCGGCTGCGGCGCCGGGCCGGCAAACCAGGCGGCGATCGCCGCATCGTAGGCGGCGGTGCGGGCAAAGGCCTTGCCGGCCAGGCGACGGCGCAGCGCCAGCGGCGTCGCCCCGCCGTCCGCTGCCAACGCGGCGACCAGATCGTCGTAGTCGGCGGGGTCGACGATGACCGTGGTGTAGGCATGGTTCTTGGCGGCGGCGCGGATCATCGCCGGCCCGCCGATGTCGATCTGCTCGACGACGGCGCGCTCGCCGGCGCCGGCGGCGACGGTCTGCTCGAACGGATAAAGATTGACGGCGACGAGATCGATGGCGGCGATGCCGAGGGCGGTCATCGCCTCGGCATGGGCGGGCTCGTCGCGCACCGCCAGCAGGCCGCCGTGGATGGCGGGATGCAACGTCTTGACGCGGCCATCCATGATCTCGGGAAAGCCGGTGATCTCGGCAACGTCGCGCGAGGCGATGCCGGCGGCGGCGAGCGCGGCGCGGGTGCCGCCGGTCGAGATGAGCTCGACGCCGCGGGCGGCAAGCGCTTCGGCGAATGCGACAAGGCCCGATTTGTCATAGACCGACAGCAGCGCGCGGCGCAGGGGAACCAGATCGGGGAGCGGCGAGCTTGCCGGTGTGGTGGCCATCGGATGCCGGAGCGCGGAGCGGGGCGGGACGGGCGGCGATTAGCACGATTTGGCGGGCCGATGAACCGCTCGCGTCATTGCGCCTCACCCCTCGATGGCGGTCGCGTCGGCGGCGGGCAGCTCCCGCTGGCGGCGGCCGCCAAGGGCGGTACGGTGCAGATACCAGGCAACGCTCGGGTTCTGCTGGACACGGCCGTAGATGACCACCTGGTCGGTGCGGCGGTTGCCGCGCGCGTCGGACATCAGGATGCTCTCCTCGATGGCAAGATCGGCGGCGTCGGTTTCGAACTCCCAGCTCTCGCCATCGGGCAGCTCGAGGTGAACGGCGGCACCCGAATCGATCAGCGTCGCGCGCACGTAAGGATGGAGATGGAAGCGGATGGCGTAAGCGTCCTTGCCGCTGCGGTGCACCGCTTCGCCGGTCGGCGACATGAAGGTGTCGATCCCCTCGAGGCGGTCGCCGGCGTTGGCAAGGATGAGCTCGCGTTGGTGGACGATGCGGTAGCGGTCAACGTAGCCATCGTGACGCAACGTCAGCGAAGTCGCGTCGCCGACGGTGCGGCGGTCGATGTCGATGCGCGAGGGTCCGGCGACGATCGCCTCGCCGAGCCATTCGCTGACGAGGCCCCGGGTCAGGAAGCGGCACGACGAGGTGTCGTTGAGGGTGGCGGTCGAGTGGGCGGCGGTGGTGCGCGCCAGCCGACGCAACGACACGCTGCCCGGCTGCGGCACGCCGCAATTGATGATCAGCCGCTGGCGGCCGACGCTCATCTCGAAGGAGAGACAGCCGGCATGGGCGCCAAGGCTGAACTCGATCGGCGGCGGGCGACCGGCGTCGACCACCACGATGGTACCGCCGGCCTCCATGCGCTGATAGCCACTGTGCGGCGCGTTGACCGGCGGGGCTCCGCGGATGTCGTCATAGGCGAGCACCGTGGCTAGCTGGTCGGTGGCAGTGTCGCCGACGCCGTTGAAGTGGGCGAAGCCGCCGTCGCCCTGACGGAAGAAGCGTAGCATCGGCATCATGCGGTCGATCGCCGAGACCAGAATGCGCGAGGGCTGGCCGCCGCTGCTGGCGAACGCCTGACGCAGGGGCAGAAGATCGATCAGCACCTCGAGAATGGCGACGGGATTGCGGCTGACGTGGCCGCCATCGGGCAGAACCTGACTGACCAGCTCGAGATCGAGATGACGGCTCGCCTGCCTGAGGAAGCGCGGCTGGTCCGACATCGACAGGGCAGTGGCGGCGAGCGCAATCATCACCCGCAGACGCGGCAGTCCAGGGGCGCCGTCGTAGGCAACGCGGCGCAGATAACGCACCTGGCGGGTAAGCGAGCGCATGAAGCGGCGGTAAAAGGCGAAGTCACAGCCTTCGAGGACGAGCGGGGCCTGCGACAGCCAGGCAAGGATGCGGCGGGCGACGACGTCCGGCTCCCAGGCGGCGACGTCGTGCCGGCGGCTGTGGCGAATCCACTCGTCGATGAGACTGCGCGCGTTCGAGCGCGACAGGCTCATGTCGGAGGCGCGCAGATGCCTGAGCCAGCCGAAAGCGTGGAGATGACGCGACCAGCCGTGGTTGGGCGGCTCGGCGTCGAAGACGGAGAAGCCGTCGACCTGGATGCCGTCGCCGTTGAACACCCAGCGGCCGGCGTAGATGTCGAGGGCGGCGGTGGGATCGGCGGTGCGCAGGTCGATCGGGGCGATCAATAGGCGCTCAGGCACCGGCCCGGCATAGCGCCAGCGGTAGAGAAAGCTGGTGTGGAACCAGAAGGCGGCGGCGCGGCGCACGGCACCGAGGGTGAAGCGCATCTGCCGCCCTTGACCGGACGCCGATCTGAGCGCCATCGCCGTCAAGCCCCTTTCCCGCACGCCGGCCGCTCGAATCGGCGTCGGCGGACTATCGCCCTATCGGCAATTGCGGGCAAGGAATCAGCCTTTCTGAAGCCGCGCGACGAAAAACCCGTCGAGACCGCAAAGTCGTGGGGTTGCGGCAGCAAGGTGGAAGGGGAGCGTGCGCACGGTTCCGATCGGGGTGACCGTGTCGGCAAGGCCGCCGACCTCGGCGGCGGCGATCGGCAGTGGCCGCAGCGGCAGGTGCGAGACGGCGCGGTCGAACTGATCCTCACCCTCTTCGCGCTCCAACGAACAGACGCAATAGATGAGAATGCCGCCGGGCCTCAGCAACGCGAGGGCACGCTCGATCATCTGCGCCTGAAGATCGGCGAGAACGGGAACGTCGGCGGGCCGCTTCAGCCAGGCGACATCCGGGTGGCGGCGGATGGTGCCGGTCGCGGTGCACGGCGCGTCGAGGAGAACCGCGTCGAAGCGATCGGGCGGTGTCCAGGCGAGCACGTCGGCGGCGACGGTCTCGGCGGCAAGGCCGAGTCGGGCGAGGTTGGCCGACAGGCGATCGAGACGGGCGGGCGATATGTCGACCGCGGTGACGCGGGCGCCGGCGTGGCAGAGGACGGCGGTCTTGCCGCCGGGGGCGGCGCAGAGATCGGCGACGCGCTTGCCGCTGACGTCGGCGAGCAGGCGCGGGGCAAGCGCCGCGGCGGCGTCCTGTACCCACCATGCCCCTTCGGCAAAGCCGGCAAGTCGGTCGACCGGACCGGCCGCGATCGTGCGCACCGTCCCGGTCGGCAGAACGACGCCGCCGAGGCGCTGCGCCCACACGGCCGGATCGGATTTGACGGTGAGGTCGAGATACGGCTCCTGTTTGTGCGCCGCGGCGATGCGGCGGGCGGCGCGCTCGCCATAGGCCGCGCACCAGCGTCGCCACAGCCAGCCGGGCGTATCGACGGCGTCAACGTCGACATCGGCCACAAGCGCGGCGCCGTCGCGCGCCAGCCGACGCAGGACCGCGTTGGCAAGCGCCTTGTAGCGGCGCGCGCGCGGGTCGGCGGCGATCTGATCGATGGCGATCGAAACGGCGGCGTGATCGGCCGTCTCCATGAAGAGGATCTGCGCCGCGGCGCACTCGAGCACGCGCGCAAAATCGCCAGCGTGCGATGGGCGCCTGGCGATCAGGCGATCGAGGACGGCGGTGATTTCGCCGTGATGGCGCAGCGCCGTGCCGACGATGGCGCGGGCGAAGGCGCGCTCGCGAGCCGGCAGGGCGGCGTAGTCGGCGTCGCCGCCGCTGTCGAGGAGTCCGTCGAGCGACCGGCCGGCGTCGAGGACGGAGGTGAGCAGGCGGCTCGCTGCATGGCGGGCGGCGAAGCCGGGGCGGGCGTTCGTCGCGGCAGGCCGGCCCGGCCTGGTCAACTCCGCGGCCCGTGCAGGCGGCTCGCGGGGCCGGTGCGGCCGACCCGCGGCATTGCGGTGCGCAACAGGTTCATGGAACGATGTCCGGGTCGGGGGCAAAGCCGGTGGCGAGCATCGCTCAATGATGGGCAGGCGGCGGCGGCGCCGCAAGACGGCGGGCGTTGGCGCCGAGTGAATTCGGCGCAATGCCGATACTCGTATTACGTGTATAATTGCACTATATTCTCTTTTGACGCGGACCGCTTTCAAGCAGCCGCCGCCAGCGTTATTGTGAATATATTCCTGCGAGCGAGTCGGGAGACTTCGAGTCGGGAGCCTTCATGCGGCACTCTGCCAGGGGATTGATCGTCGGGCTGGGGGTGATGGCGTTCGTCTGCGGCGGGCGGCCCACGGACGCAACGGGTCCCCTCGCCGGGCCGGTGGCGGCGGACGTGGTGAGGGTCATCGACGGCGACAGCATCGAAGTCAGCGCCCGCCTGTGGCTCGGTCTCGACCTCACCGTCGAGGTCCGCGTCAGGGGTATCGACGCGCCGGAAACGGGCAGCCGGGCCGGATGCCTCTCCGAGAGGAGGATGGGCAGGGCGGCGACCGAACGGCTGCGGCAGCTCGCGGTCGGCGAACTGCGGCTGACCAATATCGCCACCGACAAGTACGGCGGCCGCGTCGACGCCGACGTGACCAACGGCGACGGCATCGACATCAGGAGCGCCATGCTCGCCAGCGGGCTGGCGCGGGCCTACGGCGGCGGCAAGCGCAGCGATTGGTGCGAACTGGCCGGATTGGTCGGCAACTGAGCAGCTGCCCAAAATCTGGCCAGGACATATTGAACCGCCGGAACGACCGGCTCACCATGCGGCGGGTGCGATTCGTTGCTGATTCGCCAACAGTGGCCACAAGGCCCACAGGCCGCGCCTACGGGGAGGATGGGAAACCATCGGAGGACCCGATATGAAGTGGCTTAACGTCATCACGATGATCCTGGTGATCATCGGCGCGATCAATTGGGGTTTGGTTGGTCTGTTCGGTCTGAATCTGGTAGCGGTGATCTTCGGCTTCTCGCCGATTTTGCTCAAGCTCATCTACATCATCGTCGGCCTGTCCGGCGTGTACCAGATCATGCCGCTGTCGAAGGCGATGCAGGAGCAGATGGTTTGAGCGCACAAGTCAACGTCTGAGATGGAAAGGCCCGGCAGTGCCGGGCCTTTCGCGTTTTGTTCAGGCCGACGCCCGTCGGTTCTGGCGGTTGTCGACCAGGTCGGTGACGACCGTCGGCTCGGCCAGCGTTGAGGTATCGCCGAGATTGGAGAAGTCGTCCTCGGCGATCTTGCGCAGGATGCGCCGCATGATCTTGCCCGAGCGGGTCTTGGGCAGGCTTGGGGCGAACTGGATGAAGTCGGGATGGGCAAAGGCGCCGATCTCCTTGCGCACCCAGTCGTCGAGCTCCTTGCGCAGCTCTTCCGACGGGTTGTGGCCGGCCATCAGCGTGACGTAGGCGTAGATTCCCTGTCCCTTGACGTCGTGCGGATAGCCGACGACGGCCGCCTCCGACACCTTGGGATGGGCAACGAGGGCCGATTCGATCTCGGCGGTGCCCATGCGGTGGCCCGACACGTTCAGGACATCGTCGACGCGGCCGGTGATCCACCAGTAGCCGTCCTCGTCGTACCGGCAACCGTCGCCGGTGAAATAGAAGCCGGGGTAGGTCACGAAGTAGGTGTCGACGAAGCGTTTGTGATCGCCGTAGACGGTACGCATCTGGCCCGGCCACGAATCCGCTATGACCAGGTTGCCGGTGCCGACGCCGTCGATGACCTTGCCGTCGTTGTCGACCATCGCCGGCTTGACGCCGAAGAACGGCCGCGTCGCCGAGCCCGGCTTGAGATCGGTGGCGCCGGGCAGAGGAGTGATGAGAATGCCGCCGGTCTCGGTCTGCCACCAGGTGTCGACGATCGGGCAACGGCTGTCGCCGCAGACGTGGTAGTACCACTCCCACGCCTCCGGGTTGATCGGCTCGCCGACCGTGCCGAGCAGCCTGAGCGAGGCGCGCGAGGTCTGCTTGACGTAATCGTCGCCGGCCCCCATCAGCGCGCGGATCGCGGTCGGCGCGGTGTAGAGGATGTTAACCTTGTGCTTGTCGATCAACTGCCAGATGCGTGACGGCGTCGGCCAGTTGGGCACGCCCTCGTACATGACGGTAAGCGCGCCGTTGGCGAGGGGACCGTAGACGATATAGCTGTGGCCGGTCACCCAGCCAACGTCGGCGGCGCACCAGTAAACGTCGCCGTCGTGATAGTCGAAGATGAGCTGGTGGCTCATGGCGACGTAGACCAGGTAGCCGCCGGTGGTGTGGAGCACGCCCTTCGGCTTGCCGGTCGAGCCGGAGGTATAGAGGATGAACAGCGGATCCTCGGCGTTCATCTCCTCCGGCGGACAATCGGGCGAGGCGTCGGCGATGACCTCGTCGTACCAGACATCGCGGCCGGGCTGCATGGCCACCTTGCCGCCGGTGTGGCGCACCACGATGACACGCTGGACGATCGCGCCGTCGCGCTCGGCGAGGGCGATGGCCTCGTCGGTGTTGGCCTTGAGCGGGACCTTGCGGCTGCCGCGCACGCCCTCGTCGGTGGTGATGACAAAGCCGGAGCGGCAGTCCTCGATGCGGCCGGCGAGCGCCTCGGCGGAGAAGCCGCCGAAGACGACCGAGTGGATCGCGCCGATGCGGGCGCAGGCCAGCATGGCGAAGGCGATCTCGGGAATCATCGGCAGGTAGATGGTCACCCGGTCGCCTTTCTTGACGCCGTGGGCCTTGAGGACGTTGGCGAGCTTGCACACCTCCTGGTGAAGCTCGCGGTAGGTGATGCGACGCACCGTGCCGTTGGGATCGTCGGGCTCCCACAGGATGGCAGTCTGGTCGCCGCGGCTGGCGAGGTGGCGGTCGAGGCAGTTGGCCGACACGTTGAGGGCGCCGTCCTCGAACCACTTGATCGATACGTCGGGGACCTTGAAGGTCGTGTTCTTGACCTTGGTGAACGGCTTCATCCAGTCGATGCGCTTGGCCTGCTCGGCCCAGAAACCGTCAGGGTCATCGAGCGAACGCTTGTACATGGCGATATATTTGTCGGCGTCGATGTAGGCGCGCTTCTTCCACTCGGCCGGGACCGGATGAACCATCACCTCTGACATCTTGCTCCTCCCGTTATCGGCCGCGCGGACCCACCTCTCGACATATGTCGCCACGTGCGTTTAAAGCGCCGGTGGCCGGCATGATGCAACCCCGTCGGTCGCCGCGCGCACCGGCTCACAGTCCACCCATCTTGCACACGCGCTTCCATTCAGCGTCGGTGACCGGCTGCACCGACAGCCGCGACAGGCGAACCAGCGCCATGCCGGCCAGCGCCTTGTCGGCCTTGATCGCGGCGAGCGTCACCGGTTTGGGGACCGGCCCGACCGCGGCAATATCGACGCAATCCCACGCGCTGTCGGTCGAATCCGGGTGGGCTGGCCTGATCACCTCGACGATGCCGACGATCCGCTTCTCGCCGCCCGAATGATAGAAGAAACCGCGGTCGCCCTGGTTCATCGCGCGCATGTTGTTGCGGGCGGTGAAGTTCCTGACGCCGTCCCATTCCTGTCCAATCTTGCCCTTCCTCTCCTGGTCGTCCCACGACCAGGTATCGGGCTCGGATTTGAACAACCAGTAGGCCATGGCGGTCGGCTCATGCTCGCCGCGAACCTAGTCGCGCCAACGGGATACGTCCAGTCTCAGTCGGCTTCGCGGCGGAGCGGCCGCGCCATCAGACCGTCGATGGCGGCGTCGACGGTGAGCGTGTCATCGAGGACGGCCGCGACCGCTTCGACGATCGGCATCTCGACGCCGTGGCGACGGGCGAGATCGCGGGCGACGGCGGCGGTGGCGATGCCCTCGGCGAGCGGATGGGGGGCGGAGCGGTCGCCGCCGGCGCCGATGAGGGCACCGTAGGAAAAGTTGCGCGACTGCGGACCCGAGCAGGTCAGCACCAGGTCGCCCAGCCCGGAAAGGCCCATCAGGGTATCGGCGCGGGCGCCCAAAGCCTCCGCCAGGCGGCGAAGCTCGGCGAAGGCGCGGGCGATCAGGGCGGCGCTGGCGCTGGCACCAAGACGCCGGCCGGCGACGATGCCGGCGGCGATCGCAAGCACGTTCTTGACCGCGCCGCCGATCTCGACCCCAACCATGTCGGTCTCGGCATATGGCCGGAATGTCTGGCTGGCGAAGACGCGGCAGAGGTCGAGGGCGAGGCGCGCGTCGCCAACGGCGATGGTGACGGCGGTCGGCAGGCCGCGGCCGACGTCGGTTGCGAAGCTCGGGCCGGAGAGCGCCGCCGGGATTGCTTGCCGCGCGCTCTCGGCAACCACCTCCGACAGGCGCCGGTCGGTGCCACGCTCGAGGCCCTTGGCGGCGATGACGAGCGGGGTCGCCGCCGTGAGGTGAGGCGCCAACATGGCAGTAACGGCGCGCACGGTCTGCGCCGGCACGGCGAGCACGACCACGTCGGCGAGGGCAACGGCGGCAATCGTGCCGGTGGCGGTGATTGCGTCGGCGACGGGGATGTCGGGAAGGCGGGGATTGCGGCGGTCGCGATTGATGGCGGCGACGGCCGCCGGATCGCGGGCCCATAGGGTGACGGTGCGCCCGGCGCGTGCGGCGACCAGCGCCAGCGCCGTGCCCCAGGCGCCGCCGCCGACGATGGCGACGGTCTCGCTCAAGCGGCCGCCCCGGTGCCGAGTGGCCAGCGCGGGCGGGCGGGAGCGTCGAGCCGGTCGCTCTCACCGAGCGCCAGGTGCTCGGCGCCGGCCCAGGCGATCATGACGCCGTTGTCGGCGCACAGGCGCGCCGGCGGCGCCACCAGGCGAAAGCCACGGACGCCGGCGGCACGGCGAAGGGCGGCGCGCAATGCTTCGTTGGCGGCGACGCCGCCGGCGACGACCAGAACCGGCGGGGTGTCGTGGGCAGCGGCAAACATCTCCATGGCGTGCTCGGCGCGATTGACGACGACGTCGATGACCGCCGCCTGAAACGAGGCGCAGAAGTCGGCGACATCGTTGTCGGACAGCGGCGCAGCGGCCTCGGCGGCGAGCCGCAGGGCGGTCTTGAGGCCGGAGAACGAGAAATCGGCGCCCGGCCGGTCGATCAGCGGGCGGGGCAATGCGACGCGGGCCGGATCTCCGGTGCGGGCGGCGTGCTCGACCGCCGGGCCGCCGGGATAGGGCAGGCCGAGCAGCTTGGCCGCCTTGTCGAACGCCTCGCCGAGCGCGTCGTCGATGGTGGTGCCGACGCGCCGATAGCCGCCGACCCGCTCGACCATGACGAACTGGCTGTGGCCGCCGGAAACAAGAAGCAGCAGGTAAGGGAAATCCAGATTGTCGGTGAGACGGGTGGTGAGGGCGTGGCCTTCCAGATGGTTGACCGCGACGAGCGGCTTGTCGGCGGCGAGCGCGATCGCCTTGCCGGTGGTCAGCCCGACGAGGACGCCGCCGATCAGGCCGGGGCCGGCGGTCGCGGCAACACCGTCGAGGCGATGGAACGACACCTCGGCCTCGCTCATGGCGGCGGCGATGACGCCGTCGAGCGCCTCGACATGGGCGCGCGCGGCGATCTCGGGAACGACGCCGCCGAAGACGGCGTGGTCGGCGACCTGCGACAGGACGATGTCGGAGAGAATCCGGCCGGACCCGTCCCGGCGGCGCTCGACGACGGCGGCTGCGGTCTCGTCGCAACTGGTCTCGATGCCGAGAACGATCATGGTTTTCCCGTTGAATCGGAACGGCCGGACGTGCTTGGCTCGCGGCGCGCGGGCGACCGCCTGCGCGAAGGATCCGCACGCCGGTCACCAGACGCCCTAACACCCGGACAAACCCCGTGCAATCAGCCGAAGTCGGTATCGCAGCACTGCGCCTCGGCGCCCGCGGCAGCCCGCTGGCGCTCGCCCAGGCGGCGGCGGTGCGCGCCGCCCTCACCCGCGTTCACCGCAGCGGCACCATTGCCGTCGTGCCGATCAGAACCACCGGCGACCGTATCCGCGACCGGCCGCTCGGCGAGGCCGGCGGCAAGGGCCTGTTCACCAAGGAAATCGACGAGGCGCTGCTCGCCGGGCGCATCGACGCGGCGGTGCACTCCGCCAAGGACATGCCGACGCAGTTGCCCGACGGATTGATCATCGCCGCCTGTCTCGAACGCGGCGACGTGCGCGACGCCTTCATCTCGCCGGTGGCGGCGAGGCTGGCAGAGCTGCCGCAGGGAGCGGTGCTGGCAACGTCGTCGCTCCGCCGCAAGGCGCTGGCGCTGAGGGCGCGGCCGGACCTCAAGGTGGTGGCCGTGCGCGGCAACGTCGAGACGCGACTCGCCAAAGTGACGGCCGGCGAGATGGACGCCACCGTGCTGGCCGCCGCCGGCCTTGCCCGCCTCGATCTGCTCGCACGGGCAAGCGCCATCATGACACCGGAGGAATGGCTGCCGGCGGTGGGACAGGGGGTGATCGCGATCGCGACGCGTGCTGACGACCGCCGCACGATCGATCTTCTCGCGGCGATCGACCATGCTGCCACCGCGATCGCGCTTTGCGTCGAACGGGCCTTCCTGGCCAGGCTCGACGGATCGTGCCGCACCCCGATCGGCGGCCTGGCCGAGGTCGACGGCGAGCGCGTGCGGCTGCGCGGCATCATCGTCAAGCCGGACGGCAGCGCCTGTTTCGCGGTCGCGCGGAGCGGTTTGACGACGGATGCCGAGCGTATCGGCGGCGATGCCGGTGCCGAACTCGCCGAGCTCGGCGGGCCGGATTTCTTCGCCGGCGCCTGAGCCGATGCGCCTCATCGTCACGCGGCCGGAGCCGGACGCGAGCGAGACCGCCGGGCGGCTGCGAGCGCTCGGTCATTCGGTGCAGGTGGCGCCGATGATGTGGATCGAGTGGGCACCGCAACCGACCGGGCTTGTCGCTCCGGCGGCGATCGCCCTCACCAGCCGCAACGCCGTGCGTGCGCTCGCCGACTGGCCGTCAGCTCAAGGGTGGCGGCGGCTGCCGGTCTACGCCGTCGGCGAGGCCACGGCGGCCCTCGCCCGCGCCGGCGGCTTCGGCGACGTGCGTGTCGGTGACGGCGATGCGGCGGGGCTCGTACGGCTGGTACGGGCGGACTTCGACAAGACAGCCGGCGCGATCCTCCATCCGGCGGGGCGCGACCGTTCCGCCGACCTCGCCCAGATGCTTGCCGGGTTTACGGTCACCACGGTCGAAGCCTACCGCGCGGTCGCCGTGCCCGCGCTCGACCCCGCCACGGTTGAAGCGATCGCCTCGTCGGCGGTCGACGGCGTGCTGTTCTTCTCGCGGCGGACGGCGGCGATCTTCGCCGATCTGGTCGAGGCGGCCGGCATCGCCAAGGGACTGGCGGGGACGACGTTGTTCGCGCTGTCGCAGGCGGTGGCGGCACCGCTCGTCCGGCTGCGGCCGGCGGCGATCAAAACTGCGGCGCGGGCGGACGAGGACAGCCTGATGGCGACGATTGGGCGCGGGTGAGGCTTCGCGCTCCGCGACGGGTATTGTAGGGTCGGGGCGCGGCGGGCGTTGCGAGGGGACGATGGCGGCGGACGAGGACACGGCGAAAGCCGGCAAATCCAACGAGGAACGACGGAGCGGCGGCGACCGGCGGCAGCGGCCGCCGGTGACCATCGACCTCAAGGCGGAGGCCAGCGAACCGCAAGCTTCACCGTCTCCATCACCGTCGCCGTCACCGTCGGGATCAACGACTTCACCGCCGCCGGGGTCGCCTTCGCCGTCGCCGGTGAAGGAAGGCGCGGCGCGCTCGCGCACGCCGCCGCCGCCGTCGCAACGGGAAGGCTTGCTGCGCGCCGGAGCCGCGGGGGTGGCGGGCGGCGTGTTCGCGCTGGTGCTGGTGGTCGTGCTGCAGGCGACCGGGCTGCTGCCGGTGCCGGGACGGACCGCCGCCACGCGGGCGAGCGCGACGGCGCAATCGGCCGCCGACGCCGCCACCGCCCTCGACCGGCGGGTGACGGCGATCGAGGCGATGACGGCGGACCTGCCGACGCTGCGCGCCGACAGCGCCAAGCTGGATGCCAGGATAGCGGCGCTTGAGACCGCCGCCGGGTCGACGGCGACGAAGGGCGACGTGGAGGGTCTCGCCGGCAAGGTCGCCGATCTCGCCAGCCGGCTCGATTCGCTGCCGGCGGCGGCGAGCGCCGCCGACCTGACGGCGCTCTCCGCGCGGGTGACGCGGCTGGAGACGTCGATGACCGGCACGGAAGCAGTCCCCGCCGGCGCCGCCAGCGCGCTCGCCGGCCGGCTGGACGCCGCCGAGGCGAGCGTGGCGCGACTCTCCAAACGGGTCGCCGCCCTCGAGGACAAGATGGCGGCGCTGACCGCAGCCTCCGGCGCCATGGGCGAAAGCGAGACCGCAGCACGGACGATCGCGGCGGTGTCGTTGCGCCAGGCGGTCGAGGCCGGCCAACCGTTCGCCACCGACCTCGACATGGCGGCGGCGCTCGGTATGGCCGGCGACAATATCGACGCGCTGCGCCCGTTCGCGGTGAACGGCGTGGCGACCCGCGAGGCACTCGCCGCGGAGTTCCCGGCGGTCGCCGACGCCATCCTGGCGGTGACCAAGAGCAAGCAGAGCGGCGGCAGCCTGGTGGACCGGATGGTCGGCAGCCTCGCCGGCCTGGTCACCGTGCGGCCGAGCGGCCCGGTCGCCGGCAACGACCCGCCGGCCATCGTGTCACGGATCAAGGCCGCGGTCGCCAAGGGCGATTTCGCCACCGCGCTCAGCGAGCGCGACGGCCTGCCGGCCGCCGGCAAACAGGCATCGGCCGAGTGGGCGGCCAAGGCCGCCGACCGGGTCAAGGTCGACGCGCTCGTCGCCAAGATCGCGGCGGCCGCGGTCAGCGGCGGCTGACGGTGCCGTCGTGATCCGCGTGCTCATCTATGTCGCGCTGGTGTTCGTGCTGGCAATCGGCTTTGCCTGGCTTGCGGCGCGGCCGGGCGACCTGATCGTCACCTGGCAAGGCTATGAGATCCGCACCTCGCTTATGGTCGCGGCGGCGGCGGTGGCGGCGCTGTTCGTGGCCATCGCCATCGTCGGGGCGATCGTGCGGGCGATCGTCCGCACGCCGCAGGCGGTCGGTCGTTTCTTCGGCGCGCGGCGGCGCGATCGCGGCTACCGGGCGCTGTCGCGCGGGATGATCGCGGTCGGCGCCGGCGACGCGCGCACCGCCCGCCGCGCGGCGCAGGAATCGCGCTCGCTGCTCGGCAAGGAACCGCTGGTGCTGCTGCTTGCCGCCCAGGCGGCGCAGATTGGCGGCGACCGCGCCGCGGCGCGCACCGCCTTCGAGGCGCTGTCGGAGGCGTCCGACACCAGGGTGCTCGGCCTGCACGGCTTGTTCGTCGAGGCGCGCCGCCAGGGCGAGCACGCCGCCGCCCGGCACTTCGCCGAGGAAGCCGTGCGGCTCGCCCCACACACCGCCTGGGCGGGCACGGCGCTGTTCGAGTATCAATGCCAGGCGCGCGACTGGCAGGGGGCGCTGACCACGCTCGACGCCAACGCCGACGCCAGGATCGTCGACAGGGATGGCGCCCGGCGCCTGAGGGCGGTGCTGCTGACGGCGCGGGCGATGGAGCTGGAGGCCGGCCATCCGGACGAAGCACGGCCGCTGGCGGTCGAGGCCCATCGGCTGGCGCCGGACCTGGCACCGGCAGCGGTGACGGCGGCGCGGTTGTTGACGCGGGCCGGCGAGATCGGCCGGGCGACGCGGCTGCTCGAGGCGGCATGGCGGGCTTCGCCCCATCCCGAGATCGCCGAGGCCTATGCGGCGGTAAGGCCCGGCGATTCGGTGCGCGACCGCCTGAAACGGGTCAAGCGGCTGGCCGATCTCAGCCCCGACAGCGCGGAAGCGGCGCTGGCGGTCGCGCGCGCGGCGATCGACGCGCGCGAGTGGCAGACGGCGCGCACCGCTCTCGGCGGCCTGATGCGGGCCGAGCCGAGCGAGCGGGTCTGCCTGATGATGGCGGAGATCGAGGAGGGCGAGCACGGCGACCAGGGGCGGGTGCGGGCGTGGCTGCGCCGTGCCGTCGGCGCCAAGCGCGACCCGGTGTGGACCGCCGACGGCCGGGTGTTCGACGCCTGGGCGCCGGTGTCGCCGGTGTCGGGACGGATCGACGCGTTCGAATGGCGGGTAGTGGCCGACCAGCTGCCGCGGCCGCGTGCAACCGACATCGAGGCGGAGTTGGCGGCACCGGCCGCCATCGCCGCGACGCCGGCAAAGCCTGCGTCCGCCGAGCCGGCGGCAACGCCGGCGCCGCTGCCGCGCGAGCCGGTGGTGGCTGTGGCGGGCGGTCGGCCGGAAGGCAAGACGACCGGCGTGGGGGATGGCGGAGTGGAGGCCGTGCAACCCTCGCCGGACGACCCGGGGCCCGAGGGAGCGGAGGAGGGCTCGCGGCGGTTCGGCGCGCCGTGAACGGCACGGCTGCTTGAACCCTCGCCGCCTCGCCGCTATCACTCCGCCGGTCGCCGGGCGCCGCAGTAGCTCAGCCGGTAGAGCAATGCATTCGTAATGCATGGGTCGGGGGTTCGAGTCCCTCCTGCGGCACCAGCCACGTGCCGATCGCACGTGCGTGCGGGCGGCGGCGACCCCGGCTCGACGGCACACGCGCCTGCATTCCGTTCGGTCGGGTCGGCGGCGGCGCCCTCGGGTGGCCGGTTCGGCCGCTGCCTCATCTACCGCGGAGCTTCACGGTCAGGCCCGCCGTGTCGGCGATCACCCCAGGCGCGGGCCCAGGCTGCGGTTCGCGGGGGCGGTGCTAGAGCCGGGCCTTGGTCATGGCCGCGTCGAGCGATCTGAGGAACGCCTCGCTACTCAGCGTCGCGCCCGAGACGATGTCGACGTTGGCGCTTTGGGCGCTCAGCACCTCGTTGCGCAGCAGCGGCAGCGCCTGCCGGTTGATGTAAACCGACGTGCGGCGATCCGAGGGGTACTCGAGGATGTTGACCGATGCCAGGCGGCCGTTGCGGATGACGGCTTGGATTTGCATGAGACCGTAGTACGCATCGACCACCGGGCCGGTGTAGGTGCCGTCGGTGTACCCGCTCGCCGGCGACGCGCCGGTGGCGTTCGGTGTGGCCAGCGCGAAATGGGCGACGAGATTGCCGGCACTGTCGCGCACGTCGAACTGGCCGCCGTTCTTGTCGATCGTGTAACAGTGCTCGCTCCCGTTGCCCCATTGCGAGCAATAGCCGTCGCGCCACAGACGCCAGTTGCCGCGGGCCGACCCGTTCTGGCCCTTGCGCACGGCGAGGGCGCTACCGTCGGCGTTGAAGGTGAACCAGTAGGCGGTGCGGCCGCTGGCGCTCTCGGCGCTGAACGGTTTGCCCGAGCCGAAGGTGGTCTGAATTTCGTTCGGCGATAGCGACGCCGCCAAAGCAGTCGTCGAGGCCGCTCCGGCCGCCACAATGATCGCCGCGGTGGTGATTGCGCTGGCTCGCATGAACATGCATCCCGGTTTCACGCGCCGGGATTAGGACAAGCGTGCTTTCAGCCGGCTGACAACGGCGGTGCCGGAGCGTCCGGGCCTGCTCGTCAGGCCAGTTGCCGCACCCGGTTGGCAAGCGTTGCACCGAGGCGGCGATGCTGGTCGGCCTCGAGATGGACCCCGTCGACCGGGGAGACCGCAGCAATCGTGCCGGCGTCGAAAAACGCGGCGCCGTACTGTTTCGCCTGGGCCTCGTAGAGCGCCGGCATTGCGCCGGTCTTGGCGCCGGCGCCGGCGAACATCTCGGTGAGCCAGCCGCTGCCGACCGCCGGCGGCGGACAGATGAGGAGCACCTCGGGCGTCTCCGTCCACGGTGGCGTGAGCGTCCTGATCGCCAGGAGCAGGGCGCCGACGCCGAAGGCGATGTCGGCGGCGTGCACCGAAAAGCGCGGCTTGAGGTCGTTGGTGCCGAGCATCAGGGCAATGACGTCCAGCGGCCAGTGACTGAAGAGGCACGGCTCGAGGAAGGTCCTGCCGTTGAGGTGCATGCCCTCGATCGGGTCGCCGTGGACGGTGGTGCGGCCGGGCAGGCCTTCCTCGATCACCGTCCACCCGGCGCCGAGCGCCTCGGCCATCACTCCGGTCCAGCGCTCGCCGGGGCCGAAGCGGCGCACATCATCGGCCGAGCGCATCGGCATCGTGCCCCAGGTGTTGGAATCGCCGTAGCACAGAACTCTCTTCACCGCTTCTCCCCCTGGTCGATCGGCCGCCGATGGCGCGGGCGGCGCCTCTTACGGTATGTTCCCGCCGTCGTGACCTTGCCCTGGGAACCGCGGCGGGCGCGAGCCCGGGGGCGAGCCGCCGCTGCCGTTGGCGTGGCTCGGGCCCGGGAACCGGCGGCTGTTGCAGGCGCCGGAATTCACGTGGAAGCCTGGCGCGAGACCGCCCTGGCGGAAGGCGAACGGGATCTTGTCCATCATCGCGGTGCGGTCGTAGGCGTTCATGACCCAGTGCGGATCCTCGCCGGCGGTGAAGACGACGAACGCGCACTCGTTGACCATGTTGACGCAGCGGCGGCGGCGGTCGCCGTCCTTGCGCAGCTCGGGCTTGTCGCAGACGTAGAGGCCGTGGTCGCCCTTCTCGCCGGGGTCGGTGTAATAGACGATGCCCATGGTGCCGTCGCCGGGCAGGATGAAGTCGGTGTGCGAGCCGCGCACGGTGATGGTCGCCACCGGCGTGTCGATCAGGTAGGCGGGTTTGGGGCTGTTGCCGGTGATGAAACGGAAGACGCCGCGGCCGGCGTTGAGGGTCACCTGTTTGGCGGTGGCCGGGCCGACGTAGACGAAGCGGTCGATGGTGAGCTCGGAGTTGGGGCCGACCACCATGCGGGTATCGTCGCGGAATTTGAGCTGCGCCTCGCCGGCGGCGTCGGTCGTGACCACATCGCCGGTGTAAATGGCGCCGTTGGTGGCGAGGGTGCGGGCGCCGCCGGCGCCGCTGGCATTGGCCGCCGGGTTGACGGCGACGGCTTGGCCGGCGGGATCGGCCGACAAGGCGGGGACAGTCAGGCCGGCGGTGAGCGCGGCGACGATCGCGGCGACCGGCACGATGCGGCTTGTGAACACGACAGGGCCTCCTCTCGACACACAAGTCAGCTCATCATAACAATTTGGCGTTGGCTTGCCACGTCCGCTGACGAACGGACGATGCAGCCGGCCGACACGACCACCACGCAGCACGGGTGAGACAATTGTCGCGCAACAGCATCGGCCTCGACCCACGTTTGAACCAGTATCTGGTCACATGCGGCGACCGCGAGCACGAGGTGGCTGCGAAAATCCGGGAGGCGAGCGGGCGCAGCAAGTACGCAATGCTGCAGATCTCGCCCGAACAGGGCCAGTTTCTCGCCATGCTGGTCAAACTGATCGGGGCGCGCACCGCGCTCGAGGTCGGTACCTTCTACGGCTACAGCGCGCTGTGGGTGGCGCTGGCGCTGCCGGCCGACGGCAAACTGATCGCCTGCGACATCAACCGGGCATGGGCCGACATCGCGCGTCGCTACTGGCGCGAGGCGGGCGTCGGCGACAAGGTCGAGCTGAGGCTGGCGCCGGCCATCGAAACGCTGCAGGCACTCGTACGGGAGGGCGGCGGCGGGCGGTTCGACTTCGCCTTCATCGACGCCGACAAGCAAAGCTATGATGCCTACTACGAGGCGGCGCTGGTGCTGGTGCGCAGTGGCGGCGTCATCGCGATCGACAATATGCTGCAGCGGGGGGCGGTCGCCCACCCGGAGGTCGGCGGCCCGGCGGTGAGCGTGATCCGATCACTCAACGCCAAGATCGCCGGCGACGAGCGCGTCGACAAGGTGCTCCTGCCGCTCGGCGATGGCATGACCGTGGCGCGTCGGCGGTGAACGGCGGCATGGGCAACCGCCAGGCCGCGGGCGGGCGCCGCCATACCGGTGCTGCCGGTGCCACTGCGGAGCAGTGATGGTCCGTCCCAGCCGCTTCTACATCCTTCTGGTGGCCGCCATCCTCGCCGGGGCGACGGTGGTGCGCATCGCCGATCCCTTCTTCGTCCAGGCGCTCAGGCTGATCGCCTTCGATTCCTACCAGAAGCTGGCACCGGAAACCTACGACCCCGACCTGCCGGTGAGGATCGTCGACATCAACGAGGAGTCGCTGAAGCGCATCGGTCAGTGGCCGTGGCCGCGCACCACCATCGCCGACCTGTTGCAGCGGCTCGGCAACGAGGGCGCGGCGGCAGTCGCCTTCGACATTCTGTTCTCGGAGCCCGACCGCACCTCGCCCGAGCAGGCGATCAAAGCGATGACGCCGGCGGAAAAGGCGGCGATCGCGCCGCTGATCGCCGGCAAGCCCAGCCACGACCAGATCCTCGCCAACACCATGAAGCAGGTGCCGACCGTGCTGGCGATGGCGCTGACCAACCAGCCGTCGCCGCCGCCGCCGCCGAAAACCGGCTTTGCCGTCGCCGGCGACGATCCCAAGCCGTTCATCGTCGACTTCGCCGGCGCCACCGCCAACGTGCCGGTGCTGCAGCAGGCGGCGGCGGGCATCGGCTCGGTCAACTGGGTGCCCGATCGCGACCAGGTGATCCGGCGGGTGCCGCTGATCTACCGCATCGGCAACCAGTACATCCCGACGTTGACCACCGAGGCGCTCAGGGTCGCCCAGAACGCCGGCTCGTACGTGCTGAAGTCGTCCAACGCCAGCGGCGAGACCGCGTTCGGCCAGCAGACCGGCCTCAACCACATCAGGGTCGGAGGCATCGAGATACCGACCGACGCCGACGGCGGCATCTGGCTGCGTTTCCGCCACACCAACCCGGCGGCCTACATTCCCGCCTGGAAGGTGCTCGCCGGCGAGAACGACCCCAACCAGGTCGCCGGCCGCATCATCCTGGTCGGCACCAGCGCCCCCGGCCTCATCGACCTCAGGGCGACCCCGCTCGACGCCGCCATCCCCGGGGTCGAGGTGCACGCCCAGGCGATCGAGCAGATCATCGCCGGACAGGCGAGCGGCCGTTCGCTCACCCGCCCCGACTACGCCACCGCCGTCGAGCTGGCGGTGACCGTCGTCGTCGGTATCGCGCTCGGCCTGGTGCTGCCGTCGATCTCGGCGGTCACCTCGGCCGCTCTCGGCATCGCGGTGGTGGCGCTGCTGCTCGGCGGCGGCTGGTTCGCCTACACCAAAATGGGGCTGCTGTTCGATCCGTCCTACCCGGCGGCGACCCTGTTCATCCTGGTGGCGGCCGGCACCACTGACGTCTTCCGGCGGGTGGAGCAGCAACGCGGCGAGGTGCGCCGCGCCTTCAGCTACTACGTGTCGCCGACGGTGGTCGAACAGATCATCGCCCACCCGGAGAAGCTGGAACTCGGCGGGGTGGTGCGCGAGGTGACGCTCCTGTTCTGCGACGTGCGCAACTTCACCTCGCTGTCGGAGCAGATGACGGCGCACGAGCTGACCAGCTTCATCAACAGCCTGCTGACGCCGCTGTCCGAAATCATCCTGTCCAACCGCGGCACCATCGACAAATACATCGGCGACGCCATCATGGCGTTCTGGAACGCGCCGCTCGACGATCCCGATCACGCCGGCAACGCCTGCCGGTCGGCGCTGGCGATGATCGCCAGGATGGAAGCGCTCAACGAGACGTGGCGCAACAAGGCGGAAGCGGCCGGCCGCCTCTACAGCCGGGTACGCATCGGCATCGGCATCAATTCGGGCGACGTGTGCGTCGGCAACCTCGGCTCGTCGCAGCGCTTCGACTACTCGGCGATCGGCGACAACGTCAACATCGCCTCGCGCTTCGAGGGCCTGTCGAAGGCCTACGGGGTGCCGATCGTGATCGGCGAGCAGACCATCGGACAGGCCGGATTGGCGGCGATCGAGCTCGACCTGATGCGGGTCAAGGGGCGGGCCAAGCCGACGCGCATCTACGCGCCGCTGGAAGTGTTCGGGGCGAGCGGCGATGCCCACGAGCGGCTGCTGGCCGCCCATACCACCATGCTGACCGCCTATCGCAGGCGTGAGTGGGATGCCGCCGAGAGTGCCATCGGCGCCTGCGAGGCGGCCGGCATCGACGGCCTCGGCGCTTTCTACGCCGTCTATCGCGACCGCATCGCCCAATGGCGGGCAAACGCGCCCCCGCCCGACTGGGACGGCACCTTCACCGCCACCTCGAAATAGGTGCCGGTGTGACCGGGGTCACACGGCATTAACGGTCGCGCTGGTGTAATGGCGGTCGGGAAAGGACGCTGGGGATGAGCGAGTGAACGGACCGGTCGCAGCGCTGATTGCCGTGCTTGTCATACTCGAAGTCAAACACTTCGTGTGCGACTACCCCCTGCAGACGGTCTACCAGGTCAGCAACAAGGGCACCTACGGGCACCCGGGCGGCATCATCCATTCGGGGCTGCACGTAGTGGGCACCGCCTTCGCCTTTCTGGTGATCACGCCAAGCCTGGCGGTCGGCGCCGGCATACTGATCGGCGAGTTCGTGCTGCACTACCACATCGACTGGAGCAAGGATAACCTGATGCGGTGGAGCGGGATGAAGCCGAACGAAAGCCGCTTCTGGTGGGCGATCGGCTTCGACCAGCTCCTCCATCATCTCACCTACGTGGCCATCGCGGCGATCCTGTTCGCGACACGGTGACGCACATCGGCGCCGAGGCCTGTGCAGCGACTGTCAACAGGACGAGGCAACGCTTGCAAAGCAAGGAAATTTCAATAAAACTCGAAGGCGTGGTGATTCGCCGACAACCGGTGCCTTTGACGGGTCGCGGTCGCCGCTGAAACGAGAGGCGGTGCCTTAGGGTTCAATTGATAAATTCGCCATTGTCCATTCAGTCCTGACCTAGTTTTTTCGACGGCGCATTATTCATTCAGATTATTGGCTCGGCTTTTTCGCTCCGGGCGGCACGGCATTTCAGGGGCTTATCGGTTTTGGCGCTTGCTCAGAAAACCGCCGGCATTGCCGGCGGTTTTTCTCTTGGCGGGCCGACACGCGAGGATTTCACCGGGCGGGCGACGCGACTAAACTCGGCGGGCGGGCCGAGGACGAGCGCATGATCGACGCAATCAGGCGATTCTTCGCCGACATGAGCGAACGCCGCGAGCACACCCCGATCGGCGAGGAGGAGTTGCGCGTGGCGGTCGCGGCGCTGCTGTTCCGCGTCATCGCCATCGACGGCGAGGTCACCGAGGAGGAACGCGCCGCGCTCGCCGCCGTACTCAAGCGGCACTTCGATCTCGATCCCGATGAGACCAGGTCGCTGGTCGAGACCGCCAGGAGCGCCGAGGCGGAGGCGGTCGACCTCTACGGGTTCACCAGCGTGCTGACGGCACGGCTCGAGGCGGCCGACCGCGAACGCATCATCGAGATGATGTGGAGGATGGTGTACGCCGACGGTCACGTCGACGAGTTCGAGGACAACGTGGTGTGGCGGGTCGCCGAGCTCATCGGGGTGTCGACGCAGGCCCGCATTCGTCTCAAGCAGGCGGTTCGCGACAGTGCCGGCTGACGCCAAGCCACCGGTGCTGATCGTCCTCCACCAGGAGCATTCGACGCCGGGCAGAGTCGGTCTCCGCCTCAAGGCGCGCGGCCACCCGCTCGACATCCGCCGGCCGCGCTTCGGCGATCCCCTGCCCGAGACGCTCGCCGGCCACGCCGGCGCGGTCATCTTCGGCGGCCCGATGAGCGCCAACGACGCCGACGACTACATCAAGCGTGAAACCGAGTGGATCGCCGTACCGCTGAGGGAGGACGCGCCGTTTCTCGGCCTGTGCCTCGGGGCGCAGCTGTTCGCCCGCCATCTCGGCGCCGCGGTGCGCCCGCATGCCGACGGCCACATCGAGGTGGGCTGGTTCGACCTCGCGGCGACCGACGCCGGACGCCGGCTGACCGACTGGCCGGACCGGGTGCACCAGTTCCACCGCGAAGGCTTCGACCTGCCGGCGGGCGCCACGCTGCTCGCCGAAGGCGCCGAGCGCACCTTCCCCAACCAGGCGTTCTCATACGGGCCGGCGGCGTTCGCCATCCAGTTCCACATCGAGCTGACCATCGCCATGGTCAACCGCTGGACCGGGCACATCGGCGAGCGGGTCAAGCTGCCCGGCGGCCAGGCGGCGGCGCTGCACTTCGAGGGACGGGCGCTGCACGACTGGAAGACGGCGGCATTTCTGGAATCGTTCCTGGAGCTGTGGCTGTCGCGCGACGCCAGGCAGGGCGGACGCGCCGCGGCCGAGTGAGCGGCGTTGCAATCTGCAAAAGCGATTGCAATCGGCAAGGCGAACTCGGTTAACGGGGCGTGAAGGCGACCGACAGGTTGTGATCGATGGCGCGGCGATCACCAGATCTGGTGGCCGGCGGGCTGGCAAGCCCCTTGCGAACAGGTTGGCACGCTGACCTTTCGGTTGTGCGTAGTCAGCGCAAACTGGGCGGGGAGGGGCAAAGGCCGTCGACCCCCGGCGTTGTCCTTCCCCGTCCGGTCCAGCCTGGCGCACGGGCCGTCGGCCTCTCGACGGCCGCCCGAGCAGCCCCTACAACCGCGGCCATGGCCGGCGACAGTCACGATCCGGTGCGGCAAGGCCTGGCGCAGACGCTGCCCCGGCTGTGGCGCTACGCACTGGTGCTGTCGGGCAACCGCGACACGGCCGAAGACCTCGTCCAGGCGACCTGCGTCAGGGCGCTTGAACGTTCCGACCAGTTCGCCGCCGGCACCCGGCTCGACCGCTGGTTGCTCGCCATCCTGCATTCGATCTGGCTGAACGAGGTCAGGGCGCGCAAGGTGCGGCGCGGGCAGGGGCTGGTCGACGCCGATGCGGTGCTGGTGTTCGACGGGCTCGCCCACACCGAAACGAATATCTGGGCCGGTGAGGTGTTACGGGCGGTGCAGGCGCTGCCGGAAGCGCAGCGCGAGACTGTGTTTCTGGTCTACGTCGAGGGCATGAGCTATCGCGAGGCGGCCGGCCTGCTGGCGGTGCCGGTCGGAACGGTGATGTCGCGGCTGGCGGCGGCGCGGGCCAAACTGGCCGACCTCGGCAGCGCTTCGGCGGTGGCCGGGGCGGCGGCGGAAGGCAAACGGTAGCATGGCAAATCCGCACGACGACGGGCAGCCGAGCGACGAGGTCCTCGTCGCCTACCGCGACGGCGAACTTGGCGCCGAGGAGTCGGCCCGGCTCGAGGCGCGACTGGCCGGCGACGCGACCCTCACGGCGCGACTCGACACGCTCGGTCCGGCGCCGGCGCGCTTCGCCGAGGCGTTCGAGCCGCTGCTCGCGGCTGCCCCCGACGAGCGACTGAACGCCAAGCTCGCCGCGGCGCTCGGCGAGCATGCGACGGCGCCCGCGTGGACGCGGCGGCCGTCGCTGCGGGTGGTGGCCGCCGCCGTGGTCGTCTTCGCCGTCGGAGCAGCGGCGGGGTACCTGGCGCCTGTGGCAGTGCGGCCGCGGCCGCCGCAAGAAGCCGCGACGCAGCCGAACTGGCGCGAGGCGGTCGCCGGCTATCAGTCGCTGATCACCAGCGATTCGATGGCGGTAATCAGCGACGACCCGGCGACCATCGGCAAGGAGCTCACCGCAATCGGCGGCAAGCTGTCACTCGATCTGTCGCCGGCCAAGCTGACGCTGCCCGACCTCGATCTCAAGCGCGTCGAGCTGTTCGACTACCTGCAGCGGCCGCTGGCGCAGATCGCCTACCTGTCGTCGGACGGGCCGATCGCGTTCTGCATCATCGCCAACGGCCGCCCGGACGAGGCGAGCGCGTTCGAGCAGCGCGACGGTTTCAACATCGTCTACTGGAACAAGGGCGGACGGGGCTACCTGGTGATCGGGCATGCGCCGCGGGTGCGGCTGGAGACGCTGGCCGGCGAGCTAGCGGAGCGGGTGAGCTAGACGGGGCGCGCCGCTTACGCCTGCACGTAGGTCGAGGGGCCACGCACGTTCTCGTCGATGTGCAGCTTCTGGTGGATCGACGGCATGGCGCGCTCGGCGCAATCGGTGCGCGGGCAGGTGCGGCAGGACACCCCGATCGGGGTGATGATCTGCGGGTCGGCGAGATTGAGGCCGTCGGCATAGACAATCTCGGAAGCGTGGCGGACGTCGCAGCCGAGGCCGACGGCGCGCTGGCCGACGCGGTGGGGCAGGCCGGCGCCGGTGAAGGCGCTGGCGCGGCCGGTGGTGCGGGCGATGCAGAAATAGGTGGCGCCGTCGGGCATGCGCGACAGTTGGGTGCGGATCATGCCCGGCGTGCTGAAGGCATCGTAGACGTTCCAGCGCGGACAGGCGGCGCCGAAGCGGGCGATGTGAATGCCCGAGGCCGAGAAGCGCTTGGAGATGTTGCCGGCGATGTCGACGCGGATGAAATGGAGCGGCACGCCCTCGGCGCCGGGACGTCTGAGCGTGGTCAGCCGGTGACAGACCTGCTCGAACGACACGCCGAAGCGATTGCGCAGGATGTCGACGTCGTAGCGCACGCTCTTGGCGGCATCGCGGAAGAGTTGGTAGGGCATGAGGACGGCGGCGGCGAAATAGTTGGCAAGCGCCGTGCGCATGAGGGCGGCGGCCTCCTCGCTGGCGAAGCGGCCTTCGGCGACGATCTGGTCGATCGCGTCGTGATGGCCGAGATAGGCGATCTGGTGGGCGATCTGGAAAAGACGGCTCGGCGCCGGCAGCATCTCGGAGATCTCGAGGCGCCGGGCGAGACGGTCGTAATGGCGCGAGCGGCCGCCCATGGCGCCGGCAGGGCGGATCTCGACGGCGACCGAATAGCGCTCGCGCAGGATGGTGGTGAGACCCTGATGGAGGGTGTGAATGGCGAGGCCGTGCTCAGCCCACAACTGCTCGGCCCGTTGCTCCAGCTCGGGAAAATAGTTGAGCCGGCGCTGGATGAACTCGGTGACCTCCTCGGAGGGAATGAGCACCGGCGCGGCCTCGGCGGCGTCGTCGCCGGCGCTGGTCTCGGCGTCGGCGGGCAAATGGCGGCGGTAGCCCTGGTAGAGATCGAGGACGGCGCGGCCGACCGCCGGCAAGGTGGCGACCAGCTCCTGGATGTCGGTCGCCTTGACCTCGGCGCTCTCGAAGATCGGATCCGAAAACGCCTCCATCAGCTCGAGCGACAGGCGCTGGTCGGTGTCGGTGGCGAATTCCTTGAGGTCGACGTGGAATTTCTCGACCAGCTTCAAGAGCACGCGCACGGTCACCGGCCGCTGGTTGCTCTCCAGAAGGGTCAGGTAGCTGGCGCTGATGCCGAGCTCGCGCGCCATTTGCGCCTGGTTGAGGCGGTGCTCCTGCCTGAGACGGCGCAGCCGGCCGCCAACGCGCATCGCTTTCATCGCGGGTGAGCCCCTACTTTGTTTACAACATTACATACACGACTTGTGTAGTTGTTGACAATGTTCATGATTTCACTGTGATTTCAGATATTTATTGAAACATGCCGATTGTCAAGCCATGTTGTCGACACCCCCAACGGAGCGCGATCATGACAAACACTACAAACCGATTCGCCGGAATCCGCCGCGACTATTCGCCGGAGGCGGTGGACCGGCTGAAGGGCAACGTCACCATCGAGCATACGCTGGCCAAACTCGGCGCCCAGCGCCTGTGGCGGCTGCTGCACGAACGCAAAGTGGTGGCCTCGCTCGGCGCGCTCACCGGCAACCAGGCGCTGCAACAGGTCAAGGCCGGCCTCGACGCCATCTACCTGTCGGGCTGGCAGGTCGCCGCCGACGCCAACAACGCCGGCGAGATGTACCCCGACCAATCGCTCTACCCGGCCTCGTCGGTGCCGGAGGTGGTGCGCCGCATCAACAGGACGCTGCAGCGCGCCGACCAGATCGCCAAACTCGACGGCGATACCTCGACCTACTGGTTCGCGCCGATCGTGGCCGACGCCGAGGCCGGCTTCGGCGGGCCGCTGAACGCCTTCGAGCTGATGAAGGCCATGATCGAGGCGGGCGCCGCCGCGGTCCACTTCGAGGACCAGCTGGCATCGGAGAAGAAATGCGGCCACCTCGGCGGCAAGGTGCTGGTGCCGACCCAGACGTTCATCCGCACGCTCAACGCAGCGCGGCTCGCCGCCGACGTCAGCGGCGTCGACACGCTGATCATGGCACGCACCGACGCGCACTCGGCGACGCTGATCACCAGCGACATCGACGAGCGCGACCACGAATGGATTGCCGGCGAGCGCACCGGCGAGGGCTTCTACCGGTTGAAGCAGGGCAAGACCCATTCGGTCGCCCACGCCATCGCCCGCTCGCTCAGCTACGCGCCCTATGCGGATCTGTTGTGGTGGGAGACCTCGACGCCCGACCTCGGCGAGGCGCGCGAGTTTGCCGAAGAAATCCACCGGCATTTCCCCGGCAAGATGATGGCCTACAACTGCTCGCCGTCGTTCAACTGGCGGGCCAAGCTCGACGACAAAACCATCGCCGGCTTCCGCGAGGAGCTGGCGGCGATGGGCTACCGCTTCCAGTTCGTCACGCTGGCCGGCTTCCATGCCCTCAACCTCGGCATGTTCGAGCTCGCCGCCGACTATGCGCGGCGCGGCATGGCCGCCTACAGCGACCTGCAGGAGCGCGAGTTCGCCGCGGCGAAGCAGGGCTTCACCGCCGTGCGCCACCAGCACGAGGTGGGCACCGGCTATTTCGACGCCGTCGCCATGGCGGTGTCGGGCGGCAAATCGTCGACGGCGGCGATGGCCGAATCGACCGAGGCCGAGCAGTTCGGCGAGAGCGAGGCGGCGGTTGCCGCCTAGGCCGGGCGACCGCAAGGAGACAGTAGGATGATGACGGCGGACGAATATTGGGTGGTCGGCGGCAGCTACCGCGACGCCGACTGCGCCATGCTCAACGAGGGCGGTGGCGAGATCTACGGGCCGTTCGCCTCCTATG
>Ga0307436_1000157_pt1 | contig 28790 bp, 19 predicted proteins | sample SalMarWE160440MG_FD_202513 | JGI IMG/M metagenome (GOLD analysis project Ga0307436, IMG submission 202513) | Salt marsh sediment microbial communities from the Plum Island Ecosystem LTER, Massachusetts, United States - WE1604-40 | ecosystem: Environmental > Aquatic > Marine > Intertidal zone >...
GCAAGAGACTCAAGACTTCATGCAGAGCGACGCCTTCGATCAATTGATGAAGGACCCACAGGCGGTCAAGGCTCTGCGTAGCGACGCCATGCAGCGTGCCCTGTCCAGCGAGGCGTTCCGCCAGGCACTGTCCAGTGAGGCGTTCCGCCGGGCACTGTCCAGCGACGCCTTCCGCCAGGCCTTGTCAGACGACGCGTTCCGTAACGCGCTGTCCAGCGACGCCTTCAGTCGCGCGCTCTCCAGCGAGGCGATGAGAAATGCGTTGTCGAGCGACGCGTTCAGTCGGGCGCTGTCCAGCGACGCGTTCCGCAATGCACTGTCGAGCGACGCCATGCGCAACGCGCTGTCCAGTGACGCTTTCCGCAACGCGCTGTCCAGTGACGCTTTCCGGAACGCGTTGTCGAGTGACGCGTTCAGCCGCGCGATGTCCAGTGACGCGTTCCGTCAGGCGCTGTCCAGCGACGCCTTCCGCCAGGCTCTGTCGAGTGAAGCGATGCGCAATGCCCTGTCGAGCGACGCGTTCCGCAACGCGATGACCGCCCAGGCGGCGAGAAACGCCCTGCAGAGCGAGGCCGCGCGGAATGCCATGTCGGCCGACGCCATGCGCAACGCGCTGTCGAATGACGCGTTCAGCCGGGCGCTGTCCAGCGACGCGTTCCGTCAGGCGCTGTCCAGCGACGCGTTCAGCCGGGCGCTGTCGAGCGACGCGTTCAGCCGGGCGCTGTCCAGTGACGCCTTCCGCAATGCGTTGTCGAGCGACGCGTTCCGCAACGCCCTCTCGAGTGACGCGTTCCGCCAGGCCCTGTCGAATGACGCGTTCAGCCGGGCGCTGTCGAGCGACGCGTTCAGCCGGGCGCTGTCGAGCGACGCGTTCAGCCGGGCGCTGTCGAGTGACGCGTTCCGCCAGGCGCTGTCGAATGACGCGTTCAGCCGGGCGCTGTCCAGCGATGCGTTCCGCAACGCGCTGTCGAGCGACGCGTTCCGTGATGCGCTGTCGAGCGATGCGTTCCGCAACGCCCTGTCGAGCAACGCCTTCCGCTACGCGATGTCGAGTGACGCCTTCAGCCGGGCGCTCAGCAGCGCCGCGATGCAGGCGAACTAGAGGCACTGAATTCTGGATGACCCAGATGCAGGGTGCCTGAAACCAAACCTTCCGACTCAGGGGAAAGGGCCCGCAGCTCGGCTGCGGCCCTTTCCCTCTTTGTGTCTGGTAGCGTCGCCGCCATGCAGCGAACCTTCCTGGCCGGCGTCGTAGCAACTCTCGCACTTGCCGGTGTCGCCGCATGGGGCACCGACCTCAACCTCAGCCAGCTCGAGACCAAGGACCTGCGCCTGATCTACCAGGCGCCGGCGATGTCTTTCCTGGCGCCGTACGCGGCACAGTGCGCAGAGAACTCGCTAGCGTTCCAGGAGCGTCTCTTCGACTACAAGCCGGCGGAGAAGCTGACCACCGTGCTGGTCGACTTCTCGGACCAGGGCAACGCCAGCACCGCGACGACGCCGCACGACATCGTCCTGGTGCAGCTCTCGCCGATCGACTTCGCCTACGAGACCGTGATGGCGAACGAGCACATGAATTGGCTGCTCAATCACGAGCTCGTGCACGTCGCGGTGATGGATGGGACTGCGAAGGAGGACCGGGTATTCCGCAAGCTGTTCGCCGGCAAAGTGGCGCCGACGGACGAACAGCCGGAAACGATTCTCTACTCCTACTTGACGACGCCGCGCGTCGAGGCGCCGGCGTGGTATCAGGAGGGCATTGCCGTCTTTGTCGAGACCTGGATGGCGGGTGGCGTCGGTCGCGCGCAAAGCCCCTACTACGAGATGGTCTTCCGCTCCAAGGTGCTCGACGATACGCCCTTCTTCGACCCGCTCGGGCTGGTGTCGGAGGGCATCGCCACCGACTTCCAGGTCGGCGCGAACTACTATCTCTACGGCTCGCGTTTCATGTCCTACCTGGCGTGGCGCTACGGACCACAGAAGGTGATCGAGTGGACTGCGCGTACGGACGGCACCAAGCGCTACTACGCACACCAGTTCGAGGCCGTGTTCGGCGAACCGATCCATCGGGCCTGGTCCGAGTGGATCGACTGGGAGCACGGCTTTCAGAAAAAGAACCTGGAGGCGGTGCAGCAATACCCGACGACCCCCTACCACGATCTCTCGAAGCAAGCCCTGGGATCTGTCTCACGGGAGTTCTATGACCCGGAGACCAAGACGATCTACGCCGCGGTCGACTATCCCGGCACGGTGGCCTACATGGCGGCGATCTCCGCCACCGACGGCTCGGTGCGCAGGATCCTGGACATCAAGGGGCCGACGCTCTACACGGTCACTTCGGTCGCCTGGGATCCGCAGAACAAGGTCCTCTTCTACACCTCGGACAATCACGATTATCGCGACCTGCGCCGGGTCGATCCGGCGACCGGCAAGTCCGAGACGCTGCTCAAGGATGCGCGCATCGGGGATCTGGTCTTCGATCGCGCCGATCGTTCCATCTGGGGAATTCGGCACCTCAATGGGATCGCCACCCTGGTGCGCGTCCCCTACCCGTACAAGGAGTGGAAGCGGGTCCATTCGCTGCCCTATGGCGAGGTCATGTACGACCTCGACGTCTCTCCCGACGGCACGCTCTTGTCCGCCTCGGTCGGCGAGATCGACGGCAGCCAGAAACTCCGGGTCTATCGCACCCAGGACCTGCTGAACGACGAGTTCAAGGCGATTCACGAGTACGACTTCGGCAGCACCGTGCCGGGCAACTTCGTCTTTTCGCCGGACGGTTCCGCGCTCTATGGCAGCTCGTACTACACCGGCGTCTCCAACATCTTCCGCTATGACCTGAAGAGCGAGCAGATGGACGCGATGAGCAACACCGCGACCGGCTTCTTCCGGCCGATCCCGCAGCCTGACGGGTCGCTGATCGTCTTCCGTTACAGCGGCAACGGCTTCGTGCCGGCGAAGATCGACGACGTGCATCCGATCGAGAACGCGGCTCCGATCACCTTTCTGGGCGAGCAGATCGCGGAGAAATACCCGATTGTGAAGAGTTGGAGCGTGGGATCGCCGGCGGACGTGCCGATCGAGTCGATGATCGAGAAGAAGAGTGACTTCGTTCCGATCCATCATCTCGGTCTCGAATCGTTCTATCCCGTGGTGCAAGGCTACAAGGACTCGCAGGCGGTCGGCTTCCGGTTCAACTTCTCCGATCCGATCTCGATCAACCGGGCCAGCCTCACCGCCTCGTACTCGCTCGACCAGAGTGTGCCTTCGGACGAGCGCTATCACCTGGGATTCGACTACCAGCGTTACGACTGGACGGTGAAGCTGAAGTGGAATGACGCCGACTTCTACGACCTCTTCGGACCCACCAAGCGCAGTCGCAAGGGCTACTCCGCCAGCGTCGGCTTCAAGCGGCCGCTGGTGCTCGACGAGCCTCGCCGCCTCGACGTCGAGGCCAAGACGGCCTTCTACGGCGATATCGATACCCTACCGAGCTATCAGAACATCGGCGCCCCAGCCACGCAGCTCTACACGGCGGACCTGGCGCTGCACTACACCAACGTGCGTTCGTCGCTCGGCCACGTCGATGACGAGAAGGGCGTCAAGTGGGACCTGATGGCGCACGAAGACCGGATACCGGGCGATAGCGTGCCCAGCGTCCTGGGCAAGCTCGATCTCGGCGCCGCATTGCCGCTCCCGCACTCGTCGATCTGGCTTCGCACCGCGGCCGGGAAGGCCTTCGGCCATCTCGACGACCCGTTGGCGAACTTCTATTTCGGCGGCTTCGGCAACAACTGGGTCGATCACCTGGAAGTGAAGCGCTATCGGGAGTTCTACAGCTTTCCGGGCCTAGACCTCAACGAGGCGCCCGGGCGCACTTTCGGCAAGGCGATGCTGGAGTGGAACCTGCCCCCCATCCGCTTCGAGAAGGCGGGGACTCCCGGGTTCTACTTCTCCTGGGCGCGGACCTCGCTTTTCGCCACCGGCCTGATTACGAACTTCGACGTCGGGTCTCCCGACGAGCACAAGATCGGCAACGTCGGGGTCCAGATGGACTTCCGGATGTCGGTGCTCTCCCGCCTGCATATGACGCTGTCGCTGGGCTACGCGTCAGCCTTCGAAAAGGGCCAAGCCTCTCGCGATGAGTTCATGGCTTCGTTGAAGGTTCTCGGCCAGGGCTCCGACTGAGCGAGGCGCTGGCGACCGTCCGCATACAATAGATCGAGCCCAGATCGCAAAAGCAGCAGAACCGCTTTTTCGGTCGCCTGAGGTCCATGATGATCGGGCGCACGATCTCGCACTATCGAATCCTCCGCCAGCTCGGGCGTGGTGGTATGGGCGAGGTCTACGAGGCGGAAGATCTCAATCTACGTCGGCGTGTCGCGCTCAAGGTCTTGCCGCCCGAGGTGGCGCAGGATGAGGAGCGGCTGCAGCGTTTCCAGCGCGAGGCGGAAACCCTCGCCCGGCTCAACCATCCCCGCATCGTCACGATCTACTCGGTCGAGGAAGCGGACGGCGTCCGCTTCCTGACGATGGAGTACGTGGAGGGGTCCACTCTCCGCGAAGTGATCCAATCCGGCCGTCTCCCGGTAGATCGCCTCGTCGTGCTGGCTCGCCAGTTGAGCGAGGCACTTGCGGCGGCGCATGAGCGTGGCGTGTTGCACCGGGACCTCAAGCCAGAAAACGTCCTGGTAGATCGGGAAGGGCAACTCAAGGTTCTCGACTTCGGTCTGGCGAAGTCCGGCCCGTCGGAGGCGGCGACGGCATTGATGGGGCAGGAGGCTACCCTCACCATCGAGGGCCAGCTGCTCGGCACGGTGCCGTACATGTCGCCGGAGCAAGCCGAGGGCAGGAGCCTCGACGAGCGCTCGGATATCTTTTCACTCGGAGTCATGCTGTACGAAATGGCGACGGGGAAGCGTCCGTTCGCCGGGGACACCCGGACCGCACTGCTCTCCGCAATCCTCCGGGACTCACCCGTGCCGTTGGGTGACCAGCGACCGGATCTTCCATCGGGACTGCGTGAGCTCGTCGAGCACTGCCTGGAGAAGAATCCCGCCCGGCGACCGCAGTCGGCTGGGAAGGTGCTGGAAGCGCTGGAAGCGGTGGACGCTGCCCTGGCCGGAGCGGCGGCCAGCGCAAACGAACGGATGGGGATCCGGCGCCGGCCGCGGTGGCTTGTCTGGGCCGGATCGGTCGTCGCACTGCTGGTGCTGGCCGTCGCGATCGCGCTCTTTTACGGCCGGCGGGAGTCCACGGCGGCTCAGGCGCAGGCAGAGCCGATTCGGTCCATTGCGGTCCTGCCGCTGGAGAACCTCAGTGGCGACCCAGCTCAGGACTACTTCGCCGATGGCATGACCGAGGCACTGATCACAGATCTGGCCAAGATCGGGGCGCTGCGGGTGATCTCGCGCACGTCCGTGATGCGCTACAAAGACACCGAGGTGGCGATGCAGCAGATCGGTCGTGAGCTGAATGTCGATGCGGTGCTGGAGGGTTCGGTGCTGAGGGCGGGTGGAAAGGTCCGAATCAGCACACAGCTCATCGACGCCCGCACGGATTCCCACATCTGGGCGGACAGTTACGAGCGGGAGGCGCGCGACGTGCTCCGGCTGCAGAGCACTGTGGCTCAGGCCGTGGCGGACGAGATCCGGATTCAGGTCACGCCGGAAGAGAGAAGCCGCATTGCCGCGGAGGGCACCGTGGATCCGAAAGCCCATGAGCTCTATCTTCGCGGTATGGAAGCGGTGAGAAAGGCCGGACTGGAAGGGCCCCGCCACGCTGCGGATCTGCTGGAAGAGGCTGTTCGTCTGGATCCCGGCTTCGCTGCGGCCTATGTGGGTTTGGCCCGCGCCTACGCCATCCTGGCGTACTCACAGAGCGACCCGAAGGCGACGCTCGAGAAGGCTCGCCAGATGGCGCAAAAGGCTATGGAGCTGCGTCCGGATCTCTCCGGGCCGCACTTCGCCATGGGCTATATCGACTTCGTCTACCGATGGGATTGGGATGCCGCCGAGCGTGAGTTCAAGACGGCATTGTCCCTGAGCCAGGGTGAGGCGGATAACCGGTTACCATATGCGCTGTTCCTGATTTGTATGGGTCGCCTGGACGAGGCTCGAACCTTCATCGACGAAACTCTGGCCCGTGATCCCCTGTCGCCGCGAGCGGTCGTGTGGGAGGGGTGGGTGCACTTCTACTCGAATGACCTGGAGGGTGCGCAGCGCTGGGCTGAACGTGCCCTACAGCTGAATGCCAACTACCTCGCCACGCACTGGTTGTTCGGGCGTATCCATTTGCAGCGAGGAGAACTCGATCAGGCGACTCAGGAGATGCAGCGGACGGCGGATCTGTCCGGCAGGGCCCCGGTTGTCGTCGGCACGCTCGGTTTCGTGCTGGCGCGCGACGGGAAGCTGGACCAGGCCATGGAGCTCCTCGAAGAGCCGACGTTGCAGACCAAGGAGGGTGAACCGGTTCAGTATGCCTCAGCCCTCGTGTACACGGGAGCAGGAGACCATGAGAAGGCGCTTGCTGCGCTGGAGGAAGCCTTCGATCACCACGCGACGCCGTTGACCTACCTCGGCATCGACCCCATCTGGGACGACCTGCGCAGTGAGCCACGGTTTCAGACCCTGCTCGACAAAATGCGCTTTCCGAAGTCCAGGGCCGCCCCCGGGGGCTAGGAGACCGTTGCCTGGCAATAGGCATTCTGGAAGGGGGAGCCGTGCGAGGAGTATCATCGGAGCTTCTTCCACGTTTCTTAGGCCGCGCGGGGCATGCGCTTGGCGCGGATGAGCCGGTTGTCGGCACGAGTGGATCGACAGGACGGGGAAAGGAGTCGCCAAATGCTCTTACGATTTCTTCAACTTCACGTCCGAGAAGAAGCCTTGCCGGACTTCTTGAAGTTCTACACCGAAACTGTCTTCCCGGTTCTTCAGCGCGCCGACGGCTGTCTGTTTGCGTGCATGATGCGCCCGACACACGAGCCCACTGAAGTGGTCTCTTTGACGGTGTGGGAGAACCAGGAGACGGCCGACGCTTACAACGGCAGTGAAGACTTTCGTCACCTCTTCGAGATGTCGCAGCCGTTCTACACTCAGACCGACGATCCCGAGAATCCTCCCGCGCAGTTCTACGCGGCGGATGACGACAAGCGCGAGGCTCTGTATAGGGCCGGCCGGGACGCCGCGCCCAGAACCTACTTGCGAATTGTCGAGATGCACTTCAAGCCGGGGCGCCTGCAAGACTTCAAGGACTTCTACGAGTCCCGCATCATTCCCACTCTGGCGGAGACCAAAGGGTGTCGGAGCATCTTCATGGTCGAGAGCGTCAATCGCTCGGATGAGGCACTGTCCATCACGGCCTGGGATCGCGAGGAAGATGCGGTGCGCTACGAGATGAGCGGCTCATTCGACGACCTCGCGGCACCAATGCGAGACACATTTGCGGGACTGCACAGCTGGCAGATGTCTTCGCCCGGAGCGCTGGGCACGGCACGCGACGAGCTGGAAGTGCACGGCTACGACATCATCGCCGGCGGCAAGTTGTAGCACCCTCCAGTCGAAGTCGCCCTTCAAAGAGAGTCGCTCGGCGAGGGGCGAGGGGCGAGAGCGAGCCTCCGGCCTCCGGTCCTCCGCCCGCTCGAGAAGCGAGAGACGAGTTTGGGAGCAACTTGTCTGGTGCGGCTTGCTTTTCCTCTGTCTCTGGTCGCTGATAGTTGGCAATGGCTAGCCGGTAACAACCTCAAGCCTCAAGCCCCAAGCCCCAGCCTCCTCAGTTCACCCGTAGCGCATCGATCTTGGCCTTGCGGCGCTGCTCGCGCGACTGCGTCCAGTCATTGTTGAATGTCGCGGGGACCCAGGAGCCATAGGTCGGATTGGGCAGTACCCACCAGCGCTCGCCGATCCAGCCCAGATAGGGTTTCATGGCGTCGGCGCGGTGTTCTGGGGTGTTGGCGACGATGTCGACGAAATCGCCCAGCTGGTCACCGAACTGCATCAGCACCCGGTGCGTGCGGCCGACGAGGCGGCGTCGGCAGCCCTTGTCGGTGCCGAACTGCTCACACCCCTCGACAACCGTTCCGAGGCCCAGAAACACACTGTCATTCATGACCGGCAGCCCGACTTTGCGCAAATTCGCGAGAGTCACCTCATCCAGATCCTGGGCTCGATTGGTGATGTAGTAGACGCCGATGCCGTGCCGGACGGCGAACTGAGTGAATTCCACGGCGCCGGGTAGAGCCTTGGCGAGTTCCTCGCGGCACCATTGGGCCCAGGTGAACTCACCGTACTCCTCGCCGGAATGGATGAGTCGGGCCTGATAGGGCGAGTTGTCGAGCACGGCGTCGTCGACGTCGAGGATCACCGCAGGAGGCAGATCGGCAACAGCCTGATCGGCATCGCGGTCTTCGCGTGGCAGGGCATCCCAGGTTGGGTCATCGAGGGCCGACAGGAGCTTTTCTTTCGCGTTGCGATAGATCTCGAGGTAGGCGAAGTCGTGCTCTGCCGCCCGCTGTGTCCATAACGTCGCGTCCAGATTGTCATCCGCCGGGACGCTCGCGGTCTCGCTCGGCCCCATCCGGGTCGCGGCTGCCGGTGCATGGCCGGGCGTCACACCGGTGCACGCGATCAGGGACAACAGCAGTATTAAGGCCGGGAGTCGTTGGTATCTCATGCTGCGCTCCTTGGCTCCAAGGCGTTATCGATAGGGAAGTGTATGCAAAAAATGCGACGCCATCGTGAATACGGGAAGGCCTGGATGTGTCACATCGGGCTGTAGTTGACCTGGCGCTGCCTGATCCGTCCATGCTTGGGCCGGAGGGAATTCGATACCCTGTAGGCGACGCGAGCCCCCTTCGCATCACGCGAAGGCGCGGGTGCAGAAGGGATTCCTGAGTCGATTGATGTCAACGAGCCTGGACCGTCTACACCGAGAGAAGGCACAGTTGCCTCAGCCGAGCGCGGCCTACGCGTTCTTCCTCGACGTCGACGGGACACTCATCGGGCTCCGCGAACGGCCGGATCAGGTAGCCTGCCCACCCGAGGTCCGCTCGCTGTTGGGTGGGCTTCGGAAGGCCGCGGATGGGGCTCTCGCCTTGGTGAGCGGCCGCCGGATCGAGACCCTCGATGAAATCTTCAGTCCGCTCCGCCTGCCGACGGCGGGCCTTCACGGGGCCGAGCGTCGGGACGCTGGGGGAAGGATTCATAGGCTTCATCCCGATCCGCAGGTTCTCTCCCGAGTGCATCGAGCCGTGGCCGAAGTCGCGCATGCGCACCCGGGTGTTCTCCTGGAAGACAAGGGAGTCAGCCTGGCTTTGCACTATCGCGCTCTGCCGGAAGCCGGCGAGGCGGTTCGGAAGGCGCTCGAGGCGTTCGTCGCCTCGGTGCCCGAATACAGCCTGAAGCCCGGCAAGATGGTGTGGGAGCTGCGGCCGGCGGATTGTGACAAGGGCCGAGCGGTCCAGGCCTTCCTGGCCGAGGCGCCCTTCGCCAATCGCCGGCCCGTGTTCGCCGGCGATGACGTGACTGACGAGGATGGATTCCAATTCGTCAACGGGCGCAACGGGTACAGCATCCGAGTCGGCGCCGGCGAGACGGTCGCCCGATTTCGCGTCGCCGATCGTGACGGCATCCTCGAGTGGTTGGGGAGTTGTGCCGCCCAGGGCTCGATGGAGGCCGGTGAGGACGTCGCGCGGTGAGTGACCTGGAGCTCGGCCTGGTAGGCAACTGCGCCTACAGCGCCCTGATCGATTCACGCGGGGACGTGGTGTGGTGCTGTCTTCCGCGCTTCGATTCCGACCCGGTCTTCAACACGCTGCTGCAGCCCGACGACCGCCAGGAGAGAGGTTTCTTTCGCGTCGAACTGGCCGACTTCTCGCATGCTGAGCAGCGCTACGAACGCAACAGCGCCGTACTCGTGACGGTCCTGCACGACAGCCACGGCAACAGCGTCGAGATCACTGACTTCGCGCCACGCTTCAAGCAGTACGGGCGGGTCTTTCGGCCGATGACCCTGGTGCGCCGGCTGCGGCCGCTCTCGGGCATGCCGCGGATCACTTTGCGCCTACGACCGAGCTTTGAATACGGCTCCAGATGCCCGGATGTGACCTCCGGCAGCAATCACATTCGCTACGTGATGCCGCGTCTGGTGCTGCGCTTGACCACCGACGCGTCGGTGACCGCCATCCTGGAAGAGACCCAGTTCGTGCTCGACCGGGAGCTGGTCCTGATTCTCGGGGCCGACGAGAGCGTGAAGCAATCGGTGGAGGACATGGCGCGCGAGTTCCAGGACGCCACCGAGGAGTATTGGGGCGAGTGGGTCCGCTACCTCGCCCTGCCGTTCGAATGGCAGGAGGCGGTCATCAGGGCGGCCATCACGCTGAAGCTGAGCTCGTACGAGGATACCGGCGCCATCGTCGCCGCCATGACGACCTCGATTCCTGAGGATGAGCATGGGACGCGCAATTGGGACTATCGCTACTGCTGGCTGCGCGACAGCTACTACGTCATCAACACGCTGAATCGGCTCGGCACCACCGCCACGATGGAGAACTACATAGGCTTCGTGGTCAACGCGGCGTCCCAATCCGGCGACAACAGGCTGCGGCCGGTCTACGGAATCAGCGGCGGAGGTGACCTGGACGAGCGCTCGGTGGAAGGTCTGGGCGGGTATCGCGGACTCGGGCCGGTGCGAGTCGGCAATGATGCCCGGTGGCAGAAGCAGCACGACGTGTACGGTGCGGTGATTCTCGCCGCCATCCAGGCGTTCTTCGACTCGCGGCTGCAGGCCCCGGGAAGCCGTGGCCTCTTCGAACGCCTGGAGAGTCTGGGCGAGCACGCCGCCGCCGTCTTCGACAAGCCTGATTCCGGGATCTGGGAGCTTCGAAACACCACGCACATTCATACCTATTCTGCGGTGATGTGTTGGGCGGCGGCAGATCGATTGCAGCGCATCGCCACCCACCTGGGGTTGAAGGACCGCCAGGCTTATTGGGCGGAGAGAGCCGAGCGCATGCACCAGCTCATTTGTGAGCACAGCTGGAACGACGCGCGCCACAGCTTCGTGTCCAGCTTCGACGGCGACCAGCTGGATGCCAGCCTGTTGCTGCTCGCCGAACTCGGCTTCGTGACCGCAGACGACCCACGTTTCAGGGCTACGGTGGAAGCCGTCGAGGCGGAACTGAAGCAGGGCCCTTACGTCTTTCGGTACGTGAATTCGGATGATTTTGGAGAGCCGCAGAATGCCTTCACCGTATGCACCTTCTGGTACATCGAGGCGCTCGCCGCCCTGGGGCGCGTCGGCGAGGCGCGTGAGCTCTTCGAGCACATGCTGACGCGACGAACACGACTCGGCTTGCTCTCCGAACATCTCGATCCGAACGGCGATGAGCTGTGGGGAAACTTTCCCCAGACGTACAGCATGGTCGGCATCGTCCAATGCGCCATGCGCTTGAGCCGGAGCTGGGAGGAGGCGCTTTGAGCCGTCTCGTAGCGGTATCGAATCGAGTCGCCCTGCCAACCCGACGTGAAGCCTCACAAGGCGGCCTTGCCGTTGGGCTGCTCAGCGCGTTGCAGGAGAGCGGCGGCCTCTGGTTCGGCTGGAACGGCAAGACCGCGCGAGCCTCGGAGGTCGCCGTCACCACGGTGGAAGAGGGTGGCGTCACCTACGCCACATTGCCGCTGTCGAGGCGGGAGCATCGCGACTACTACCTGGGCTTCGCGAATCGAATGCTCTGGCCACTGTTCCATTATCGACTCAACCTGCTGCACTACCGCCCGCGACAGTTCGAGGCCTACCTGGCGGTCAACGAGCGGTTCGCGCAGGAACTCACGCCGTTGCTGCGGCCGAACGACCTCATCTGGGTCCACGACTACCACCTCATGCCACTCGGCAACGCCTTGCGAGGGCGGGGGGTCGACCAGCGGGTCGGTTTCTTCTTGCACACGCCGTTTCCGCCGCTCGATGTCCTGCGCGCCTTGCCGCCCGCGCGGCGTTTCATCCGCGATCTCCTGGCATATGACCTCGTCGGTTTCCAGACCGACATCGAGGTCCGCGGCTTCCTCGAGAGCGTCAGGCATTTTTTCCCTGAAGCCGTGACCGAAGCGGAGACACATCTCCAGTTTGGCGGCCGCCGGATCATCGTCGACTCCTTTCCGATCGGCGTCGATGTGGACGAGATCCAGCGCATGGTCGAGTCGGGCAGGAACCGGAAACACAGCCGCAGGCTGGCTGAGAGTCTCAGCGGCAGGCGCCTGATTCTCGGGGTGGATCGGCTCGACTACAGCAAGGGCTTAGCCGAGCGGGTTCACGCTTACGCCCGCTTGCTCAAGCTCTGGCCGGAATACCGACGACGCGTGGTATTCCTCCAAATCGCCCCGCCATCTCGCTCGGAAGTGCCGGAGTATGAACAGATCCGGCATGAGCTGAGCGCTCTGGCCGGTGAGCTGATGAGTCGCTATGCGGACTACGACTGGCTGCCGCTTCGATACCTCAATCGGGGCTTCCCGCGGCGCTCCATCATGAGCTTCCTCGCCCGCGCCGACGTCGGATTTCTCACTCCGCTACGGGACGGCATGAATCTGGTGGCCAAGGAATTCATTGCCGCGCAGGATCCTGAGGATCCCGGCGTACTGGTGCTTTCCTCGATGACCGGTGCGGCGCAAGAGCTGACCGATGCCGTCATCGTGAATCCGTATGACATCGACCAGATCGCCGAGGGCCTCGCCCAGGCGCTGGCGATGCCGCTGGAGGAACGCAAGGCGAGGTGGGAGCACATGATCGAGCGCCTCCGCGCCTACGACATCCACCGCTGGTCGGGCGATTTCATCGATCGGTTGGGTGTGAGCCGCAGCGTGCTAGATTGAATCGCCATTTCGGCAGAGCAAGAGAGACCAGAGGCCAGCGCCGCCAGACCATGACCGAGCCTACGCCGCCCGCGTTCGACTCCACGCGCAGCGGGCTTCGATTCGTAATCGGGCTGGCGGCCACCATGGTGATCATCGCGGGCCTGCGCGCGGCGAGCCCGATCCTCGTGCCTCTCATGCTGGCTCTGTTCATCACTCTGGTCAGCTACCCCCTGCTCGAGTGGTTGCGCTCCAAGCGCTGTCCCACGGTCCTGGCCGTGGTAGGGACCCTGCTGGTCGATGCATTGGTCTTGGTCGGATTCGGTTTCCTGATCACGCGGGCGATCGACCAGTTCACCGAAGCCGCTCCCGCCTACTGGGCGCAGCTTCGCGCCCAGGGGGCGCATTTCCTCGACTGGTTGGTCGCCCACCAGCTGGTGCCGGCCGGCTGGGAGTATGTCGAACTGGCCGACGTGCGTTCGGTGTTGAACATCGCCGGGCGGGTGATGGGCGGCACCCTGGCCGGGGTTGCCTCGGTGCTCACTCTGGTGACCCTCGTGCTTCTGGCCATGTTCTTCATGCTGCTCGAGGGCCCGCGGCTGCCGTCCAGACTACGCACCGCGCTCCCGCACGATCTACAGGGTCAGGGCAGAACCTCGCAGATCTTGCGCGACGTGCGCCGCTATCTGGGCGTCAAGACGGTCATCAGTGCCGCCACCGGAGTTCTCGTCGGCCTCTGGCTCTACTTGCTGAAGGTCGATTTCCCGCTGCTCTGGGGCCTCGTGGCCTTCTTGCTCAACTACATTCCGAATCTCGGCTCGATCATCGCCGCGCTACCGCCTGCGCTGCTCGCGCTCATTCAACACAATCCTGGGCGGGCGCTGCTCGTCCTCGTTGGCTACTTGGTCGTCAACGTGGTTCTCGGCAACCTGGTGGAGCCACAGATCATGGGCCGGCGACTGGGACTGTCTCCTCTGGTCGTCTTTCTCTCGCTGCTCTTCTGGGGTTGGGTGTGGGGACCGTTCGGCGCCCTGTTGTCGGTGCCTCTGACGGTCAGCATCCGCGTATTCCTGGAACATTCCGAGCGCGGACGGTGGATCGCAGTCTTGCTGGCCCGCCGGGTGCCCCCGCCGGACACCGCCGGCTCCGGCTGACGCTGGGCCGGCGCAGAAGCGAGAAGCGAGAGCCGAGAAGCGAGAAGCGAGAGGCGAGAGCCGAGAAGCGAGAGGCGAGAAGCGAGAGGCGAGACAGAGGAAGCGGCCTCAGGGTAAGAACTCGCCTCTTGCTTGTAGCCTCTGTCTGGCGACTGGCGACTGGCGACCGGCGACTGGTGACCGGCGACTGGCTCCCAGTCCCCCGTCCCCTTGCTTTATGCGCCTTTCCTGCTACAATTCCCAAGAATCAGGACAGGATTCGTCCTGATTCTGATTCTGGTACTTTGAACGTAAGAGTCGCACCATGATCCGGATGACCAAACAGGCCGATTACGGCATCGTGCTGATGACCCGTCTGGCCGCCGAACCGGAGAGGTTGTTCTCCGCGCCGGAGCTGGCCGACGAGACGCAGCTGCCGCAGCCCACCGTGAGCAAGATCCTCAAGGCGCTGGCCCGCGCCGAGCTGTTGGATTCCCATCGGGGCGTGCACGGCGGCTACGCCTTGGCGCGCCCGCCGCAGGCCATCAACATGGCGGAGATCATCACGGCGCTGGAGGGTCCGATCGCGATCACCGAATGCATCGACGATTCCCCCGGTGAATGCTCGCAAGAGCCAATCTGCCCGGTGCGTGGCAACTGGCAGCGCATCAACGTGGCGATCCGCGCCGCCCTGCAGCAGATCAAGCTGTCGGAAATGGTGCACCCGATCGCCCAGCAGACGCTGGTCACGCTGGGCGGTGCCGGGGAGAGCGCGCAGGCCGGGCCCATCGTGACCGAGCCGGCGGATCGTTGAAGGCATTCCGGACGGTAGTCAGAACAGAGCGATAGGAAGGATTGGAAGAGACCATGCCTGTGAGTGGCACAGAACTGATTGAACGACGCGTTGGCCAGGACTACAAGTACGGCTTCGTCACCAACGTCGAGCAGGAGATCATTCCGCCCGGCTTGAACGAAGAGGTCATTCGCTTGATCTCCGCCAAGAAGGAGGAGCCGGAATGGCTCACCGAGTGGCGGCTGAAGGCGTTCCGTCACTGGCAGACGATGCGGGAGCCGACCTGGGCCAACATCCACTATGACCCGATCGATTACCAGTCGATCCGATACTACGCTGCGCCCAAGAAGAGGGAGAAGCTGGAGAGCCTGGAAGACGTCGACCCCGAGATCCTGCAAACCTACGAGAAGCTGGGAATTCCGCTCGAGGAGCAGAAGATGCTCGCCGGCGTCGCAGTCGACGCGGTCTTCGACTCGGTCTCGGTGGCGACGACGTTCAAGGAGAAGCTGGCGGAAGCCGGGGTCATCTTTTGCTCCTTTTCCGAGGCGGTGAAGAATCATCCCGAGCTGGTGAAGAAATATCTCGGCACAGTGGTGCCGCCGGGGGACAACTTCTTTGCCGCCTTGAACGCGGCGGTGTTCTCGGACGGCTCGTTCTGCTACGTGCCCAAGGGCGTGCGCTGTCCGATGGAGCTGTCGACCTACTTCCGCATCAACGCCCAGAACACGGGTCAGTTCGAGCGCACGCTGATCATCGCGGACGAAGGGTCATATGTCTCCTATCTCGAGGGTTGCACCGCGCCGATGCGAGACGAGAAGCAGCTCCACGCGGCGGTGGTCGAGCTCTATGCGCACGACGACGCCCAGATCAAGTACTCCACCGTACAGAACTGGTATCCAGGCGATCGTGAGACCGGCAAGGGCGGGATCTACAACTTCGTGACCAAGCGCGGCCTCGCCGCCGGGCGTCGATCCAAGATCTCCTGGGCCCAGGTGGAAACCGGCTCGGCCATCACCTGGAAGTACCCCGGATGCATTCTGCAGGGCGACGAGTCCGTCGGTGAGTTCTATTCGGTGGCCCTGTCCAACGGCTGGCAGCAGGCGGACACCGGCACCAAGATGATTCACGTCGGCAAGAACACGCGTTCGACGATCGTCTCGAAGGGGATTTCGGCCGGACACGGTCAAAACACCTACCGCGGCGCCGTGCGCATTCTCAAGCAGGCGGATGGGGCACGTAACTTCTCGCAGTGCGACTCGATGCTGATTGGAGACCAGTGCGGCGCGCACACGTTTCCCTACATCGACGTGCAGAACCCGACCGCGCAGATGGAGCACGAGGCCTCGACCTCAAAGATCGGGGAGGAACAGCTCTTCTATTGCGCCCAGCGCGGGATCTCAGCCGAAGACGCCCTGTCCATGATCGTCAATGGCTTCTGCAAGGAGGTCTTCAAGGAGCTGCCGATGGAATTCGCGGTCGAAGCGCAGAAGCTCCTCGAGGTCAATCTGGAGGGCAGTGTCGGCTAGTTCAGCGCCACGGAAGCACAACGACTGATGCGACGAGAGCGGGGCCGCCCGGGGGTGAGCCGCCAGGGTCTCAATGTGGCGCCGGACGATCTTTCTTGCAACGACTCGAGAGTACGTAATCATGCCAATGCTCGAAATCAAGAACCTTCACGTCCGGGTCGACGGGCAGAAGATCCTCAAAGGGGTCGATCTGACGGTCGACACGGGCGAGGTCCACGCCATCATGGGGCCGAACGGCTCCGGCAAATCGACCCTGGCCCTGGTCCTCGCGGGACGCGACACGTACGAGATCACCGAGGGCGAGATTCTCTACAACGGAGAGGACCTCACCGAGATGGATCCGGAGGTACGGGCGCGCGAAGGGCTGTTCATGGCCTTTCAATACCCGGTGGAGATCCCCGGCGTGTCCAACGTCTATTTCCTGAAGGCGGCGGTGAATGCGATCCGCAAGCATCGCGGCGAGCCCGAGATGGACGCCATGGAGTTCCTCACCTATGTGCGCGAGAAGATGAAGATCGTGCAGATGGACGAGGCGCTGTTGAATCGTCCCGTCAACGAGGGCTTCTCCGGAGGCGAGAAGAAGCGCAATGAGATCTTTCACATGGCCGTGTTGGACCCGCGCCTGGGCATACTCGATGAGACGGATTCCGGACTCGACATCGACGCCCTGAAGATTGTCGCCGATGGGGTGAATTCACTGCGATCCGAGGATCGATCCTTCCTCGTCATCACCCACTATCAACGCCTGTTGAACTACATCGTGCCGGACGAGGTACACGTGCTGGTCGACGGCCGCATCGTGCGCAGCGGAGACAAGGACCTGGCGCTCGAGCTCGAAGAGAAGGGCTACGGCTGGCTCGAGGAAGGGGTCGGCAGCGGCGAGGCGGCGACGGTTTCGGCATGACGGTGCCTGCAATGACGACCGCGACGCCTGAAGCGCCGGCCCACCAGACGCAAGAGCAGTTCTATCTCGACCGTTTCGACGCCGGTCGAGCCGGATTGCCGCGAGAGTCGGAGCGCTTGGCCCGGATGCGCAGCGACGCCATCGAACGGTTCGGTGCCCTGGGCTTTCCCACGGTTCGAATGGAGGAGTGGCGCAAGACCAACGTGACCCCCATCGCGCGAACCGCCTTCGAGTCGGCCTCCACCGACGGCGGCGGGCTGAAGCGCGACGCGCTCGCCGAGCTGGCTCTCGAAGAGTGCCTGCAAGCAGTGTTCGTCAACGGTCGCTTCACGCCGGGATTGTCGCGCCTGGAAGGACTCCCGGAAGGCGTCATCGTCTCCGGGCTGGCGCAGGGGCGAACCGAACATCCGGACGTGCTGGAGAAACATCTCGGCCGCCACGCGAAATTCGACCAGCACGCTTTCGTGGCGCTCAACACAGCCTTCTACCGGGACGGCGCTCTGCTCTACGTGCCGCGCGGCGTCGTGCTGGAACGGCCGATTCAACTGCTCTTTCTCGCTCGCCCGGGCGCGGAACCGGAGGTCAACTACCCGCGCAACTTGATCGTGGCGGAGGAGACGAGCCAGCTTCGGGTCGTGGAGCAGTACGCGACGCTCGGCGAAGGCCGCCATCTGACCTGTCCGGTGACGGAGGTCGTGGTCGGCCCGGGGGCGGTGGTCGATCATTACAAGCTGCAGCGGGAATCGATCGACGCCTTTCACATGGGCACGCTGCAGGTCTATCAATCGCGCGACAGCGCCTTCTCTTCGCATTCGATCTCATGGGGCGGGGATCTGGTGCGCAACGACGTCAACGCCATCCTGGACGGAGAAGGCAGCGACAGCAATCTCAACGGCCTCTACATGGTCGAAGGCACGCAGTTGATCGACAATCACATGCGGGTGGAGCACGTCAAACCGCACTGCAGTAGTCACGAGCTCTACAAAGGCATTCTCGAAGGTCGGTCGCGCGCCGTGTTCAACGGGCGAATCTATGTCCACAAAGGCGCCCAGAAGACGGACGCGAAGCAGACCAATCGCAATCTTTTGCTGTCCAAGGAGGCCCTGGTCAACTCGAACCCGCAGCTGGAGATCTTCGCCGACGACGTGAAGTGCACCCATGGGTCGACGGTGGGTCAGCTGGACGACCTGGCGGTGTTCTACCTCCGCTCGCGGGGCATAGGCGAAGACGCGGCCCGCAGCCTGCTGACCTACGCCTTCGCCAGCGACATCGTGAGCCGGATCAAGGTCGACTCTCTGCGCCGCAACCTGGAAGAGTTCCTCTTCCGGCGCCTGCCCAAGGGAGACATCGTGCGCCAGGCCGTCTGAGCACCCCGAGCCCCAAGCCCCAAGCCTCGAGCCCCAAGCCCCAAACCTTCTGCCATGACCACTTCTCCCACCAGCACCCGGGCCCCGCGAGCCTTCGACGTCACCCGCGTCCGCGAGGACTTCCCGGCCCTCTCACTGCAAGTGTACGGCCGGCCGATCGCCTACCTGGACAACGCCGCCACGGCCCAGAAGCCGCGCGCCATGCTCGAGGCAATGGAGCGCGCCTACCGGGAGAGCAACGCCAACGTTCATCGCGGCGTGCACTACCTGTCGGAGCGCGCCACGGCGGCCTACGAGGCAGCACGGCAGAAGGTGGCCGACTTCATCGGCGCGGCCGACGCCCGGGAGATCGTCTTCGTCCGCGGCACCACTGAAGCGATCAATCTCGTCGCGCAGACCTTCGGTCGCCAGCGACTCGGCGCGGAGGACGAGGTTCTCATCACCCACCTCGAGCATCATTCCAACATCGTTCCCTGGCAGATGTTGTGCGAACAGACCGGCGCGAAGCTGGTGGTCGCGCCGATCGACGACGACGGCGACGTCATCGTCGAGGCCTTCGAGACGTTGTTGTCCGAACGCACGAGGCTGGTCGCGATTGCCCACGTATCCAACTCGCTCGGCACCGTGAATCCGATTGCAGAGCTCACCCGACTGGCTCACGATCGAGGCATCCCAATACTGGTCGACGGAGCGCAAGCGGTTCCGCACCGATCGGTCGACGTGCAGGCATTGGGCTGTGATTTCTACGCCTTCTCCGGCCACAAGGTCTTCGGACCGACCGGCATAGGAGCGTTGTACGGCCGTCGCGAACACCTCGAATCGATGCCGCCGTGGCAAGGCGGCGGCGAGATGATCCGGACGGTTCGCTTCGAGAAGACCGAATACGCCGTGCCGCCGGCGCGATTCGAGGCGGGGACTCCGAACATCATCGGTGCCATCGGGCTCGGTGCGACGCTCGATTACCTGGAGAGGCTCGGCATGGATCGCGCAGCGGCCTGGGAGCAGCGTCTTCTGGAGCGAACCACGGACGTGTTGTCGGAGATTCGCGGCGTGCGTCTCATCGGTACGGCGAAACACAAGGCGGGCGTGGTCTCTTTCGTCGTCGCCGACATACACCCACACGACGTCGGCACCATCTTGGATCGGGAGGGCATCGCGGTGCGGGCCGGCCACCACTGTGCCCAGCCGGTGATGGCGCGCTTTGGCGTCCCTGCTACGGTACGCGCCTCGTTGGCGTTCTACAACACGGAAGAAGAAATCGATCGACTCGGAGCCGCCGTGAAGAAGGCCCAGAAACTCTTCTCTGGAGGTGGATCTCCCGTTTCATAGGGCACTGAGCGCCCTTCTCACGCGCCACTCGTCACTCGCCACTCACTACTCGCCACTCACTACTATTCCCCCATGACCGACCTTCGCGAGCTCTACCAGGAAGTCATCCTCGACCACAACAAGAGGCCGCGTAATTTCGGCCCTCTGGCCTCGGCCAACCGCGAGGCGGACGGCTACAACCCGCTGTGCGGGGACCGCGTTCGGATCTACGTCCAAGTCGAGGACGGCCGCATCGTCGACGTCCACTTCGAAGGCGAGGGGTGCGCCATCTCGACGGCTTCCGCCTCATTGATGACCGAAGCGGTCAAGGGCCGGTCGCTCGAAGAAGTCGAAACATTGTTCGGCGAGTTTCATGAGCTCCTGACCGGAGATCCAAGCGAGGCCGCGCAGGCGGGTCCGGAGCTCGGAAAGCTGGCGGTGATGGAAGGCGTGCGCGAGTACCCGATGCGAGTCAAGTGCGCCACGCTTGCCTGGCACACGCTACAAGCGGCACTCGACTCCCGGGAAGAGCCGGTGAGCACGGAATGAGACTGATCGCCGTCGTCGGCTGATCCGTTTGGCGCCGCCACGACACCGGCCTCAGACAAGGAGAACGAAATCCATGACGACCAGTCCGTCGACTCTGCGCACATTCGAGCAGGGTAAATGGGACCTGTCCGAGTTAGTGCAGTCGGCGTCGCCCGAGGACGTCGGCCGGCGCTTGCAAGCGATCGAGGAGCGGGTAGCCCGGTTCGAAGCGGTACGCGCGGAGCTCGGCGGGACCCTGTCCCCGGAGCGATTCGCGGACCTGCTGCAGGAGTATGAGCGGCTGACCGAAGAGATGGTCGTGGTGGGCTCGTACGGCTCGCTGTGGTTCGCATCCGACACCCTCTCGGAAGCCGCCCTGACCTATCGCAATCGCGTCGAGCAGGCGCTCACCGAGTGGGAGAACAGGCTGCTCTTCTTCACCCTCTGGTGGAAGGATCTCGACGACGATGCGGCGTCGCGCCTGTTGCCCGACGATCCCGACATGCGCCACTTTCTATCCGACGTGCGCCGCCTGAAGCCGTACACACTGGATGAGGCCGCCGAGCGGATCATCAACCTGAAGGACACCAACGGGATCGAAGCAATACTGACCCTGTACTCGATGCTGACCAATCGCCTCGAGTTCGATCTGGAGGTCGATGGTGAGCATCAGTTGCTGACGCGCGACGCGCTGATGAGCCATGTCCATTCGCCGGATCCGGGGCTCCGGGAGCGGGCGTACCGGGAGCTCCTTCGCGTCTACTCGGGGGAGGCGCCGATCCTGGCCCAGGTCTATGTCCACCGAGTTCGAGACTGGCGGGCGGAGAACATGGGGTTGCGGCACATGGCCTCGCCAACGGCAGTGCGGAATCTGGCGAACGACTTGCCGGACGAGGCCGTGGATTCTCTGTTGGCGGTCTGTCGCGAGCAGTCCCCGCTGTTTCAGCGTTATTTCCGCTGGAAGGCGAGCCGGTTGGGCAGCGGGACCTTGCGGCGTTACGACATCTATGCGCCGCTCGCCGCCTCCGACAAACGAGTCGGGTACTCCGACGCCGTCGAGCTCGTGCTGGAGACTTTTCGTCGCTTCTCGCCGCGCTTCGGCGAGCTCGCCGGGCGCGTCTTCGAGGACGGCCACGTCGACAGCGAGATTCGCACAGGCAAGCATGGAGGCGCGTTCTGCGCCACCGTCCTGCCCAGCCAGACGCCGTGGTTGCTGCTGAACTACACCGGTCGCCTGCGCGACGTGAGCACGCTGGCGCACGAGCTCGGGCACGCCGTGCACAGCCTGCTCGCCGCGGACCACTCGGTCTTCACTCAGCACGCCTCGCTGCCGTTGGCGGAGACCGCGTCCGTCTTCGCCGAGATGCTGCTGACCGAACGCCTGCTGGCGGAGGAAGCGAACCCAACGGCGCGGCGGGAGCTACTGGCCGCCGCGCTCGACGACATCTACGCCACGGTGCTCCGACAGGCCTACTTCGTGCTCTTCGAGCGTCAGGCGCACGAGGCGCTCGCGGCGGGGAGAGGACCGGATGAGTTGAACGCCTTGTATCTCGAGGGTCTGCGAGAGCAGTTCGGCGAAAGCGTCGAGGTCCCGGAGGAATTCCGTCGCGAGTGGATCGCCATCCCACACCTCTTCGAGTCGCCCTTCTACTGCTACGCTTACTCGTTCGGACAGCTTCTGGTCCTGGCGCTGTATCAGCGCTTTCGTGAGCAGGGGGATGCGTTCGTGCCGGGATACCTTCGTCTGCTCGCGCATGGCGGCTCGGCGCGCCCGATGGAGATTCTGGCCGAGGTCGGAGTCGACCCGACCCGGCATGACTTCTGGCGACAGGGGTTCCGCCTGGTCGCGGAGCTGCTCGCTCGCCTGGAAGAATTGGACTGAGCGCTTGCACGCGACCGACCCGGGTCGCATATCCTTGGTGAATCATGGCCTCACACGCACGCCGCATCTCTCGGATCTCGTCGACCGCGGCATTGGGTCTGCTCTGTCTGGGGGCCGGCTTCGGCGCTCGCGGCGAAGCTCAATCCTCCGTCCACGAAGCGGTGAATGTCCGCGAGGTGGAGGTCCTGTTCGACCACCCCACGGGGATGCGCTGGATCGGGTCGCGATTCACGCCGGATCGCATGCAGGTGACCGAGGACGGACAGCCCCGCACGGTCACCCGGGTCGAGCCGATTCTCGGCGAGAAATCGGAGCAGCCGGCCTGGCGCATCCTGATCTATCTCGACCGTGGCCTGGCGGACCGTGACGCCGTCAACCAGGCGACCAAGATCCTGGTCGACGACGTCGCTCGGCTGACCCGCCTGGGTGAGGTGGAGATCGTCGAAGCCGACCCCCGGCCCCGAGTCACTCTGGCCGCGACGCGTGACCCGAGGGTGGTGCGATCCGCACTGCAGGACGCCGTGCGTCTCGGTGATGTGTCCGAGTCGGAAAGTGAAGGCGGCACGGCCGAGTTCGAGCGGCAGCTCGACCGCTTCGTGAACACGGTGACCTCTGAGCGGGCCGGGCCGCCCGGCCTCGCGTTGTGGGTCTCACAGCCCTGGCCGTTACCGGATCTGACTCGTCTATGGGGGATGAAGGGCGTCTCGGCGCTACGTACCGAGGCTCCATCAGGCGCTGGCGAGGCGGCCAGCCGGCTGGCCGACCTGGCTCGCCTGTTGGCGGCCGAACGGTGGACGGTCGGCATCGTGCAGCCGTCGGCTGAAGCCGCCGAGGGCGAACCGGCAACCCCGTCGCTCGGGACGGTCGAGTCGGGGCCGCAACCGGGTGGCGGGGGCTCACGCACCGTGGTTCTGTGGAATGTGAATCACCTGCTGGCGAAGATCCTGGGCTGGAAGACTTCACCCTATAACCCTGAAGCCGCCGCGCAGGCTGCTGAGCAGCGGCTCGACCCGAAGCTGGCTCCCATGCAGTTGCTGGCCGCGGCCACGGCCGGCCGCCTGGTGCAATCCGGGAAGCAGATGACCAATTTCCTCGACCTGCTCGACACGAGATGGCATCTCTTTTTTGCGGCGCCATCGCAAGAGCGCACCAAACTCATTCCGGTCGACGTCGGAATCGTCGAAGACGGGATCGACTTCACCTTGCGACAGACCTGGAGCGAGGCGCTCGAGCCGCTGGCGCAAACTGATACGCGGCTGCGTCAGACGCTGTTGGACGGTTCGAGCTCGCTGCAACAGACGCTCGAGGGCGTCGCTTGCCAGATCGACGTAGAACCGCCGAAGGGCGCCGTGGAGGTCCGATGCCAGCGGAAGTCCGAGGTCGATTCCCGGCTCCGAGCACTGCGCTTGTCGGCGCTGACCGGCGGCTGCGAGGAAGGGGGGAATGCAACGGTGCGCCACGTCGAGCTCGGTGCGACCGATCGGCGAGCGCGCGAGAGCTTCGCAATCCCGGCATGTGCGAACCGACTCGCGGTCGTGGTGGAGGACCCCATGACGGCCAGGGGTGCCTACTGGAGCGGCCGGGTCGAGAAGGTCTCTGCGGCATTTCCCGACTCGCCGTGAGCGCCCGGGTGAACCGTGTCCTGCTCTGTCTGGCCCTGGTCGGCGGGATGACCGCCCTCCCGGCGGCGGCGGCCAGGCAGGGAAAAACTCCCGCTTCCCCCGAACCGAGCACCGGGGAAGTGCTGACCTACCGTTGGCAGCTCAAGGGACCGCTGAGCTTCCTGGCGGGTCTCTTCTTCCCCGACAGCGGCACCGGCGTGTTGACGACGGAGCACCCGTCCTCCGACATCGTGCGGAGCCAACTGCGGATCGTTTCCGAACAGAGCGCCAGTGGCGAGTTCTGGCTCTATGGCGCCGAGATCGACCCTTTCAGCGGGGAGACGGAGGAGGTCTGGAGTGCCTACAAGTGGCGCGAAAAGGACAGTTCGAAGCGTCAACGGCTGGAAGGCAAGGGGGTGATCGACGTCGTCTCTGGAATCTACGGCTTGCGTCGCGACCCTCCGGACGAGCCGCGTAGACTGGAGATCTGGTCGGATGGCCACATCTATCCGGTGATCGTCTTGCCCGGCCAGGAGCGCGGCCTACAGGTGTGCGGTCGTCGCGCCCGGGTACGGCCGTACTCGATTCAGGGACTGGATCTGCCGGACAGGCGGCAGTGGAAGGGACAGCTCGAGATCTGGTTGGCGGATGACGCGCAGGCGACGCCGGTGCGCATCGTGGTCGACAGGGGCTGGGCCCGGGTGCGCCTGGACTTGGGTGAAGCGAGAGAGGACGGAGAGGGGGGGGCGATTTGCGGCAAGGGGTCGGAAGCCGAGGACCACGCCGAGCACTAAGCTGGTATCTCTTATGCAGGGTAAGCAGAGTCGCCGCCGCATGTGCGGCGACGGCAACGCCGAATGCAACGGAAGGAGAGACTGATGAGAAAGTGGCAACACGGAATTGCGCTGAGCGCCGTTGGCGTGCTGTTGCTCGCAGGCTGTGCGAAGAAGCAGGAGGCAACGGCTCCCGCAGCGGAGGAGTCCTCCGCGCCGGCGATGACCGAGCCGGCAGCCGCTCCCGCGGCCGTGGCGACGGCGACATTGGCCTCGGCTGACGGAACGGACCATGGCACGGTGACATTCACCCAGAATGGAGATCAGACGACCGTCGTTGCCGATGTGACCGGCGTGCCGCCCGGCTTGCACGGCTTTCACGTCCACGAGACTGGCGAGTGCACGCCGCCGGATTTCAAGTCCGCCGGCGGCCATTTCAACCCGACCGGCGCCATTCACGGCGCCCCGACGGACCCGGAGCACCATGCCGGTGATCTGGGCAACCTCGAAGTCGGGCAAGACGGCACCGGGCATCTGGAGCTCAACAGCAACATGCTGACCGTCAAGCCGGGCCCGAACTCCGTGATCGGCAAGTCCGTCATCCTGCACGCGGGCGAGGACGACTTCGTCTCGCAGCCGAGTGGCGGGGCCGGAGATCGCTGGGCCTGTGGCGTGATCTCCAGCGCCATGGCTTCCGAGCAGATGGATACCGGGAACATGCAGGACACCGGCGTGGCGGGGGATCAGGACACCGAAGGTCAGACGTACTGACCGCGGCTGATCGGTCGCAGTCAGTTTCAGGCGGCCGCCCTCCTGGAGGGCGGCCGCCGCATATTCAGGGGGCAGGCGGTGCGACGAGATGCCGAAACCAGTTCCATTTATCTGTGATAACAGAGATTTGCCGGGTCGGCATGGGTACAATGGCGGGCGACACCGCGGGCCCTTTCCCCTGTCGATTCCAGCGAGAGCACGACCCATGAGCCGAACAGACGAACTATTGCGACCCGACGACGTCGATCCGCAAGAGACGCGCGAATGGCTGGACGCCCTCGCCGCGGTCATCGAGCGCGAGGGCCCCGAGCGGGCGCATTATCTGATCGATGCGCTGGTCGACAAGGCGCGCCGCTCCGGAGCCTATCTGCCCTACAACGCCACGACCGCCTACGTCAATACGATCGCGACGCAGAATGAGGCGCAGCGTCCCGGAGACCACGCGCTCGAGCGCCGCTTGAAGAGCCTGATCCGATGGAACGCGATGGCGATGGTGGTGCGCGCCAACCGCAAGCCCGGAAGCCTGGGCGGTCACATCGCGAGCTATCAATCGGTGGCCAACCTGTGGGAGATCGGCTTCAATCACTTCTTTCACGCCCCGAGCGAGAAACACGGGGGCGACCTGGTGTACTTCCAGGGCCACAGCTCGCCGGGAATCTACGCGCGCGCCTTCCTCGAGGGGAGGTTGAGCGAGGAGCAATTGGATCACTTCCGTGAGGAGGTGGACGGCAAGGGCTTGAGCTCCTACCCGCATCCCTGGCTGATGCCGGGCTTCTGGCAGTTCGCCACGGTCTCGATGGGGCTGAACGCGATCAGCGCCATCTACCAGGCGCGTTTCATGAAGTATCTGCATCATCGCGGCATTCTCGAAACGGAAGGCCGCAAGGTCTGGGCTTTCCTCGGCGACGGAGAGATGGACGAGCCGGAGTCTCTCGGCGCCATCTCGCTGGCGGTTCGCGAAAAGCTCGACAACCTGATCTTCGTCGTCAACTGCAACCTGCAGCGCCTCGACGGGCCGGTGCGCGGCAACGGCAAGATCATCCAGGAGCTGGAGGCGGTGTTCCGCGGCGCCGGTTGGAACGTCATCAAGGTGATCTGGGGCTCCAACTTCGATCCACTCCTGGCGCGGGACGACAAGGGTCTGCTGCGCCGGCGAATGGAGGAGGCCGTCGACGGCGACTATCAGGCCTATGCCGCCAAGGGCGGGGCCTACATTCGCGAGCACTTCTTCGGCAAATACCCCGAGCTCAAGGAGATGGTCGCGGACATGTCCGACGAGGACCTGTGGAGGCTCAAGCGCGGCGGTCACGATCCGCAGAAGGTGTATGCAGCCTTCGCTGCAGCCGTCGAGCATACCGGCCAGCCCACGGTCATCCTGGCGAAGACGATCAAGGGCTACGGCATGGGCGAGGCCGGGGAAGGCCAAAACATCACCCACCAGCAGAAGAAGATGGGCGAAGAAGCGATCCAGCAGTTTCGCGATCGCTTCAACATCGAGATCCCCGAGGCCAAGGCGGATGAGCTGCCCTTCATCCGGCCGGACGAAAGCAGCTCGGTGATGCGCTACCTGCGGGAGCGTCGTGAGGCTCTGGGAGGCTACCTGCCGGAACGCACCGTTCGAGCAGAACCGCTGACGGCGCCCGACCTCGACACTTTCGACGCCATTCTCAAGGGTTCGAGTGATCGCGAGATCTCCACCACCATGGCGTTCGTCCGCATCCTGATGGCGCTGTCACGGGAGAAGGAGCTCAAGGAGCGTCTGGTGCCCATCGTCGCCGACGAGGCGCGGACCTTCGGCATGGAAGGCATGTTCCGCCAGGTCGGGATCTACGCGCCGATGGGGCAGCTCTACGAGCCGGAGGACCGGGACACGCTGGCGTACTACCGGGAGGACGAGCATGGGCAGATCCTGCAGGAAGGCATCACCGAGGCCGGTTCCATCTCCTCCTGGATCGCGGCCGGTACGGCCTACGCCAACCACGGCGTCTACATGATTCCCTTTTTCATCTTCTATTCCATGTTCGGCTTCCAGCGGGTGGGCGATCTGGCCTGGGCGGGAGGAGACATGCGCACGAAAGGCTTTCTCATCGGCGCGACCTCCGGCCGCACGACGCTGAATGGCGAGGGGTTGCAGCATCAGGACGGCCACAGCCACCTCCATGCGTCGACGATTCCGGACTGTGTCGCCTACGACCCGACCTACGGCTACGAGCTGGCGGTGATCATCCAGGACGGCCTGCGCAGGATGTACGAGGACGAGGAATCGATCTTCTACTACATCACCGTCATGAATGAGAACTACCGTCACCCACCTCTGCCGGAAGGGGTGGAAGAGGGGATTCGCAAGGGCTTGTACCTGCTCCGCCCCTCGGAACTTCCGGCCAAGCGGAGCGGCAAGAAGGGCTCGAAGGCGCAGCCGACGCCCCGCGTCCAGCTCATGGGCTCGGGAGCGATCCTGCGTGAGGTGCTGGAGGGCGCCAAGCTGCTGGAAGAGGACTTCGGCATCGCCGCCGACGTCTGGTCGGCCACCAGTTTCACCGAGCTGCGCCGCGAGGGACTCTCGGTGGAGCGTCGGAACCGGCTCCACCCGGACGCGAAACCGAAGCCCAGCTTCGTCGAGGCCTCCTTGAAGGGCCATGATGGGCCCGTCGTCGCCGCAAGCGACTACATGCGCACCTTCGCCGACCAGATCCGCCCCTTCGTGCCGCGACCCTTTAGCGTGCTGGGGACGGACGGATTCGGCCGGAGTGATACGCGGGCGAAGCTTCGCGGCTTCTTCGAGGTCGATCGGCACCACGTCGTCATCGCGGCGTTGAAGAGTCTGGCCGACCAGGGCGACGTGGACTCGAAGCGGGTCACCGAGGCCATCAAGATGTATGACGTCGCGGCCGAGGCGCCGGATCCATGGACGGTATGAGAACCGAGGCTTGGGGCTCGAGGCTTGAGCGAGAAGCCTCCAGCTGCCAGCCTCCAGCCCCCAGCTTCCGGAAAGGGAGGGGGAACTGGCAGCTGGTAGCCGGAAGCTGGAGGCCGATTCATCGGCCGGCACAGAGAGCGGCCGCATCAGCCTTGCTAACAGGAGACTGAAACATGCCGGCGACGAAACAGGTGAAGGTGCCGGACATCGGCGGGTTCGACGCCGTCGACGTGGTCGAGGTCCTGGTCGGCGTCGGCGACACGGTGGAGGTCGAGGATCCGCTCATCACGCTGGAGAGCGACAAGGCCTCGATGGAGGTCCCGTCGACCCTGACCGGCAAAGTCACCAAGGTGCACGTGCAGCGCGGCGCGAAGGTTTCCGAAGGCGATCCGATCGTCAGCCTCGAGGTCGACGTGGAGCGAGGGGCGAGGGGCGAGGAGCGAGGAGC
>Ga0307436_1000158_pt1 | contig 28635 bp, 24 predicted proteins | sample SalMarWE160440MG_FD_202513 | JGI IMG/M metagenome (GOLD analysis project Ga0307436, IMG submission 202513) | Salt marsh sediment microbial communities from the Plum Island Ecosystem LTER, Massachusetts, United States - WE1604-40 | ecosystem: Environmental > Aquatic > Marine > Intertidal zone >...
TGGTTGGCCGGGCGAGCTGCGTCTGCTCGCCGACCGCTACCCACGTGCCGTCTGGCCGGGTCACCCCAATCTCGGCGCGCTGGCGCGTTTCTGGCTCGACATTCACGGCGGCTTCCGCGATCTCGGCGGCGCACTGACCCGGGCGAGCGGCGACCTGCGCGAGGGCCGCGTCGGCCATGACCGCTTCCGCGCCTGGTTCGCGCCGCGCCTCGACATGTTTCTCGGTCATCTCAACGGCCACCACCAGATCGAGGACCTGCATTATTTTCCGCTGTTCAGCGCCGCCGAGCCGCGCCTCAGCCGCGGCTTCGCGGTGCTCGAGAACGACCACCACGTCATCCATGCCGCCATGGACGAGCTGGCCGAGGCCGCCACCGCGTTCCTGAGCGCTCCCGCCGGCGACGCCGATCGGCTGAGAGCCAGCGGCGACACCTACGCCGACGCCAGCGACCGTCTGATCCGCGTGCTCGGGCGCCACCTCGACGACGAGGAGGACCTGATCGTTCCCCTGATTCTCGATCGCGGCGAGGCGAATCTCGGCATGTGAGTTGCGCGGGGACACAAATCGCTGCCGGCCGATTGTTTGCCGCCCCCCGATTGCATAGTGTCCCACCCGCCGCCGTGGTCGCGCCGCGGCGCGATGCAAACGTCTGCGAGGAAGGTAGGATGGCGGACATCGGCCTCATCGGCCTCGGCGTCATGGGCGCCAGTCTTTCCCTGAACATGGCCGAGAAGGGCTACACGGTCGCCGTCTACAACCGCACCAGCGCCAAGACCGACGCCTTCGTCGCCGGCGCCGGCGGCCTCGCCGCCCGCCTCGAGGGGTGCCACACCCTCGACGACCTTGTCGCCGCCGTCGCGCCGCCGCGCCCGATCGTCATCATGGTGCAGGCCGGCGCCCCGGTCGACGAGCAGGCGAACGCGCTTGCCGCCCTGCTCGCCCGCGGCGACGTTCTGATCGACGCCGGCAACGCCAACTTCCGCGACACCCGCCGTCGCGTCGCCGCCTTCGCCGAGCAGGGCATCGAATTCCTCGGCGTCGGCGTCTCCGGCGGCGAGGAGGGTGCCCGCCACGGCCCCTCGATGATGGCCGGCGGTGCCCCCACCGCGTGGCAGCGGGTCGCGCCCATCTTCCGCGACATCGCCGCCAAGTTCGACGGTGAGCCGTGCGCCGCCCTCGTCGGCCCCGAGGGCGCCGGCCATTTCGTCAAGACCATCCACAACGGCATCGAATACGCCGACATGCAGATGATCGCCGAGGTCTACGGCATCATGCGCGATGGCCTTGCCATGGCGTCGGCCGAGATGGCCGAGGTGTTCGCCGGCTGGAACCACGGCCGGCTGAAATCGTACCTGATCGAGATCACCGCCACGGTGCTCGCCACCCGCGACGCGGCTAGCGGCAGGCCGCTGGTCGAGGTCATCCTCGACACCGCCGGCCAGAAGGGCACCGGCCGCTGGGCGGCGATGGAGGCGGAGGACCTCGGCGTGTCGGCGACCGTCATCGAGGCGGCGGTCGCCGCCCGTGCCGTGTCTGCCGCCCGCGAGCAGCGGCTGGCGGCCGCGGAGTTGTTCGGGGCGGCGGCAACAAGCGGCCTCGGCGACGCCCTCGGCGATAAGGAGGCGGCCCTCGCCGCCCTCGAGCAGGCGCTTATCGCCGGCAAGATCATCGCTTATTCGCAAGGCTTCGCGGTGATGGCGAGCGCGTCGCGGGCGTGGGACTGGCGGCTGCCGCTGGGCACCGTCGCGCGCATCTGGCGCGCCGGCTGCATCATTCGCTCCGTGTTTCTCGACGACATCGCCCATGCTTACGGCGAGGGATCCGACGTCGAGTTGATGATGGTCGAGCCGTTCGCCGCCGCCCTCAAGGCGAGCGAAGCGACGCTGCGGCAGGTGGTCGCAACCGCCGCCCTCAACGGCATTCCGGTTCCCGCGCTTGCCGCCGCGCTTGCCTCCTTCGACCTGTGGCGCAGCCGGCGCACCACCGCCGACCTCGTCCAGGGGCAGCGCGATTTTTTCGGCGCCCACGGTTTCGAGCGCGCCGATCGTCCCGGCAAGGGCTTCCACGGCCCGTGGGCGAAGGGCGAAGCGTAGCGGCGTTTTTGCCCCGCACAATTTTGTGCCGGCCCGCCGGGCTTGCCCGCGTCAAGGCGGGGCGAAACGGCCCATCCCCTCCGCAATCGACGCCCATCGGGCTCGAAACGGTGTCGTGCGCCCGACTATTGGCAATTCGCCCTTGACGTGCGGCGGCGATCCTCTTTGACTTGACCTTCCACCAAGGGAGGATCCCCATCATGAAGCGATATCACGCCCTTGCGGTCCTTGCGGCCGCTCTTGCCGTGTCCGCGGGTACGGCGGCCGCACAGGACCTGGCCTTCCCAATCGATCAGGACTCGCGCTTCAACTGGAAGAGCTATCACGACTTTGCCGACAAGTATGACCTGAAGGGCCAGACGCTGACCATCTTCAGCCCGTGGCTGACCAACGATGAAGTCGGCTTCAAGAAGGTGCTCGCCTATTTCGAGGCGGCGACCGGCGCCACGATTCAGCACACCGGTTCGGATTCGTTCGAGCAGCAGATCGTCATCGACACCCAGGCGGGCAGCCCTGCCAACATCTCGGTCTTTCCGCAGCCCGGCCTGGCCGCCGACATCGCCGCCAAGGGCTATCTCTCGCCGCTTGGCGACGACGTCAAGAATTGGCTGCTCACCAACTATTCCGCCGGTCAGTCCTGGGTCGATCTGTCGACATACCCGGACAAGATGGGCGACAAGAAGCTGTTCGCGTTCCCGTGGAAGGCGGACCTCAAGAGCCTCGTCTGGTACGTGCCCGACAACTTCAAGGAGGCCGGCTACAAGATCCCCCAGACCATGGAGGATCTCAAGGCGCTGACCGAGCAGATCGTCAAGGACGGCGGCACGCCGTGGTGCATCGGGATCGGTTCGCAGGCGGCGACCGGCTGGCCGGCAACCGACTGGGTCGAGGACTTCATGCTGCGGCTGTATCCGCCGGACGTCTATGACGGCTGGGTCAACAACACCGTCAAGTTCAACGATCCACGGGTGATCAAGGCGATCGACGAGTTCGGCTGGTTCGCCAAGAACGACAAGTTTGTCGACGGCGGCGCGGCGGCAGTGGCCTCCACCGACTTCCGCGACAGCCCGAAAGGCCTCTTCACCTCGCCGCCCAAGTGCTACATGCACCGTCAGGCTTCGTTCATTCCGGCTTTCTTCCCGGAGGGCACCAAGCTCGGCACCGACGCGAACTTCTTTTACTTCCCGCCTTATGCCAGCAAGCCCGAGCTAGGCAGGCCGGTTGAGGGCGCAGGCACCCTGTTCGCCATCACCAAGGACTCGCCCGCGGCCCGCGCCTTCATCGAATTCCTGGAGACGCCGATTTCTTCCGAGGTCGCCATGGCCGGGTGGAACTTCTTCACGCCGTCCAAACTCGTTAACACGGACGTCTATCCCAACGACACGCTGAAGGGTGAAAACAAGATCATCCAGGACGCCACCACCTTCCGCTTCGACGCGTCGGACCTGATGCCCGGCAAGATCGGTGCCGGTTCGTTCTGGAAAGGCATGGTCAACTACGTCGGCGGCGAGTCCGCCAAGGACGTGGCCGACCAGATCCAGAAGGATTGGGACGCGCTCAAGTAGAATCAGGTAGGCTTCGTATGCATCGGTCCCGGGCCGGTTTGGCCCGGGACTACTATCCAAGCCGGGCCAAATAGAAGAAGCCGGCAGATAGGGTGAAGCGGCAAGCAGGTCCTGCGGCAAGCGACAAGGCCGCGCGGAAGCTGCGGTGGGGGAAGCGCATGGGGCACCTGATTAGTGCCGCGGTTACAGTCGTTCTCGGTGTCGGCCTTGCGGCTGCCTACTTCTATGCTGCCAACAAGATCCTCGACATCATCTGGCCACCGCGCGGGCCGGCGGCGCAGGCGGCACGCAACCAGAGGGTGGCGGCCTCCATCCGGCCTTGGCTGTTCCTCGGGCCGGCACTGCTCTTCCTCGGCCTCTATCTTGTCTACCCGGCCCTCGACTCGCTGCGGCTGAGCTTCTTCGGTCGCAACGGCGAGCATTTCGTGGGCCTGAGCAACTACGCTTGGGCCGTCAACGACCAGCAGTTCCGCGAGTCGATCTTCAACAACATCATGTGGCTGATCGTGGTGCCAGCACTCAGCACCATCTTTGGCCTTGTCATCGCCTACCTCACCGACCGTATCTGGTGGGGCAACATCGCCAAGAGCATGGTCTTCATGCCAATGGCGATTTCCTTCGTCGGCGCCAGCGTGATCTGGAAGTTCATCTACGAATATCGCGGCGCCGACCAGCCTCAGATCGGCCTGGTCAACGCCGTCATGCAGCTGTTCGGACTGCCGCCGGAGCCCTGGATCACGATCCCGTTGTGGAACAACTTCTTCCTGATGGTGATTCTGGTATGGATCCAGACCGGCTTTGCCATGGTCATCCTCGCGGCGGCGCTGCGGTCGGTCCCGGAGGAAACGATCGAGGCAGCGGTGATCGACGGCGCCAAGGGCTGGCACATCTTCTTCCACATCATGGTGCCGCAGATCTGGGGCACGATCGCCGTGGTGTGGACGACGATCACCATCACCGTGCTCAAGGTCTTCGACATCGTGCTGACCATGACCAACGGCCAGTGGAACACCGACGTGCTGGCCAATTTGATGTACGACTGGATGTTCCGCGGCGGCGGCGACTTCGGCCGCGGCGCCACCATTGCCGTCGTCATCATGCTGGCGGTGGTGCCGATCATGATCTGGAACATCCGGCGTCTCAACGCCGAGCAGGCGGGACGCTGATATGGCGAGAGTCCGGCGCCGCAAGGGAAGGTGGGGACAGTATTTCGTCCACGCGTCGGTCGTTCTGATCGTCCTTATCTGGACCATCCCAACCATCGGCATCCTGGTGACCTCGTTCCGCCACAAGGACGCGATTGCGGTCTCAGGCTGGTGGACGGCCCTGACAACCAGCCAGCAAAATTTCATCGCTCACTCTGCCGATCCTTCGACCCAGGTGCAGGAGAACGGCAAATACGTGATCAAGGGCAATGTGCTCACGGCCAACGAAAGCGGCGTGGTTGCCTTCGGCACCAAGATCATGAAGCCGAAGGAATTCAAGGCGGGCGAGACTGCGCCGCTGCCGGACGGCGGCTCACTGACCATCAACCGCGATGGCAGCTACCAGATGGTTTCGGACACGTCCTTTGCCGCCGATTCCAGCCGCCGGCTCTACTATACGGCCTCGCAGCCGCCGACATTCACGCTCGTGAATTATAGCCATGTGCTGACCGCCGCGGGGGTTGGCCAGTCCTTCATCAATTCGTTGACGGTGGCCGTTCCCGCGACGGTCATCCCGATCCTGATCGCGGCTTACGCGGCCTATGCCCTCTCCTGGATGCGATTCCCGGGCCGAGGGCTGTTGCTCGCGGTGGTTGTGGGGTTGCTGGTGGTGCCGCTGCAGATGTCGCTCATTCCGCTGTTGAAGCTGTACAACAACGTCGGCGAGTTCTTTGGCGTGCCCGCCAAAACATATCTCGGCATATGGCTGGCGCACACCGGCTTCGGCCTGCCGCTCGCCATCTATCTGTTGCGCAACTACATCGGCACGCTGCCCAACGAGATCATGGAATCGGCGCGCGTTGACGGCGCCACCGATTTCGAGATCTTCGTGCGCATCGTCCTGCCGCTGTCGGTGCCGGCGCTCGCCTCCTTCGCCATCTTCCAGTTCCTGTGGGTGTGGAACGACCTGCTGGTGGCGATTGTGTTCCTGGGCCAGCAGGACAATCAGCTGGTGCTTACCGGGCGCCTGCGGGCGCTGCTGGGTTCGCGCGGCGGCGATTGGGAGATTCTGACGACCTCCGCCTTTGTGTCGATTGTGGTGCCGCTGATCGTGTTCTTCTCGCTGCAACGCTATCTGGTGCGCGGCCTGCTGGCCGGCTCTGTGAAGGGCGGATGAGCATGATGGACGAAAGAGGGAAGCAGTAGGATGGGCGAGCTTCGGCTGCGTGACGTCAAGAAGTCCTTCGGCCACGTCGAGGTGATCAAGGGCGTCGATCTCGATATCAAGTCGGGCGAGTTCGTGGTGTTTGTCGGCCCCTCGGGCTGCGGCAAGTCCACGCTGCTGCGTATGGTCGCCGGGCTGGAGGAGATCACCTCGGGCACGGTCGAGTTCGACGGCGAGGAGGTCAACGACCTGCCGCCGGCGCTGCGCGGCATCGCCATGGTCTTCCAGTCCTACGCCCTCTATCCGCACATGACCGTGTACAACAACATGGCCTTCGGCATGAAGCTGGCCAAGGAGCCAAAAGACAAGATCGACGCGGCGGTTCGCCAGGCCGCCGAGATTCTGCAACTGACGCCTTACCTCGATCGCCTGCCCAAGCAGCTGTCCGGCGGCCAGCGCCAGCGTGTCGCCATCGGCCGCGCCATCGTGCGCAATCCCCGCGTGTTCCTGTTCGACGAGCCGCTATCCAACCTCGACGCGGCGCTGCGTGTGTCGATGCGCATCGAGATCGCCAAGCTGCACGAGCGCCTCGCCAGCGTCACCATGATCTACGTCACCCACGACCAGGTCGAGGCGATGACTCTCGCTGATCGCATCGTGGTGCTCAATTTCGGCGTGGTCGAGCAGGTCGGCTCGCCGATGGAGCTCTACGACCGTCCGCGGAACCTGTTCGTCGCCCGATTCATCGGCTCGCCGGCCATGAACGTGGTGCCGTGCACCATCGAGGGCGTCGACGGCGAGGCGCGGGTGAAGCCCGAAAAGCACGCCTCGGTGAAAGTCGAAGCCACCATCCCAGCGAGTGCGGTCGGCGGCAAGGGCACCTTTGGGGTACGGCCGGAGGACCTCAACCTGACCGACGGCGACGACGCCATCTTCCGTGGCCGCGTCGACGTCTCCGAGCATCTCGGCGAGCTGACCCTGCTCTACGTCGATTGCGGCTACGAGGAGCCGATCATCGCCAAGCTTGAGGGCAACGTTCCGATCAAGCGCCACGCCGAGGTCGGCCTTACCGCACCGGTCGCTGCCGTGCACGTTTTCGACGACAAGGGCAGGGCATTCGCACGTCGCGGTGCGTGAGGCCGCTCCTGCGACGCGATGCCAGTGACGCCTGCGACCGATGACGCCGGGTCCCGTGACGCGGCCGCCGAATGGTGGCGCGGCGCCATCATCTATCAGATTTATCCGCGCTCCTTTCAGGACACCAGCGGTAACGGCGTCGGCGACCTCGCCGGCATCACCCGCCGCCTGGCCTATGTCGCCGAGCTGGGCGTCGACGCGGTGTGGATCTCACCCTTCTTCGTCTCGCCGATGAAGGATTTCGGCTACGACGTGGCCGACTACACCGACGTCGATCCGCTGTTCGGCACGCTCGCCGATTTCGACGAACTCGTCGCCGAGGCCCATCGCCTCGGCCTCAAGGTGATCATCGATCAGGTGCTCAGCCATACCTCCGACCAGCATGCTTGGTTTCGCGACAGCCGCGCCAGCCATCACAACGCCAAGTCGGACTGGTACGTGTGGGCCGACGCCAAGCCCGACGGCACCCCGCCCAACAACTGGCTGTCGGTGTTCGGCGGCCCGGCGTGGCAATGGGACAGCCGTCGCCGCCAGTATTACCTGCACAATTTCCTGACCGAGCAGCCCGACCTCAACCTGCATAACCCGGCCGTCCAGGAGGCGATCCTCGCCGTGGTCGAGTTCTGGCTCGAGCGCGGCGTCGACGGCTTCCGTTTCGACGCGGTCAACTACTTCTTCGATGACGCCGCCCGTCGCGACAATCCGCCGGCCAGTCTCGGTGGCAGCGAGCAGGACCTGCCGATCAATCCTTACGGCTTCCAGGACCACATTCACGACAAGAATCGTCCCGAAACCGTGGCCTTCCTGACGCGGGTGCGCGCGCTGCTCAACCGCTACCCGGGCACCACCAGCGTCGGCGAGATCGGCGACGGCGGCACGTTCGCGCTCAAGCTCCTGGCGCAATACACCTCGGGCGGCGACAAGCTGCACATGTGTTACACCTTCGACTTTCTCGGGCCGGAGTTCTCGGCCGCCGTCTTCCGCAGCCGCATCGAGCTGTTCGAGACCATCGTCAACGACGGCTGGCCGTGCTGGGCGTTTTCCAACCACGACGTCCCCCGCCATGTCAGCCGCTGGGCGCGCGCGGGCCTCGACCAGGATCGGCTCGCCCGTCTCGCCGCCGGCATCCTTTTGTCGCTGCGCGGCTCGGTGTCGCTTTACCAGGGAGAGGAGCTCGCTCTCACCGAGGCCGACATCGGCGTCGCCGATATGGTCGACCCCTACAGCATCCGTTTCTGGCCCGAATTCAAGGGCCGCGACGGCTGCCGCACACCGATGGTGTGGCAGGCCGAGGCGCCCAACGCCGGCTTCTCGATTGCCAAGCCGTGGCTGCCGATCCCGCCCGAGCACGTCACCCGCGCCGTCGATCGCCAACAGGTGACGCCGGGCTCGCTGCTTGCCGACTATCGCCGGCTGATCGCCTTTCGCCGCGACCATCCCGCCCTGACCATCGGCTCCATGGCTTTTCTCGACGGACCGTCCGACGTTCTTGCCTTCACCCGCCACGGGGGCGGCGAGCACCTGCTCTGCCTGTTCAACTTGGGATCGACCGAGGCGCGCTTCGACCTTCCCGGCGCAATGGCCGTTACGGCGCTCGCCGGCCACGTCTTTTCCGGCAGGCTCGACGAGGGCGGACGCTGGGTGATCCTGCCGCCGTGCGACGGGTTCTTCGGCGCCGTCGGCTGAGCCGGCCGTCAGCCGCCGTCTTCGTGCCAGGTGCGCCCGTCGCGCTCGATCAGCGCCACCGCCGCCGACGGCCCCCACGTGCCCGCCGGATAGGGTTTGGGCGCTTCACCCGACTGTTGCCAGGCCTCCGCGATCGGATCGATCCATTGCCACGCCGCCTCGACCTCGTCGCGGCGCATGAACAGCGTCTGGTTGCCGCGGATGACGTCGAGGATCAGCCGCTCGTAGGCGTCCGGGCTGCGCGCGCCGAAGGCTTCGGCGAAGCTCATGTCGAGCGGCACGTATCTCAGCCGCATGCCGCCGGGCCCGGGGTCCTTGATCATCAGCCACAGCATGACCCCCTCGTCGGGTTGCAGGCGCAGCACCAGCTGATTGGCCTCGATCGCTCCCGCCCCCACCGCGAAGATCGAGTGCGGAATGGCGCGGAAGTTGATGACGATCTCGGAGACGCGCACCGGCATGCGCTTGCCGGTGCGGATGTAGAATGGCACGCCCGCCCATCGCCAGTTGCTGATCTCGGCCTTGAGGGCGATGAAGGTCTCCGTCTTGCTGTCGGCGTTGTTGACCTCCTGGGTATAGGCCGGGAACACCGCCTTGGCGCCGGCGCGATACTGCCCGCGCACGATGGCGCCGGCGGCGTTGCTGGCATCGATCGGCTTCAGCGCCCGCAGCACCTTCAGCTTCTCGTCGCGCACGCAATCGGCGTCCATGTACGTCGGCGGCTCCATGGCGACCAGGCAGAGAAGTTGCAGCAGGTGGTTCTGCACCATGTCGCGCAGCGCGCCGGCTCGCTCGTAGTAGCCGCCGCGCCCCTCCACGCCGATGCTCTCGGCGACCGTAATCTGCACGTGGTCGACGTGGGCGTCGTTCCACAGCGGCTCGAACAGGGCGTTGCCGAAGCGCAGCGCCATCAGGTTCTGGACGGTCTCTTTGCCGAGGTAGTGGTCGATGCGGTAGATCTGGGACTCGTCGAACACGCGCCCGACCGCGTCGTTGACCGCCATCGCCGATCTGAGGTCGTGGCCGATCGGCTTCTCCATGATCACCCGCGTGTCGGACCTGACCAGCCCCATCGCGCCGAGCTTTGCCGCGATAATGCCGTACAGCTCCGGCGACACCGCCAGGTAGAAGGCGCGGATGCGCTCCCTGTCCGGCTTGAGCAGGCGGGCGAGGTCGTCCCAGCCGGCGTCGGCCTCGGCGTCGATGGACAGGAAATGCAGCCGCTTGAGGAAGGTCTCCACCACCGCCGCGTCGCGATCGGCCTCGCCGACGTAACGGCCGAGCGCCTCTCTGGCGGCGGCGCGGTACCGCTCGTCGCCCATCGCCCGCCGCGACACCCCGATGACCCGACTGACCGGCGGGATCTGGCCGTCGCGATGGCGCTGATAGAGGGCTGGCAGGATCTTGCGGAAGGCGAGATCGCCGGCGCCGCCGAAGATGACGAGGTCGAAAGGCGCGACGGCGATGATGCGGCTGCTCATGGTGGACGGCTGCTCCTCACCGGACCCCGACGGCGCCCCAGGCCGCCGCCGGTTGTTTTGTCGGGCTGGTTTTTGGCAGAGGAATCGGTGTACCGCCAGTGGCGATTGGGCGCATCGGCGCCCAAGTTGTGGGCAGACCGGCGAGGCGAGGATGGCGCGGCCGATATGCGTGGTGCCGGCCGGTGACTGGACCGGGGAGGGGGCCGTCTGGCATGCCGACGAGCATGCCCTCTACTGGGTCGACATCAACCGTTTCCTTGTCCATCGCCTCGATGCCCGCACCGGCGACGTCAGGAACTGGTTCTTCGCCGAGCCGCCGACGGCGCTGGCGCTCACCGACCGCGCCGACACGCTGTTGGTTGCCACCGCCGCCCGGCTGATCCTGTGGCAGCCGGCCAACGACGCCCGTGCCGAATTCGCCAGCCCCGAGCGCAACTGGCCGCGCGTGCGCCTCAACGACGGCCGCCCCGATCCGCTCGGCCACTTCTGGGTCGGCTCGATGGCCAACAACGTCGGCGCCGACGGTGCCGATCTGCCGATCGACGATCGAGCCGCCGGACGCCTGTTTTGCGTGCGCACCGACGGGACGAGCACGATCGAGAAGACCGGCATCGGCGTTTTTAACACCGTCGCCTGGAGCCCCGACAACACCCGCTTCTACGCGGCCGACACCCTCGCCAACGCCGTGTCGGTGTGGGACTACGACCTGCGCAGCGGGCGCATCGCCAACGAGCGTCCCTTCTTCGCCGGCTACGATCGCGGCCGGCCCGACGGCTCGGCGGTCGACCGCGAGGGCTGCCTGTGGAACGCCCGCTACGGCGGCGCCTGCGTGGTGCGGGTGCGCCCGGACGGCAGGCTCGACCGCGTCGTCGAGATGCCGGTGGCGGCGGTGACCACCTGCACCTTCGGCGGCCCGCAACTGAAGACGCTGTTCATCACCACCGGCGGCGGCGGCGCCGGTGCCGCGGCCGGCGAACGGCTGGCCGGCGGATTGTTCGCGCTCCCCGTCGACGTGCCGGGCTTGCCCGAGAACAGGTTTCACCTCGGCCGCTGACCCCATGCCGTGGCGTCACGCCAGCCGGTTGCGGAACATCCACGCCGCCACCGGCAGCGTGACCGCGGCGATCGCCACCAGCGGCCACAGGTCGCCGAAGATCTGGGCGAAGCCCGCCCCTTCCAGATAGACCCGGCGGGTGATGTCGACGACGTAGCGCAGCGGGTTGATGAAAGTGAGGTCCTGGAACAGTTGCGGCATGTTGCCGATCGGCGTGGCGAAGCCGGACAAGAGAATGAACGGCATCAGCAGGACGAAGGAGAACAGCATCGCCTGTTGCATGGTGGCGACCAGCGAGGAGACGAACAGGCCGATGCCGACCGCCGCCGCGATGAACAGGATGAGGCCGACGTAGAGGGTGAGGAAGGAACCGGCGAAGGGGATGCGGAACCACAGCTGCGCCACCAGCAGGATGAGGGTGGCCTGGGTCAGCCCGACCAGGATCGCCGGCAGCGCCTTGCCGGCCATGATCTCGGCAGGACGCATGGGCGTTACCAGCAGCTGGTCGAAGGTGCCGTCCTCGCGCTCGCGCGCCACCGACAGGGCGGTCAGCAGCAGCGTCTGCAGCAGCGTGATCACGCCGATCAGGGCCGGGATCATGTTCCAGCTGGTTTCCAGGTTCTGGTTGTACCAGGCGCGCACGATCGGCCTCACCGCCGGCCCGCTGAGGCCGTGGCGCTGCTGCCAGTCGCCGTTGAACCGGTTGACGATGGCGTTGACGTAGCCGAGCGCGGTGCCGGCGGTGTTGGAGTTGCGTGCGTCGGCGATCACCATGATGTCGGCCGGCGTGCCGGCGGCGAGGCGGCGCGAGAAATCCTGGGGAATCTCGATCACCAGGAGGGCGCGGCGCCGGTCGACCAGGTCGCGCACGTCCGCCGCCCGGTCGACGTTGGCGACGCGGTCGAACACGCCGGAGCCGTCGAACATGGCGAGCAGCTGTCGGGAGGCGGCGCTGCGGTCCTGATCGTAGACGGCGTAGGGGGCGTGGTTGAGATCGAAGCTCGCCGCGTAGCCGAACAGCAGGGTCTGGACGATCGCCGGCAGAAACAGAATGACGCGGCTGCGCGGGTCCCTGAGCAGCGCCAGCATCTCCTTGCGTACCAGGGTGAGGATGCGGTGAAAGGCGGCGCCCACGGCGGCCTCAGGCGAGCTTCTTGCGGGTGGCGGCGAGCGCCAGCGCCATCAGCACCGCCGCCATCACCGCCAGCACCGCGGCGTTGGGCAGGATGACGCTCCAGATGTCGCCGGCGAGGAAGATGGTCTGCAACAGCGCCACGAAGTAGCGCGCCGGCACGGCGTAGGTGATCAGCTGCACCACCAGCGGCATCGACCGCAGGTCGAACAGGAAACCGGACAAGAGCATCGCCGGCAGAAAGGTGGTGAGCAGCGCGATCTGGCTGGCGACGAACTGACTCTTGGAGGCCGACGAGGCGACCAGGCCGATGCCGAGCGCCACCAGCAGGTAGAGGGTCGACGCCACGGTGAGCACCGCCAGCGAGCCGCGCAGCGGCACGTGGAACAGGAAGCGCGCGGCGAGCACGCACAGCGCCAGCCCGATCATGCCCATGACGAAGTTGGGGATGATCTTGCCGAGCAGGATCTCGTCCGCCCTGACGGGGGTGACGAAGATCGCCTCGATCGTGCCACGCTCCCATTCGCGCGCCATCACCATGGCGGTGAGGAAAGCGCCGATCAGCGTCATGACCAGCACGATCAGGCCGGGGACCAGGAAGTAGTGGCTGTCGTTGGCTTCGTTGAACCAGGCTCGGCTCTGCACCACCACCGGGCCGACGCCCGACACGGGGTTGCCTTCGGCGGCGCGGCGCCGCGCCGCCTGGCCGATGGCGCCGAGGGCGTAGCCCTGGATGATGCGGGCGGTGTTGGCGTCGGTACCGTGCAGGATCACCTGCACCGTCCCGTCGCCGAACTCCGCCTGGCGGGCAAAGTCACCGGCGAAGTGGATGACGCCCTCGACCTGGTGGTCGAACATCGCCCTGGTCGCCGCCGCCGTAGAGGTCATCACCCGCGCGTCGAAATAGGGCGACAACTGGAAACCGGCGGCCACCTCGCTTGCGGCGGCGGACGGCTTTTCGACGACCAGTGCCACCGGCGCGTTCTTGACGTCGAGCGACAGGGCGTAGCCGAACAACACGATCAGCATCACCGGCATGACGATGCCGAGCGCGATGCTGCTGGGGTCGCGCAGCACCTGGCGGCTTTCCTTGACGATCAGCGCCCTGACCCGCCGCGCCTTGGCGAAGTGACGGTGGTTGGCTTGCTCGGGCATGGCTGTCAGGCGGCCTTGGCGCCGGTAGCACCCCGCCGCCGCGCCTCCTCGACGATGGCGATGAAGGCGTCTTCCATGGTCGGCTCGCGATCCTCGCGGGCCGGGGCGTGGGCGCGGATTTCGGCCGGGGTGCCTTCGGCGTGCAGCTGGCCGGCGTCGAGGATGACGACGCGGTCGCAATACTCGGCCTCTTCCATGAAGTGGGTGGTAACGATGACGGTGACGCCGCCCTCGGCCAGCGCCGTGATGCGCCGCCAGAACTCGCGCCGGGCGATCGGATCGGCGCCGCTGGTCGGCTCGTCGAGAAACAGGATCTCGGGCTCGTGCAGCAAGGCGGCCGCCATCGCCAGGCGCTGCTTGAAGCCGCCCGGCAACTGCCCGGCGGCCAACTCGGCGTGCGGCGCGAGCTCGAACTGCGCCATCGCCCACGCCAGCCGCTCCGCCCGCCGCCGCCGGCCGAGCCCGTAGGCGCCGGCGAAGAAGGCGAGGTTCTCGGCGACCGACAGTTGGCCGTAGAGAGAGAATTTCTGCGCCACGTAGCCGATGCGCTGGCGCGCCGAGGCGCGCGCCCGGCGCAGATCGACCCCCGCCACGTTGAGCGTGCCCGAGGTTGCCGGCAACAGGCCGCACAGCATGCGGAACGTGGTGGTCTTGCCGGCGCCGTTGGGGCCGAGCAGCCCGAATATCTCGCCGGCGCGCACCTCGAAGCTCAGCTTGTCGACGGCGGTGAACGAACCGAAACGGCGCACCAGATCGCGCACCTCGACGACGACCCCGGCGTGCCTGTCGGCCGGCTGCTGCATGGTCAGCGTCGCCGCACTCTGGCGCCGGTCGACCTGCCGCAACAGGATCATGAAGCCGTCCTCGAAACGGGGGCGCACCGGGCGGACGTCGCTGCCGGCCGGCCCCTCGGTGCGCTCGTCCGCCCTCACCACACGCACGTTGCCGGCTTGCGGCACCGCGTCGACGATGGCCGGGTCGTCGATCAGGCGGGCCTGCAGGATGCGCGCCGGTACGCCGGCCGCCGGCGTCGCCATGAACGTGCGCCCGGCGGCGAGCTTGGTCACCGACTTGGGGGCCCCCTCGGCCAGCACTTTGCCCTCGTGCATGACCACCGCCTGATGGCAGCGCTCCGCCTCGTCGAGATACGAGGTGCTGATCAGCACGGTCAGGCCGTCGTCGTTGACCAGACGCAGGATGATCTCCCACAGCTCGCGGCGCGACAGCGGATCGACGCCGACCGTCGGCTCGTCGAGAAGCAGCAGGTCGGGCGCGCGCACCAGCGTGCAGGCGAGTCCCAGCTTCTGCTTCATGCCGCCCGACAGCCGTCCGGCGATCCGTTTGGTGAAGGGCGCAAGGTCGGTCATCTCCATCAGGCGCGGATAGACCTGGCGTCGCTCGGCGGCGGAGACGCCGTGCAGGTCGGCATAGAGGTCGAGGTTCTCCTGGACGCTGAGGTCCTCGTAGAGGCCGAACTTCTGCGGCATGTAGCCGACCCGATCCTGGACCGACTGCGGGTCGCGGGCGACATCGACGCCGAGCACGTCGAGACTGCCGCCATCGGCCGTCATCAGGCCGGCGATCAGCCGGATGAGCGTGGTCTTGCCGGCGCCGTCGGGCCCGACCAGGGCCGTGAGGCCGCCATGCGGCACGCTCAGCGACACCTCGGCGAGGGCGGTGACGATCTCGCCGGTGCCGCGCCGGAACTGCTTGCGGATATCGCGGCCGGCGATAGCGGCGCCGTCGCCGCCGCTCATGGCTTCGTCCCCGCCGGTGCCGAGGTGTCGCCCGCCGCCAGCCGCACGGTCGCCGGCATGCCGAGGCGCAGAACGTCGTCGCGGTCGTCGACCAGCACGCGCACCTCGTAGACCAGGCTGGTGCGCAGCGTTTCGGTTTCGATCGATCGCGGCGTGAACTCAGCGACCGGCGAGATGAAGCCGACGTGGCCGCTAAGCTCGCTGCCGGGCAGGCCGTCGACCGTGACGGTGGCCGCCATGCCCGGTTTCACCCTGGCGAGGTCTGGTTCGGAAACGTAGGCGCGCACCCATTTTGGACTGACGATCGCCAGCGAGAACACCGGGCGCTGCGGCGAGGCGATGTCGCCCGGCTCCATCAACCGCGAGCGCACCACTGCGTCGAGCGGCGCGATGAGGTCGGCGTCGTGGAGCTGTTGCTTGAGCAGCGCCAGCTGCGCCTGATTGGCCTTCAGTTGCGCTTCGGCCTGCGCCACGTCCTCGCTGCGCGGGCCGGCAATTGCGAGTGAGAGCGTCTGTTCGGCCGCCGTCTGGCGCGCCGTGGCCGCCTCGGCAGCCGCCTTGGCGGCGTCCAGCTGGCTTTGCGTGACGGTGGAGCCACCGCCCGGGGTATTCGACAGCATTTTCAGGCGGTTGTATGTCAGCCCGGCGTTGACGGCATCGGCCCTGGCGGCATCGACGTTGGCCTGCGCCCCGGTGATCTCCTGGGGACGGCTGCCACTCTTGAGCTTGTCGACCGCCGCCGTCTGGGCGGCGACCACGGCCTCGGCCTGGGCGACCTGCGGGGTCAGCCGGCTGGGGTCGAGGCGGGCGACCACCTCGCCCTTTTTGACCCGATCGCCTTCCTCGACCAAGACCGCGGCGATGCGTCCGCTGTCCATGAAGGCGAGATCCACCTGGCGCAGGTCGACGTTGCCGTAAAGGGTCAGCGTTCCGTTTTGCGGCCCGCTCTGCCCGCGCCACCACCATGCCGCGCCGCCGGCCGCGACCACTACGACGGCGATGACGACGACGACGAGCGCGCGCCTCATGACGCCGCTCCGCTCAGGATGGCGGCGATGTTCTCCATGACCAGCGCCTTGACGGCGGCGCGCTCACGGTCGCCGAGCGATCGCCACTTCATGGCGCGCAGCACCAGCGCCTGGGCGACTCGGAAGACCAGCACCTGCCCCACGATGGTGAACACCCGCAGGCGGACTTCATCGCTCTCCGGTCGGGCGAGGATCGTCGCCACCAGCCGGGTTGCCGTGGCGACCGCGCCGCCGAGGAAGCGGTAGATGATGTCGAAGGCGGCGGTCGGCTGCATCTGCTCGCGCACGATGAAGCGGGCCCATCGCTCCGCCTCGGCCGAGCCGAGGAGCACGTCGACGAAGGTGTCGACCAGGCGAGCAAGCGCCGCCTGCGCCGCTTCCGGCGTGTCGATCGCGGGATCGTCGATTGCGGCCAGCACCGGACCGATCCTCGCCGCGATGCTCGCCGCCACGTGTTCGGCGACCGCGAGGTAGAGCGCCTCCTTGCCGCCGAAGTGATAAACGATCGCCGCCAGGTTGGCGTTCGCCGCCTTGGCGATGACGCGCGTAGTGGCGCCCTCGTAGCCGAGGCGGCCGAACACGTCGAGCGCCGCGTCGATGAGCTGGGCGCGCGTCTCGGCGCCGCGGTCGCGCTGGGCGCGGCGATAGGGGCGCGAGCCGCGTTCGCCGGCGCCTGGTCGGCGGACCGCCGCGCTTGTCGTCTTCCGCTTCGTTCGTTTGGCCATTGCCCTGCGCTCCGCTCGCCGTCCAAATCACACGTATGATTGTAAATGTCAATCGATCGTTTGAGTAGATGGTTAAGCGGATCCTGCGGCGTTTTCGCAGGCGTCGGGCCGGCGGTCACAGGCGGTCGCGCAGCCCGTACCAGGTCATCGCCGCCACCAGCGCCGGATAGCGCAACAGCCGGCCGCCGGGAAAACGCGGTGCCGGCAGCGCCGCGAAACGGTCGAGACGGGCCGCATCGCCGTGGATCGCGTCGGCGATGATCTTGCCGGCGAACGGGGCGAGCGCCACGCCCTGTCCGGAGTAGCCGGCCGCCGCGTAGACGCCGGGCCTGAGACGCCGGATGAATGGCAGCCGCCGCATGGTGATCGCCAGCGTGCCGCCCCAGGCGTAATCGACTTTCACGTCGGCGAGCTGCGGATAAACGCGCACGAGGTGCCTGCACACGAAACCGGCGACATCGGCCGGCGGTGTCGGGGAGTAGGTTTCGCCGCCACCGAACAGAAGACGGCCGTCTGCCGACGGCCGGAAGTAGTAGACGACGAAGCGGGTATCGGACACCGCCTCGCCGCCGGGAATCAGCCCGCCCGCTTGTCCGGCGCCGATCGGCGCGCTGGCTAAGATGTAGTTGTCGATCGGCATGACGCGGGCGTCGAGCTCGTGATCGACGCCGTCGAGATAGCCGTTGCCGGCGAGGACGACAATATCAGCGGCGATCTCTCCGCCCGGCCGGCAGGCGACGCGAAAGCCGCCCGTCGCGGCCCCGCGCACCCCGACCGCACGGGTCTCCTCGAAGATGCGGGCGCCCGCCGTCGCCGCCGCCCGCGCCAGGCCTTGCGCGAAGCGAAGCGGATCGAGGTGGCCGGCGCCCGCGTCGCGCCGTCCGCCGAAGTAGACGTCGGTGCCGATCGCCGCGGCGAGCTGATCGCGATCGAGCCACGCGACCGCGTCGTAGGCGTATTCGTCCCTGAGCTTGTCGACGTAGGCGATCTCGCCGGCGAGCAAACGTTTCTTGTGGACCACCTCGATCAGGCCGCCGCGCCAGTCGCAGGCGATGGCGTGCTTGCCGATCAGGCCTCTGGTGAACGCCTTGGCCTCCTCGGCGAGTGCCCACAGGCGGTGCGCTTCGTCGCGGCCGAAGCGCGCCTCGAGCCAGTCCTGGTCGCGTCGCTGGCCCGAATGAAGCTGGCCGCCGTTCCTGCCCGATGCCCCCGAGCCGACCCGCTCCGCCTCCACCAGCGCCACATCGACCCCGGCTTCGGCGAGCGCCAGCGCCGCCGACAACCCGGTGTAACCGCCGCCGACGATGGCGACATCGGCCGTGACCGGCTCTGGCAGCGGCGGGAACGAGAGCGCCGGATCGGCGGTGGCGGCGTAGAGGGAAGGGGCGTGGCCGCGCGTCACCCGCTCTTGCGCCCGCTCAGCGGATAGGGCGTGCCGTCGCGATGGGCGTAACCGCCGCCGGGGACGGTCTTCATGTCGATGTCGGAATAGAAGGCGACATCTGCGGCGACGCGGCTGCCGATCTCCATGATGACGACGTCGGCCTGCGAGCGGTTCTGGAAGGAATGGCCGTTCTCGTCGCAAGCCTTGAACCCGGCCGCATCGCCGGCCCTCAGCAGCTCCTCGCCGTCGTCGCTGACCAGCGTCACCTCCCCCGCGACCACGTAGATCAGCTCGTCCTCGTGGCTGTGCCAATGGCGCTGGCTCGACCATGCGCCGGGCGGCAGCGTGCACAGGTTGACGCCGAACTGGGTCAGCCCGGCCGCGTCGCCGAGACGGATGCGCCGCCGCCTCCGGCACGGTTCGTCGAAGGGCGGCGGATAGAGCGTGCCGGCGGTCACCGGCGCCTTTGCAAGGTCGATCTTGCTGGTCACTGATACCCCCTCACACATTCAACAGCAGGTACTCGCGCTCCCACGGGCTGATCACCTGCATGAAGGTCTCGAACTCGGCCTGCTTGATCGCCCGGTAGGTGGCGATGAAATGCTGGCCGAAGATCTCGACCAGTTCCTCGCATTCCTCGAACAAGGCCACCGCCTCCAGCAAACCGCGCGGCAGCACCACCTCCTCGTCGTTGGCCCCGCCGGAGACCGGCTCGGAGGCCTTCAGTCCCTCGGTCATGCCGAGATAGCCGCAGGCCAGCGATGCCGCGACGGCCAGGTAGGGATTGGCATCCGACGACGGGATGCGGTTCTCGACCCGCCGCCCCTCCGGCGACGAGTTCGGCACCCTGAGACCGACCGTGCGGTTGTCGTAGCCCCACATGGTGTTGACCGGCGCCGAGCCCGACGGGATCAGCCGCCGGTAGGAGTTGACGTAAGGCGCCAGCATGCAGGTCACCGCCGGCAGGTATTTCTGCGAGCCGCCGATGAAGGCGAAGAACTCCGCCGTCGGGTCGCCGTTCTCGTCGGAGAAGATGTTGCGGCCGGCGGCATCGACGATCGACTGGTGGATGTGCATCGAGGAGCCCGGCTCGCGGCTCATCGGCTTGGCCATGAAGGTGGCGTACATGTCGTGCCGCAGCGCCGCCTCGCGGATCGTCCGCTTGAACTGGAACACCTGGTCGGCGAGCACCACCGGCTCGCCGTGCCTGAGGTTGATCTCCATCTGGGCGGCGCCTTCCTCGTGGATGAGCGTGTCGATCTCCAGCTCCTGCGCCGCCGAAAAATCGTAGATGTCGTCGAACAGGTCGTCGAATTCGTTGACGGCGGCGATCGAATAGGACTGGCGCGCCGACTCCGGCCGTCCCGAGCGCCCGCTCGGCGGCTCCAGCGGATAGTCGGGATCGGTATTCGGCTTGACCAGATAGAACTCGATCTCCGGCGCCACCACCGGCCGCCAGCCGCGCACCGCATACATTTCGACGATGCGGCGCAACACCTGCCGCGGCGCGATTTCGACCGGCCGGCCGTCGGCGTGGTAGGCGTCGTGGATGATCTGGGCGGTCGGGTCCTCCTCCCACGGCACCACCGTCAGCGTCGCGAAATCCGGCTCGAGCAGAACGTCGCGGTCGGCACGGTCGTTGGAGAACAGTTCGTCGTCCTTGGGCCAGTCGCCGGCGATCGTCTGGGTGAAGATCGATCCCGGCATGGCCATGGTCGGCCCGGCCAGAAACTTGGCCACCGGCATCATCTTGCCGCGCGCCACCCCGGCCTGGTCCGGCACCACGCACTCGATGTCTTCGATGTGGCGCTCGTCCAGCCACTTGCGCGCCTTGTCCAGCGAGGCGAGGCCGCGTCCCGGCGCGGCTGTCTTCCTGGTTGTCTTCTTCCTTGCCACCGATCACCTGTTGCCGGCGGAAACGGCCGAATCCCCCTGGGTCTCGCGCCGCATCCCGGTCGAAAAAATCATTCCGTCACGGATTGCTCGTCGCCGTTCCGCCGCGACCGCACATCGTCACGCCCGCGCAATAGTAGCATAGCGCGCCGCATTGGCGGTTGTTGTTGACCGCGATCAACCTTAACGTTGCCTTGCAAGACTGGGTAGATGGGGGGCAGCGGCGGCGACAGACACGGCCCGGCCCCACCGACAGGGAGAGACCGAATGCGCTTGTTCTTGCAGGGCGTTCTGCCGATCGTTCTCGTGGTCACGGCGACGGCGACGGCCGCGTCGGCGGCGGACAAGGTCGTCAACGTCTACAACTGGTCCGACTACATCGGCGAAACGGTGCTCGACGACTTCACCAAGGCCACCGGCATCAAGGTGGTTTACGACGTCTACGATTCGATGGAGACGCTCGAGGCCAAGCTCTATCCGGGCGGCTCCGGCTACGACGTGGTCGTGCCGACCGACCGCAACATGCAGCGCATGATCCAGGCCGGCATCCTGCAGAAGCTCGACAAGTCGAAGCTTCCCAACGCCGTTCATCAGTGGAAGCTGATCGCCGATCGTCTCGCCGTATACGATCCCGGCAACCAGTACGCCGAGAACTACATGTGGGGCACCACCGGCATCGGCTACAACGTCGACAAGATCAAGGCGGCCATGCCCGACGCGCCGGTCGATTCGTGGGCGATGGTCTTCGACCCCAGCGTCATCGCCAAGTTCAAGGGCTGCGGCGTCGATTTCCTCGATTCGCCCGACGATCTGTTTCCGGCGGCCCTCGCCTACCTCGGCCTCGATCCCAATTCCAAGCAGGAGGCCGACCTGCGCAAGGCCGCCGACCTGCTCAAAACCGTCACGCCTTATGTGCAGAAGTTCCACTCCTCCGAGTACATCAACGACCTGGCCAATGGCGACATCTGCTTGGCCGTCGGTTATTCCGGCGACGTGCTGCAGGCACGCGACCGTGCCTCCGAGGCCAACAACGGCGTGACGATCGCCTACTCCATTCCCAAGGAAGGCGCTCTGATGTGGTTCGACTCGATGGTGATCCCCAAGGACGCGCCCCATCCTGACGCGGCCTATGCCTTCATCAACTACATGATGACTCCGCAGGTGGCGGCCGCCAACTCGAACTACGTCGACTACGCCAACGGCAACAAGGACTCCCAGCCGCTGCTCGATCCGGCGGTGTTCGGCGATCCCGAGATCTATCCGCCGCAATCGGTGCTGGACAAGTTGTTCACCACGACCACAAACGACCAGAAGACCCAGCGCATGGTTACTCGCTTGTGGACATCGGTGAAGACCGGTCAATAGGCGCAAGGCGGTAGGGGCGGCGGCGCGCCGGCTTCGGCGCCGCCGATCGGGGAAGCATCATGGCCAAGACTGCCGTCGGACCGGTGCGGCGAACCTTTGCGCCGTGGACCGACCCGGCCGCCAGACCGTTCATCGAATTTCACGATGTCACCAAGCGCTTCGGCGACTTTACGGCGGTCGACAGCGTCAGCCTCGGCATCTACGAGCGCGAGTTCTTCGCCCTGCTCGGTCCCTCCGGCTGCGGCAAGACGACGATGATGCGCATGGTCGCCGGTTTCGAGGAGCCGACCGTCGGCGACATTCTGCTCGAGGGCCAGAGTCTCGCCGGCGTGCCGCCCTATCGGCGGCCGAGCAACATGATGTTCCAGTCCTACGCCCTTTTCCCGCACATGACGGTCGCCGACAACATCGCCTTTGGCCTGCGTCAGCAACGCATGCCGGCAAGGGACATCGCCGCCCGCGTCGAGGAGATGCTGACCCTCGTCAAGTTGACGCCGTTCGCCCGCCGCAAGCCCGATCAACTGTCGGGCGGCCAGAAGCAAAGGGTCGCGCTCGCCCGCTCGCTCGCCAGGAAACCCAAGGTCCTCCTCCTCGATGAACCACTTGGCGCCCTCGACAAGAAGCTGCGCGAGGAGACCCAGTTCGAGCTCACCGACCTGCAGCAGCAACTCGGCCTGACCTTCGTCATCGTCACCCACGACCAGGAGGAAGCGATGACCGTCGCCGACCGCATCGCCGTGATGGACCGCGGCCGTATCGTCCAGGTCGCCACCCCTGCCGAGATCTACGAGCAGCCGAATTCGCGCTACGTTGCCGACTTCATCGGCGACATCAACCTGCTCGAGGGCCGCATCACCGGCAGCGGCGGCTCGTCGGTGCGCATGGCCTGCGCCGGCACCGGCGCCAGCATCTTCGTCGAGCAGCAGCTCGACGCCGAGGCGGGCGCAACCGCCTGGTTCGCCATCCGCCCGGAGAAGGTTGCCATCTCGCTCGATCGCCCTGCCGACGTCACGGTCAACACGGTCGCCGGCAAGGTTTGGGACATCGGCTACCTCGGCGACGTATCGATCTACCACGTCCGTCTGCAGACCGGGGCCATCGTCAAGGCGACCGTGACCAATCGCACCCGTCTCGTCGAACGGCCGATCACCTGGGAGGACGACGTCTGGTTGTCGTGGTCGCGCGACGCCGGCGTGGTCCTGGTCAATTGACCGGGGAGAGGCGACGCGTGGCCGCGCCGGTGACCAACCGTCCCAATCGCCTGCGCCGGCTGGTGGCGATCATTCCCTACGCCTGGCTCGTCGCTCTCTTCCTGGTGCCGTTTCTCATCGTCATCAAGATCTCGCTGTCGACGGCGCTCGTCGCCCAGCCGCCGTATACGCCGGTGCTCGACCTCACCGTCGGGCTGGCGGGTGTTCTCGATCAGGTTCGCCAGTTCACCTTCGACAACTACCTCTGGCTGACCCAGGACGCCCTTTACGTCCACGCCTACCTGTCGAGCCTGTGGATCGCGGTGCTGTCCACCGTCCTCGTGCTCGTCGTCGGCTACCCGATCGCCTACGGCATGGCGCGCGCGTCCAGAGCGTGGCAGCCGACATTGCTGATGCTGGTCATCCTGCCGTTCTGGACGTCGTTCCTGATCCGCGTCTACGCCTGGATCGGCATTCTCAAGAAGGAGGGGCTGCTCAACCAGCTGCTGCTCTGGCTCGGCCTCATCCATCACCCGCTGACCATCCTCTACACCAACTGGGCGGTCTACATCGGCATCGTCTATTCGTATCTGCCGTTCATGGTCCTGCCGCTCTATGCCGCGCTCGAACGCATGGACCAGTCGTTGCTCGAGGCGGCTGCCGACCTCGGCTGCCCGCCGCTGCGCGCCTTCTGGCGGATCACTTTCCCGCTGTCGCTGCCCGGCGTCATCGCCGGCTGCTTCCTCGTCTTCATTCCCGTCACCGGCGAGTTCGTCATTCCCGATCTTCTCGGCGGCTCCGGCACGCTGATGATCGGCAAGACGCTGTGGGACGAGTTCTTCTCCAATCGCGACTGGCCGCTGGCCTCGGCCGTGGCCGTCATCCTGCTCCTGCTTCTGGTCGTGCCGATCGTGCTGTTCCAGAACCACGAGCAGATCCGCGCGGAGCGGCAACAATGATCCGCTTCTCGCGTTTCAACGCGGTGTCGGTGACCCTCGGCCTCGCCTTCCTCTACACCCCGATCGTGCTGCTGGTGATCTACTCGTTCAACGCCTCGCGGCTGGTCACCGTGTGGGGAGGTTGGTCGGCCAAATGGTACGCGTCGCTGCTCGGCGACCGCGCGCTGCTCGACGCGGCCTGGGTGACGCTGCGCGTCGCCTTTCTGTCAGCCACCGTCGCCACCGTCCTCGGCACGCTCGCCGCCGTCACCCTGGTGCGCTTCGGCCGCTTCAAGGGCCGCGCGCTGTTCTCCGGCATGATCTACGCGCCGCTGGTCATGCCCGACGTCATCACCGGACTGTCGCTGCTGCTGTTGTTCGTGGCGATCGGCATCGCGCGCGGCTTCTGGACGATCGTCCTCGCCCATATCACCTTTTCCATGTGCTACGTCGCCGTGGTCGTGCAGTCGCGGCTGGTGACCTTCGATCGCAGCCTCGAGGAGGCAGCCGCCGACCTCGGCTGTCCACCGCTGAAGACGTTCATGATCATCACGCTGCCGATCATCATGCCGGCGGTGGTCGCCGGCTGGATGCTGGCCTTCACCCTGTCGCTCGACGACCTGGTGATCGCCTCCTTCACCACCGGCCCAGGCGCCACCACCCTGCCGATGAAGATCTACAGCCAGGTGCGGCTCGGCGTGACGCCGGAGATCAATGCGGTCTGCACCATCCTCATCGGCATCGTCGCCGTCGGCGTCGTGATCGCCTCGATCGTTGCCAAGCGGCGCGACGTCGAGCGTCAGCGCGCCGAGCGGCTGGCCGCGGCGACGCCGTAGCAGCCCGCCGCCTCACGGAAACGGCCCGCGCGGCGGCCTGATGCGGCGCCGCACGTCGGGTGGCGCGTCGACCAGAACGTCGGCGACGAGTTCCTGGCCCGCCTGCTGCAAGGCGTCGGTCTTCTGGCGCACGTCGCTGAAGGCGGATTCGAGCGCCGTGCGGTCGAACGGCTGCGCCCGCATCGCCTCGAACATGCGCCGCCGCGCCGCTTCGACGTCGTCGACCTTGGCGCGGAACTGGCCTCGCCCGGCGCGCGCCCGCGCCTCGACCGCGTGGCGGATCTCCGGCGGGAAGCCGCGAATTCCCATGGCGACGATGCGCTCGACCTCGCCGCCGTGCCGGGGACCGAGCATGCGTCCGAAGGCAAATCCAATCCCGAGCACGTTGGCGGCGAGCGACAGGAAGAGCAGCACCAGCAGCGTGACGGCGAACGGCCCACGGATCGTCATAGCACGCCGTCCCCGCCGGTCGTGCTGGCGCTCACGTCGACGCCGAACGCCAGTCCGGCTAGGGTGGCCTCGCCCTGGTCGGCCGGCAACGCCAGTCCGATCACGAAGCCGATGGCGAGAAACGCCACCATCGCCGCCCCCGACCACGCCACCAGCCGGCCGGTCGGGCGCACCGCAACGTCGTGCCGGCGACCGTTGCCGATGCCGGCGACGATGGCGCCGACACGAGCCGCGTCGAGCGGGGCGGGCGCGGCCGCCTCGCCGATCAGGCGATCGAGCCGCTCGGCCTCGGCGAGCAGGCGTGCCGTCCGCGCCTCCTTGGCCGCCGCCGTGGCGGCGGCGCGCATGGCGGCCGGCCATTTGTCGAGGTCGCCGCCGTAGCGGCTCACCCCTTCCTCGAATTCGTCGTATGTCATCGTTCAAGTCTCCCCTCGCGAGTCGCGCGCCGCAAGCCCGGCCCTCAGCGCCCGTCGCGCCCTGACCAGCAATTGCTCTGCCGCGCCGAGCGACAGCCCCATCATCGTCGCGATTTCCGCATTCGAGCGTTCGCCGCCGGCGGCGAGCAGGATCGCGATGCGCTGCCGCCTCGGCAACCGGTGGATGTCGGTGACCACCGCCGCCAGTTCGCTGCCCGCCGCCAGCCGCCGATCGGCGGGCGGCTGCGGGTCGGCGACGTCGTTGGTATCGTCGAGGCCGAAGAAGTGGCGCGCCCGCCGCCGGCGCCCCGCGTCGATCGCCCGGTTGGTGGCGATGCGGGCGAGGTAGGCGGCCAGCGGCGGTCCGCCCGGCTGCCAGCGCCGGGCGTTGCGCCACAGGCTCCAGAACGTCTCCTGGACGATGTCGTCGGCCTCGGCGGCGCCGTCGCTGAAGCCGAGCGCCAAGGCCCTGATCCGCCCGGCGTGCCGCCGCACGATCTCGGTGAACGCCTGTTCGTCGCCGGCAGCGATCCGTCCGACGAGGATTTCGTCGCTCTGCTCATGCGTCGCTGCGACCGTCACACCCGCGCTGCCCGCTCCCTTGCTGCAAGCACCGTCGGGCGCTGCCCGCGATTTGTCGCGCGACGGTCGCGCCGGAGCAAGCCAGACGAGTGCCGTCCCGCCGGCTCCGGCGCGTCCGCTGGTCACTGTGCCGGCGGCGCTTCCGGAGCCGGGCCCGGTCCCATGCCCGGAAACATCCTGCCGGCGGCGGCGAACTCGTCCCGCGATATGACGCCGTCGCCGTTGGCGTCGAGCCGCTCGAAGATGCGCAGGCGGAAGCTGTCCGGCGCGGCCTGACCGCCCGGTTGCTGATTGGCCGCCATCTGGTCCGTCGGCGCGCCGGCACCGTCGTCGTTGCTCGCCTGACCCGGGGTCATCGGCGGACGATCGGCCATGCCGCGCATGTCGTACATGCCGCGTCCGCGCTGCCAGCCGTAGTGCCGCCATCCGTCGCGGCGCCAGCCGTCGCGCTGCCAACCGTCGCGCTGCCCGCGATCGAATTCGGGACCGCCCATGCCGAACTGCGGGCCGCGGCCGTGGTGCAGGCGCGACAGGGCGGCTTCCAGCTCCTGCTGGCTGACGCTGCCGTCGCCATTGGTGTCGATGGCGGCGAAGATGGCGCCGGCCACGGCATCGGCCTCGCTCTTATCGATGACGCCGTCGCCGTTGCGGTCGAGGAGATTGAACATCACGGCCGCACCGATCGGCTCGCGGGGCGGTGACGGTTGTGCCGGCGCCGCCGCAGCCGGCAAAGCGGCACTCGCCGCGAGCACTGCGCCGGCGATCATCAACGTTTTTACAGACATGATCATTTTCCCTTCGTGCCGGGCATCGCCGTTCGACGCCCTTCACGAAGTTCACGCGCCACCGCCCGATCACCTACGCCGCTGTCCCGGCGCCGAGGCTATCCGCGCGGCGGCGCGGCGCCCTGCTGCTGCTGCTTCATGCGCTCGCGGTCGAGGGCGAATTGCGGCTCCCACCACGACCCGCTGATCGTCAGCGGGACGTCACGCGTCTTGCCGCTGTTGGTGACCGTCGCCAGGGTCGCCTTGGCGTCGACGAGGCCGCTGAGGACCGAGCCCCAGCCGTCGATCGCCAGGTGAAAACCGTCGCCCTCGGCCACCAGGTCGTCGGTCTCCAGCACGCCGCCGGCGACCGCAAGCGTTCCCGTCATGCGCTTGAAGGCGGTCGAGGTCGCCGTCGGTCCGATCGGCTCGGCAAGCGGGTCCGACGCCATCGCCGCCAGGGCATGAACGTCGACGCCGGTGAGCGAGCCGTCGGTGATTGCGAACGAGAGGGTGCCGGTGGTCGCCTGGGCGAACTCGCCCCAGTTTTGCCCCCGGCTGCCGATATCGACCACGGCGGTGCTGGTCCCGTCGAGAACCGAGATCTTGGCAAGGTCGCTGAGGGCGACCCGTGCCGGCACCGCGGTCACCGTCGCCTTGGCATGCGCCGACAAGGCGTCGCCGAGCCTGGTCGCGGTGAACTGGCCGTACAGCCGGCCGCCATAGAACTGGCCGGCGTCGATGTTGACCGTCGCGCCCTGGTTCTTGGCGATCGCCGCTAGCTTGGCCTTGCCGATGCGCAGCGCTCCGATCAGCACCTGTTCGGCCGTTGCCTGGACATTGGCGTCCATGCCTTCCACGATCGGCAGCCTGGCCGGCGCCACCAGCCACGCGCCGTTGCCGTCGGCGAGGAAGCTCGCCCGCATGGCTTCGACATACGGCGACAGATCAAGCTTGGCGAAGGTGAGCGAGCCGGCGATGGTCGGCCGGCCGCCGGCGAAACGCGCCGACAGGGTGCCCTCGCCGGCATTGCCGTCGAGCTCGAGCTTGGCGCCGGAGAAGGCGATGGTCGCGCCCGACCATTTGACCTTGCCCTTGATCGACGCCGCGCCGAGGGTCGAGCCGGTGCCCATCGGCGTCCCCAGCCATTCGATCGTTCGCCGCAACGACGGCGTCGTCACCGACGCTTCGCCGTCGACCTCATAGTCGTCGAGGCTCTTCAACGTTCCGTTGAACAACACCCTGAGCGGCGTCGAGCCGATGGCGAAACGGGCCGGCGAGGGGTTGCCGGCGGCGAGTTCGAGCGGCTTGGCGACGAGGCCGCTGAACTCGACGGTCTCGCCGCGCCACTGCAGCGTGCCGGTGCCGCTCAGCGCCGCCTGCGGCTGCGGCCAGGTGGCATCGAGGTTGACGCCGGTCATCTCCTCATGGCGATCGCTGGCGAGGTTGTCGTAGACGACCGTGCCGTTGACGATGGTCAGGTTGCCGAAGCTCTCGCTGGCCGCTGCCGCTCTCGCTTTGGCATCCTTGCCGACGGTTGGCCGCCGCCAGTTGCCGCGTCCGTCGCGGTCGACCACCAGATGGATGCGCGGGTTGTCCAGCTCGAACTCGTCGAAGTCGATCCGGCCGAGCAGCAGCGGCAACACCCGCAGGCGGGTGGTCAGGCTTTCAGCGGTAATGAACGGGTCGTCGG
>Ga0307436_1000159_pt1 | contig 28629 bp, 22 predicted proteins | sample SalMarWE160440MG_FD_202513 | JGI IMG/M metagenome (GOLD analysis project Ga0307436, IMG submission 202513) | Salt marsh sediment microbial communities from the Plum Island Ecosystem LTER, Massachusetts, United States - WE1604-40 | ecosystem: Environmental > Aquatic > Marine > Intertidal zone >...
GACTGGCTGGCAAATGAATTCGCCGCGCGCACCCGCGCGCTGGCGGTGGGCGCGCTGATAGCGATCGCAGGCGTGCTGACCTGGAATGCCGTGATCCTGGTGCGGCTGCATCCCTATCAGTATCTCTTTTACAATCCGCTGGTGGGCGGGCTTGAAGGCGCTACCCGGCTCTACGTCACCGACTACTGGGTGAATATCATGACCGAGGCGGTGGACGATCTCGAAGCCTATATCGCGACCCTCGACGCGACCGATCCGGGCCGCAATTACTTGGTCGCCGTCTGCGGCAAGCGCTTGCCGTTCGAAGAGGAAGCCGGCCCGCGCCTGAAATGGACCGACGATTGGGACAAGGCCGACTTCTTCATCGCGCCGACGCACATGAATTGCGACCGCGAGCTCAACGGCAAGGTGATCGCGACCATTTCCCGCCTGGGCGCGCGTATCGGCGTGGTCAAGGATCGCCGTGCGCTGGTCGCCCCGGAAATCGCGCATCGGCGCTGAGCGCCGGCACCTCCTATCCTAAAAAAGAATGCGCCCACCGGGAGGGACCGGCGGGCGCGGGATCCGGCCGCGAGAGGGGATGGTCGCGGGGGTCGGATCGCGGCCGATGAGAGGGATCGGCCGTTTGGCGACTGGCGGGGTCAGATCAAGTAGCGCGGCCGACGGCCGGTCGGCGCGCGGCGGAACGCCATCTCCACGCTCGGCGTCGGCAGGCGGTCGGCCGTGTCGCGGCTGGCGCGGCGCTCGCCCGCCCGCTCGTGCAGCAGCATGGTCGGGTCTTCCCAGAACGGCTCCGAGAAGGCGTCGTCCAGGTCGGCGCGGTTGAGGCCGATGTCGGCCAGCATGTGGCGGTCGAGGCCGGCCAGCGCGGCCGCTTCGCGGCGGTGACGGCGGGCGCGGGCGAAAGCCTTCAGCCAGCGCGTCACGAAGGCCAGCACGGCCAGGAAAGCGCGCACCAAAGTGCCGCCGGCGATGGGCAGAACGGGGATGTTTTCGCTCATGTCAGTCTCCATGCAGTTCGCGGGTTATGGCCGCCAAATGGCCGTAACCCCGGCACCGAAACCACCCGGAATCCCCTCCCGAATTCTCCGGACCATGGGAATATTGCACTGCAGGATTGATTAGTGAAACGAATGTTTTTAATCTGACTCATCAGGATCAGTGATATGGCTTGCCGGCCCGCAGCCGGCTTTTCAAGGACCTTGGCCCATGACCCCCCTGCTCGACATCGACCAGCTGCGCACCTTCATCGCCATCGCCGAGACCGGCAGCTTCACCAAGGCGGCCGAAGTGGTGAACAAGACCCAGTCGGCGGTGTCGATGCAGATGAAGCGCCTGGAGGAGCGCATCGAGCGGCCGATCTTTACGCGCGACGGCCGCGCCTCCAAGCTGACCGAGGATGGCGCCCGCCTGCTCGATTACGCGCGCCGGCTGGTCAAGCTCAACGTCGAGACTGTGGCGGCGTTTTCCGACGCCGCCCTATCCGGGCGCGTGCGCCTCGGCGTGCCGGACGATTACGCCGACCGTTATCTGCCGGAGATCATGGCGCGTTTCTCGCGCGCCTATCCGGGCGTCGAGCTGACCGTGATCTGCGAGCCGTCGGTCGACCTGCTCGAGCGCATCGACGGCAACGAGATCGATCTCGCCATCGTCACCAATTGCGAAAGCAAGCGCGCCGCCGAAACGTTCCGGCGCGAGCGGCTGTTGTGGGTGACGTCGAACCGGCATTCGACCCATCTCGAGGAGAGGCTGCCGCTGGCGCTCGGGCGGCCGAGCTGCAGCTGGCGGCGCACCGCGATCGAGCGGCTGGAATCGATCGGGCGGCCCTATCGCGTGCTGTATTCGAGCTCGAATGCCGGCGCGGTGGCCGCCGCCGTGCTCGCAGGCTTGGCGGTGTCGGTGCTGGCGGAGTCAGGACTTCGCCCCGGCATGCGCGTGCTGACCGCGGCGGAAGGATTTCCCGAACTGCCGACCTGCCGCGTCGGGCTGGTGCGCAACGCGCACGACTCTTCGGCCTTAGCGGACGCGCTGGCTGAGCACATCATCTCCTCGCTCGACAACCTGTCGGAAGCGCAGGCGGCGGAGTAGCTCTCTTCACCTCTCCCCGCTGCGCGGGGAGAGGTCGACTTTCGAGCGCAGCGAGAAAGTCGGGTGAGGGGCAAGGTACAGCATTGCAACGAACGCCCCCTCACCCGGCTCGCGCCTACGGCGCTCGCCACCCTCTCCCCGCAAGTGGGGAGAGGGAAGAAGGCTCAATACGCATATAGCTCGTAGACCGGATCGACCGAGCCGTTCCAGGTGCCGTGGAATTGCGCGAGCAATTCCTCCGCCGGCGTGAGGCCGCGGGCGATCGACTCCTCGAGCGGACGCAGATAGCGCGTCTCGTCGCGGCCGTTGCGGTCAAGCCGCTTGCGGCGCGAAAGCCCGCGCGCCGCAATGCGCAGCGTCTCCTGCGCCAGCGTCAGCACATTGCGATTGCCGATCGCGGCGGCAAAGCCGAGCCTGGGCACGTCGTCGCGCAGCTTCTGACGTTCCTGCGCGCTCCAGCCCTTGACCAGGTCCCAGCAGGCATCGAGCGCATCGTCGTCGTAGAGCAGGCCGATCCAGTAGGCGGTGAGCGAAGGCAGCCGCCGCCAGGGGCCGCCGTCGGCGCCGCGCATTTCCAGGTAACGTTTGAGCCGCACCTCGGGAAAGATCGTGGTCAAATGATTGGCCCAGTCGGAAATGGTCGGCCGCTCGCCCGGCAATTCCCTGAGCTTGCCGGCGAAGAAATCGCGGAACGATTTGCCCGACACGTCGATATAGCGGTCACCGCGCTTGATGAAATACATCGGCACGTCGAGCGCGTAATCGACCCAACGCTCGAAACCCATGCCGTCCTCGAACGCCCAGGGCAGCATGCCGGTGCGGTCGACATCGGTGTCGCGCCAGATTTCCGAGCGGAACGACAGGAAACCGTTCGGCTTGCCTTCGGTGAACGGCGAATTGGCGAACAGCGCGGTCGCCACCGGCTGCAGCGCCAGCGACACGCGCAGCTTCTTGACCATGTCGGCTTCCGACGAGAAGTCGAGGTTCGCCTGCACCGTGCAGGTGCGGTACATCATGTCGAGGCCGAGCGAGCCTACCTTCGGCATATAGGCGGTCATGATCTTGTAACGGCCTTTTGGCATCAGCGGCATGTCGGCGCGGCGCCAGTTCGGCGTCATGCCGAGGCCGAGGAAGCCGATGCCGAGCGGGCGCGCCACTTCGCGCAATTGCGCCAGATGCGCCATCAATTCGGAGGCGGTCTGGTGCACGGTCTCGACCGGCGCGCCGGAGAGCTCGAACTGACCGCCCGGCTCCAGCGAGATGGCGCCGCCGTGGGTGACGTCGAACAGGCCGATGATATTGTCGCCCTCCATGATCGGCTCCCAGCCGAGCAGGTTGTGCATGCCTTCGAGCAATGAGCGGATCGAGCGGCGGCCGGCATAAGGCACCGGCCAGTGATCTTCGACCGTGAAGGCGAATTTTTCGTGCTCGGTGCCGACGCGGAACCGGTCCTTCGGCGTGCAGCCCGCTTCGAGCCAAGCGACGAGTTCGTCGCGCGTCTCGATCGGGGTCATGTCGATCTGGTCACGGGCCATGCAAGCGTCCGGCAAAAATGGTCGCGACCTTAAACATGGGAGCCGCGAAAGGGCAATGTGAGGTGCTTTGCATTCAACGTGAGCGGAGTGCAGGCGTGCGTCATCGCCCCTATTCTTGGATGCGCGGGGTGCGCATGTCCCATTTTCCTCTCCCTCCGAAGAGGGAATGGAGCGCACCCGATCTCGGGTTTACCCGAGATCGGGCCTATTAAGTGCGCAAGTCGGGTAAACCCGACTTGCGGTGGCGCCAGGGGCTTGGCGAAAGCCCCTTTGGCGAGCCCTTGCGATCGGGCCCGCCGCGCGCCGTGCGAAGGCGCGCGCACCCCTTGCGATCGGGGTGCTGCGCCTCCCGGCGCTCCATCCGTCAAGCCCGCGCAGTCTGCGCAAGCTTGACTGCGGTGCGCGTTGTCGGCGCACCGGTCCCGGTCCGCATTTGGAGCGCGTCGACGGCGCCCTTTCACGGATCGAGAAACTAGGAATATAATCCACACACGGGCAACTGTCAAGAGTTCATATTTTGTTCTTTTGCAATCCAGCCGCATGCTTTATTGCTTTCAGGCCATGCCGCAGTTCTCACCCCACCAGGACCAAGCCCTCAAAGCCGTCGCGCGATGGCTCAAGGCCAAGCCCGGCGCCAATGGCAGCCCCCAAGTGTTCCGGCTGTTCGGCTATGCCGGCACCGGCAAGACCACGCTCGCCAAGCACATCGCCGACGAGGCCGACGGCGAGGTGAAGTTCGCCGCCTTCACCGGCAAGGCGGCGAGCGTGATGCGCGGCAAGGGCTGCCAGGGCGCCTCCACCATCCACGGGCTGATCTACCGGGCGCGTGAGAGCGGCGAGGAAATCCCCTCATTCGATTTGTGGGACGACGCGCCCGCCTCCAAGGCGGAGCTGATCATCATCGACGAATGCTCGATGGTGGACGCCGAGCTCGGCCGCGACCTGTTGTCGTTCGGCGTGCCGGTGCTGGTGCTGGGTGATCCGGCGCAGCTGCCACCCATCCAGGGCGGCGGCTTTTTCACCGAGGCCGAGCCGGACGTGATGCTCACGGAAGTGCACCGGCAGGCCGAGGGCGATCCGATCATCCGCCTGTCGATGGACATTCGCGCCGGGGAGTATCTCGAGCCCGGCCGCTACGGCGAGACCGAAGTAGTGCGGCGCGACGATCTCGACCCGGAGCGCGTGCTCGAGGCCGACCAGGTGCTGGTCGGGCGCAACGCCACACGGCGCGCCTACAACATCAGGATGCGCGAGCGGCGCGGCTTCGACGACCTGATGCCCTCGGCCGGCGACAAGCTGGTTTGCCTGCGCAACAACCGCAAGAAGGGCCTGTTCAACGGCGGGCTATGGAGCGTGAAGGAACGCGGCGCGCGCAAAGGCGGCGCCAAGACCGGCATCATGACGATGCGCTTGCTGCCGGACGACGATACCGGGATGCGCGGCGTGAAAGTATCGGTGCGGCCGGAATGTTTCACCGGCGGCATCGAGAAGATCGATTGGGCGCGGCGCAAACCCTACGACGAGTTCGACTACGGCTACGTGCTCACCGTGCACAAGGCGCAAGGCTCGCAATGGGACGACGTGGTGCTGTTCGACGAGAGCTTCGCGTTTCCCGACAGCCGCGAGCGCTGGCTCTATACCGGCGTGACCAGGGCGGCGAAGCGGCTGACGGTGGTGGTGTAGGCTCCCCGCTTTCCACAAACTCGGCGTCATGCGCGGGCTTGACCTGCGCATCCAAGATGAAGATCCAAGGGTAAGAGCCTTACGTCTGAAGTTGCCTGACTGCCTCATGGATTGCCGGGTCAAAGCCCGGCAATGACAGGCTGGAGAACGCAGGCGCTCAACTACCATTATTCTCCATCGCAATCCGCCGCTTATGCGCGAACGGAAGCACGACCAATGCCACGGCCGTGAAGATGGCGCCGGCCAGGAACGTCCCGTCCGGGCCGATCGTGTCCCATAAAGCCCCGGCGATGATGCTGGCCAACAGCATGGCAAGCCCGCTTACCAGGTTGAACACGCCGAAGGCGGTGCCGCGCAATTGCGCCGGCGCGGTGTCGGCCACCAGCGCCGACAACAAACCCTGCGTGAGGCCCATGTGCAGGCCCCAGATCGCCACGCCGATCATGACCATGACCACGCTGCCGCCGAAGGCGAGCACCAGATCGGCGACGATCAACAGCGCGAAGCCGGCGACCAGCAGGCGGTAGCGGCCGATTCGATCGGACAGCGAGCCGGCCGGCCAGGCCGAGAAGGCGTAGACCACGTTCATCACCACCATCACTGTCGGCACCAGCACCAGCGGCACGCCGACCGACTTGGCGCGCAGCAGCAGGAAGGCTTCGCTAAAACGGGCGAGCGTGAAGATGGCGGCGACGCCGACCACGATCCAGTAGCCCATATCGAGGCGCGCGAGCTCGGCGCGCGACAACGGCGAACGCAAAGCGTGCGCGCGCGCGGGCCGCTTTGGCTCGCGCACGAACAGCACGATGATCGCCACCGCAATGACGGCCGGGATCACCGCGATCCAGAACACGTGGGTGAAATTATCGGCGAGCAGCGCCATGAACACGATCGCCAGCGCGGGGCCGAGCACGGCGCCGACGGTGTCGAGCGACTGGCGCAGGCCGTAGGCGGTGCCGCGCAGATCGTTGGGCGTGAGATCGGCGATCAGCGCGTCGCGCGGCGCGCCGCGGATGCCCTTGCCGACGCGGTCGATGAAGCGCGCCGCCGCCACCCAGGCGATGCTGGGCGCGAGCGGGAAGATCGGCTTGCTGGCTGCCGCGAGGCCGTAGCCGAGCGCCGCCAGCCATTTGCGCTCGCCGAGCCAGTCACTGAGCACGCCGGAGAACACCTTGGTGACGGCGGCGGTGGCTTCCGCGATGCCTTCGATGATGCCGACATCGAGGGTGGAGGCGCCGAGCACGCCGACCAGATAAAGCGGCAGCAGCGCATGGATCAGCTCGGACGATGAATCCATGAACAGCGAGACCAGCCCGAGCGCCCAGACACTGCCGGGAATTTCGCGCCAGCGGAACAGGGAGCGGGGTTGGGCGGGCATGATGCGGCAGCCTACTGCCCGCTCATTCCCGCGCAAGCGGGAATCCAGTTCTTACTTCACGGAGTCAATTCATCCCAATGGTCGCGCCAACTTGGATTCACTCGTTCTATCAACCCAAGCTTCCAGGCCCGATTCCATTTCTTAAGCTGGCGTTCTCGTGCAAAAGCCGACTCTCGTGACTCATGCGTCTCATGCCAGACGAGAGTCTTGACGCCATGTCGTTTCGTGAAACCGTGAATCACGTCACTGCGGTGTTGCCAGACACGCTTTACCAGGTCATCGGTCATTCCGATGTAGAGCGTGCCATTCCGCTTGTTGGCGAGAATGTAGACAAAGAAGGCCATGCTCTGTTGCCCTGGACCCCCCGCTTTCGCGGGGGTGAGCGGAACATAGCATAGCGCTCGCTAGTGTTTACGCCGCTTCCTTGCGCTTCGGCGGAGCGAAGCGGTGGTAGAAGCTGTCGTTGCTCTTGGCGAGGTCGATGAGCAGCTTGCTGGGCGCAAAGCGCGGGCCGTGCTTCTTTTCCAGCTTGCGGCACAGGTCGAGGAAGGCTGTCGTGCCCATCATGTCGATATAGGACAGCGTGCCGCCGGAATAGGGCGCGAAGCCCCAGCCGAGGATGGAGCCGACGTCGGCCTCGCGCACGTCGGTGACGACCTCCTCCTCGAAGGTGCGCGCGGCTTCCAGCGCCTGCGTCACCAGGATGCGCTGCTTTAGCTCGTCGATGTCGAGGGCGTCGACCTGCTCTGCGGTGAGCTTCTTCTCCTGCAGGTCGGCCAGACCCGGCCACAGCCGCTTGGGCTGCCCTTGCGGATAATCGTAGAAGCCCTTGCCGTTCTTGCGGCCAAAGCGGCCGTGCTTTTCCACCAAAGCTTCGATCAGCTTCTTCTCGCCCGGATGGATGGCCTTCGGTCCAAGATCGGCTTCGGTCGCGCGCAGAATGCGCAGGGTCAGGTCGAGCGCGACCTCGTCGTTGAGCGCGAGCGGGCCGACCGGCATGCCGGCCATGCGCGCGACGTTCTCGATCATCGCCGGCGGAATGCCTTCGGTCAGCATCAGGTGGCCTTCGAGCAGGTAATTGATGACGCAGCGGTTGGCATAAAAGCCTCTGCTGTCATTGACGACGATCGGCGTCTTGCGGATGGCGCGCACGAAATCGAGCGCGGTGGCGAGCGCTTTGTCGCCGGTCTGCTTGCCGAGAATGATCTCGGTGAGCAGCATGCGGTCGACCGGCGAGAAGAAATGAATGCCGACGAAGCGCGCCGGATCCTTGACCTCGGCGGCCAATGAAGTGATCGGCAGCGTCGAGGTGTTGGAGGCCAGGACCGCGCCAGCTCCGATCGCGGCCTGAATTTTCGCGATGACCTCGGCCTTGACCTTGCGGTCCTCAAACACGGCTTCGATGACGAGATCGCAGTCTTTCAAGGCACCGTAGTCGGCGCTTGCCGTGATCTTCTCCAACAGCGCGTCGCGCTCGGCGCCCTTCATGCGGCCTTTCATGACGCGGTCGCTAAGCGCCTTGTGCAAGTTGGCCTTGCCCTTGTCGGCGGTTTCCTGGTCGCGATCGATCAGCACCACCTGCAGTCCGGCAGCGGCGCTCACCTGCGCGATGCCGGCGCCCATGAAGCCGGCGCCGACCACGCCGATCTTCTTCAGGCTCGTGGGCGGCACGCCGGCCGGCCGGCGCGCGCCCTTGTTGAGTTCCTGCATGGAGACGAACAGCGTGCGGATCATGGCGGCCGCTTGCGGCGAGCGCACGATCTTGGTGAACCAGCGCGACTCGATGCGCAAGGCGACGTCCATCGGCATCTGCAGGCCTTCGTAGACCACCTGCAAGATGGCGCGCGCGCCCGGATAGTTGTCATAAGTTTCGCGGCGGTAGATGGCGTTGGCGGCCGGGAAGGTCATCATGCCGGCTTTCGAATAGACTGGGCCGCCCGGCAGCCGGAAACCCTTCTCGTCCCACGGCGCCACCGCCTTGCCGCCGGCCTTGATCCAGTCTTTCGCGGTCTTGATCAGATCGGCTTGCGGCACGATGTTGTCGATCAGCTTCATGGCCTTGGCGCGGTCGACTCGCAGGTCCTGGCCCTTGAGCAGGAATTGCAGCGCGTCGGCCGCTGCCAACATGCGCGCCACGCGCTGGGTGCCGCCGGCGCCGGGGAACAGGCCGACCTTCACTTCCGGCAGGCCGAGCCGGGTCTTCGGATTGTCGGCGGCGACGCGATGGTGGCAGGCCAGACACAATTCGAAACCGCCGCCCATGGCGGTGCCGTTGATGGCGGCGACCCAGGGCTTGCCGCAGGTTTCCAGCCGCCGGTAGAGCAGCGAGAGCTTGCGGCTCTCGTCAAAGACCATCTGGTTGGCGGCTTCTTCGCCTTTCGACTTCAAGAGACCGGCATAGGTGCCGGCCATGCGTTCCAGCATGGTGAGATCGGCGCCGCCGCAAAAGGCATCCTTCGCCGACGTGACCACCGCGCCCTTAATTGTCTCGTCGCTCGCGACCTTCTCGACGATGTTGGAGAGTTCCTCGATCACGCCGGCGTCGATCACGTTCATCGAGCGGCCGGGCATGTCCCAGGTGACGAGCGCGATGCCGTCGGCGTCGACGTCGAGCGTGAAGTTCGGCATGGGCGGAAGCTCCTATTTCGGATATGGCGCGCCGTTTTTGTGCAGATAGCGGAAGTCCTTGTGATCACGCACGACCTGCATGTCGATGTCGGAATAATGCGCGCGCTCCTGCGGCGCGCGGGTGCCGACCTCGATGAACACGGCGTCGCGCTTCGAGCGATTGATCAGGCAATGGCCGTTCGGGACGCCGGCCTGCCAGCCGACCGCATCGCCGGGCTTCAGCACCGTCTCGCCGCCGTCCTCCACCAGCACCACTTCGCCAGACAGCACATAGACGAACTCGTCCTCGTTCTCGTGCCAATGGCGCTGCGAGGAAGCGGCGCCGGGCTTAAGCGTGCAGAGATTGACGCCGAACTGCGTGAGGCCGGCGGCGCGGCCCATGCGTTTGCGCGCTCGGCCCTCGACCGTCCTGTTGAACGGCGCCGGGTAGTTGGTCGAGGTTTCGAGCGGGATCTTGTCGATGTCGAGCTTGGGCATCCGCGCGCCCCTTACACCCGTTCGATGATGGTGGCGGTGCCCATGCCGGCGCCGATGCAGAGCGTGATCAGCGCGGTCTCTTTGCCGCTGCGCTCCAGCTCGTCGAGCACGGTACCGAGGATCATGGCGCCGGTGGCGCCGAGCGGATGGCCCATGGCGATGGCGCCGCCGTTGACGTTGACGTTGGAGGCATCGATGTCGAAGGCCTGCATATAGCGCAAGATCACCGAGGCGAAGGCCTCGTTGATCTCGATGAGATCAATGTCCGACAGCTTCATGCCGGCTTTCTTCAGCACCTTCTGCGTTACGTCGATCGGACCGGTCAGCATGATCGCGGGCTCCGAGCCGATATTGGCGAACGCCTTGATGCGCGCACGCGGCTTCAAGCCGGCGGCCTTGCCGGCCTGCTTGCTGCCGATCAGCACAGCGGCGGCGCCGTCGACGATGCCGGAGGAATTGCCGGGATGGTGCACGTGGTTGATCGCCTCGATCTCCGGATGCTTCTGCACCGCCACCGCGTCGAAGCCTGCCATCTCGCCCATCTGCACGAAGGACGGCTGCAAGGCGGCGAGCGTCTGCATGGTGGTCGTGGGCCGCATGTGCTCGTCTTTCGCCAGGATGGTGAGGCCGTTGACATCCTTCACCGGAATCACCGACTTCTTGAAGCGCCCCTCCTCCCACGACTTGGCGGCGCGCTGCTGGCTTTCCACCGCATAGGCATCGACGTCGTCGCGCGAGAAGCCGTGCTTGGTGGCGATCAGATCGGCGGAAATGCCCTGCGGCAGGAAATAGGTCGGCACCGCGAGGGATGGATCCATCGGCCAGGCGCCGCCGGAGGCGCCGATACCGACGCGGCTCATCGACTCGACGCCGCCGCCGATCGTCATCTCGTGCTGGCCCGCCATGATCTCGGCGGCGGCGAAATTCACCGCATCCAGGCCGGAGGCGCAGAACCGGTTGATCTGCACGCCCGGCACGCCGTCGCCGAAACCGGCGACCAGCGCAGACGCGCGCGCGATGTCGCCGCCGGCCTCGCCCACGGGATCGACGCAGCCGAGCACCACGTCGTCGACGAGCTTAGGGTCGAGCGTGTTGCGGTCCTTGACGGCATTAAGCGCCTGCGCCGCGAGATTGAGTGCGGTCACCTCGTGCAGCGCGCCGTCGGCCTTGCCGCGTCCGCGCGGCGTGCGCACGGCGTCGTAGATGAATGCGTCGGGCATGGTCGCATCTCCTTCTTACCCTCTCCCCTTGGGAGAGGGAAACGAGCGTGCGGCACTATGTGCCACATCATCAAATTCACAAACTCCGCGCGATCAGCAGCTTCATGATCTCGTTCGTTCCGGCATAGATCCGCAGCACGCGCGCGTCGCGGTAGAGCCGCGAGATCGGATATTCGTCCATGTAACCATAGCCGCCGAACAATTGCAGGCAGCGGTCGATCACATTTCCTTGCGTGTCGCTCAGCCGGTATTTCGCCATCGAGGCGGTGACAGTGTCGAGCCGGCCGGCCACGTGCTCGCCAATGCAGTGATCGAGAAACACCTTGGCGATGGTGGCGTCGGTCTTGCACTCGGCCAACTCAAACTGGGTGTTCTGGAACTCGATGATGGCCTTGCCGAAGGCCTTGCGCTGCTTGACGTAATCGATGGTCAGCGCCAGCGCCCGCTCCATCATGGCGACCGCGTGCACGGCGACGATCAGGCGCTCCTGCGGCAACTCCTGCATGAGCTGGTAGAAGCCTTGCCCTTCTTCGTGACCGAGCAGATTTTCCGCCGGCAGCTTCACGTCCTCGAAGAACAGCTCCGAAGTATCGGCGGAATCCATGCCGAGCTTTTTCAGCTTGCGGCCGCGGCGGAAGCCGGGGGCGTCGTCGGTTTCCACCACCAAGAGCGAGACGCCCTTGGCGCCGGCCTTAGCGTCGGTCTTGGCGACGACGATCACCAGATTGGCGTGCTGGCCGTTGGTGATGAAGGTCTTGGAGCCGTTGAGCACATAGCCGTTGCCGGATTTCTTGGCGGAGGCGCGCACGCCCTGCAAATCGGAGCCGGTGCCGGGCTCGGTCATGGCGATGGCGCCGACCAGTTCGCCGGTGGCGAGCCTGGGCAGCCAGCGCTTTTTCTGCTCCTCGGTGCCGTAATGCAGGATGTAGGGCGCCACGATGCCGGAATGCAGCGGCGCGCCGAAGGTGTCGAAACCGGCGAGCGAAAGCTCGCGGTTGATCACCGCCTCATGCGCGAAGGTACCGCCGGCACCGCCATAGTCTTCCGGCATGGAGGCGCAGAGCAGGCCGGCCGCGCCGGCCTTGTTCCAGACCTCACGCTCGTAGATGCCGGCCTCGTGCCAGCGGTCGAGATGGGGGACGAATTCTTGCGTGATGAAGCGCCGCGCCTGCTCCTCGAGCAGCACGAGGTCTTCGCTCATCCAGGCCGGGCGCGGGAGATTGAGGGCGTCCATAACAAGGGTGCCTCTGTAGCGTGAGTCGCGTTTGCGCCCATCCTAGAGCCGGGAAAGCGAAGGGGCGAGGGCCTCGTCGGCTCCCGCCCCCGGATGTTCGCGTCGACGGCAGCGATTACTTGTGCAGCGGGTCTTTCACGTTCGGGATCTTGGCGATCTCGACATTGACCAGGTTGCCGTTTTTCTTCTCGACCTTGCGCACATAGACGGTCTGGACGACGTCGCGGGTCTTGGGATCGATCATCATCGGCCCGCGCGGGCTCTGCCACTTCATGCCCTTGGCCGCCTTGATCAGGGCCGCGGCGTCGGTGTTGCCCTTGGTCTTCTTCAGCGCTGCGTAGATCAGGTGCATGCCGTCCCAGGCGCCGACCGCGAAGAAGTCGGGGTTACGGCCGTACGCCTTATGGTAGGCCTTCACGAACGCCTCGTTCTTCTTGTTCTTGAGGTAGTAGTCGTAGTTGGCCGAGGTCATCATGCCGATGGCGGTGTCGCCCATGGCCTTCAGCGCGTGCTCATCGGTAATTTCCATCTGACCCAGGACCTTGGTCTTCTGCGGATTGACGCCGCGTTCGGCCAAGGCCTTGCCGAAAGCGCCCGGCTGCGCGCCGCCCGGGATCATCACAAAGATGCCCTGCGGGTTGACGTCCTTGGCCTTCTGCACATACGCGGAGAAGTCGGGATTGCGGATCGGCATGCGCACCGAACCGACAATGGTGCCGCCGCCCGCCTTGAAGCCGGTCTGGAATGCCTTCTCGGCATCGTGCCCCGGACCGTAGTCGGTCACCATGGTGTAGGCCTTCTTCACGTTAGTGTGCTGGGCGACCCACTTGCCGAAGGCGGTGTTGAGCTGCGGGATGGTCATCGAGGTGCGCGCCATGTAGGGCGACTTGGTGGTGACCACCGAGGTCGCCGCGTTCATGACCACCATGAACTTCTTGCCCGCCTTCGACACGTCGCCGGCGGCCATGGCGTTCGGCGTCAGCACGAAGCCGGCCAGGATGTCGACGTGATCGCGGGTGACCAGTTCCTGCGCCAGACGCTTGGCGACCGGCGGATTGATGCCGCCGACGTCCTTGCGGATGATCTCGATCTTTTTGCCGGCGACGGTGTCGCCGTTCTGCTTGAGGAACAGCTTGATGGCATTGTCCTGCTGGGTCGCCGCGTCGGCGAACTGGCCGGAATAAGGCTCGATCAAGCCGATCTTGACGGTCTGCTGTGCGTTCGCCGACGATGCCGCGAGCAACGCCGCCGCGATGATGAGAAACAACTTACGCATTTGATGTCCTCCCAATTGCCGTTCGACCTTTACGACGGCTTGCCGGATAAGTTAGCGCCATTCCGGACCCGCGTCACGGAGAACAAGGCGTGCTCAGCTTCGGCATATTCGATCACCTCGACAGCAGCGGCGCGGCGTTGGGCGAATTCCTCGAACAGCGCTTGCGCCTGCTCCAACTCATTGAGAGCCAAGGTTTTGCGGCCTATCACCTGGCCGAGCACCACTCCACGCCGCTCGGGCTGGCGGCAAGCCCGAGCGTCTTCCTCGCCGCCGCCATGCAGCGCACGGCTAAGATCCAGTTTGGGCCGTTGGTTTACGTGCTGCCGCTCTATCATCCGCTGCGGCTTTACGAGGAAATCTGCATGCTCGATCACCTCAGCGGCAGCCGTCTCATGGTCGGAGTGGGCCGCGGCGGGGCGCTGCTCGAGCATCAGCGCTATGGGATAAATCCCACCGATGCGCCGGCCATGTATCACGAGGCCTTTGCGGTGCTGATGCGCGCCTTCGAGGCGGGCGTGCTCGACTTCGATGGAAAATTTGCAGCTACAGGGACTATGTGGTGCAGGCGAAGCCGGTGCAGCGCCCGCATCCGCTGCTCTGGTATGGCGCGCCCGATGCCGAGGCGATTGCCTGGGCGGCGCCACTCGGCGTCAACGTGGTCTCGCTCGGCCCGGCCGCGCGGGCGCGCGCGATCAGCGACAGGTATCAGAAAGAATGGGCCGCGCTCGGTCGCGACGCCGCCGCCTTGCCGAAGATCGGCATCACCCGCCACATCGTCGTCGCCGACACCGACGCGCAAGCGCAACGCATCGCGCAGGCGGCCTATCCGCGCTGGCGCAATGGCATGGACTGGATCTGGCGGCGCGCGCAGGTCGAGTTCACACTGAAGGAAATATACCCGATGGAGTTCGCGGACCTGGCGCAACTCGGTCACGGCGTCGCCGGCTCAGCCGCAACCGTGCGCGACTACATCGCGCAGTTGCAAAACGACACCGGCGTCAATTACCTGCTCTGCCAGATGGTGTTCGGCGACATCGGCTTCGAGCAGGCTTCGCATTCGATCCGGCTGTTCGCGCGCGGGGTGGCGCCGGCGTTTGCGTAAGCGCTTGCAAGGCATCGCCCCTGGATTGCCGACGCATGCGTGTGTTACCACCCGGCGCAAGCCGGGACCATCCATCATGAATGTGCAAGCAGACGGCGGTTCCGTCCATGGCGTCGAATCCGCCTACGCCTGGTGGCGCTTGGCCTGCGCGCTCGCGGTCAGCACCATCGGCGGCGTCGGCATGTGGTCGGTGGTGGTGGCGCTGCCCGCCATCCAGGCCGCTTTCGGGGTCGACCGCGCCGACGCCTCACTGCCCTACACGCTCGCCATGCTCGGTTTCGCCGGTGGCGGCGTGCTGACTGGGCGGCTGGCCGACCGCTTCGGCATCGCTTTGCCGCTAATAATTGGAACCCTGGCGCTCGGCCTCGGCTATCTCGGCGTCGGCGTATCGGCAAACCTTGGCCAAGTGGCGCTCGCCTACGGCTTGCTGATCGGGTTTGGCTGCTCGGTGACGTTTGGGCCGCTGATGGCCGACATCTCGCACTGGTTCATGCGCCGCCGCGGCATCGCGGTCGCGCTCGCGGCCAGCGGCAATTATCTCGCCGGCACGATCTGGCCGCCGGTGGTGCAGCATGCCATCGCCGGCTACGGCTGGCGCGCGACCCATATCGGCATCGGCGTCTTTTGCCTCGTCACCATGCTGCCGCTGACCTTGCTGCTGCGTCGGCGCCTGGAGACCCATCACAGCGCGGCCGCCGGCGTCGCCGCCGCCCGCCGGCAAGCCGAAGCGCCGTTTTCGCCGCTGACGCTGCAGGTGCTGCTGTGTATCGCCGGCGTCGCCTGCTGCGTGGCGATGTCGATGCCGCAGGTGCATCTGGTCGCCTATTGCGGCGACCTCGGCTATGGCGTGGCGCGCGGCGCCGAGATGCTGTCGCTGATGCTGGCCTGCGGCATCGTCAGCCGGATAGCGTCCGGCTTCATCGCCGACCGCATCGGCGGGGTGCGCACGCTACTGCTCGGCTCGGTGCTGCAAGGCAGCGCACTATGCATGTACTTGCTGTTTGACGGTTTGTTTTCCCTGTATGCGATATCGGCACTGTTCGGGCTGTTCCAGGGCGGCATCGTGCCGAGCTACGCCATCATCGTGCGCGAATATTTCCCGCCCAAGGAGGCCGGCACCCGCGTCGGTCTGGTGCTCATGGCGAATCTGATCGGCATGGCGCTCGGCGGCTGGCTGTCCGGCGCGATTTTTGATCTCACCGGCTCCTATCAGGCGGCGTTCCTCAACGGGATCGCATGGAACCTGCTGAACGTATCGATCATGGGCTGGCTGCTGCTGCGCACGCGGCGCGGACCGGCTTTCGCGCCCGGCGTGTGAAAATCCGCGCTTGCGCAAACGGCAACGGCGAAGATTTGCCGTTCTTGGCCGCGCGCGGAATAAAAAGCATGGCTGTTTCTTGGCTGGGGTCATTGACAAGGCGCGGCGCACAACCAAAAAGAAGCCGCCGGTGGCAAGCGGGGACCTGTCCATCCATGCAATTTTCAGTCGCGCGCCCCGACGTGGTTCGAGCGATCAACCAGCGTTGGCTGCTCAAGTTCTGGACTCGGCATTTGGGGTCGCACCGCGTGCCGCTGTGGCAGGCGATCAAAGCCGAAGATCTGTCGCGCACTTCCGATAATCTGAGTTTTCTCGACGTGATCGGCGATAACGAAACCTTGCGCTTTCAGATCCGCTTCCATGGCGCGATGATCGGCCAGGTCTTCGGCGCCGCAGACTGCCGCGGCATATTTCTCTACGAGAGCGTGCCGGAGCCGGCGCGCTCGCAAAAGCTTGCGCCCTATCGGCAGACGGCGGACAGCGGTCGGCCGGTCTACACCATCCATGACATCACCGACCGCGAGGGCCGGCTCGTGCATTACGAGCGCCTGCTTTTGCCGTTCTCGCGCGACGGCGAAACCGTCGACCGCATTCTGACGTCGTTCGAATTCATCTGCGAGGACGGCGCCTATGTAAGTCACGAATTGATGAAAGCGTCGACTACGCCGCCGGCCCTGCGGCTATCGGCGACCATCGCGCCGCACGCGCCGGCGTAACGTCCGCGTCCCGCTAGCCGGCATCCGCGGGCACGCCCAGGCTACCGCTGCCAGCGGCCGCCGTCGCATCGTGCGCATAGACCCAGGCGCTGGCGCCGATCGGCCAGTCGGCGGCGCCGGCGGCCATGCTGGCGTCGCGCGCGCGCTGCTCGGGACCGTCCGGCAAATGATTGCGTGTCTTGTTGCCGCGCGCCACCGCCTGAATGCGCGCGGTGCGCGGCAGACGCAAGGCTTCGTATCGGCGCAGAGCCGCGGGAATGTCGTCGCCCGAATGGCCGAGCACCGCGGCTAGCGTGGCGCCGTCCTCGATCGCTTGCGCGGCGCCCTGCGCCAGAAACGGCAGCATGGGATGGCAGGCATCGCCGAGCAGCGTCACCCGGTTGACCGACCAACGCTCAAGCGGCGCGCGGTCGAACAGGCCCCAGACGAAGGTTTCCGTCACCGTCGAGATGAGCGAACGCACTTGGCCATGCCAGCCTTCGTAGGCGGCGAGCGCATCCTTCACCTCGCCCGGCTCGGTCCAGGATTCCTTGGTCCAAGTATCCCGCTCGATCATGCAGACGAAATTGATCAGCCGCCCGGCCGAAACGAAGTAATGCACGAAATGCTTGCCGGGTCCCATCCACAACTGGGATTCAAGCGGTAGGTTGAGATGGGCGATCCGCTCGGCCTGCACCAAACCGCGATAGGCCACGCAGCCGGTGTAGCTCGGCCGCTCGGCGCCGAACAAAAGCCCGCGCACGGTCGAGTGGATGCCGTCGGCGCCGATCATGATGTCGGCGCTGGCGCGCGCACCGTTGATGAATTGCAGCTCAACGCGGTCGCCGCGATCGGTGAAGCCGGTGAGCCGGTGATCGAGATGCAGACGCTCGGCCGGCACCCGGCTAGTCAGCATCGTCAGCAAATCGGCGCGATGCACGGTGTAGAAGGTCGCCGGCTGCCCCGGGGCGCGGGCGAGCGGGGTGCACAGCAGCGTGCGGCCGTCATCCCAGCGCCGCTGGCGCCAGGCGGTCAGCGCAATGGCAAGGGCTTCCAAATCGGGGCCAAGGCCGAGGCCTTGCAGCACGCGGGTGGCGTTCGGCGTCAGCACGATGCCGGCGCCGATTTCGCGGACGGCGCGCGTCTGCTCATAGACGTGGACATCGAAGCCTGATTGCAGCAGCGACAACGCCGCCGCCGATCCGCCGATGCCGCCGCCGATGATGGCTATTGAAACATTCTTGCCGGCCATAGTCGCGGGATACCCGGAACTTTCGAATTAGACAATCTGAACATCAGCAAGCTTCGTCACGCAATTCTACGCCGAGCATGAAAGACGGCCGTTCGTTGCAGCATAACAGCCGCCGGGAGTAGATTTCGGGACCGTTTTGGCGGCCTTCAGGCCCACCAAAGGAGGGAAGAATGGTTGATCGTTATACAAAGTCTGTGCTGACCGTCATCGCGGCTGCACTCGTCGCTATTGCTGCGCAGAGTGGCATCCGCTTCGCGCAGGCCGACGTCGAATATAATGACGTGTGCGGTACGCCGACACATCCTGTCTGCCAAGTGACTTGGGCGAACCCGCTTCCGGTGAAGGTTGTCCCATCACCGCAATAGAGCACGCCCGACGGAAAGATTTTTTGCCTAGAACGCTTCGTCCGGTAATTCCATCGTGCTCGCCGCCCCCGCCTGGATGCAGGCGAGATGGCTCGCGGTCTCCGGCAGCATGCGCTCCATGAAGAAGCGCGCGGTGATGAGCTTGCCGCTCATGGTCGGCGCCGAGCCGTTGGCCTTCGGCAGCTTGACAAGCGCGGCTTCCGCTATTCTGCACCACATGTAGCCGAGCGCGACCAGGCCGAACAGATGCATGTAGTCGTAGGCGCCAGCGCCGGCATTGTCGGGTTTGGCAAGCGCGTTCTGCATGAACCACATCGAGGCCTGTTGCAGATGGCCGAGCGCGACGCCGAGTGGCGCGACATAAGGCTTCATCGCCTCGTCGGCGCTCTTGTCCTTCACATAGGCACTGACTTCGCCGAGGAAGGCCATCAGCGCCCGGCCGCCGTCCTTGCCGAGCTTGCGGCCGACCAGATCGAGCGCCTGGATGCCGTTGGCGCCCTCGTAGATCATGGGGATGCGGGCATCGCGCACGAACTGCTCCATGCCGGTCTCGGCGATGTAGCCGTGGCCGCCGAACACCTGCTGTGCCATCACCGTATTGATAAAACCTGTGTCGGTGAGCACGCCTTTGATCACCGGCGTCAGCAGACCCATGTGGTCGTCGGCGCTCTGGCGCTCCTTCTCATTATCGGAGCGACGTGCGACATCGCCTTGCAGCGACGCCCATATCACCAGCGCGCGCCCCGCCTCGTTGATGGCGCGGATGCTCATCAGCGCGCGCCGCACGTCGGGATGCACGATGATCGGATCGGCCGGCTTGTCGGGATATTTCACGCCGGAGATAGCGCGGCCTTGCAGGCGCTCTTTGGCGTAGGCCGCCGCGTTCTGATAGGCGACCTCGGAGAGCGCGAGCCCCTGCACGCCGACGCCAAGGCGCGCTTCGTTCATCATCACGAACATGGCGTTGAGGCCGCGGTTTTCCTCGCCGATCAGCCAGCCGGTGGCGCTATCGTAGTTCATTACGCAGGTGGCGTTGCCGTGGATGCCCATCTTTTCTTCAAGTGAGCCGCAGGACACGCCGTTGCGCGCGCCCAATGAGCCGTCGTCCTTGACCAGCACCTTCGGCACCACGAACAGCGAAATGCCCTTGGTGCCGGCAGGCGCGCCTTCGATGCGCGCCAGCACCAGATGGATGATGTTCTCGGCGAGATCGTGCTCGCCGGCGGAGATGAAAATCTTGGTGCCGGTGATCTTGTAGCTGCCGTCGCTTTGCTTGACCGCCTTCGAACGTAAAAGTCCGAGGTCGGTGCCGCAATGCGGCTCGGTCAGGTTCATGGTGCCGGTCCATGTGCCCTCGGTCATCTTAGGCAGGTATTTCGCCTTCAGCGCAGGCGAGGCGTGCGCCAAGAGCGCGGCGATGGCGCCCTGCGTCAGGCTCGGATACATGGCGAAGGCCATGTTGGCCGAACAGAGGAATTCGTTGACGATCGAGGTCAGCGTCGCCGGCAGGCCCTGGCCGCCGAACTCGGCCGGCACCGAAATGCCGACCCAGCCGCCTTCCACCAGTTGCTTGTAGGCGTCCTTGAAGCCGGTGGGTGTGGTCACGCTGCCGTCGGGCTGCCGCGTGCAGCCTTCCTTGTCGCCCACCCGGTTGAGTGGGGTGAGCACCTCTTCCGAGAACTTGGCGGCCTCGCGCAGCACTGCCTCGACGATATCGGGCGAGGCGTCGGCGAAGCCGGGCAGGTTGCCGTAGCGGTCGAGATGGAAGACGTCGTTCAACAGAAACAACGCATCGTCCACGGGGGCCTTGTAGGTCGGCATCGATTTCTCCAGGCGTCCTGCCGCAGCGCTCAGGCGGCAACGGCGCGCGCCGTTAACAGCTCGTTAACTAGTGTGCGGTTGCGACCATTTTAAGAACGGCCGCGGCGTTCCCCACTGCCGCGGCGCATGGCGGCTTCCCCCCGAGCATTGCGCATTCCGCTTACAGCCGCGTTAAGGCCCAAGGCGGCGGACGTGCCGTCGAAAAGCGCAGGGAAAATCCGGCACTTCCGCCCAATCCTTAACCGCTTATTTACCGTGGCCGGCAAAAAGTCGGTGGAACGACTGCGGTCCGCGCCCGTATCCACCCGCCGTTAACGTGTGCCGGTTCCACGGAGAGCCGTCAGGCTCATAACGCCTTCGCCTCGAACGTGGTGCGAACAATGAAATTTGGCATCCCGTGGAGTGTGAAAGGGATACGGCCGGAAGCCCGCGAAACAGCAAAAGAAGCGGCGCGCCGATCGGGCATGTCGCTGGGAGACTGGCTCAACTCCGTGATTCTCCAGCAAGCCGCACAGCAAGGCCCGCAAGCGCCGTCGCACGGCGAGGACGATGTCCACGGCGAGAATTTCGCCAGCGTGCACCAGCGGCTGGACGATCTGACCCGACGCATCGAGCAGATGACGCGCACTGGGCCCGCGGCTTACGCGCCGCGTCACAGCCGCAGCGATGCCGATCAGCTAGCTGGCGCGCCACGAACGGTGGCACCGCCGCTCGCGCCCGCGATGCCGCCGCCATTGCCGAGCGTGCAATTGCCCCCGGGCCTCGACCGCGCCGTCGCCGAAATCTCCGCGCGGCGGGCTGCGCTGAACGGCGAGCCGGCTCCCGCGCGCGCGCAACCGCAGGCGCCGACGGCGGCGCCCGGGCCGAAGGCTGCGATGGCCGCGCCGGTGGCGGCGCCTATGGGCGCGCCGCTTCCGGCCCAGGACAGGTCCGGGCTGGAAGATCAGCTGCTGCGCATCACCGACCAGATCGAGACGCTGCGCAAGCCAGGCGTCGAGGAAGCGATCAACGCCTTGCGCGCCGAGCTCGGCCGCGCGCTCAACGAAGCGTTGCCGCGCCACGCCATCGAGTCTCTCGAAAAGCAGATCCTCGAGCTCGCCATGCGCATCGACGAAGGGCGCCAGGCCGGCATTGATACGCGCGCGCTGGCAGGAATCGAGCAGGGGCTCGCCGAGGTGCGCGACGCATTGCACGGACTGACACCGGCGGAAAGCCTAGTCGGCTTCAACGAGGCGGTGGCCGGCCTTGCCCACAAGATCGATCTCATCGTCGCGCAGAAAGATCCTGCCACCCTTCAGCAGCTCCAGGGCGTCATCACAACGCTACGCGGGATGGTCGACCACATCGCTTCCGACGAGACCGTGGGCCAGCTGGCCGCCGAGGTGCAGGCGCTGGGCGAGAAGGTCGAACAAGTCGCGCGCGCCGCCAGCGGCAGCGACGCGCTCAACAATCTCGATCATCGCGTCGCGGCGCTCGCCGATGCGGTGGCCGAGCGCGCGCAAAACGGCGGCGCTGTGCCGCCGCGGCTGGAGACCCTGGTCCAGTCGCTGTCCGACAAGATCGAACAGATCCAGTCGTCGCGCGGCGACAATGTCGCGCTCAGCCAGCTCGAGGACCGCATCGTCAACCTGGTGGAGAAGCTGGACGCTTCCGAATCCCGGCTCGGCCAGCTGGAAGCGATCGAGCGGGGCCTAAGCGATCTGCTGGTCCATATCGAGGACATGCGGGCGAAAAAGCCGGCCGAGACGCTGCCCGCCGACAACGTGCCGATGGTCGACGCGCTCACGCAGGACATGGCGCGCACCCAGGACTCGCTCGAAGCCGTGCGCGGCACGCGCGGGCTCGTCGTCGACCGGCTCGCCATGATCGAAAAGGAATTTCTCGGCGAAGGACGTGCGAACCTCTCCGCCGAGGCCGCGCCGGCGCCGCCGGTCGGCGAGCTGGCGGTCCGCGCGGTCAGCGACGCGCCACCTGAGCCGCCGCGGGTGTCTCCAGTTACGCGTTTGCAAATGCCCGAGCAGCAGCCGCAGGCGGCTCCTGAACCGCTACCGCCGTCGCCGGCGGCGCCACCCCCGCCATCGCCGCCACCGCCGTCGCAGATGGCGCCGCGCCGCCCGACCGCCACCTCGCTGCCGATCAATCCCGAGTCGCCCGCCAACCAGCTGCTCGAGCCCGGCTCGGGGCCGCCAAGGTTCAGCGCCCGCATCGCCGCTTCGGAAGCCGCCCTCGGTGGCGCCAGGCCCGCCGCCGCCGCGCCCGGCAGCAAATCGAGCTTCATCGCCGCTGCGCGCCGCGCCGCCCAGGCGGCGATGCAGTCGGGGCCGAGCACGCCGGCACCACGCGCCGAGCCGGTGCTGGAGCTGGAAGACCCCGGACAAACCTCGCTTCGCGCCAAGCTCATGAAGCGCGTGAAATCGCTGCTCATCGCCGCGAGCATCATCGCCGTGGTGATCGGCGGTATCCAGGTTGCGAGCAAAGTGTTCCACCTCGTCGGCGCCCACAAGAGCGAAGCCGCCAAGACCGGCAAAGCCGAAACGAGCAAGACCGATACCGCCACCCGCGACGCCGCCCCGAATGAGGCTCAGAGCCATGCCGCCAGCCCTCCGCTAATGCCGGCGGTCCCGCCGCGCGCCGCGCCGGCTGGCACCGGCATGATATCGACCACGCCGGCGCCCAGTTTTAACGCGAAGACGCAAGACCCGCCGCCCCTGTTCAACCCTTCGGCCTCGGGCGCGCCGTCCCTGCTCAACCCGCCGGCCCTGAACGCGCCGCCGGTCCCGGGCGCAGCGCCACCCGCGACGAAAGGCGACGTCACCGGATCGATCCCGGGCGCCGCCAACCAGTCCGGCGCGTCCGGCGAGCCGGCGCCGCCAGGCCGGGACCACCTGCCGCTCGCCATCGGCGGGGTGCGTCTACGCAACGCGGCTATGGCCGGCGACGCCGGCGCCGCCTACGAGGTGGCCGTGCGCTTCGCTGAAGGCCGCGGCGTGCCGGTCAATCTGAGGGAAGCGGCGCATTGGTTCGCGCGGGCGGCGAGCCGTGGCCTGGCGCCGGCGCAATTCCGCTACGCCAGCATGCTGGAAAAAGGCCTGGGCGTGAAAAAGGACCTTGGGCGGGCCCGCCAGCTCTACCTCGCCGCCGCCGCCAAGGGACACGGCAAGGCCATGCATAACCTGGCCGTGCTCTATGCCGAGGGCACGGACGGCAAGCCCGACTACAGCGCGGCGGTGAAATGGTTCCACCAGGCGGCGCTGCGCGGCATTGCCGACAGCCAGTACAATCTCGGCGTCCTCACCGCGCGCGGCCTCGGCACCGAGAAAAGCTTCGCCGAATCCTATAAATGGTTCGCTCTGGCCGCCGCCCAGGGCGACCAGGAAAGCGCCAAGAAGCGCGACGAAGTCGCCTCGCACCTCGAGGCCACGGCGCTGGCCGCCGCCCAGCAGGCGGTCAAGACCTTCAAGGCCGTGCCGCAGCCGAAGACGGCGACCGCCGTGCCGAAGCCGCAAGGCGGCTGGGATAACGCCAGCAGCGCGCCAGCCTCGCCGCCCAAAGCCAAGGCGCAGCCGCAGCAGCATCGGCCCCCGCAGGCACCGTTGTCACTCGGCTCGTTCACCATAGGAAACCGGTGAACAAGCGCGGCCTTTTGCCCATAGAGGTGATCGCGCGCGTTTTCATCGCTACAATCGTCCCGACACATCGGCCAGTGTCGCCAGGGTTCCGCGCGCCACGGTGTTGACCGCAAGGTGAAGCGGCGCGTATTGGGACATCGGCCTCGAACGTCGGACGTCTCTCTCGTGCAGATCTATCTCCCAATCGCCGACTTACCGGTAAATGTCTTGCTGGTGCTGGGGATGGGACTGGCGGTCGGCTTCCTTTCCGGCATGTTCGGCGTCGGCGGCGGGTTCCTGCTGACGCCGCTGCTGATTTTCATCGGCATCTCGCCGGCGGTGGTGGTGGCCAGCGTAGCGCCGCAAATCGCCGCCTCGCTGTTTAGCGGCTTTCTCGCCCATTGGCGGCGCGGCACAATCGACCTCGTTCTCGGCATAATGCTGTTGATCGGCGGCACCACGGGCGCGCTGATCGGCGTCTGGCTGTTCACGCTGCTGCGCGCCGTCGACCAGTTGGATCTGATAATCAGCCTGTCCTATGTGACGTTGCTGGGCGTGGTCGGCCTGTTGATGGTGACCGAGGGCGTGCGTGCCATCAATCGCGCCCGCCACGGCAAGCCGGCCGACCGGCGCCGACCCGGCAGCCATACCTGGATTCACCGTCTGCCGCTGAAACTGCGCTTCAAGCGCTCACGTATCTACATCTCCGTCATTCCGGTATGGGTGATCGGGTGGATCATCGGTTTTCTCGGCGCCGTGCTCGGCGTCGGCGGCGGCTTCATGCTGGTGCCGATGCTGATCTATCTGCTGCGCGTGCCGACCATAACGGTGATCGGCACCTCAATGCTGCTGACTCTCGTGACCATGATAACGGCGACTATCATGCACGCGGCAGCCGATCATCTGGTTGACGCCCCGCTGGCGCTGATCCTGATGATTGGCGGCGTGATCGGCGCCCAGTTCGGCGTCCGCGCCGGGCAAAACATGCGCGGCGAATACCTACGCCTGCTGCTCGGCGTGCTGGTGCTGGCGGTGGGCCTGCGCTTTGCCTATGACCTGGTGGTGCGGCCCGACGATCTCTACTCGATACGCCTTGTCAGGAGCGGATGATGCGGCGGCTCGTTTACACGCTCCTTCTGGTTCTGATCGCGAGCGGCGCGCGGCCGGCCGCGGCCGAACGGCTGGTGGTATCGCTCTCGAACCACCGGGTGCAGGTGACGTCGAGCTTCACCGGCGAGGATCTGGTGCTGTTCGGCAGCATCGAGCCCGATCGCGGCAAGACAACGCTGCGTTCCGGCTATGACTTGGTGGTGACCGTGACCGGCCCGCGCGAAACCTTCCGCAACCGCCGCAAGGGGCGCGTGCTGGGCATCTGGGTCAACGTCGATTCACGCGAGTTCGTGCGCGTGCCTTCTTATCTCGCCATCCTGAGCAACCGCCCGGTCGCCGAGATCGCCAATGAAGGGACCTTGTTGCGTTTGCAGATCGGGCTCGACAATTTCCTGCTGCCGCAACGCATCGGGCCGGATATCGCCGACACCGTACGCAATGATCCGTTCCGGGTCGCCTTCGTGCGGCTGGAAAGGATGCAGGGCCTGTACCGAGAATCCGCCAAGGCGGTGACCTTCCTGACGCCGACCGTGTTCCGCGTCGCCATCCCGCTGCCGGCGGGCGCGCCGACCGGCAGCTATGTGATCGACGTCAAGCTGTTTGCCGGCGGCGCTATGGTGGCGCGCACCAATTCGGCGCTGGAGGTGATCAAGACCGGCTTCGAGCAATACGTCGCCGACGCGGCGACCGACTACGGTCTGCTCTACGGCATCGCCACCGCGATGATGGCGCTGGCGATCGGCTGGCTCGCCAGTGTGGTGTTCAGGAAAGATTAGTCCGGCAGGCAGCGCTTGGCGGCGAAGGCATAGAGCCGGCTCTCGCCGAGCATGTAGACGGTGAAGGCGAGAGTACCGAACAAATCGGCGAAAGCGGTGGCACGCACATTGAGGCCGCCGGTGAAGGCGCCGAAGGCCGGCATCACTATGCGCGTCGCGTCCGCCGCAAAGCAGCGGCGGCCGACTGCGCGGCCGCGAAACGCAACGCGCGCTACCGGATGCAGATGTCCGGCGATTTCGCCGGCGGCGCCGGTCGGCTCGTGGCGGAAAGTCAAGGCGCCGAGCGTGAGCGTGTCGCAGAACATTCCGCCGATGGTCGGCGCCGGCTCGGGATCGTGATTGCCGGTGAGCCAGATCCAGTCGCGCCCGCACTGCAACGCGTTAAGATTGTCGCGGTCGTCGCGCGACAGCCGCGCTGGGCCGCCGCCATCGTGGAAGTTGTCGCCGAGCGCGACCACGCAGCGCGGGGCGTAATAGCCGATAAGGCGGGCGAGCCGCAAAAGCGTCGCCGCGGTGTCGTACGGCGGCAGCAGCGTGCCGCGCGCTGCGAAGCCCGAGCCTTTCTCCAGATGCAGATCGGCGACCGCCAGCAACCCTTGCTCGGGCCAGTATAAAGCGCCATCGGGGTCGGCGGTCAGCGCGACGCCGGCAACGGCGATAGCCTCGTCCCGATTTGGCGCCGCACGCCGTGCCGCCAGGTTCACCGCATCGCCTCCTTCACCAGTTCATCGGCCGCCTCGGCCAGCAGCGAATCGGCCGCCTCGCCGTAGACCGTCTCGCGCCCGATCTCGAGCAGCACCGGAACCGAGAGCGGCGAGACGTGGTCGAGCGCTTTATGAACGATTCGCCCCCGGATGCGCGAGAGCATTTCGCCCAGCCGCCTGATGTCGAGCAGGCCGCTGGCGGCGTCGGCGCGCGCCGCCCGCAGCAGAATATGATCATCCTGGTGCCTGCGCAGCACGTCGTAAACGAGGTCTGTGGATATCGTGAGCTGGCGGCGCGACTTCTCCTCGCCGGGAAAGCGCCGCTCGATCAGGCCGGCGATGATGGCGCAACTGCGGAAGGTACGCTTCATTAGCGCGGATTCGGCTAGCCACGCCTCAAGGTCGTCACCCAGCATGTCCTGGTCGAACAACTGGGCGAGCGATACCTCGCCGCGCGCGATGTGCAAGGCGACGTCACCCAGTCCCCACACCGCCAGCGCATATTCATTGGCGACGAAGCCGAGGGGCTTGAGGTGCGCACGTTCTAGCCGGCGCGTCAGCAGCATGCCGAGCGTCTGGTGCGCGAGCCGACCCTCGAACGGGTAGCAGACCAGATAATACTTGGCGGCGCGCGGGAAGGTCTCGACCAGCAGATCGCCCGCGCCCGGCAGCAGCGAGCGCCAAGCTTGAATCTGCAGCCATTCGCGCACCTGGTCAGGCAGCGCGCGCCAGCTCCGCGGCTGCGCCAGGATGGCGCGCACGCGCGCCGCAAGATAAGTCGAGAGTGGAAACTTGCCGCCTTCGTATGACGGCACCTTCGGATCGGTGGCGCTCGAGCGCGAGACATAGACCTCGTCCTCGACCAGCGCCTCGTATTTCAATATCTCGCCGGCGAATACGAAGGTGTCGCCCACCGTCAGCATCTCGATGAAATATTCCTCGACCTCGCCCAGAATGCGCCCGCCGCGCGGGATCATGGCGCCTGAGGCGCGACGCAAGTCGGCTGTAGCCGACTTGCGCACTTGAGAACGCCGATCGCCGAAACGGCGATCGGCGCTGCGCACCAGCCGCACCTTCAGCATGTCGGCTTCCACAATGGTGCCGACATTCATGCGGTACGCTTGCGCCACGCGCGGATGGGTGATGCGCCAGTGCCCGTCCCTGCCCTGACGAATTTTCGCGAAGCGCTCATAGGCTTTCAGCGCGTAGCCGCCGGTGGCGACGAAATCAACGGCGGCGTCGAAATCGGAACGCGCCAGCGACGCATAAGGCGCGGCGGCTCGCACCTCGTCGTAGAGCGCGTCGGCCAGGAACGGTGCCCCGACGGCGCGGCCGAGGATGTGCTGCGCCAGCACGTCCAAAGCACCAGTACGCGCCGCGGCGGTGTCCTGCGCGTTCTCGGCCACCGCATCGAGCGCGGCGCGGCATTCCAGCACCTCGAAACGGTTGGCGGGGACGAGCACGGCTTCGGACGGCTCGTCCAGCCGGTGGTTGGAACGGCCAATGCGTTGCATCAGCCGCGAGGCGCCCTTCGGCGCGCCGACATTGATGACGAGATCGACGTCGCCCCAGTCGACCCCGAGATCGAGCGAGGACGTGCATACCACGGCGCGCAGTCTGCCGGCGCTCATGGCGTCCTCGACCTTGCGGCGTTGCGCGACGTCGAGCGAGCCGTGATGCAGCGCGATGGCGAGATTGTCGTCGTTCACGCGCCACAATTCCTGGAACAGGAATTCGGCCTGGCTGCGGGTATTGACGAACACCAGCGTGGTATTGTGCGTCTTGATCAGCGCGTAGATTTCGTCCAGCGCATGCAAGGCGGAATGGCCGGCCCAGGGCAAATGCTCAGCGGTGTCGAGCATGGCGACCTGCGGCTGCGCGCCGGTCTGCGCCACGACCAGATCGGCGCGCGCTTGGCCTTGCGGCGGTTGCGGCACCAGGAAGCGGCAAAGTTCGTCGGGCTCGGCCACGGTGGCCGACAGGCCGACGGTGGTGAGCTGCGGCACCAGCGCAAACAAGCGCGCGAGACCGAGCGACAGCAAATCGCCGCGCTTGGACGTCACCAGCGAATGTAGTTCGTCCAGCACCACGCGTTTGAGCGTGCCGAACAAATAGGGCGCGTCGGCGGAAGCCAGCAGCAAGGCCAGTTGCTCGGGCGTGGTCAGCAAGATGTCGGGCGGATAGCGGCGTTGGCGCTGGCGCTTGGAAGCGGGCGTGTCGCCGGTGCGCGTCTCCAGCTTCACCGGCAGGCCCATCTCCTTGACCGGGATTTCCAGGTTGCGGGCGATATCCACCGCCAGCGCCTTGAGCGGAGAGATGTAAAGCGTGTGCAGCCCGTGCGACCGCCGCGGGTTGCGGC
>Ga0307436_1000160_pt1 | contig 28619 bp, 24 predicted proteins | sample SalMarWE160440MG_FD_202513 | JGI IMG/M metagenome (GOLD analysis project Ga0307436, IMG submission 202513) | Salt marsh sediment microbial communities from the Plum Island Ecosystem LTER, Massachusetts, United States - WE1604-40 | ecosystem: Environmental > Aquatic > Marine > Intertidal zone >...
AGCTCCAACCAGCTTGGGTTACACCGGGATGATTTAATCGCCGGGCTTAGAGAGCTTGCCTCATCAATAAAAGGGCAAGGGGCCCTTGCGGCTCTACAGATTACGCATGCGGGGAGCAGCACAACCGAGGAAACCAGCGGAGAAAAGCCTGTTGCACCGTCCTCTGTTCCCCATCCCAGAAAAAAGACCAAGCCCCGTGCTCTGACTCGTGACGAGCTGGCGATATTGAGAGATGATTTTGCAAGGGCAGCTGCCCGTGCGGAGCGGGCCGGGTTTGATTCAGTGGAGCTCCACGGCGCCCACGGTTTTCTTTTAAACCAGTTTCTCTCGCCCCTCACCAACCATCGAGAGGATGAGTACGGAGGCAGCTTGCAGGGAAGAGCGAGATTTCCCCTGGAAGTGGTGCGGGCGGTTAAACGCGTATTGAAAGAAGACATGCTTCTCATGTACAGATTGGGAGCGGATGATCTCATGGAGGGGGGACTGAAGGTGGATTCCACGGCACAGTTCGCACTGTGGCTTCAGGAAGAGGGAGTCGACATAGTAGATATCTCAGGAGGGATGAGCGGCTACGCCATGGTGGACACCGAACCGGGCTACTTCAGAAGCCATAGCAGGGCAATAAAATCGGTGGTGAGAGTTCCGGTGATGGTCACGGGCGGTATCAACAGAGCCATGCAGGCGGAGGATATTCTTTCGACCGGCGATGCGGACATCGTGGGGATAGGAAGAGCCCTGCTGAAGAATTTCCGGTGGGCGAGTGAGGCTATTAAAAGTCTCGAAGGCTAACCCCTGGAGACCGAAACCCGAGTGTGGATGTTCATCGCACAATGTAATATACAAGACGAAATACAAGACTATTTTCTTCTACTTTATCAAAAGTACAATGTGGGATAAAATTTCCTTTTTTGCAACCACAATGCGGGATTCAAAAGGGAGTAGCTTTGCGGGGGAACCATGAAGCTGGCTGGAAGGCGATTGGTGATCGGCGCGGGCGGTTCGCTCCTGGTGGTATCGTTTCTACTGGCGGCTGCCGCGGTTCTACCCACCAACGAGGGAGCCGACCAACAGGTCAGCCAGGCTGGCCTGCGGGAGGTCACCTTCGCCGTCCGCGTCGGGGAGCGAATCAGCGACCTCGCGGACCGCTGGCAGGGGATGGGCATCAGCTCACTGAGCACAGTGGCGGCCGTGGCGGGTGGTGAAACCTTTTCCTGCTGCCCTCTGGTGCCACCGCCGCGGTTGCAGGCGAGCAGGTTCGAAGGTCTGTTCAGGCCGGGCAACTACACCATTCGGCTTCCCGAGCGATCAGCAGATGAGAGCCTGCAGGGCTACCGGTACCGCAACACGGTGTCGCTGATCACCTCCCTTCTCACACGGGCCGCAAACTGGCGGGTGCGACCGAAGTACGGTCTGAGCGCGTACCAACTCCTCGTACTGGCCAGCATCGTCCAGAAGGAAGCGTCCGGCGGAAAGGGTTACAGGCTGGTTGCCTCGGTGTTCTTCAACCGGCTTGCCCATGACATGGAGCTTGGCTCCTGTCCTACCCTGGAATACGCGCTGGGATACCATCGGCCCTTCCTGACGTGGCAGGACCTCAAGCTGGACTCGCCCTACAACACCTACCGGCACAAGGGCCTGCCACCCACTCCGATTGCCTTCTTCAGCCAGGAGGCGCTGTCGGCGGTGCAGCATCCGGCCCGTTCCGACTACCTGTTCTTCGTCTTCGACTGGACCACCCATAAGCTGCTCTTTGCCCGCAGCATCAGGGAGCACCAGCGCCAGGTACGACTGGCTGAGAAAGACTACGCGCGCAGGTATGGCTTGGCGGCGTTGCACTGGAGGTACCCCGGCGTGTTCTACCAGCAGGTCAATCCGTAGCACGCGGCGGACTGCTCAATCCCGACCGCATTCATCGACGCGGAAAATACAAACTGTACACATGAATTTTTCGACCTTTCTCTTGTAAAAGCCGGTACCTCTGTCCAAGCTGCGATCCATCCTTCTATTATACACGATTACTATAATGAAGCAGTAAAGCCAGAAGTTGTAGTTTCCTACTCGGTTTTTTGGAGATCTGATGAGATTTAATCCCTGCTATCACTATTACCGACAGGATGTCGGAAATGCTGCCGGAACCGTGGAGGGCGAAAGTCTGCCATCGTCCTGGAAGGAGGTATTGATAAGGAAAGCTGTTTCCATAACTTACAGATAAAGGACACATCAAAGCTGACAGAGGTGTTCGGGCAACTGGTGATAAAATACTTTGTTGATAAAGGGTTGCTCGACCGAAGTTTTGCCTTGAAGCTCCTATTGTCATGTCAACTTTGTACTATCGTATAAAATAAGATATATTTTCTTCATAATCAAACTGGGAGGCTTGGATATGAAGAAATACATCGTGACACTTACCAAAGATGAACACGAAGCCCCTGGTGCACTTACTTCCAAGGGAAACCATAAATCACAAAAAATTATCAAGATGGGTATACCCATTTATCAGACAAAAGGTTTAGTGAGATTACCGATAATAAAATAATTGCTCAATGGGTATAACCACTATTGGTGTTGCCAAAATTATCGATGATTATTGATAGGTTATTATGATAAAGTCAAAGATCGGCAGGGTCTTTGAAAAGTTATGCTTTGTAAAAGCAACAGGTGACTGTATACTGCTCTTATTCCAACAACCCGGGAGTAAAAGGTAAAGGGCAGTAGATGACCTATAATTTTTCTGTGGCGCATAGCGACCACGTTGATAGGTTTGGTCAGAAGCCTGCACCAGCTCGGCTTCTCCCTACTGCACCCGTACCAATAAGATAGCACGCTTATGCGATGCTGGATAGTGGAATGGAAACAACGCATAACCACCAAGGCCGAAGGTCCTCGTCAGGGGACACTCTGATCCTTTTTCTCCCCAAAACTTTAGGAGGGGAAAATGATAACCAAGTTTCATGGAATTGATCGTCACAATAAGTATTCTACCATATCCGTATTGAACCGTAAAGGAGAAGAAATTGATTTCAAACCGAAGTGCTCTGGCTTAAAAGAGTATCTTAACAATCTTGGTCCTGAGGATGCAGTGATTATTGAGGCTTCAACGAGGGCGTTCTACTGGGTTGATCAGATAGAGTCGAAAGGTGCTTTATGTTATGTTATTGATCCTCACAAGTTTCGAATTATAAAGGATTCGTGGAATAAGACAGACAAACACGATGCACGAAATATGGTGAAAGCATTGTGGGTATATGTTGTAACAGGAGAGTTTGGAATACCGACGGTGTACAAACCCGATGTAGTGACACGAGAGCTGAGGAAATTATTCAGTCAGTACCAATTGTTGAACCGGCAGATTAGGGTGTTCAAAAATAACATTCAGTCGGTTCTTGGGGAGAATGGGATAGGGCTTTCGAAAGAACAGAAGAATCATTTACTGTCTCCGAAGTATGGGATGAAAGCATTAAATGGATATGAGCTTTCTTCTGCATGTGAAATAAGTATTCGGAGTTGTCTTGAATTGTTATGGAAGGTAAAGGAGGCGAAAGAAAAAATAAGGAAGGAAATACTTCTTACTGGGGAGCCATTAAAAGATGCGGTAACATTGCTCATTACCATCAAAGGGAGTGCACCGGTTGTGGCCTTAGCGTTTTTAGCTGATATTGGAGACATTAAGCGGTTTCCAACATTGAGAAAGATGAATGCATACCTTGGGCTTGTACCGAGGGTTAAGGATAGTGGAGGGAAGACAAAGCCGGGTCATATCACCAGAGAATCAAGGAAATTAACAAGAACGCTTTTAACGCAGTTGATTTACCATGTATCGAACGCATCAGTCTATTTTCGAAAGTTTTATGTAGATTTAACTGAGAAGAGAGGAGCAGGAAGAGCTCGTGTTGCGTTAATAAGGAAACTCTGTGGGGTCATGAGAAGAATGCTTTTGACTGGTGAATGTTATCGATGGATGGAGGATGGGCTTTTTGAGCGAAAGCTCAGATTGTATGAGAAAGATTTAGAAAATATCAAGATGGAGAAAAAGGCCGCTTGACTTTTATCATAGTGGAAAAATTATAATCGGATTATTGCCATTATTGAGCCGATTATATCTTCCCCCCCATTCTCTCCTCTTAATTTTTCTCATAATACCCTCGTTACTTCCTCTTGTCAAGATAAATGGAAAAAAGCGCTTCGCCGGCGTAATAATCTCACGTCATATTGGATTATTACAGCAAGCAAGGGACGTAGTACGCATGTAAGAGCAGCCGATCGAAAAAAGAGAAGGTTTTAAAAATATAATAAAGCGAGACTTAGGATGCTTTTGTCACAACCTTATCGAAGGGAGGATCGTGGTTGCGCTTCAAGCATTCCAAGATTTTTCGCACCTCATGCGGTTCAGTAATCACTGCAATTACTTATAACTCATGGTCGCATTTCGGGCATATCAGAGTATCACCCTGGTCTACGCAAGTAAGAACAGAAGTAACTAAAAACCCTAAATTTGTTGCAAAAATGAAAAAAGCTGGATGTATTACAGTTTACGTTGGATTAGAATCTATAAATCCCCAAAGCTTAAAAGAGATGAATAAAAAACAGAGCTTGAAAGATATAGAACGTACCATAAAAGTATTTCATGATAATGGTATAGTGATACATGGAATGTATATATTAGGTAATGATTCTGATACAAAAGACGTATTTAAGAAAACTTCTGATTTCAACATTAAAACTGGTTTGGATTATGTTCAATACTGTGTATTAACTCCTCTTCCAGGAAGCAAGACCTATTCTCAATTTGAAAAGGAAGGAAGACTTCTACACAAAAAATGGGATTTTTACGATGGCTTGCATGTTGTATACAGCCCAAAAAATATGACTGCCGATGAATTACAACAAGGTACCATAAGATGTTTTCAAGATTTTTATTCATTCCCTCGTGCAATTAAAGGTGCATTGAATACTACTATTAATATTGCTACAACCACAATTAAGAAAACATATACAAAGGCTTATTTCCCTTCACTACGCCCTGCACTTATGAAGTTGGGAGGTAGAAAGATTATAAACAACTGGATTTATTACAATAAAGCTTATCTTAAATACTTAAGTAGTCTTTCTAACACAGGCCCAGAAAGAGCGTGATTTTAAAGTAGGATAATATAGCGCTTTCCGGAATTAACCAGGAAAAGGCTTATTTCGAGTGTATTCTACTCAGCTCCCCAAATTTGTCGGCAAACAAATGTCATGAACTGTCACTTTTACGTTGGCCAATTCTATTCACAGCGTTAAGAAAGACGGAAAGGAAAAAACTTGACATATGTCTCATTATATCAGATTTTTTGATAGAGAGATAAAGAAGGGAAGATGTGATATAAAAAACGATCATTCAGCTTATTTCCTTCTGTTCACATAACTCTTTTCATTACACCTCACTTTATCAAGGAGATACTCTATGGATAACAATTCAAAAAAATCATACCTCGCCAAGCTGTCCGGCCAACTCAACGATTTAGATAAGAAGCTTGACGAGCTGAAGGCCAAGGCGGCCTCGTACGCCGGCACCGTGAAGACCGACTACGAAAAAGCGGTAGATGAACTTCTGAGGAAGAGGAAAGAGGCCGAGGAGCATTTGCAGAAGTTGAAAACCGCGAGCGTGGAGGGCTGGAAAGAGCTCAACAGAGGGACTAAGAAAGTAATTGACAGCATGACCAAGTCGATCGACAATGCCGTAAGGAAATTCAAGAAATAATTTCACACTGGAAGTATTAAAACACGGTACTCCCGGCGTGATACACAGTTTAATAAATGTAAAATTCTCTTTATGTTCGATCAAATATTCTGATAAAGGGGTACACGAGAAATGTTAAGAATCGCGCTTATCATTATCAGCATACTTGTTATTTTGATGGGTGCACTGGGAATGAAGCCGGGGCCTGTGTGGCAGGCTTTGCTAGAAATATTCATTGGTATTGTGGGCTTGGTTATCGGTGTGCTTGTCAAGAAAAAGGGCTGACGTCGCCATATATCAGAGATCTACGTGCTATCTTGTCGATACCGATGCAGAGCAGGGAGGGTTCTCTAAGAGGACACTTGACCAATCCTATCAACGTGGTCGATATGCGCTACAGATCATAGATGCACATAGTTTGTAGAATACAGGTCATCTCCTTCCGTTTCTCCCATGGTTCCGTATGGGAATAAGGGCAGTGCACAGCCACCTGCTGCTTCTTATAAAGTAAAACCTTTCAAAGATCAAGCTGAGAGCTTTGAAGTTAATCATGATAACCCATCTAGTGGCGGCAGTGTTTGTCTGGAGGACAGCGCCGGATCACGTGCGGAAGTTGATCCGAGATTTGGGCTAATGACATAAAAGCACGATATTCTGGAAGCGGCGATTCGTAACACATCATCCAATGAGAGTCATTGCAATGCCCGGAAGCTTGGATTGAGTGGTGATGAAAGGACGGGAAGTGGAAGTAGGTACTCTCACAGGTTACTTTGTAAGATGTGATACAGCTCGGAGGGCCCTCCGTGAGCTGGGGCGGAGAGGCTTCCGACGCACCGCATTGGTCCACAAGACCATTGATGGACGTATACACACACGGGACCCCTTCCTTTTGCGCTGTGCTCTCGGGACGACACTGGCGGGCATTCTGATCGGGGGCCTCACCGGATTTGCTTCCTTGGTTTTCCATTGGTCGGGGCTGATTCTGAGCGGGACCCCTTCAAACCTGATCTCAATCCTGGCGGGTGGATCACTCGGAGCCCTCTTCGGTAGGGTGTGGATACGACGATCGAAGTACGGTGTCGACCGAAGGTTCCTTGAGAGTCATGCACGTTGGTTAACGGCTGAGGAGACCGTACTTATTCTCCAGGCACCGATTAAAACCTTGCTGCTTCCAGTGGCGGTACTTCGGGAAAGCAGCGAGACCCCGCCAGTGGTTTTCGTCCTGCATCCGAAGCGCGAGAGCCTGATCGAAGATGTGAGTGGCCCAGAGGTGCCGCTCTCCCCGGTACAGGTCCAGGAGCATGCAAAGCGCCTGGCAATGAACCATCAGGTGGATCCTGAGCCGCACAGGAACACCAAGCTACTCGAGCGTCTCGAACGGGCCCGGCAATGGATCCGTATGGTTTGCTCGGATCTTTCCGAAGCGATTCGACTGGAACAGAGTGCGACTCCGATCGCCGAGTGGATTCTCGACAATGAGTATATCATCGAAGGCAACGCCCGTGATATTCAACTGAATCTTCCCCGGCGTTACTACCAGAAGCTGCCGGCGCTTGTAAACAAGCCGTACCAGGATCTGCCGCGTATCTACGGCCTTGCTAAGGAGCTCGTCTCCCACGCGGACTTGCGCCTCGACCGAGAGAATATCATTGCCTTTACGGAAGCGTATCAATCCGTGCACACGCTTACGATCGGTGAACTGTGGGCTATCCCCCAGATGTTACGCATCTCGCTGATTGAGGGGATCCAGGTTATCGCGGCAAGAGTCCTGACCGAGCTGCAAGATCGCGAGATTGCCGACTTCTGGGCAAACAGGCTCATCACAACCAATTGGCGAGATCCCAACCAGCTCTTCGCGATCATGGCAGAACTTACTGAATCCCAGCCCAACCCAAGCCCCTATTTTGCTTGTCAACTGATAGATCACCTCTACGACGAAGAAGCTGCGTTAGTGCCAGTCCAGATCTGGTTGGAGCGCACCAGTGGCAAGTCCCTGAGTGAACTAAACTTACGAGAGCAAAACCGACAGACGAAGGATCAGATCTCGATTGGCAATGCATTCACCAGCTTGCGACAGCTCGCCCTGATGGACTGGAGACAGATCTTTGAGCATCTCAGCCGTGTGGAGCGGGTACTTCGTTTGGATCCATCCGGCATCTATTCCGAGATGGATTTCGACACGCGTGATCGGTATCGTCGGACGGTTGAGGAGCTCGCCCATGGGTCCGGTCAGGCGGAAAGTGAGGTCGCCCAACGTGCAATCGAGCTAGCTGCACACGCAGCGCGTGAAGCGGCCGAGGATGAAAGGCGGATCCACGTCGGGACCTATCTGATTGGTGAAGGAAGGCGCGAGCTTGCGCAGCTCATACGCTGCCGTGAGGTACCACGATTCCGCGTCCTGCAATGGGTATACCGCCATCATTCTGCAGTGTACTTCATCGGGCTCAGCTTCTTCACCGCAGTATTCCTTTCTCTGATCGTCCTGCTTGGTCTGAGCGGACAGGCGTTCGAGATCCGCCTCCTGATAGCCCTCCTTTTGCTGATCCCCGTCAGTCAACTCTCGCTCGAGGTCCTGAATTACCTTGTCATGCGGCTACTTCCGCCTCACACCCTTCCGAAGATGGATTTCGAGGGTTCGGGAATTCCCGACTCATTTCGAACGTTGGTTGTTGTGCCCACGCTGCTTGTGGACCCGGCGACGATCGATGCTGAGGTATCCAAGCTCGAAATCCGATACCTCGCGAACAAAGAGGACAATCTGCTCTTCGGCCTTTTCACGGATTACAGGGATTCGGAAAAAACACACCATGAAGAGGACGAACGCTTGCTCCAGACTGCGATCGCACGCCTCGAAACCCTCAATCAGCAGTATAGTGGTGACCGTTTCTTCCTTTTCCATCGGGAGAGGACCTGGAGTGAATCCGAGCAGAAATACATCGGGTGGGAGCGCAAACGCGGCAAACTGGAAGAACTCAATCTATTGATCGATGGGACGCGGCCTGAAGATGCCAGCCGGCTTGTACACGTCGGCGACCCGGATCATCTGTCCGACGTGAGGTTCATCATCACCCTGGATAGTGACACGCAACTGCCGTGCGGCACTGCCCGCAGGATGATCGAAACCCTGGCTCACCCTTTGAACCGGCCACGCTTCGATGCCGAAGGTAGAATCCTCGCCGGCTCCTACACGATCATTCAACCTCGCGTGAGCCCTTCCCTGCCAAGCACGAGTGCCTCGCCTTTCAGCCGTCTCTTTGCGTACGCGGTTGGAATTGATCCTTACACCAAGGCTGTTTCAGATGTCAATCAGGATCTTTCCGGTGAAGGCTCCTACCACGGCAAAGGCATCTATGATGTGCGCGCTTTCAGCCGAGTGCTTTCCGGAAGATTTCCCGAAGAATGGCTGCTGAGCCATGACTTGATTGAAGGTGCTCACGTTCGAGTGGGCCTGGCCAGTGATATCGAGCTCATTGATGAGTTTCCGCAGGATTACCTGTCGTACACCAGGCGGCAGCATCGTTGGATCCGGGGGGATTGGCAAATCGCGGATTGGATCTTTTCTCGTGTTCCCCAACATGGAGGGCGGCGAGGCCCGAACCAGCTGTCCTGGTTCAACCGGTGGAAGATTTTAGATAACTTGCGCAGAAGTCTGGTACCCGCAGCCAGCCTGGGCTTGCTCACGGCTGCATGGCTGACCTCCCCTCAGATGGGATGGATCTCTTCCCTTGTAGTGGTTATTCAGCTGCTTTTCCAAACTTTGGTACAGCCCTTTACCTGGGCGACCACCCATCATGGGCTGAAGAGCCTCTCCATCTCGAAGCTGGCTCATGACCTTTTGCGGACGATCGTCGAAGCTGCACTGCTTCCCTATCAAGCCGGATTGGCTCTGAATGCCATTTTGCGGGTTTGGTATCGTCGGCTCATCTCGCACCGGCGGATGCTCGAGTGGACTTCGTCCCAGGTGACGCGTTTGAGTTCCCCGAATCAACTGCCAATGTTCATGATCTCCATGGGCCTGGCGAGCATCTTCAGCGGGATCCTGGGTTGGGTGGTGCAGAGGTGGATGCCGGCGGGCCTCGCATTGGCGAGCCCCTGGCTCGTGTTGTGGTTTTTTTCCCCTCTTATCGGTTGGCTTTTGTCCCTTCGGCCGCAAGCGAAACCGAAGCGATCCCTGCTTCCCGCAAGGGATCTGATGTACCTGAGGAAGGTTGCACGTCGGACCTGGCGCTATTTCTCGGACTTTGTGAGCGAACGGACCTCCTGGCTTCCGCCCGATAACTACCAGGTCTCCCATCAGAACCAGCTGACAATGCGCACCAGTCCAACGAATATCGGTCTCTGGATGCTGAGCGCGTTGGCCGCGCAGGATTTCGGATATCTGACGGTGGACCAGATCGTAGAAACACTGACGCATACCATGGAGACTATCGGTAAGTTGGAGCGCTATGAGGGCCATCTGCTGAATTGGTATAATATTCAAACACTGAGTCCACTCGAACCACGCTACGTGTCCGCCGTGGACAGTGGAAACCTGCTTGGTGCCTTGTGGTCTCTTGAGCATGGACTCGAGGAGCTGCTTCAGAGACCTCTCCTGGACGGGAGAGCCTTTGAAGGTCTGCGGGACACCGGAGAAATCCTGAAACCGCTCGCCGAACAGGAGGGCATTTCCGGTCTGGATACGAACGCCCTCGAGGAACTGAAGCACGCCAGTGGAAGCTCGACGGATCGCATCACCGAATCGCTTCACCTGCTGCGGCGGGCGGAGGGGAGTGTAAGGATTTTGGCAGGCAAAGCGCATGAGTCTGCCGGGGGTGATACGGATGCGGCCTATTGGGCAAGGCAGATGGAGAGGCAGGTATCAGCCTGGCTAAGGATCGCCGATCGCTATCTCACCTGGATCGAGATCATCAATGAAAAGACGGAAGAGGATATCGCCCAACTTGGGGTGGAAGCCCTGCTCGCCATCCGCCAGGATCTGAATTATGCGCCTTCCCTTCACGATCTTGCGAATGGACACATCGGCTGTATCCCGATCCTCCAATCGATCCGGAAGGAGGCTCCATCCGCTGCAAGTCCTCTTCTCGAATGGATAGACCGCGTACTTGAGGCTTTCGAAAAATCGAAACGGCTGGCCGGTGAAATGCTGGGTCTGTACGATCGGCTCATCCGGGATGGACGCGAGTTATCCGAATCCATCAACATGCGCTTTTTGTATGATCCTAAACGACGGTTGTTCTCAATCGGCTACAACATCTCCGAAGGCCGTCTGGATAGCGCCTACTACGATCTGTTGGCGAGTGAAGCGCGGCTTGGAAGTTACGTCGCTATTGCTCGGGGGGAGGTTCCTATTGAGCACTGGTTTTCCTTGAGCCGACCCTACAATAAAATCGGCCGGCGACGAGTACTGCTCAGCTGGACCGGATCCATGTTCGAATATTTGATGCCGCTGCTTCTCCAACGGTCATACGGAAACTCGCTCCTTGACAGGGCGGCGAAGGAAGCAGTCGCGATCCACGTTGCCTACGGCCGCAAGCTTCGTGTGCCGTGGGGAATCTCGGAGTCTGCCTTTTCAGACCTGGACATCAACAAGACCTATCAATACAAGGCCTTTGGCGTGCCGGAGCTCGGATTGAAGCGCGGCCTGGAGGAGGAGCTCGTCGTCGCGCCCTATGCCAGCCTTTTGGCGGTGAATATCGCGCCGAGAGAGACCGTGCGGAATCTGAAACGATTGGATAGCCTGGGCCTTCTGAACGATTACGGCTATTACGAAGCAATGGACTTCGGCCGTCAACCGAGTCGCGAGGGCAAGCGCGGGGTGCTCGTGAGAGCTTATATGACCCATCATCAATGCATGGGTTTTCTGTCTCTGAATAACTTCCTCCATGGCAATCCGCTCCAGCGCTATTTCCACGCCGACGCACGTGTGCGTGCGGTTGAGCCATTGCTTCATGAACGCGTCCCGACCCTTCCTCCGCTGTACCACATCTCGACGCGCGAGAGGGTGCCTTCGGCGGAGAGCTTCGGCGGAATCGCGCCATCGATAAGCAGATTCGATACTCCCCATACAAGCACGCCCAAAACCCAGCTGCTTTGCAATGGTCGCTATGGCCTGATGGTCACGAACGCGGGCGGCGGATACAGTCAGTGGGGCGACTATGAGATCACACGCTGGAGGTCGGATCGGACCCGGGATCCGTGGGGAACCTTCTGCTACATATATGAGGCCGATTCGGATCGATTGTGGTCGAACACCTATCACCCAATCTGCGGGAAGATTGATGCGTATTCTGTAAACTTCGCGCTCGACCGTGCCGTGTTCCAGCGCACCGATAACGGCATTCACACCGAGACGGAGGTCGTCGTCTCACCGGAAGATGACGTCGAGATTCGGCGGATCACCCTGATCAACAGATCAGTTCGCACCCGCCACCTCAATCTCACCAGCTACGTTGAGCTCTCGATGGCGCCGCACGGCGCAGACCTGCAGCATCCGGCCTTCAACAAGCTGTTCATCCAAACTGAAGCGTTACCTCAACATCAAGCGCTCCTTGCGTACCGTCGACCTCGCGGCGAAGACGACCAGCCTATCTTCGCCGCTCACCGCCTGACGTTTGCCAAGGCCGATGATGAGGCCTTTCAGTTCGAGACCGACCGGCGCACTTTCATCGGAAGAGGACGGACGCTCGAGAATCCGATGGGTGTCTTCCGCGAGCTAGGCAACAACCAGGGTTATGTTCTGGACCCGATCCTCTCACTTCGCCGGAGCCTTACTCTCGGTCCAGGTCAACGCACCCGGGTTTCGCTGATTCTGGCCGCCGGTGAAACACGCCAGCAGGTCTTGAAGCTGATGGATAAGTATAGCGATCCCCATGCGATCGATCGGGCGATGGATTTTGCCTGGGTTTCTGTCCATCTTGGGTTGCGGTTGCTCCACATCAAGCCTGACGAAGCGCGCCGCTTCCAAAAGCTCGCAAGTCACCTCCTGTTTCCCAATCCCCTCTTTCGCCCTCCGGCCGAACGCATCGAAGAGAACCGCAAGGGACAAGCCGGGTTATGGCCCTATGGAATATCAGGCGATTTGCCGATTGCCCTGGTCACTATTGGCGAGGCACGGGATATCAGCCTGGTCCGTCAAATGCTCCAGGCGCACACTTATTGGCGAAAGCACGGATTGAAGGCAGACTTGGTGATCCTCAACGAGGAGACAAGCGTCTATGAGCAGCCGTTGCGTGAACAACTCGAGGGCCTGATCAAGGCGCATTCGGAGTATGCGTCGATGGACCAGCATGGTGGGGTATTCTTACGAAGCGCGGATCAAATCCCTGAAGAAGATCTGACGCTATTCATGGCTGCGGCACGTTTGGCGCTGGTTGCGGCCCGCGGCACGCTACCTCAGCAATTAGGCGTGCGTACGGAGATTCCCGAACTGCCGGAACCCTTGTCCAGGAAACGTGCTCCGGAGGATCCTTCACCTCCGCTGCCCTTCATGGAGTTGCCCTACTTCAACAGCTTAGGTGGTTTTACCGCGGATGGGCGTGAATACGTGATCTATCTCGGTCCCGGCATCCATACGCCTGCCCCCTGGGTTAACGTCATCGCAAACCCAACCTTCGGTACATTGGTAAGCGAAACTGGGTCGGGTTTCACCTGGTATGGCAACAGCCAGCGTAATCGCCTGACCCAATGGTCGAACGACCCCGTGATGGATCCACCGTCTGAGGCGTTGTACATCCGGGACGAAGAGACCGGTGGCTACTGGACGCCGACCCCTTCGCCAATCCGCGAGGAAACCGCCTATCGAGCAAGGCACGGGGCGGGATACACGGTCTTCGAACACAACAGTCATGGGATCGAACAGGAGCTGACGGTTTTCGTTCCAGTGGATGACAACGGGGGCGAACCGATAAAGTTGCAGAAGCTGAGGTTGAGGAATGACTCCTCCAGGCCTCGCAAGCTCTCTGTCACATACTATGTGGAGTGGACAATGGGCGAGAACCGTGAATCCACCCAGATGCACGTCCTGACCCACTGGGATGACGAAGTCCAGGCTTTGATTGCTCGGAATCCATACCACCCTGAGTATGGGGATCGAGTCGCCTTCGCTGCCATCGCCCCGGCTCCGGACTCATACAGCGACAGCCGCACTTCATTCATTGGGCGCAACCGTTCGCTGGATAATCCAGCGGCGATGGAACGGGTAGGGTTATCGCGCCGGACGGGGGCGGGATTCGACCAGTGCGCAGCACTGCAGATTACCCTTGAGCTTGCGTACGGCGAGAGCGCTGATATCACCTGCATGTTGGGCCAGGCCGAGTCGGTGGAGAAGGCCCACAGACTCGTTCTCATTTACCGGGATGGGTTGTTCCTTGAGACCGCGTTTGGCAAAACAAAAGCCTGGTGGGATGATCTGTTGGGCACGTTTGAAGTGCATACCCCCGAACTCGCGGCGGACTTACTGATCAACCGGTGGCTCCTGTACCAAAGCCTGAGCTGTCGCATCTGGGGGCGGTCCGCCTTTTACCAGTCCGGCGGCGCATTCGGTTTCCGCGATCAATTGCAGGATGTGACGGCGTTCCTATACGCGTATCCCGAACTGGCGCGAGAGCACATCCTGTTGGCGGCGAGCCGTCAGTTCAAGGAAGGAGATGTTCAGCACTGGTGGCATCCACCGAGCGGCGCAGGTATCCGGTCACGTATTTCCGACGACATGCTGTGGCTTCCACACGTCGTCGCTCACTACATCCGGACCACCGGTGATGGGGACATCCTGCGTACAGAGGTTCCCTTCTTGAACGCTCCGGTGCTGGAAGACGATCAGAACGAAATCTTCTCCGTACCGGAGGTCACGTTTGGGCGCACCACGCTGTTCGAGCACTGCCAGCGTGCGGTCACGCGCGGTTTGACTGCCGGGCCCCATGGGTTGCCCCTGATTGGGACAGGGGACTGGAACGATGGGATGAACCTTGTGGGTGCCGGGGGTAAGGGAGAGAGTGTTTGGCTGGCGTGGTTCCTTGTGGATGTGCTTCAGTGCATGATCGAGCTGTCTGACATAATGGATCGCTCGGATTTAAGCCGGACCTACCATCAGGAAAGAACGGCATTGATTCAGCGCGTCGAGCGAGCGGCGTGGGAAGGGGAGTGGTATCTCAGGGCAATCTTCGACGACGGCACACCGCTAGGTTCCTCGGCGAATAAGGAGGCGAGGATCGATTCTGTGCCCCAGTCTTGGGCCTGCTTAAGCGGTGCTGCGAACACGGATCGCGCAGGGAGGGCTTTGGAATCTGCATGGCGACATCTTGTACGTGAAGATGAAGGCCTGGTGCTGCTCTTTGCACCACCCTTTGATAGAACGGAGCCATCACCCGGATACATCAAGGGGTACCCTCCCGGGGTGCGGGAGAACGGAGGCCAGTACACTCACGCCGCCATATGGTTCGCCATGGCCTTGGCGCGTCGAGGGGATGGTGCGCGCGCGGTGAAAATGCTGCGCTTGCTCAATCCGATCGAACACGCGCATGATTCGGAAGCAGTCTGGCGCTACGGTGTTGAGCCCTACGTGGTCTCAGCTGACGTGTACCGATTGACCGGGCGAATCGGCCAGGGCGGTTGGTCCTGGTATACGGGTTCGGCGGCCTGGATGTATCGGGCATGGGTTGAAGATGTCCTGGGGATGAAAGTACGTGGAGACCATATGCGGATAGATCCGGTCATCCCCGGATGGTGGGATGGCTTTCGCCTGCGTTATCGTCATGGTAACGCGATTTATGAGATCCAGGTCGAGAATCCGGAAGGTTGCGAGCGAGGCGTGTCGTGGGTGGAGATGGATGGCCAGCGCCTTCGGGATGGGCTGATCCCTTTGGACCGGAGTCTGGTTAAGCACCGGGTCCTCGTACACATGGGAATATCGGAGCACGCGGTTTGAAGTGTCCATTTTGTTGAAGCAAGGCTCCCTTCTGCCGATTGTGGTCATTTCCTCGTTATCTTTCCTCTTGTTTTATGGGGGGAGTTGGGCAGACACACCAGAGGTGGCTGCACTGAAAAAAAATCAATTCTTCCTGCGGTCAGGTTTTTCGTGAGCTTTCTCTCCGTTTTCTAGACTTTTTTACTGACTGAATTCTGCAAAACAGCCCTTGTCTTATTCTAAAAAGAGTATCAAATATATCTTGACACATATAACAAAAATATGTTAAACTTGATAAATAACAAACATGACAAATAAAACACATAGGGAATTCAGGGTGCGAAGTATCCCGGAGGAATTGTACAAGCAGTTTAAGATTGTCTCAGTCCTAAAGGGAGTGACTGTGAATGAACTTTTTATCGAAGCGATGACGGAGCTAGTGAAAAAAGAAAATAACAAGACATAAGAAAAAATAACATGGGTTGGGTACGGGCGTCTTCACATATTTTCAAAGAGTTGCGGAACAATAGCAGCGTCTCTACCTTGTGGTCGGATGTGGATAGCAATCCGTTTGAGCCATTTGAGTTGGGACGGCCCAAATCCGGCCCATTTTACATAAGAAAGTGTTTTTAGTAAAAAAAAAAGGAGAATATTATGATTAAAAACGAGAAGGCAAAGATTTGGGTTAATAGAATTGTGTCATTAGTTATTGCAGGGGGGCTTATGTTTCTCATAATGAACTATGTTGTAGCTGAAAAAATAAGAAAGGAACTTGATGAATGTAGATATGAAGCAACTCTGCTTTTAAATGATGCGAAAGCGTCTTTCGAGAATAAAGACTATGACAAGGCTAAAGAAACATTGAATACACTATTTATAAAACATCCAGATTCAAATGAAACGGTTGAAGGTAAAAAGGTATATGCTGAAATAGAAGATGCAGTAAAAAACCAAGGAGAATTGGATACAACATGGGAAGCAGCCGTAGGGGGAATTCGAGAAGAATGGGCAAAAACGATGACTGTACAATTGAGAGAACAATTGAAAGAGAAGGCTGGTAAGGAAAAAGAAGAATTGGAAAGAGACATGAATGATATTTTAAATAGAGAGTGGGAAAAAGCGAAAGAAGAAGTCAGAAAAGAATGGGAAAAGTGAAAGTAAGTGTAATCAATGAGCGTAAAATGCTTGATTATCACAAAGACTGCTGTATGGCGATCGAAACTTACTACGCAGAATACCAGAATCAGGTCAAGAGAAGAGCTTCTACTCTTGTTGTGGTTGTGTAAATAAAACTGTGTACATCTCTAGTACCCCATCTGGAGGTTCCTCCAGATGGCCGATAAAAAAAATACTGGAGGTGTACAAAATGTTTGAATAAAGAAGATTTAAAAAAAGCTCTCAAAGAAAAGAAAATCCATAACCTTGATGATTTCAATGACTTCATGCGAGAAATTAGTAAAGAGGTCCTTGAAAGTCTTTTTGACGGAGAGATGACAAGTTTTCTTGGGTATGAGAAGTGTGATCATAAATCTAAGGAGACGGACAATTCGCGAAACGGGTATCCGAAAAAAGAAGTAAAATCGAAGTTTGGAGAGATAGGGCTAGAAGTACCAAGGGACCGAAAGAGTAATTTTGAGCCTGCTGTAATAAAGAAACGACAGCGAGATATTTATGGGCTTGAAGAGAAGATAATATCGATGTATGCGAAAGGCATGACTAGGAGGGACATCCAGGCTCATATCGTAGATATGGTATGAGCTCTCACCTGAATCGATAAGTCACATAACAGACAAAGCACTTGAGAGAGCGAAGGAATTGCAGAATCGGCCGCTACAGGAAGTATACTCGATAGTATTCATGGATGCGCTGTTTCTAAAAATGAGAACTGAAGGTCATGTAAGGAATGTAGCGGTGTATGCCATAGTGGGGATAGATCTTGAGGGTACCAAAGAGGTGCTTGGGTTATGGGTATCGGAGACAGAATCCTCCAAATACTGGCTTACGGTGTTAAATGAACTGATTCTTTTGTATAAGCCTGGTCGATTAGCCTCTGGAAATGCTTTGGAATCTCAAGCTCTTAATAATTTCTTGAAAATTCACTCTTCAATTCCCTATTTACATAAAAGTCTCCAGGATGTTTCCATTTTCATACGTCAATAAATGCACTCCAGTTCCCCCGATGCGTTTCTGACTTCAAACCATCTTCCAGCAGGCGAAGAAACTCATTTCTCGGAATCATCCGTGCACCCAGTGTTCGGAGATGAAGAGAAAATATCTGGCAGTCGATCATCAAAAACCCCATTTTTTTAATGATGTTGTTGAGGCGGATAATGGCGGCCTTGGACGCATTCGGGATGAGACTGAACATCGACTCGCCGAAGAAGAAGCTGCCCAGTGAAACGCCGTACATGCCGCCTGCGAGCCAGCCGTCGTCCAACACCTCAACCGAATGCGCGTAGCCGAGGTCATGCAGGATACTATAAGCCTCGAGCATCGCATCTGTGATCCATGTGCCGTTCTGGCCCCTGCGGGGTATTTTTTTACAGGCAGTAATCACGTCGCGAAACCGCCTGTCAAGCGTTATGCTGAACTGTCCCCGGCGGAGGAGTTTTTTCATCGATTTCGAGACGTGAAGCTCATCCGTGAAGATCACGCAGCGCGGGTCGGGGCTCCACCAGATGATCGGGTCGCCGTCGGAGTACCAGGGGAAAATGCCCTGGTTGTAGGCGGAGAGGAGCATGCCGGGCGACAGGTTGCCTCCAACGGCAACGATTCCCTCGGGTGTTGCGCTGTCGGGAGAAGGGAACTGGAAGGTGTTATTCTCGTCTAGATAGGGAAACCGCTCTTTCATGGGGCATCGGTATCGTGCATCACAGTAAATTTACCCGGTGTCGGCCTCATCCACAACAGAGACCACAACGTCATCCTTCTTCACATCGGCAACGGCCTTTCCTCCGTTGGAGAGGCCCCCGAACAGCACCGCATCGACGAAGAAGGACTTGACCTTGTCCTGCACGAGCCTGCTGATATTTCGCGCGCCGAATTCCCTCGAGTACCCATTTTGAGAGAGCCATTTCCTGCATCTGGTCGTGACCGTAAGACGTACACCCTTTTCCTTAAGCTGCTCGGCGAACGCCCTGTGCCTCTTCAACCATTTTTAGAGTAATGAATTCCGGTTGCATAATCATCAATGTCCATTTCTAGGCATCTTTATTTCCTGTGTTGAATGCAGACATGTCATCAGCCCACCAGAGAGCTTCGAGCGGCAATACACCATAATCGACACCCGTTTCTCCTTTTTTAACTATAAACTTCAGCATGTAAGAAAGCGAATAGAGAGCTTCGATCGCATCACTGAATGATTTCGAGGTGTTCGGGTCCCCTTGACCGTCAACCATGAGAAAGTTCCTTTGTGGTACGTCTACAATTTCAACTTTATTGACAGAGGTTCCATACAGGTGTTTAAGCTGCTTCTTGTTGTCTATTTTATCCATCGATACCTCCTATTTGAATCCTCATGGCCTCGAACTGAACGGCCCGCCCCGTATCCGTCAATCATAGACCGGGAATCTCGCGCCCCGAGCGGACTGTGAATTCGCTCGGCAGTCGAGGTCCGCTCCAGCGAAAAGGTAGTAGGCGGTCGAAAATCCCTTTGCCAGCTTCCACGAGAGATAGACAAGATCGCGCAGCGAGCTTGCAATACTACTCTTTCTTTTCTCGGGCCAGAATTGATACCCACCAAAGCACTCCAACCCCCATGAAAAATGTTCCTAAACCAATCCAGAATAGACCTATCAATAAAACCAAAGAAGTGTCCATACCATCCTCCATTTCACTATGAGTTTTCGACCCATGCAATCTGCTACCTGAAAAGCCGGACGAAGGCCGTTAAAATTAGGCAGCCGCCGGAGAATTCGTTTTTTACTCCCCTCCATAATTAGAAGTCAGTCAAATCGAGTTACTTAGAAAAAGAACAAAACAATCATTTTAATAAAATGCTGGAACAATTCTCGTTCATTAAATGCCAAACTGCTTTGTATCTACCCACTCCATTGTTAATAGTGACCAAAAATCAATAGCCAGTTTATTGAGGACATAATCATACGGTAACCAACCGTATCCGCTGTCACCCCAACTCGTTCCCCATGAATTGCGGATAAGAAGTGCTCCCGTCGTTTCCTTGTCACACCTCGTGTTTTTTATCATTTTGCCGTCATCGTAACCCACTGCAACAACGGCATGGCCCCATTGTGCACTCTCGCCCGGGCACGGATAGGGGATGCCGCCTTTTACATCTGTGTCATTAAACGAAGGGAATCCCCAGAAACCGAACATAGAAGGAATCCCAGCGGCAAGATACTGTTTGACCGTTGAAAGCACGGTTGCAGGCGGTACATTTGCACCCTGGGGATCATGGCAGAAGTATTTCAGTGCTTCATAGTTATTCGCCACTGAGTAAACAAAGGCAGGCGGTTCGTTATCGAAGTCAGACACATTATAGGGCCAGTATTTCTCGTCAGGCACGCCACAGAGACAAAGTGAACCCATGACATTTCTAAGCCATGCTCCAGTATCACCTGCTACTTTCATTAAATTGCGAGTGGTCTTGTAGAGAAATAGACGGGAGCCGTCTATATGCCTGCCGTGCGCCCTTATCTCGAAATATTCCACTATCCCCATACCGGCATTGGCTGTGCACGAACCGAGATTTAACTGGTTTTCTATCGGGGAACACCACTGCCTCAGATCGACGGTTGCAGGCAGGGATATCGCTTTGACGGCCAGCCCAAGCTTTTTCGATATATCTTTGATATCTTGGTGTTCCACAGAATAATCCCGCAGGTCGGGCATCGGCGGCAGCCAACCGGTTCCCACTATTTCCTTTGTTTCAGAAAGCATAATTTTGTTGTATAAAGTATACATTTTACTTACCCCTTATTTAATTTAGTTTGAAGCAGTTTGTTGAAGAAGGACGGCGCTTTCCAGTTGCTGGCGAAGTTCCGAGTGTGCATAAAAATTCACTTCTTGCGGGTGCACGTAATTTCTACCGCGAACGCGTAGATTTTGAAGTCTTTGATCGAAGTCGGATCGTGGGGCAACTCGCTATTATGAAACTAGACTATCTTTGTCCTGTTTCCTAAACTCGGAAGTCGAATGTAGACTACAGACCCGATGGCTTTGCGCCTTATCCTTTAGAATGATGTGCTCTTTACTGCTTATAGTTATTTTTACCTTAGTGTTTGTCTTTGTCAACATAAAAAAAGAAATATTTACATCTTACAATAATAAAAGCGAATTATCAGCCTTATTTGCAATTTCGGAACAATCGTCGCAATTAAAGTGGACTTCGTTGTACTCCACTGTGCAGGGAATTACTACCGCACCAGCTCCGGGAACTCTTTCTTCAAATGCTCCACTTTCGGCTTGTCCCAGTACACTATGTACGGGTAGTTTGGATTGCGGTCCATGAAATCCTGGTGATAGTCCTCTGCCGGGTAGAACGCCTTCAGGGGAACCACCTGCGTCACGATCGGCTTCCTGAAAACCCCGGCACGTTCGAGCGTACGGATGTACTCCTCGGCGATGCGTTTCTGGAGCTCGCCGGTATAGAAGATCGTCGAACGGTACTGTTTTCCTCTGTCCGGACCCTGGTAGTTCAGCTGGGTGGGGTCGTGGGCTACGGAAAAGAAAACCTTCAGCAGCTCCCCATAGCTGATACGAGATGGGTCGTAGGTCACCCTGATCGACTCGGCGTGATTTGTCGTGCCTGTGCTGACGATATTGTAGCGAGCCGTCAGTGCTTTCCCCCCGGAGTAGCCGGATATGACATCCACGACACCTTCCAGCCGCTCGAAGACCCCTTCCATGCCCCAGAAGCATCCTCCTGCCAGCACGGCCGTCTGAATGCTTCCGGGCGCTCCAGGCGTCTCGGCGGGAGGATCCGGAAAATTATCCAGGGTATATGCCGTATTCCACAACAGCATTACCGCGCCAAACACCAGCGCCCACACGGGCGCGCACGACCAATTCTTTTTTATGCGTATCTTTTTCATGCATACCTCCTCATCATTACTTGCGGAACAGGCCCAGGTACTCCCCATAGCCTTCTTTCTCCAGGTCACTCACAGGAACGAATCGCAGAGCCGCAGAGTTTATGCAGCAGCGAAGGCCGGTTGGAGCAGGTCCGTCCTTGAAGACGTGGCCCAGGTGCGAGTCCGCGTAGCGACTTCGTACCTCCGTGCGAACCATGCCGAAGCTTTTGTCGGTGTGCGTCACGATATTTCCTGAAACAAGGGGCCTCGTGAAGCTCGGCCAACATGTGCCCGACTCATACTTGTCCGTCGAACTGAACAGCGGTTCGCCGGACACCACATCCACATAGATACCTTCCGAGTGGTTGTTCCAGTACTCATTGTGGAACGTGATCTCGGTCCCATCCTGTTGAGTTACCCTGAACTGAAGCGGCGTAAGTAGACGCTTCAGCTCAGCCTGGGACGGTTTGTTATATACTCCACCCTTCGCCGACGGCGGTGGTACGGGTACCTGCATATTCAAGGCAACTGCATATGATGCAGCCCACAATACCGCCACGACGACAATAATAATAGTAGATAATCTTCTCATCAGAGTGTTCTCCTCATACTACGTCCCGCTCACCCGGCAACCGATCCTGCAGGCCGCGAGGGGAACGGGTATGATTTTCTCACCCGAAGATGAAGGCGAAAAGTCTCAGCTTCCCCTTCATATCCAGATGCAGCATGTGCTCATCGGGCTTTGCGAGCCCTACAAGCTGGTATAGCCTGCTCTCGTTCAGAGAGAGCACTCCCGCCTTGACATCCGCCGTGTCTTTCGATACCCGGCCGCCTACCCGAACCTCGATTCGACCACCGCGTTCTTCAGGCTCGATTACCAGGTAGACGTTGCTGGCATGAAATCCGAGCTCGAGCACTCCACCCTGCTGAGACGTGATATAGTGCTGGCTGATGACCCACTTCCCTGATAGAGCCCATTCTCCATTAGAAGGATTATAGGCCGGGCGGTAATCGACTGCCTGGTCCAAAACCGCTCCGCCCTCGGACACAAACCCATGCCCGTGCGCCCAGCCAAGGTAAGTCTCCGGCGTCCGGGCAGTGAATCGAGGGTTGGGCTGCGAGATGGGCCTTCCCAGGTCTGCCCTAGCCTCTCTGAGGAGAGCCCGGATCACCTGTTCGGAAACGTCGTGCTCTCCTTCACCAAAATGAAAGTAACGTTCCAGGCCCGCGGCATCGATGAAGTAGTGGGCCGGCCAGTAGCGGTTGGCATAGGCCCGCCACTGGTCATAACCGTTGTCCTGGACCACCGGCCAATCAATACCAAGCCCCCTGATAGCCCGCTGCACGTTGGCCGGGTTCTTCTCGAACTCGAACTCCGGTGTATTCACGCCTATAATGACCAGTCCTTGATCCCTATAGGTTTCATACCAGGCCTTCAAATACGGTATGGTTCGCACGCAGTTGACACAGCTGTACGTCCAGAAATCCAGAACCACAACCTTGCCCTGTAGCTTTGCCATGGTCAACGGCTGTTGGGTCTGTCCGGTTTGGCCCGTACCGATAGTATCGTTCCCGTAAACAATTCCCCGGGTGTTGAAACACCTCCCACCGACCACGAGAGCAGGCGCCGGACCGTAGTCTCCCAGCATGCCATCCGTGGGCTGCACTTTTAACGAGTAACCGCCGGTCGAGGCTCCTCCTGAGCCGCCGGTGGAATCCCACGCATCGAGTGAGCCTCGGACCGGCTCCACGTTTTCGACTGCGGTCAGCCCGATCCCATAGCGTGGGAATGCACACAAAACTGCGCTCTGAAACTGCCGGTCCCAGCCGAAACCGATCGCAACACCCAACACAATCATGACGGCACCGAACCCCATCTGGATCTTCGCCATGTTTCGTGTCAGTCCGGGGACACGTTTGAGAATGGTCCGGCCGCCGAGCATTACTGCCAGCATGGGGAGCGACGTTCCCAGCGTATAGACCAGGGTGATCAGTACCGCTCCGCTGTCTACACTCCGTGTCAGGGCGAGGCCTATCACGGACGCCATGATCGGGCCAACGCATGGGGTTCATACGACGCCCAGACTGAACCCCACGGGTACACCATCCCAGAATCCCGCCCTCTGTTTTCTATCCGCACCTGTAGAACCGCCGCGATTCATGGAAAAACAGCCTGAAACTATCGAGGCCAGCTTTTCAAAGCCGGTGTGCAGCTTCGGCACCAGCATGACGAGCCCGGGCAGGACGAGAAGAGCCACTGCCACGTAGCGCAGCGTATCCGGCGGCAGCCCCAGAGCGTGGATAATCGCCGTGAGCGCAAGGGTAAATGCCGTGAAGGTCACCACGAAACCGGCCACGACCCCGAAAGGCCGGGCTCGACCGCGACCCACACTCCCTGAAAGCACGATTGAAAGCACCGGAAGGATACACGGGGATAGGATGGTGATGATCCCGGATATGAACGCAAAAACCAGTAAGATCGTCATTTCATAAATCTCCTCATGGGTCCGAGCCCTTCCCCTGTTCCTGGCCAGAAGCGCCGGCATAGAACTTTCTAGTATAGAATATAAACAGGGAATATCACGAAAGTATCACAGAAAGGTAAAACGATTATTTACCCTTTCATTTTTCTCCACAAGGGAGTACCGTATTACATAGATATGAAGAGAGTACTCATAATCGAGGATGATGATCGTATAATCGACCTCATCTCCATGCACTTATCGGACCTGGGCTTTGAAACCGAACATGCGAAAGAGGGACCCCTGGGCCTCAAGAAGGCGCTGGAGAACGAGCATGATCTCATCGTGCTGGACCTGACGCTGCCGAAGCTCGACGGTTTCGAGGTCTGCAAGAGGATTCGAGACAGGAACAAACAGGTGCCCCTTCTCATGCTCACGGCAAGATCAGAGGAGCTCGACAAAGTGCTCGGACTCGAGCTCGGCGCTGATGATTACATTACCAAACCCTTCGGTATCCGTGAGTTCATAGCCCGGGTCAAGGCACTCATGAGACGGGTTGAGGTTGATCGCAAACGGAGCATGGATGAAACCGAGGTGGAAATACTGGAGTACGAGTCGCTTGCCGTAAATTGCACCTATCGAACCGTGCAGGTCGATGGGAAGCGGATCGATTTAACGAATAAGGAGTACGATCTTTTAGAACTTCTGGCCCGAAATCCCGGGAGAGCCTTTAACCGCCAGCAGTTACTCGATACGGTGTGGGGCTATCAGTATGAAGGATACAATCACACCGTAAACTCCCATATCAATCGACTAAGGAGCAAGATCGAAGACGATCCTTCGAACCCGAAGTACGTGCAGACCCTGTGGGGTTACGGGTACCGGTTTATGGACGGTGGGGAAAAAAAGCGATGAAGTTCTTTCAGCGATTTTCCGTCAGGCTGTCTCTCCTCTTCCTAGCGTTGCTTCTGACCATGGGTCTCGTGCAGATGATGATCTCGATGCGTATTACGGAGAAACGACATATCGAGACGGACCAGCTTGTGAACCTGCATCTGGCGCAGGACATGGCACGGGAAATCGAATCCTATGTTCGGGAGGGCATCGATCTCAAAGAGATAGGTCCCGTCATTCACTATATGATGGTCATGAATCCAAAAATCGAGATATATGTTCTTGATGCGTCGGGGAAAATCCTCGCCTTTTTTGCCGAGCCTGGAACCGAGATACAGCAGGACCATGTGGATATCGAGCCGATTCGGGCTTTTTTAGAAAAAAAAAGCCCCATACCCCTTTACGGAACCGATCCGAGAAATCCGAAGCACGCCAAGACTTTTTCCGCTGCACCGATCAGCATCGGCCAGAACGAAAAGGGCTACCTCTACATCGTTCTCAGGAGCAGTCTGTACGACCGGGCTGAGAGCATGCTGCACGAGCGCTATCTCTTTTCCACGCTCAATAAGAGCATTCTTCTATCACTTCTCTTCGTCGGCATTATCGGGCTGTTCCTGTTTACCTTCCTGACGAAACGACTCCAGCAGGTTTCAAAGGCGGTTCAGGATTTCGAGCTGGGAAATTACGCGCGCCGCGTAAAGACTGAAGCGAAAGACGAAATCGGGTCGCTTGCGCGTGCCTTCAACCAGATGGCGGACACCATAAACAAACACCTGGAGCAGTTGAAGAAAACCGATGAGCTCAGACGGGAGCTCGTGGCAAACATATCGCACGATCTGAAGAGTGCCCTGGCGACGATCCGGGGCTATATCGAAACCCTGCTCATGAAAGGTGATCGGCTCCCGAGTAGTGAGCACCGGCGTTTTCTCGAGATCGTATTGCAGAGTACAAAGTCCCTGGACAGGCTGGTTGGAGAGCTCCTCGAGCTTTCAAAACTTGAAACAAAGCAAGTGGAGCCAGTTCTCGAGACGTTCTCCATGACCGATCTGGCACAGGACGTGTTCATGAAGTTCAAGCCCAGGGCCGATAAACGTCACATACACCTGTCTGCCGGAATTCCTGAAAACCTCTGCTTCGTAAAAGCCGACATTGCGCTGATAGAAAGAGTCATGTCAAATCTTCTGGACAACGCCATCAAGAACACCCCCGGGCGCGGTTTTGTTCGCATCGAGCTGCACAGCTTCAACGGTAAAACGCGGTTCGTGGTTTCGGACAGCGGAAGGGGAATTGCCCCCGAGGATATACCCCACCTGTTCGAACGTTTTTACAGAGGCCGGAGAGCTGAGGGAGGGTCGGGCCTAGGCCTTGCGATCTCCCAGAAAATCATGGAACTGCATGAAAGCAGCATCACTGTCGAGAATCGACTCGATCGGGGGAGCAGTTTTTACTTCGACCTGCCAAGTGTTACGGCAAAAAAAACCTGATGTTGTTCCCGTCTGGATGTTTACCGCTCATTTACTCACCGGTGAAAAGATTGATATGCATTGTTCGATACTTTTTCGTTCTCCGCTGATACCGATATTATGGTTTGTTTATTTTCACGTGACACTTTTGTGATTAATGTTTACTAGGTTTAATGGTTGAGGGGCCCGGACCTCTCATACTAAGAACAGGAAAGAGGATTTGTGCTATGAAAAAATTACTGATTGTACCTTTTCTCTTTATCTGCACCATCGCAATCAGCGGTAGCGCCCTTTTCGGCGAGGCGTCATACAACCCTTACGTTGCACAGGATATACGTACTGCCGCTTCGAATCGCATGGATGAGCCGCACGTCACCGATATTGATGGAGAGACCCCTGAAATGGTGTATGAAGCGACCAAAGATTTACACACCACAGGCACCCCCCAGGATGTGAACATAAAGACCTGGCACCTTAGGGTGAATGGGGAGAAAATCGAGACCGCCCTTTCACTCTCCTATGATGACCTGAAGAAGATGAGCATGGTCAAGAAAAAGGTCACCCTGGTGTGCCCGGGTGTATTTACGGACCATGCCGAATGGGAGGGGGTCTTGCTCTCGGATATACTGGATCGGGCCCGGATCCAGGATGGTTATAAGCAGGTCATCGTCCATGGTTTGGACGGGTATTGGAGCTATTTCAGCCCCGAGGAGATCGATACTCACCTTATCTTTCTCGCACTGAAGGTAAACGGTGTTACCCTCCCCAGGGAACACGGATACCCGGTTAGAATCGTTGCTGAGGATCTCACAGGCGGCAAGTGGGTAAAATGGGTGAACAGAATAGAGGTTAAGTAAACAGAGAGAGTTAAGGTGATAGGAAGCCAGGTATTATGAAATGCTTCCTCTAGCTTTTAATTAATTTGTCTTTGATTTCCATGTCCATAGCTATTACTCCCACTGATTAGACTTCAACGAATCGGCACTTGACTCAGTCATTTCACCTGAAATAGTTCCTTTAGAGCTCGAGAGGCCGTGTAAACGCTCCCCACTCCACTTACATATTGGGCTACTCTCAATGTTTCGGCGATTTCTTCTTTCGTAGCGCCAGCATGCATTGCCGCCTGAGCCAGAGATTTAACTCCATCGACGGCGCCATGTGCCGCATCTAAAGCAAGCGCAATGAGGAACTTGAACTTCCTTGGTAAAACACCGTCACCAAGGGCAAGTTGCCGTGTGTCTTCAACCAGCCTTAGAAGCTCGGGATCGAGTTTCTCCAGGGTTTTTAATGGGTGTTCTTGCATTTACGTACCTCCTATCAGTCATTATTCCACCACCGTTATCATTAAGGCGGCTCCTCCGCTCGTGGGCCATATCAGGAATCAAGAAAACAACCGGGATTAACAGTAAAAGTAATATGGCGAGATAAAAGAAAATTCGTTGTAAGCCAAATGCCTTATCAGGGCAGTGACTCAATGCTAATATCAGTCCTGCCGTTCCCACAACACCACCTACAGACCGAAACATCCCGCGTAGCCCCGCTACTGCCGCTACCTTCTCCGGAATAAGATCAAGGGCGGCATTGTTGGCCGCAGGATTGGCTATGCCCATACCCACTCCACTCAGCATCACCAGCAGCACCAGATTATTGAAGCTCAATCCCAGAATAGCAATGTTATGATACCCCCGGCTTAGTAAGAAGAGACTCAACGATATTACCAGCAGACCGGTAATCATAGGAATCCTGTAGCGAAAGCGTATTATAAACAGGCTGGTCATGGCAGATACTATCACCATTGCCAGGGAGCGCGGGGTAAGCACCAGGCCGCTCTCGCCGGCCGTCATCCCGTAGGCAACGGTAGCATAGTAAGGGATGAAAGAAAAGAATCCGAAGACTGCTGCTCCGAAAATGAAATTATATATATTGGCGGCAAGAAAGGGACGCCAGCGAAGTAACTTTATCTCTATCATAGGCTGCTCTATTCTATTCTCATGACGGATAAAAACAGCCAGAAGTATTCTTCCTACAGCGAAGAAAACCCGGGTCAATACGCTAATGCTGCTCGGATGGTCCGCCCAGGTAGTCATGGCATAGAGTATTGCAAGAACGGCCCCGGTAAATAGCCCCGCCCCGATCATGTCTATACGA
>Ga0307436_1000162_pt1 | contig 28560 bp, 26 predicted proteins | sample SalMarWE160440MG_FD_202513 | JGI IMG/M metagenome (GOLD analysis project Ga0307436, IMG submission 202513) | Salt marsh sediment microbial communities from the Plum Island Ecosystem LTER, Massachusetts, United States - WE1604-40 | ecosystem: Environmental > Aquatic > Marine > Intertidal zone >...
AGTGAAATAATAAGACCGCAGTGCGGCAAACTGTGACCGAATGGAGATTAGAATCTTTGCACTTGGATTTGTCGCATGAACAAGATCGACGGTCGAAACATCGTCGTGGTATGCGTCTCCAGTCAGGCTATTATGCGAGTATAATAACTTTTTTCGACCTGATGCGGCCTCCGGATCGACCATCAATTCCTCATTCGAGATCTCGATGAGTTGATTGCGGTCATCGTATGATGGCTTGGCACGGACATAGTGGTAGGAAGCGAGTCGCTTGAATACCTCCGCCTGGAGGTAGGTGCTTGCGGTCTTGTGATAACCGATGTGAAAGCAATCAGGGACGGGCATCAGAAGTTCTCCCCTCGGTAACAATCATGTCCCAATTGAGCGGCGTGCCCCGCTTGATTTCGCGGCTCGCGCGTTGCCCTATCACCTGCGAAATGTATTTCGGCGCCAAACCGTATCCCGGCCGGATCGACCGGACATTGTCACGCGTGAACGGCTCGCCCGCGCAGATGTCGCTTACAACATAGAGAGAGCGGCGGAAGATGGCGTTCTCCTTCTCGCCCTCAGTGACCGTATAGTTAACCTGACCCATGGCTTGCGAAGCGATACGGCAGCCGTCGCACAGCGCCCGCATTTCGTTCGGTTCCAGCGAAAAAGCGGCGTCCGGACCGCCGTTGGCGCGCGCCAACGTCAAATGCTTCTCGATCACGCACGCTCCCGCGGCAACGGCCGCGATCGCAACCTCCGATCCGAGCGTGTGGTCGGAAAGCCCGGCCACCACGCCGAACCTCTTCGCGAGATCGGCGATCGTACGCAGGTTGGCTTCCGCCGGCTTCGCCGGATACGCGCTGACACAGTGCAGCAACACGATTTTCCCGCTGCCGGTGCCGCGTGCCGTCGCGACTGCGTCCGCAATCTCCTGTTCGTTTGCAATTCCCGTCGAGATAATGAGCGGCTTGCCGGTCCGCGCCGCTCGCTCAATGAGCGGTAGATCGATTGCCTCGAAGGATGCGATCTTGTAGGCAGGCGCGTTTAGTGACTCCAGCAGGTCGACCGCCGTTTCATCGAATGGCGAGCTGAAAACGGTAATGCCGAGTTCGCGGCCCTTGGCGAACAACTTCTCGTGCCATTCCCAGGGCGTATGGGCTTCCCGATACAGGTCGTATAGCTTTAGGCCGTCCCACAGGCCACCCTTTATGATGAACTCCGGACCGTCATGGTCGATCGTGATGGTGTCGGCCGTGTAGGTCTGCAACTTGACGGCGTCGGCGCCGGCCGCCTTTGCCGCTTCCATCAGCGCAAAGGCGGAACGGATGTCGCCGTTATGATTGCCGGACATTTCGGCAATCATATAGGGCGGATGCGACGGTCCAATTGGCCGCCCGGCGATCTCCACAATGGTCATGCCGTCACTGCCATCATTGCGGTCGGCTGCTGGACGTACCAGTTGTCGCCGACAGATTTGTAACCGGCTTTCTCGAAGAGCCGGAGCGAAATGCGGTTTTCAGGCATCACAAAGGCACGGATCGTCGACTCGGGCAGCAGGCGGCGCGCGAGTTTCAGCGCGGCGGCGCCAATCCCACGACGGCCCTGCCCCGGCGCGGTGACGATCGACACTTCGTATCCGTCGATATGCTCGCCGCGATCAAGGCGGATGAATCCGGCCGCCGCATTGTCACGCATGACGATTTGCAGCAGCGAACGGAAATCCGCGAGTTTCCTGGCCATCCACGCTTCGTGCTTCGCGCGCGTCGGCGGCACCGGATTGCGGGAATAGCGGCGCGTATCGGGATGTTGCTGCCAGTGCAGGATCAAGTCGGAATCGGCAAAAGTCGCAGGCCGCAGCGTGATGGCGCAGCCTTCGCTGTCGTGTTCGGGCGCAACCAGAATTGCAATCCTTCGCGCACCCAGTCCGTCACAGACGAACGACGCGGCCCGCGACAGGGTGCTGCGGGCATCGCGATCGCTTAGCAGCCGGGAGACGGCACTCGCCGCATCGTCCACGGATTCGGCGTCAACAGCCGCACCGGCATTCTTCATCGACCGCGCCACTTCGACCTGATTGTCGGCCGTGACCATCAGTACAATGGCAAGTCCTACGCAGGCTGCTTCCCAGGTTGTCGTGCCGGCTGCCAGTACCGCGATGTCGGCCTCGGCCATCAGCTTCGCCATATCGGGCGTATCGACGTAAATATGGGCTCCTGATTTTCCCGCCGCGGCGCGGATGTCTGCAAGATGGCGCGCCGACGAACCCACCACGACATCGATGCTGGCCGGGAGATGGGCGAGCGCCTTGAGCAGAGGCAATAGCCTTTCACCTGCATCGGTCGCGCCCATGGATAGCAGCACGCGACGCGGCTTATCGCCGGCTGCCCGTCTTTCGCCGCGGGCCGTGAAAAAGAACGGACGCAGCGGCGCGTACATCGGCCCGGTTGCAATTTGCGCGGTCGACGGAACCCGATCGCGATAAGCCCGGCCATCGCGTCCAAGAGTTGGATCGACCAGCACATCGCAGTCGTGATCACGATCGGCAAGATCGTCGATGACAAGAATTTTCCGGGCGATTTGACGGCAGTCAGATTCGTAGGCCGCGTCCAGGCCGTAATGGTCCACAACCAGCAAATCGCAGCCACCGGGAAGGGCCTCCCGCAAAGCGCCAGGAACTTTGGCGTCGGCCAGCGAGACACAAGTGTGGCCGGCGCGGCGCAGAGCCGGCACCGTCTGCACTGTTTCCGGTGTGGTGGCGAACGTCACCGTCCACCCCTCCGCAGACAGGGCGTCGGCGAGCGCGAGGCAGCGCATGGCGTGCCCGCCGCCGATCGAAGACGACGCGTCCGCACGAATGACGGCGTGACGAACCGCGCTCATGCAGCCCCATCCCTAATCTGCCGCAGCGAACGGGCCAGAGCCAGGTCCTCCGTGTCGTCGACATCAACGCCCGACATCCAATCGATCGGGTGGAAAATGTGCCCCGGTCCGTAAAATGTCTGGCTTGCAGACAATGCGGCCACGTTGGCGATCCAGATGGCTCCGGTAGGAAAATAGAGAGCGTCGAGTTCCTGACTGCGGCATGTTAGCGCATCTTTGAACAGCGGCTCGGGCCTGCCAGAGGCATCGAGACGGTGCGCCCACCAGGGATTCATCCAGCCGTAACGACAGCAGCTCACAAGATACGGCGCACCGCTGTTGCGGAAGTGCGTCACCGCGACCGAGATGTCCTTTGCATCTCGCAGCGGACAGTTCGGCATCAACTGCACCACTGTATCGTACCGCTCGCCCCAGTGCGCCTGCGCCTGGCGCAAGGCAGCCAGGGTTGCCTTGGCAACCGGAGCTTCGTCCTCGGCTGCGCCATCGCGCAGGAACGGAACGTCAGCGCCGAATTTTTTGCTCAATTCGGCGATCTCGGCATCGTCGGTGGACACCAAGACGTGCGAGAACAGGCCCGATGCACGGGCCGCTTCAATAGTCCAGGCAATCATCGGCTTGCCGGCAAAATCGATGATGTTTTTGCGGGGAATCCGTTTCGATCCGCCGCGCGCCGGAATGACCGCGATCAAGTCCTGAGTCACCACGCGGTCCATCCCCCGTCGACGACCAAATTATGGCCGGTCATGCCGGAACTCGCCTCGGACAGAAGGAAGTGGACTGGCCCAGCGATTTCATCTTCACGCAACATGCGCCCGGACGGTACAAGCTTCGCATAGCGCGCTTTGAAATCGGGATCGACACGGCCTTCGACACCGCCGAACGAAATGCAATTCACCTGCACGCGCGGCGCAAGCCGCACGGCGAGCTCCCGCGAAAGCTGGATAAGCGCAGCTTTGGCAACCCCGTAGTGAACTGGCGGCTGCTTGCTGGCGTCGGGATAAAGCTCGCGGTTCAGCGCAACCACGCCGTATTGCGAGCCAATGTTAACGACCCGCTTCAACTGACTACCGGACATATGGGCCAGCGCGAGCGTCAATTCGCACGGCACCACCACGTCGAGCGTAAGCTCGCCGACGAAATCCTTGCGGCGGACGCAGCCGTCGGGCGTGGCGCTCAGATAGGACAGGTTGCGAGCGTTGTTCACGAGGGCGTCGGGCTTAATGTCAAGTCGGGCGCTCCGGTCGGCAATAGTCTGCGCGGCGTCCTGCGCGGTCAGATCGCATGCCATGGTCACAAGACGCCTGCTCTTCACCGCATCGGCATGCTCGTCGCCAAGTAAGGCGAGCGTCTCGGTGCGCGACGCAATCGCAACAACGACGTCCCCGCGCGCTAGACGATCGGCCACGAGCACGCGGCCGAATTTTCCTGTGGCGCCCGTGATCACCGCGGTGCTCATGCCCGGCCGCGCTCCACGAGGCCCACGACCCGGCGCAGGAAATCAAGATCGCTGCGCGAGCAACCTTCACGAATTCCGGTCACGAACTCGGAAAGCGCCGACCGGAAGCAGGAAAACGAATCCGCGAAAACGAGGTCGCGCCAGTCCTTCTCGCCGATAATCCGCAACGAGATCGGCGCGCCGACGTCACCGAGCGCCGCATAATGAGCCTGCGTGCCGTTCTCGAACACCACATCAAGCCCGCGAGCAGATCCATTCGCCCAGTTCCTGACGCTCTTCGCTGCGCCCGAGTCACCCAGCAGCAGCATCGCCGGTTCAATCACGTGCACCGCGTAGCGGTCCCAACTTTTTGGTGTAATTCCGAAGATGTGCCGGATCGGACCGATCGCCTGCCGTGACGCCGCATCAAGTGTCAATTCACGCGCGTAATGCAGAGCGGTCCCGGAAAACAGGAGGCCGGAGCGCTTCTGCGCCGATACGAGGCTTTCGAATTCCGCAACGCTCAGGGCGGGAACCTTGTCGACATACACGGGAATGCCCGCCTGCAAGAAGGGCACAGCGAAGCGTGCGTGATTTTCGGCATCGTCGCGCGCAAGCAGCAAGCCGTCGATCACGCCGATCATCGCTTCCGGCTGGTTCACGACCTGCTCGATCAGCGCGGCCTTGGCGATGTGGGCGGCGCGGTCGCGGTCCTGGGTCCACACATGGGTGACGACGGTTTCCGGCAGGCGATCCCGCGGCCAAGACCGCTTCTCGAGATAGCGCGGAATCGCGGCGAACCCGCAGTCCTCCATCTCCCGCGCGTCGTATCCGTTGCAGATCGCCGACCAGGAATAGGGATGCCCGTTGCCCTCGGACAATCCGATGATGCCGAGACGTGTCATGCTGTCACCCAGCGGCGCGGATCGATCAGGTCCGGCTTTGTAACTGCGAGTCCGTCGGCGTCGAACGGCGCCTTCACTGCAAAAGCCTTGAGCAGCGCGCGGAACTCGTCGACGCCTGCGGTGCCAACCACGATGCCGCTCACATGCGGAAGGTCGCGCACGAAGGCAATCGCGGCCTCGATGGCCTGCATTCCCAAATTTGCCGCGCGCCGGCGAAATGCACCGATGGCGGGGCCGAGCGGCGCCAGTCCGTTGGGCATCTTGTCCATCGGACATAGCAACAGACCCTGCAGGAAGATAGAGCGGACATGCGCTGCGATACCGCGATCGGCGAGCCGCGGTAGCCATCCGAGAAGCCGCTGATCGAGGACAGACAGCGGCAACTGCACAATGTCCACCGGATAACGTTTGATCACGGTCTCGATTTCACTGGCGGAATAGACCGATACGCCGATCTGTTCCGTCAGGCCGGACTCGCGAACAGCGACGAGACCCGCATGCACCTCATCCCCGTCGGGACACGTCAGATCGCCCGCCGAATGCAACAACAGACCGTGCAGGCGCTCGCAACCCAGATTCGCGCAAGACTGCTGCGCCCCTTTTATCAACGCCGCCCGGAGATCTGTGCGCCCGTTTCGCTTCAGCGCCGGTGTCTTGGTGATGACCTTGAAATCGCCGATGCCGCAGCGCCGCAGCACTTGCTCTGCCTCGCCGTAGACGGGGGCGGTATCGATCCGGTCGATTCCCGCTTCTCGCGCCAGCCTGAGAATTTCCATGGTCTCGGCGAAGGGGACCTGTCCACGGGAATTGACGATGCCGTAAGCACTGCCGAGCTGCGCAGTCCCGAGGATAAGCGCGCTCGTCATTCCTTCAGGCCCAGCACGTCCGTTAGCGAGCGGACTACGAGCCGCACGTCGTCATGGCTCATGTCGTAAAAAAGCGGAAGCGAGAGCTGGCGCTTAAAGTAGGCATCGGTGCCGGGCAGATCGCCGGAACGGACACGGCTCGCATAGTAAGGCTGGCGGTGCACCGGAATGTAGTGGACCTGAGTTCCGATCCCAAGCGCGCGAAGCTTTTCGATTGCCCTCGCGCGCGAAATGCCGCAACCCTCGAAGTCGATCAGCACTGAATAGAGGTGCCAAGTCGGCGTTGACCAGCGCACGCGCGACACCGGTCGAACCGCAGGCGCAAGCGGCAACAGGAGCTCGTCGTAAAGCGCGGCCAGTTCACGCCGGCGCGCAGCAAAGCGCGGCAGTTTCGCAAGCTGGCTGACGCCCAAGGAGCAATGAATATCGCTCAGCCGGTAGTTGAAACCGACATCATGCATTTCGTAATGCCAGGGATTGGGCTGTTGCCGATCGTCGAAAGCAATATCGCGCAGCACGAACTTCTGCGGGCTCCGGGTCATTCCATGATTGCGATAGAGGCCGACCCGCTCGGCGATTTCGGCGTCTGCGGTCGTGACCGCGCCGCCTTCGCCTACGGCAATGGTCTTTACAGGGTGGAATGAGAAGCACACGGCGCGCGAACGCCGCGCATCGCCGACTGAGGTCTCGCCGTCGCGGTAATGATGGCGTGTGGCGAGCGCATGGCAGGCGTCCTCGACCAGGTCGAACCCGTTCTGTGCCGCCAGATCCGACATGCCGTCAAGATCGGCAGTCTGGCCGTTGAGATGCACGACGATGGCCGCCCGCGGCGGCTTCGGCGATCGCGCGATCGCGGCGCGAAGGGTTTGCGGCGTCATCAGGCCATGGTCGGGATCGACGTCAGCGAATACCACCTCAGCTCCGACAAAGCGCGCTGCGTTGGCGGTGGCCAAAAAGGTCAGGCTCGGCACGACAACAATGTCGCCCTGGCCTACGCCCAGCGCGAGCATGGCGAGATGGAGCGCTGCGGTGCCGTTTGCGCAGGCGAGCGCATAACTGGCGCCGGTCGTCTCTTTAAGGGCGTTCTCAAACGCTAGAACCGCCGGCCCGGTGGTCAGGAAGTCGGACCGCAGTGTGGCCGCCACGGCCGCCACATCATCGTCGTCGATGAACTGTCGGCCGTAACTGAGCAGACGGCTCATCAGCCGTGTTCGCTCATTGACAGCAGCATTTGCAGGCCGGGCCCGTCGAGCCATTCGGTGTTGTTGTCGCTACCGTATCGAAAGTTCGGCGCGCTGTAGTGTCCGCCAAGCTCGCGATATGGCGCATCGGTCCACAGTTCGTTGGGCGGACACATGACGTAGCGGTCGTGAAGATCAATGGTCGCACGCGCATCGTCCTCGGTGATCATCACCTCGTGGATTTTTTCTCCTGGCCGCACGCCAATGATTTTGTGCGGCAAGTTTGGTGCGAGCGTGGTCGCGACATCAACTAATTTCATGGAAGGGATCTTGGGAACGAAGATTTCGCCACCCTGCATCATGCCAAAACTCGAAACCACGAAGTCGATACCTTGATCCAGCGTGATCCAAAAGCGCGTCATATTCACATCGGTGATCGGCAATTCCTTCGCGCCGTTATCGATAAGACGGCGAAAGAAGGGCACCACGCTGCCGCGCGACCCGAGCACGTTGCCATAGCGGACCACCGAAAATTTGATGTCCTGATTTCCCACCAGCCGGTTGGCGGCGACGAAAATCTTGTCGGAGGCAAGTTTGCTCGCGCCGTAAAGATTGACCGGGCTTGCTGCTTTGTCCGTCGATAGCGCAATGACGCGCTTGACGCCGCAGCGAAGCGCCGCACGCACGATGTTTTCTGCACCGATAATATTGGTATGGATGCATTCGAAAGGGTTGTATTCCGCAGTTGGCACCTGCTTCAGCGCGGCCGCGTGCACGACAAAGTTGACTTCGCGAAGCGCCAGTTCGAGGCGAGACTGGTCGCGGACGTCACCGATGAAGAACCTCAAGCACTTGGAGTTCGGGTGATCAGCAAGGCTGTTCACCATGTCATACTGCTTGAGCTCGTCGCGCGAGAACACGATGAGCCGTTCAGGCTTGCTATGGTTGAGTATGAGGCGAACGAACCTGCTGCCGAACGAGCCGGTGCCGCCGGTCACCAGGACACTCTGTCCATCGAACTGCTGGAAATCGCCGCCGAATTTACGGAACACGGCGTCCGTGGTTGGCTTGTGCATGAAACAGTCGCGAATGATGATTTGCAGGAAACTGGAAAAGCTACCGCACTGCCCTGACAGAGAGGTCAGGGCAGTGCTCAGCGATGTGGCCGCGGGCTCGTGGCATCCGTCTCGGCGCCGACAAGCTACGCGGATGCGGTTTCCGCGCGTTTGTGCGTTCCAAAATCGGCAATTCCAGAAGCCGATTTTGTAAGATTGCTGCCTCAATCTCAGTGTTCACAATATGAACATCGTGTCAAGGCAAGCCCCTTAAGCCTCTGAGATATCGACACTATGCAGCTACAACGGCCTCCGATTCGATCATCACACGAACCTTGCGCCCGAGCAGGTCGAGTAGGATGCGGACACGCTCTCGATCGCCCACACCTTCGTAGAGACCAAGTTGATCGGCGAATACGCCTTCGGTTACGCGGATCGGCTGGCCGGGGTTGAACGAGGGCGCGATCATCAGCCGTACAAAGCCTTCTTCGCTTTCCCGCTGCGCGATCGCATTGACGACGCCCTCGTCGATCGGGGCCGGCCGGTCGCCATGGCAGATAAGGTGGGTGATCCCGATTGTGCCGTTTACGGATCGCCAGCGCTGGCGGTCGGCATCGAAACCGACGAAGACGTAGCGCGGAAACAGCGGCGCGGGACACCGGTCGACACGACGCCCCTTGTGGACGCGCTTGAGGAAGCGCGGGACATAGGCCGGAAAATTCTGATTGCAAAGGTGCTTCAGCGCTCGCATCTCACAGTTGGGTTGCGTGAATGCGACGTGCCAGCTCTGGCCGGGCATGAGTTGCGGCAGGGTCACGGCGATGTGCTCGTTGAACCAGATTGCAGGTCGGCCATGCGCTTCCGCGGCCCGCGGCGGTTCAGCATGGCCGGGATGAAGACGCGATCCGCTCCGAGCGCCCGAACGGCCTCCTCGAAGATTTTTTGTGGCGCCTTCAAGTCCGTGATGATCACTGCGTCGACGCCGTCGAGGTGCTCATAGCGCGGCACCACCGGCAAACCGGCCCAAGATCCTGTCTTGTCGGGATCGACGACGGCAATCAGCTGGACAGCCTGGTCGCGGATACACACGCGCATAATTTCGGCAAGGTCACTTACCCCGACGAGCGCCAGACGAAGCATCTTGCGTTTGGCAGCCTCTTCCAGCACAGTCTCGCAATCCGCACGCGCGGTGCGGAAAAACGAAAACGAGTGGGAAAGATAGCTCGCCGTCAACTTCGATTTTTCGGCGAAGCCTTTGGGGGTAAGGTAGTAGACGTAGCGTCGGGCTGGCGCCTCACCTACCTTGACCAAGCCTTTTTTCATACAGCGCTTCAGGTAGGCATTGACGAGTCCGAGCGCGATTCCGAGCTCGCTCGCAACTGCCCGCTGCGTAACCGGCTTGCCGCTGTCTATAGCCTCAAGTATGCCGAGCAAAATATCGGAATTTCCGGTATTGCTGCCCGATATTTTTTCGTTTCCTGTGCCCATGACACTGTGTTCATGACATGAACGCGAAACAATTTCAACCTAAATTCGATTGGTGCCCCTGCAGGGGAGGACGGATATTGCTCTAAGTTAATGGACGCGCTTAACTTTTTTGATTAGGCCTGGGTAGTTCTATTTGCCATTCGTTGGCGGCAGTAGCCGAAGGTCTGCACGCGCTTCGGCTGCTTCAACGGTCCAAAGCTCGACGCCCTGCGCATGACTTGGTGATCATGCTGAGCACCAGCAACCGTAGTGCAGTTGGCAGCGCACCCAATTGCTCGGCGAGCTTGGCAAATTCAATAGGTCTGCCCAAGGCAAACGCTCCAGCAAGCTGATGTTGCATCCGACATTTTGGAATTGCCCTTGCAGCTACGTCAGGTCATAGACGCATGGCGATAGGTGCAAGCGGAAAAAAATTCTGCTGTGCAAGATTCCCTTGCGGTAGGCACGTGCCACGGTCGAATCTAGACTATCAAAATGTAATCGATTTATGTGTAAACTGCCGATGCTGGGAAATGACCGCGCGACCGGGCGCATGATGGACAATTAAACTAGAGCGTCGCGACTTGGCAAACGGCACAATTCTTTACGTCATTGGCTCGCTCGATCTCGGCGGTGCAGAGCGTCACGTTGCCGCCTTGGCGCCGCAGCTTAAGAAGCGCGGCTGGCAGCCGGTTATTTACTGCTTAACCGCGCGAGGCTCGCAGGCCGATGCGATCGCGGGCTCCGGCGTGCCGGTGCTCGGGCCGCGTTGGGAAATGGCAGGCGGCCAAACCGCGGTTGGCAAATTCTTTCGGCTGATTGCCTCGAGCCTGCGGCTGCTGACGGTGATGTTGAAGCAAAGGCCGGACATCGCCCATTTCTTCTTGCCGGCCGCCTATATCATCGGCGCGCCGATCGCCATGGCCGCGCGTGTGCCGGTGCGCATCATGAGCCGGCGCAGCCTCAATCGCTACCAGCGCAAACATCCGATTTCGCGCCGCTTCGAGCACCTGCTGCACCGGCACATGCAAATGCTGCTCGGCAATTCCATGGCGGTCGTCAAGGAACTGCGCGAGGAGGCGGCCGATAAGACCCCGGTCGAGCTAGTCTACAACGGTATTGTCGCTTCAGAGTCGAGGAGCGCACGAGATTTCGATCCCGCCGGCCTGACATTGATTATCGTCGCCAATCTAATTCCCTACAAAGGTCACACTGATCTTTTACACGCCTTGGCTGCGGTTGCGGGAAAGCTGCCGGCGTCATGGGAATTGCTCTGCGTCGGCCGCGACGACGGCCTCGGTCCGACGTTGCGCAAACTGGCGCGCGAGCTGCAAATCGACACTCATATCACGCTGCTTGGCTCACGCACCGATATTCCGGATTTGCTTGCATCGGCGGACATCGGCATTCTGTGTTCGCACGAAGAAGGTTTCTCCAACGCCATTTTGGAGGGCATGGCGGCGGGGCTGCCAATGGTGGTCACCGACGTCGGCGGCAATGCGGAGGCGGTTGTTGACCAGGAGACCGGATTGGTCGTGCCGGCGCACGACCCAGCCACGCTCGGCGCGGCTATCGCAAGGCTTGCCTCAGATCGCAAACTTAGAAAACGGTTGGGCGCCGCGGCCCGCCCCCGCGTCGAGGAACGTTTCTCGATGGAACAATGCGTGCAACGCTACGATGAGATCTACCGCAGTCTCATTCGAAATTTGGCGATGAGCAAAAAAAATGAGTGAACTGGCGTCACATCTTTGGCTCGTGGCCGTCTTGGTCGCGGCCGCCGCCGCAGCCGCGAGCTACTTCGTAACGGTCGCATTGCAGCCAGTCTTGCGCAGCTACGCGCTGGCGCATCCGAACGTGCGCTCTTCACACAAGGCAGCGACGCCGCAGGGCGGTGGCATCGCCGTCATCACGTCTACCATCGTGATCGTGGTGCTCGCCGAGCTGACGCTGGCGGATTTCGCCGGCTCTTCTCACCAGCTTGCCGCGGTGTTCGCAATGACGGTTGCGCTCGCCGTCATCGGCGCGACCGATGATCTCAGGCCACTGGAGGCCTTACCGCGGCTGCTTTTGCAGGCTGTTGCCGTCATCGTCGTCGTGGCGGCGCTGCCGCCCGATCTGCGCGTCTTGTCGATACTGCCATGGTGGATCGAACGCGCTTTTCTGGTGCTCGGCATCGTTTGGTTCGTTAATCTGGTCAACTTCATGGACGGTATCGACTGGATGACGGTGGCCGAGGTCGTGCCAATTACAACGGCCCTCGCCTTGTTCGGACTCATGGGTGCGTTGCCGCGCGACGCCACACTGGTCGCGCTCACCTTGGGCGGCGCCACGATCGGGTTTGCGCCATTCAATCGCCCTGTCGCGAAATTGTTCCTTGGCGACGTCGGCAGCTTGCCGATCGGATTATTGTTGGCTTGGCTGCTCCTGAAGCTCGCCAGTGAGGGACATTCGATCGCTGCGCTGCTGTTGCCACTCTATTATCTTGCGGACGCCACCATCACCCTGCTGCTCCGGCTGTTCAAGGGGGAGCCGGTGATGAAGGCGCATCGCAGCCACTTTTATCAGCGCGCGGTCGATCGGGGTGTCAGGATTTATCGGATTGTGAGTGCCGTTTTTTTTGTCAATGTCATCTTAGCCGGGCTCGCAGCAATTAGCGTGTTGATTTTGTCGCGAATGCTGCAAGTCGCATGCCTCGCGCTCGGCGGTGTATTTGTTGGCGCATTGTTATGGAGCTTCAAGCGCTCGCTGTAGCCCGACAAAACACAGCACTCGACACCCTCCAACGCGCATCCAAAGCTGTATTGTCGTCAGCAGCACGTCGCCGAGACGCGGCGCAACGCGACGACCAGAATTTTCGCCTCCGGCGGCAACTCAAACGGCTTCATGTCTTACTGACCGTCGCAGCTGCGCCGCCGCGCGCTGCATCAAACTGCCGAAGGATCATCCCCGCGGCTACACCGACACCTAAGACGTAAAGCCACCCCTCCGTGAAATCAAACAAGAAGGAATTGAACAGCGAGCCGACGATATTTTGCACGACGATGACCAGCCCGACCCATTCGATCAGGCCGCCGCCGCGAAACAAGACGAGGTGGGCGATCCACATCGCCCACAACACCAAGGCCCCGACCAACCCGAGCTGAATCGCCACGGCAAAAGTCTGATTGTGCGGATTGGACGATGCCTCGGCCCGCGCACCCGTGTGTCCGGCGGCGGCGTACCGGAACATCTCGCTGATCGATCCGGTGCCGTGGCCAAGTAACGGCGCGCTTTCGACGAAGCGAATCGAGTCGGCCCAGAACATGAGCCGCTCGCCCGACGGGGTACGAACATTTTGTGCTTCGAACCTCTCGGTTTCTAAAAAGACTCCCGCAATGCGGCCACGCAAATAGGGGGATGAAACCCATAGCGTCGCCGCCGTCGCCAAGCCTACCGCCGCGGCCAGCACAAATCCTTTCCACCCGAACTGGCGAGCGCCATAAAGAAGGATGAGAACCGCAATCACGACCAGGGTCGTCCGGCTGGTGGCAACGAAGAAAATATCGGCGAGAAACAATAGCGCCAGCACGAACCCAGCTGCCGCCAGCATCCGGTGGCGGCGGCGTGAGGACTCGACGGCGCGATGCAGTAGGACGGCCGCGCACATGGTGAACTCGGCGCTTTGCACGATGTAATTTTTTACGGCGACGCCGGCGTCGCTCGACCCTTTGGGGAGCTCCGGCCAAATCGAGACAGCGAGGGAGGCGACCAGCAGCGCCACGCAGGCCGCAAGAAATCCGATGAGGACGCGCTCGCCGTTGCCGGAACGGCGAAACTGCGTCATCAGCAGCGGGATCACCAGCAGCTTGAAAAACGAATCGAGCCCCTTCCATCGCTCGAGCAGGCTGACGTCGGCCCACGCCATGCCGAGCACGCCGAGCAGAAAAAGCAGCACCGGCAGGCCGCCGGCCGGCGTCACCAGTTCGCGCCGCAGCTCGGGCCATTCGAGCGTCGGAATGAGCGCCAGCAACCAAAGCACCAAGAGAATACCGGTGGCCGATGTCGACCAGGGCAGCGAGACCGCAACGGCGACCATCAACCAGTCGGCGACGGCTGCGAACCGCGTCCGATCAAATCGCTCTGCGATCGACGATCCGGCCATCGCTTAGCCTGCGGTAACCGCAGCCGCGGCCTTGATCGCGGACAGGCCGCGGTGTGCACGAATCTCGTCGCTGGCGATGATATCGGAGAGCTTGCGCTCGTTCTCCGCCAGCCGGTCCCGCTCGGCTTGCGGATGCCAAAGATGCAACACCCCGGTCGCGAACACGCCGTCCTTGCGGCGGACGCCGGCGCGCAACAGCCGCACGATGATATCGGAATCCTCCTTGCCCCAACCGCTGTAGTCGGCATCGAAGCCATCGACGCGGGTCAGATCGGATCGCCAGACCGCAAGATTGGCCGAGCGCGCCCCGCGCCAGGCCTTTTGCCGCAGCCGCCGCAGCGGTCCGAGCGGCAACCGCAGCAGCGCCGAGATGCGGTTGATACCGCCGTGCAGGCGCTGCGCGACAAAGCGCGCCAAGCTCCAGCGCTCAGGGCTGAGCTTCTCGCGCAGCACTTGCGCGGTCAGCTCGGGCGAGAACAGGATGCGGTTGCCGGTGACGAACCAGCCCGGCTCGGCGAGGCGCCGGTGGGTGGCGACAAAATCCGGCCGCGCGATGCAATCGCCGTCGAGGAAGATGACATAGGCGCCGCGCGAGGCCAGGATGGCGCGGTTGCGAATCTCCGCGGCGCGAAAGCCGCGGTCTTCGTGCCAGACGTGTTCGAGGCGCTGCCCGATCTTGCCCTTCCAGGTCGCGACCCGTTCGGCCGTGGTTGGTTTGGAGCCGTCGTCGGCCACCACTACTTCGAAATCCCGGTCGCTTTGACGCGCAAGCGAGCGCAGCACCGCCTCCAGTGCGTCGTCGCGGTTATAGGTGGTGACGATGACGGAGATCAGCTCGGCCACGGCGCGTCCTTTAGGCGCAGGCTTTAGCCGAAGTCGCAGGTGTCGACAAACCCCTAGGGCGGCCCCGCCCGGCAATGTTAACTTGCCCGGCGCTCCGAAGGGCCTGAACCGGGCGGCATTGCGACCATGCAGAAGATATCAGCCTATATCCTCACCTTTAACGAGGCGGCAAAGATCGAGGCGGCGGTCGAGAGCGTCTTGTGGGCCGACGAGGTGGTGGTGGTCGATTCCGCCAGCACCGACCGCACCGCCGAGATCGCCACCGCGCTGGGCGCGCGCGTGGTCGAGGTGCCGTTCAACGGTTTTGGCGATTTGCGCAACCGCGCCATCGAGGCTTGCCAGCACGACTGGATCTTCAGCCTGGATGCCGACGAGCGCTGCACCGAAGCGGTGCGCGACGAGATCCTGGCGCTGCTGGCGGCCGGGCCGACGCTCGACGTCTACCGGGTACCGCGCCGCAGCTACATGATGGGCCGCTGGATCCGCGGTTCCGGCTGGTATCCGAACTTCCGCCAACCGCAGCTCTTCCGAAAAGGCAGCATGCGCTACACGCGCGAGCCGGTGCACGAAGGCTTCGAAAACCTGAGCGGCAAGCCGCCCGGCACGCTCAGCAACGCGATCTGGCAGTTCCCCTTCCGCAACCTGGAAGAGGTCGTCAAAAAGATGAACCGCTATTCCTCGCTCGGGACGCCGAAGCTCGCGGGCAAGCGCGTGTCGATGGCGAGCGCGCTCGGCCACGGCACCTGGTCGTTCCTCAAGCACTACATCTTCAAGCTCGGTTTCATCGACGGCTGGGCCGGCTTCGTCATTGCGTTTGGCAATTTCGAAGGCACGTTCTACCGCTACGCCAAGCGCTACGAGGAGACGCAAGGCTGGCAGCCGCCGCCGAGCAAACCGCTCAAGCGTAAGCCTTGATCACCCCTGACCCTTGCGCAGCCGGCGCGAGATATTGCGCAGCACGCGGAACGGCAGCGCCAGATAATATTTGCGCAGGATTTCCCAGCGGTCCATCCAGCCGACTTTGCCGGCGGCTTCGCGCGGCACGTACCAGCCGTTGTTCTCGTAGCGGCGGATGATGCGATAGCCGGCCGCGCTCAGAAACCGGTGCTTGGAGAGATCGCCGACATGGTCCTCGAGCAGGATCAACCGCGGCTGCCAGCGTGCGATATCGAAACCGCGCAGCACTTCGATCTCGTGGCCTTCCACATCAATCGAAAGAAAGTCGAAGCGCGTCGGTGCGCCGGCTTCCGCGAGCACGCTGTCGAGCGTCCGCACCGGCACCTCGATGACGGTTTCGGGTGTCGCGCCCGGCGCCATGCGCGTGCGGTCGAGCGATGAGAGCGGTCCGGCCACATGCAGCGGCAATGTGTGCCCGGCGTTGGCAGGCGACGAGCAGGCCACCGCGAAAACCTTGGCCTCGCGTTGCGCCCGCAGTTTGGCGGCCAGCTCAGGCTGCGGCTCGATCAGCACGCCGTTCCAACCGGCCTGCTCCAGGTGCCAGGTCTGCGAACGCGCACGCGGCTCGTTGGCGCCGACCTCGACGAAGTAGCCTTTGCGGCCGCCAAAGAACGCGGCAATCAGCCGCATTTCGTGATCGGGCGGAACGCGCGCCACGTCTTTTCGCTCAGCGCGCCTTGGACGCGCGGCTGCGCTCCACCATGGCGCTGGTCGAGTGGCCGGGCACCAGCTCGATCAAAATCACTTCGCCGCCCAGCGCCTCGACGATCTCGCGGCCGACCACCTCGTCACGGCTGTAGTCGCCGCCCTTGACCAGCACCGTCGGCTTGACATGGGCGATGAGTTTTTCCGGCGTGTCCTCGTCGAACACCACCACGAGATCGACCGCCTCCAGCGCGGCCAACAGCTCGGCGCGTGCCTCGACCGGCTGCACCGGCCGCCCCGGCCCCTTGATCCGCGTGACCGAGGCGTCGCCGTTCAGCCCCACCACCAGCCGGTCGCAAGCCGCGCGCGCGCCGGCCAGCAATTTGATGTGGCCGGGATGCAGGAGATCGAAGCAGCCATTGGTGAAGCCGACACGCAGGCCCTGGCGCCGCCATTCGGCGAGATGCTCGTCGAGTTGCGCCCAATCGAACACGATCTTCTCCTCGGGCGCCAGCGTTGCCGCCGGCAGGATGCGCGAGCGCAGCTCGGCGACCGAGACACTGGCCGTGCCGCGCTTGCCGACCACCACCGCGGCCGCGGCATTGGCCGCGCGCATGGCGGATTCGAAATCGGCGTCAAGCGCCAGCATTGCCGCCAGCACGGCGACGACGGTATCGCCGGCGCCGGAGACGTCGCGCACGCGCACCGGATAGGCCGGCACATGCACCGCGCCGCCCTCGTCTACCAGCGTCATGCCGGCTTCGCTGCGGGTGACCAGCACGGCTTGCGCCTCGAGCGCATCGCGCAAAGCCGCGGCGGCGTCCGCAATCTCGTCGTCGGTCTGCGCGGCGCTATGGGTCGCGTCGGCGAGCTCCTGGCGGTTCGGCGTGATCAAAGTGGCGCCGCGGTAGATGCTGTAATCGCGCCCCTTGGGATCGACCACCACCGGCTTGCCGAGCGCGTTGGCGGCATCGATCACCGCGCGGATGACGCGCGGCGTGAGCGCGCCCTTGGCGTAGTCGGACATCACCACCGCCCCCGCCCGTGGCATCGCCTCGACCACACGGCCGATCAGCTCGTCCTCGCTGGCGGCGTCGATGGGGGCCGCCAGCTCCCAATCGGCGCGCAGCAGATGGGTCGAGAAATGCTCGGAGACGAAGCGCACCTTGCGCGTGGTCTGGCGCGCGGCATCGACGACCAGGTTGAATTCGATCTGCGGCTGCGCCGCGAGCGCATCGGCCAATGCCCGCCCGGCATCATCGTCGCCGACCACACCGACGAAGATGCAGCTTGTGCCGAGCGAAACCAGGTTGCGCGCGACGTTGCCGGCACCGCCGATCATAAGCTCGGCGCGCCTGACCGCGATCACCGGCGTGGGCGCTTCCGGCGAAATACGCGACACCTCGCCGTAGACGAATTCGTCCAGCATCAGGTCGCCGACGCAGAGCAGGGTCTGCGCGGCAAGGTCGGAAAGATGCTTGTCGAAATCGAACATCTAAAATCTATTCCGTTGGCGGTGCATCACACTCCGTTCATTCCCGCGCACTCGCCGCCGCGAAGCCAAAGCGGCTTCGCTTTGGCGAAGCAGGGAGCGGGAATCCAGGGCGGCGTATCCAGCGGCTGCGGCTTGTCGCCCTGGGTCCCCGCTTTCGCGGGGACGAACGGAGTGTTGCAGCAAGCACGGCATGGTTCATCTGTACCGGTCGGCCTGATCGAGATAGCCGGTGACGTATCGGCCGACGGCAGTCTCGAGCGGCGTGAAGTCCGCATTATAGCCGGCCCGGCGCAGGTTCTCGACATTGCTCTGGGTGAAATACTGGTACTGGCCGCGGATTGCGTTCGGCATGTCGATATATTCGATGTTCGGTTTGCGCCGAAGCGCCTTGAACATGGCGCCGATCATGTCGCGGAAGCTTTCCGCCTTGCCGGTGCCGACGTTGAAAATGCCGTTGACCGAATTGGTATCGAGAAGCCAGCGCAGCACCGCGATGGCGTCATCGACGTAAATAAAATCGCGGCGCTGGTCGCCGTCGGCAATGCCTTCTCTGTAGGACTTGAATAGCCGCACCGGCTCGCCGGCCTTCGCACCGTCGAACACCTTGGCCAGCACGCTCATCATGCGGCCCTTGTGGTATTCGTTCGGACCGTAGACGTTGAAGAACTTCAAGCCGGCCCAGTGCGGCGGCAGCCTTTCTTTTTTGACGTAGCGTTCGGCCACCGCGATATCGAACTGGTGCTTGCTCCAGCCGTAGAGGTTCATCGGCTGCAGCTTGCGCAATTCGTCCGGCGACCAGTCGTCGGTAAAGCCGTGGCTGCCGTCGCCATAGGTGGCGGCCGACGAGGCGTAGATGAACGGCGTGCGGGTCTGCGTGCACCAGTCGAGCAGACGCAGCGAAAAGCGGAAATTGCTCTCCATCACCAGGTCGGCGTCGGTGGCGGTGGTGTCGGAGATCGCGCCCATGTGGATGACGGCGTCGAGCTTGCGGCCGTCGAGCCAAGCCATCAACTCGGCCGGCGGCACCAGGTCGGCGACTTGGTGCTTGGCGAGGTTGCGCCATTTGGCGTCGTCGTGGCCGAGCGCGTCGTTGACCACGATGTCGGTTGCGCCCGCCTCGTTGAGGCTTGCCACCACGTTCGACCCGATGAATCCGGCCCCGCCGGTGACCAAAATCATGGCTTTCATCCCTTGCGCATGATCTTTACCGAAAACCAATACCCATCCCCGATCGGGTCGAGGAGATGCTTTTCGGGATCATGCGCGCCCTGCGCCGAAGGCATTCATTTGCCCCAGTCCGGGGGCGGGCGCAAATGGGACCAGACAGAGCCGCGCAAATGGCTCGGGAAAGGGTAAAAATCGTGGCTGGACAGGCGCCAACCCCGCGCGCTAACGCCTGCTCCAATTGGCCTTTAACGGGACAACCAAGGTAAGCGGCGCCGAAAGCCATGCGTGAGGACGTCAACCAAGCCGCCGCGCCGGTCCTGATCGTGCCCTATGTCTGGATCGGCGATTTCGTCCGCGTCCATTCGGTGGTGAAGCTGCTGCGAGCGCAAGACCCCTGGCGCGCGGTGGACATGGTCTCAAGCACGCTGTGCGCGCCTTTGGCCGACTACATGCCGGGGTTAAGGGCGGCAATCGTCGCCGACCTGCCGCGGCGGCGTATTGGCTTGGCACAACAACGCGCGCTCACGGCCAAGCTGCGCGAGGGCCATTACGGGCGGGCGCTGGTAATGTCGCGCAAATGGAAAGCGGCGCTGGCGCCGTGGCTGGCCGGGATACCGGTGCGCACCGGCTTCCTCGGCGAGTGGCGCTATGGCCTGCTCAATGATGTGCGCCACGGCGAGCGCGAGCTGCCGCGCATGATCGATCAGATGGGCGCGCTGGCGCTATCGAAGGATGCCGCACCGCCGAGCGAATGGCCGCTGCCCGAGTTGAAGGTACCGGCGCGCGAGGTGGACGCCTGGTGCACGCGGCAAGGACTAGCCGAGGACGACCCGCCCATCGTCACGCTTTCGCCGGGCGCGGTCGGCGAAGGCAAGGCTTGGCCGCCCCGACACTATGCGGAGCTGGCGCGGGCACTGATCAACGATGGCATGTCGGTCTGGGTGCTGGGCGGTCCGAACGAGGCGAAGATCGCCACCGAGATCGCCATGGCCGGCGGCAACCGCGTGCGCGATCTCACCGGCACCGACTTGCGCAACGCGATCCTGGCGCTTGCCGCCGCCGACGTTTCCGTTACCAACGATTCCGGCTTGCTGCACGTGTCGGCGGCGCTCGGCACGCCGACCGTCGCCATCTTCGGTCCTACCAGCCCGTGGCATTGGAAGCCGCTCAACCCAATCGCCGCCATCCTGGAGCCGCCCGGCGACGAAGCGGCGCGCGCGCGCAGCATCGGCAACGAGGCCGTCAGGCACCGGCGCACCGCCGACGTCGCGGTGAAGACGGTGCTGGCGGCGGTGCGCAACGTGCTGCCATGACCGACGCCCCCCGCCCTGCCGCCTTCCTCGACCGCGACGGCGTCATCAACATCGACGACGGCTATGTCGGCACGCGCGAGCGCTTCCGCTGGATCCCGGGCGTGGCCGCCGCCATTCGCCGGCTCAACGAAGCGGGTTATCTGGTCTTCATCGCCTCCAACCAGTCCGGCGTGGCACGCGGGCTATTCGGCGAACAGCAGTTGCACGATCTCGACGCCTGGATGCGCGGCGAGCTGGCGGCGCAAGGTGCCCGCATCGACGACGTACGCTATTGCCCGTTCCTTGCCGATGCCACGGTCGCCGCCTATCGCCGGGACTCCGACTGGCGCAAGCCCAAGCCGGGCATGATCCTCGACCTGATGCGGCATTGGCCGGTCGACGCCAAGCGCAGCTTTTTGATCGGCGACAAGGAGATCGACATGCAGGCGGCCCGTGCCGCCGGCATTCAGGCCAAGCTTTTCGCCGGCGGCGACCTTAGGGAATTCGTCGATAAATGCCTGCAAAATGCGGGGAAAGCCTAGGCGTTAACGAATGGCCGGCGCGCAACCTGACGCGCCGCCGGTTTCCGTGCTATCAAACGACGCAATTCGAACGAGGACGAACGGGGTCGATGGGCAAGCCACAGCCAAGCGACGCGGCCAGCGAACGCGCGCAAACCATCATCAGTTCGGCGCTGCGCACGCTCGAAGCCGAAGGCAGCGGCGTCGATGCGCTGGCAGCCGCCATTCGCGATCATCTGGGAACCGCCGTTATTGCCGCAGTCGAATTGATCCGCGCCGCATCCGGCCGCGTGATCGTCACCGGCATCGGCAAGTCCGGCCATGTGGCGCGCAAGATCGCTTCTACCCTTGCTTCCACCGGAACGCCGGCTCTGTACGTGCATCCGGCCGAGGCCAGCCACGGCGACCTCGGCATGATCACCAAGGACGATGTGATCATCGCTTTGTCCTGGTCGGGCGAGACGGCGGAGCTGAAGAACCTCACCGACTATTCGCGCCGCCACCGCATCGGCTTGATCGCGATGACCGCCAACCCAGAGTCGACGTTGGCCAAGACCGCGGACGTGGTGCTGGCCATGCCGCAAGCGCGCGAGGCCTGCCCGCACAACCTTGCGCCGACCACCTCCTCGCTGATGCAGCTTGCGCTCGGCGATGCGCTGGCGATCGCCTTGTTGGAAAGCCGCGGCTTCACGGCGGCGCAATTCGGCGTGCTGCATCCGGGCGGTAAGCTCGGCTCGCTGCTCAAGATGGTGCGCGAGCTCATGCATACCGGACCATCGGTCCCGTTGGCCCCGCTCGGCACCCGCATGTCCGACGCTATCATCGAAATGACCACCAAGGGCTTCGGTTGCGTCGGCATCACCGACCCGCGCGGGCAACTGGTCGGCATCATCACCGACGGCGATTTGCGCCGTCACTGGAACGACCTGCGCGATGCGCAAGTCGACGCGGTAATGACACGCGGGCCGAAGACGGTGCTGCCCGAACAGCTCGTCAGCGAGACGCTGGAACTCCTCAATTCGACGAAAGTGACCGCGCTGTTCGTCGTTGAAGCCGGCAAACCGGTCGGCGTCATTCACGTCCACGATCTGCTGCGCGCCGGCGCCGCATAACGCGCGGCTCAACGCGCGATACGGTCGACCGCGCGAACGACCATTTCAACCGACGGAGGATTTCCTCTGTCGCCTACCACTTCGATCAATCCCGATCCGACCGGCGCGGCTTGCACCGAATCGGTGTCGGTAAAAATCGCAACCAGCGGAACGCTGAACGCAGCGGCCAGGTGCGTAAAGCCGCTATCGAGTCCAACCACAAAGGCAGCGCCCGCGATCAGATCCGCAATCTGGAGAAGCGACAGCGGTTCGTTGACGCGCGTGCGTGACAGCGCCGCGGCCATCCGCTCGCTGCGTGCGGTCTCCGCGGCGGTGCCCGATAACAAAACGACATCGAACCCTTTACGTTCAATTGCAGCCGCCAGCGCAAGCCAATTCTCGAATGCCCATTCTTTCGATAATCGCGCGGTGCCATGCAGCAGCAAGGCATAGGACTGGCCGGACGCAACCGGCCGGCGCCGCTTTAGCCCGTAATCGGGGGCGCCGCGCGGGACATAACCGAGCGCTAAACCGGTCAGCATCCGATTGCGTTCGATCACATGCACGTCGCGCCCGATCCGGTGGCGGACGTCGTACAGCAACGACGCCAGCGGCTCACGGATGCTGGCGCTGTCGTAGCCATGGCGGCGGCCCCGCGCGATGCGGCCGATCGCGGCCGACCGGATCAGGCCCTGGGTATCGATGATCGCATCGTAGCGCCGCGCCCGGATCGCGCGTATGCTGGCGGCAATCTCGGCGAGGGTTGCCGGCGCATAGAGCGACCGCCGCCAGCGCCGCCAGGCCACCGTGATCACCTCGTCCACCCCCGGATGCAGACTGACCAATGGGGCGTAAGCCTCCTCGACTACCCAGGCAAAACGCGCCTCCGGCCGCTGCTGTCGCGCTTCGGTGAGCGCCGGCATGTGGTGGATTACATCCCCCAGGGAAGAGGTCTTGATGAAGAGAATATCGGTCATGTCGCGCGTTTCACGGCTCCATATACCGGGCAGCCCCGACGACCGCCATAACCATTCGTTAAGAATACCGGCCGTAGCCGTGACCGCACGCGGGGCATCCTAACCAGCCGTTTCCTGATTGCCTGCTACGAAAGCGACAGCGCCATGAGGCCATTTCAATGACGACCCTGGTGACCGGCGGAGCGGGCTATATCGGCAGCCACATGGTGCATGAGCTCGTCGATGCCGGCGAGCCCGTCGTCGTGCTCGACAACCTGTCGACCGGCTTCCGATTCCTGATCCCCGGAACGGTTCCATTTGTGGCCGGCTCAACCGGCGACCGCGAGCTGGTGGCCAAGACCATCCAACGCTACCGCGTCAACGCCATCATCCATTTTGCCGCGTCGATCGTGGTGCCGGAATCGGTGCGCGATCCGCTCGGCTATTACGGCAACAATACGATGAATACCTGCGCCCTGCTCGCCGTCGCGGTCGAAATGGGCGTGCAGCAATTCATTTTCTCGTCGACCGCCGCCGTCTACGGCAATCCGACGCAACTCCCGGTGCGCGAGGACGCCGCGACGGCGCCGATCTCGCCCTACGGCACCTCGAAGCTGATGTCGGAGATCATACTGCACGATGCGGGCAAGGCCTACGGACTGCGGTTCGTGATCTTGCGCTATTTCAACGTCGCCGGCGCCGACCCGAAGGGGCGCACCGGGCAAGCGACCCCGCAGGCGACGCACCTGATCAAAGTCGCCTGCGAAACTGCGCTCGGCAAGCGGCTGAAGATCAATGTGTTCGGCACCGACTATCCGACGCCCGACGGCACCTGCATCCGCGACTACATCCACGTCAGCGATCTGGCGCGCGCCCATTCGGCGGCGCTCGCTTATCTGCGCCGCGGCGGCGCCAGCGCCACGTTCAACTGCGGCTACGGCCGCGGCGCCTCGGTGCTCGAGGTGATCGACTCCGTGCGGCGCGTGAGCGGCCGCGATTTTGCGGTCGAGATTAGCGGGCGGCGTGCCGGTGATCCGGCCGCGTTGGTGGCCAATGTCGATCGCATCCGCGCCACGCTCGACTGGCACCCGCAATTCCAGGACCTCGACACGATCGTGGCGCACGCGCTGGCCTGGGAGAAACGCCTGCCGGGCAAGCGCATGACCGCCAGCGCCTGAATGCGGGCGAAACAGGGCGGTTCGCCGCCCTTTTATGCATGTTTTGGCTTGAAAATTGCCGCGGGCGCGGGCAAGGAAACGCGGCCCGCTGCAAAACGTGCCATAATCGAGCCCGACAGAGGGCGAATGACCGAATACATCCTGCCAAAGGCCGAGGACGGGCGTTACGGCGCTTATGTACTGGTGCGCCGCCTGCTCATCGAGCAGGGGTTGCAGCATTGGCGCAAATACCTGATCGCGTTCATCCTGATGGGGGTCGCCGCCGGCGCCACGGCGCTCAGCGCCTATCTGATCGGTACCGTCATCAACGAAGCCTATATCAGCCGTAATTTCCCCGGCATCGTCTTCCTGGGCGGCGTGACGGTGGCGTTGTTCGCCTGCAAGGGGCTCGCCACCTACGGCTTCAGCGTGATGCTGTCGCGCGTCGGCAACCGCATCATCGCCGACAATCAGCGCGCGGTGTTCGCCAAGCTGCTCAACGAGGGGCTCGGCTTCTTCTCCGACCGGCATTCGACCGAGTTCATCGCGCGGCTGACCGCCGGCGCGCAGGCCGCGACGCAAGTGATCAACCTGCTGATCACCTCGGTCGGGCGCGACTTCTTTTCGCTGGTCGGCCTGGTCACCGTGATGGTGGTGCAGGACCCACTGATGTCGTTCTTCAGCTTCGTGGTGGTGCCGCCGGCCTTTTTCGTGCTGCGCAAGCTGATCCGCCGCATCTATTCCATCGCGCGCAGCCAGTTCCACGGCAACACGCAGATCATCGAGACGCTGCAGGAGACCTTGCAGGGCGTTCGCATCGTCAAGGCGTTCACGCTGGAAGGCATCATGCGCGAGCGCTTCGACCGCAACGTGGCGACGGTGGAGCACGAGGCCAACAAGATGGCGCGCGTCTCCAACCGGGCCAGCCCCCTGATGGAGACGCTGGGCGGCTGCGCGATCGCGATCGCGCTCGTCTATGCGGGCTACCGCGTGGTGGTGACCGGCGCGACGCCTGGGCAGTTCTTCTCCTTCGTCACCGCCTTCTTGCTGGCCTATGAGCCGGCCAAGCGCCTGGCTCGCCTCAATCTAGAGCTCAACAGTGCGCTGGTGGGCGTGCGCATCCTGTTTGAAATTCTCGACTCGCCGCCCAGCGAGCCGGCCGACGACGACAAGCCGGCGCTGCAGATCAAAGATGCGCGCATCACCTTCGACGACGTTCACTTCGCCTATCGCGGCGAAGAGGCGGTGCTGCGCGGCATGACGTTTACGGCCGAGGCCGGCAAAATGACCGCGCTGGTGGGGCCTTCGGGCGGTGGCAAGTCGACCGTGTTCAATCTGATCATGCGCTTCTACGAATTCGAGCACGGCAAGATCCTGATCGACGAGCAGGACATCACAAAAGTTTCGCGCCGCTCGCTGCGCCGCCATATCGCCTATGTCGGGCAGGACGTGTTCCTGTTCCGCGGCACCATCCGCGACAACATCGAATTCGGCAAGCCGGGCGCCAGCGAGGACGAGATCGTGGCCGCCGCCAAGGGCGCCTTCGCGCACGAGTTCATCCTGTCGTTCCCGCGCGGCTACGACACGCCGGTGGGCGAGCACGGCTTGCAATTGTCCGGCGGCCAGCGCCAGCGCATCGCCATCGCGCGGGCGCTCGTCAAGAACGCGCCGATCATCCTGCTCGACGAGGCCACCGCCGCGCTCGATTCCGAAGCCGAATTGCAGGTGCGCGAGGCCATGGCACGTCTCTGCCGGGGGCGCACCTCGCTCGCCATCGCGCACCGGCTGCACACCGTTTCGCACGCCGACCGCATCTACGTGATCGAGGACGGGCGGGTCGTGGAATCCGGCCGGCACGACGAACTGCTGCGCAAGCGCGGCCGCTACGCCACGTTCTACCGGCTGCAGCTCAAGGAGCAGGAGACCCGCGCGCCGGTCGCGGCGGTCGCCTCCTCGTAAGCCTGGCGGGCGGTTGACGGTGGCGCATCCCCCCTGATACGCCACGGCGACTTTTTCGCCCGGCCGCGGTCTAAGCGCTCGGGCTTTTTCTGAACCCCATCCAAAGGTCCTTTCGTCATGAGCGATGCCCGCTATGTCATTCCGCCGCCGCCGCAAGCGACCATCGCGGTCGCCGGCTCCGACAAGGTTTTTCCGGTGCGCCGCATCTGGTGCGTCGGCCGCAACTACATGGAGCACATCCGCGAGATGGGGCAGGACGAGCGGGCGCCGCCGTTCTTCTTCGCCAAGCCCGCCGACGCCATCGTGCCGGACGGCGGCACGGTGCCCTATCCTTCGCTGACCAAGGATATGCACCACGAGGTCGAGCTGGTGGTGGCGCTGAAAAGCGGCGGCCGCAACATTGCGGTCGCCAAGGCCAATGACTGCATCTGGGGCTACGCGGTCGGCATCGACTTGACCCGCCGCGATTTGCAGATCGCCTCGCGCGACCTGAAGCGGCCGTGGGAAATCGGCAAGGCCTTCGATCATTCCGCGCCCTGCGGGCCGCTCAAGCCGGCGAGCGAGATCGGCCATCCGACCAAGGGCAAGATCACGCTCAAGTGCAACGGCCAGCTCCGGCAGGATGGCGACCTCAATCAGCTCATCTGGAACGTGCCGGAAATCATCTCCAATCTGTCGGAGATGGTGGAGCTGGTGGCCGGCGACATCATCATGACCGGCACGCCCTCGGGGGTGGCGGCGACGGTTGCCGGCGACAAGCTCGAATGCGCGGTCGAAGGCGTCGGCACGCTGACGGTGACCATCGGCCCGCCGCTGAAATAGCGGGCCGCGCTTCAGCGCGACGATGGCCGGCCGCCGCCACGCGCTGCGGAAGGCCTGGGCTCAACGTCGGCATGTGACACCCCGTCACACTGGCGCGGTTTTGCGCAACAAATTGCCCTCCTCGCGCGTTTGCCATCGTGACCCCCGTGCGGCGGCGGAACCGCGACGCGGCAGGGAAGTCTCGCGCAAGCCGCAACGGCCTGCGGACGGCTGCCTCGCGTCGCAAGCAACCGTATCGATGGAGGATCATGATGACCAAACGAACGATCTATGGCCTCGCCGTCTTCGCGTCGGCCGCTTGCCTCTCGAGCGCGGCGTGGGCTGTCGGCATCATGCCGATGATCGCGGTCTCCAATCAGGTACCCGACGGCAAGACCGTGACCGTCGACGAAGTCGCGATTCCGCATGACGGCTTCGTGGTGATCAACGCCCCCACGGACGGCAAGCCGGCGGCGCCCCAGCATATCGGCTTTACGCGCGTGAAGGCCGGCTTCCACCAGAACGTCGACATCAAGCTCGACCGGACGCCGAAGCCGGGCGCCACCTATGTCGCGATGCTGTATAACGACAGCGGCCAGACCGGCAAATTCGCATTAGGCCCCGGAGCCACCAATGGCGACAAGCCGGTGATCGTGAACGGCAAAGAAGTGACCGAGGCGTTCAAAATCGACAAAGCCGTGAAGTAACGGCGATTCGCAAAGATGCGGCACCCAAGCATGCGCGCCGCGCCTTTTCTAATCCGCCGTCAGTCCGCAAACAGCTTCTCCACCGCCGCGGCGATCCGCAACAGACGATGGTCGTGGCCGTTGCGGGCGACCAGCATCAGCCCGCACGGCAGGCCGCCATCGCGCGGCAGCGGCAGCGAAATGGCGCAGCAATCGAAGAAATTCCAGATCGTGGTGTTGCGCAGCAAGAGCGCATTCTTGCGGGCGAAGTCTTCCGGCTTGTCCACTTCGCTCAACAGCGGGGCCACGATCGGGGTGGTCGGCATGGCCAGCGCGTCGAGATCGGCCAGCCGCGCATCCATGGCGCCTACCAGCGCGGCGCGCTCGCGCAGCATGTCGATGTAATCGGCGGCGGCGATCTTTTGCGCGCGCTCGAGCCGCACGCGCACATTGGGATCGACTGCGTCGCCGCGCCGCGCCAGCCGGTCGCGGTGGACGGCGAAAGCTTCCGCCGGCAAGATGCCGCCCTTGGCATTGACTTGCGCCATCTGGTCGAGCAGCGGCAGTTTTTCCGCCGACAGGCGCCCGCCGGCCTTTTCCAGGCGGTCGAGGGCGGCGGGAAAGCGCTTTGCCAGGCTGTCGTCGAGGCGATCGAGCGTTAAGCCCTGCGCGACACCGATGCGCAGATTGGCGAGCGGCGTGCGCTCCAGCGGGCGCGCCTCATCGCCGGCCATGACCGCGTCGGCGGCCGCGCATTCGGCCACCGAACGCGCCATGGGGCCGATGGAATCGAGCGTAGAAGACAGCGGAAAGGCACCTGCGGTCGGCACGCGCTGGCGGCTGGGCTTGAAACCAACGATGCCGCAGAGCGCGGCCGGGATGCGGGTGGAGCCGCCGGTGTCGCTGCCGATAGAGATTTCGCACATGGCATCGGCGGCGGCGACCGCGCCGCCCGCCGAGGAGCCGCCGGGCACGCGGGCGCGGTCGGCGGGATTGCCGGGCGTGCCGAAATGCGGGTTGGCGCCGACGCCGGAATAGGCGAATTCGGTCATGTTGGTCTTGGCGACGATGA
>Ga0307436_1000164_pt1 | contig 28494 bp, 18 predicted proteins | sample SalMarWE160440MG_FD_202513 | JGI IMG/M metagenome (GOLD analysis project Ga0307436, IMG submission 202513) | Salt marsh sediment microbial communities from the Plum Island Ecosystem LTER, Massachusetts, United States - WE1604-40 | ecosystem: Environmental > Aquatic > Marine > Intertidal zone >...
CCCTGTGGGAAGACAGGCCTTATGAGGAATTCTCCTCCCATAATAGTATGAGTGGGGAAAAGGGGTACGAATTAGTCTGGCGACTGAAATCGGATGAAGATGTTGTTTATGAGGTAGAATCCGCCGAACAGGGAGGGTCGGCCGGCCAGGATGTCCTGCACAGCGAGAGAGGATTACGAACAGAGTTTAGAAATGGAGAATTCTATGGTGTTATCTTCTTCTTTTCACCGAGACTAAGTCAGGCAGCTATTGGAATAGGAGTGGGGCTCGACAGAAACTGGAAAACCATAGCCTCGTTGGAAGGGGATGTTTCCAAAGCATCGTCAACTATTAACAACGTTGATCTTTACCCGGCTGTCGGAGCAGATGGCCGAACCTACATTGACGCCGCATATCGTTTTCCCGAAGGCAAGGGACATGCGTATCGTTTAGTCGCTGTGGATACAAGTAATAAACAACATATCATGCAACAAGGTTCAGAAACAAAGGGCCGAGGAAATATTCATTGTCGCAAACAGATTGATTTGCCTTTGGAGCAGATTAAGACGATTCATTTCCAGACCCAGCCCTTACAACGGGTCACGTTCGAGAATGTCTCGCTTCGCCCAGGTGTTCAGACTGATGTGGAGATTGAAGGTGAATCAGAAAATTTTTTTGGTGTTGTCGGTGTTCAAGATGGCACCTTGGGTAAAAATACCTCGGCTGAAGCTGCCTTTATTATCCAAAAAGTACTGGACCGATACGCGGCCATTAAGACTTACTCGGCTATCGGTGAGTTGTTGACGGGTGTTGACCATCCTCCTGGAGCAATGGGTTCGATACCCGGCATGACGACGGAAATGTTGCAACAGATGGGAGAGCAACAACTTAAGAGTATATTTACCATAAAGATGGCCAGGCCAAATCTTTATTGTATCGAATGGAATAATAACATTGATAGCGACTTAAGCAAGGTCGGCAATGCATGGTCTGTTGGCGATGGCAGCTATGGATTGATTCTTGGAAAGGAAAAATCCTTCGAGAAACCCCTCAGGGCTCTGATCTGGACAGCCAGCAATATGGGCAAAGTACAATCTTCACTTTTCTTCGACACATCCTTAAATACATTGAGAGAGTTACGGGATCTTTCTCAGCAGGAAGACGAACAACTGGAAGGTGTCGACTGTTACGTTATATCGGGAAGCCGGCATAGAACAACTTACACCTATTGGGTATCCAAAAAGGATTTTCTGATACGCCGCTACAAATTTGTTTCCGGAGGCGATGGTAAGCCTATTGAAGGACCTGGGCATGAACTTACCGATGAGACTATCAAAGAAAGCTTCAAAGCGATGGACAAAGAAGCTACTCCGGAAGAAATTGCAAAAATGAGAACAATGTTAACCGCTGCCAACGCAATGGTATCTAAAGTAAAAGTCACCAACACGGAAACCTATAGGAATATTATCCTTGATCAATCCATCTCTGAGGAACAATTTGTACCCAGCAAAGATATTGACGAAATAACCGAAGAACTGAAGAATCTACGGGCAAAATATATTCATAGATTGAAAAATATCTCACCGACCGACCCGAATCTGAAAACCGATGTGCCGGTTGAGGGTGGTTCCGAGACTAAGACGAGGCTGATCAGCGCAAAAGAGCGTGCGGAAACAGACAGGTGGGTATCCATTACTGGAAGCGTTAAAAATGCAGGATGGTATTTGTTTGACCCTAACGCACCACTGAGGTTGAGTGAATTGGTAACGGCCGCTGGATACAACGCTGAAGAGGCAGGGACAACTTGTCTCGACATACAAAGGCAATTAGAGAAGGACGGTGAGACTGCACAAGTGCTTATGCATCGAAATTTGCAGGCGGTCTTGCTGGGTGTGGAATCTGCTCCCGTGCTCGAGCGCCACGATGCAGTGATGGTCTATAAGATTGAGCCGAGCCTCAAGAAAGACCGCAGGTTTGAGAGAAAATTTAGCTCCATTGTCGAGTTGGTAGTAAATTGCGGTAGGACTAAACGTGACATATTTGTTGATTTCGATTCAGGGAAACTCCTGTCGCTGCCGGACGACTTGGATACCCAGCCTAAAAACGTGATTGTGGATTGGATCAGAAAAAGCGGGGTAGACGCTTGGGGAAGGATGGCACCCGAGGTTATGGGCCTGGTTGGTTACGATATGGTTGCATTGGGCGTTGATAACCACTACTGGGACCTTGCGGCAGATACAGTTGCTGACCGCCTGGCGATAAAAAGCACCGATTCTCCCATTTTGGTCAGAGTTGAGGCCGGCCTACCAGCAACTTACCTGATTAAGACCCGTGAGCACGGTTTGGGCGTTTTGCAAATCCTCGGTTTCACCAAAAATCCTGAGCGTGTAAAAATCCGTTACAAGATGTTAGAAAAAGCACCAAGTGAAGAGACCGATGCGCAGTTAGAAGTTGAGCAAAGCAGCTCTGAGTCCGGAGGCGACAGGGTTGTTGTCGTTAGTGAGGGTAAGAGTACTGTGTACAGCTCGCTTAAAGAGGCGGTTGATGCTGCGCCAGCCGGTTCGGTTATACGCGTCGACGCTGGTGTTTACGGGACTGTGCCGGGTGAGGTTGAACTTGTGGATACTTATGCTGACGATCCACGAGCTGCGGTTTCTTCCATCGTAAAACAACTTAAGTCTGTGAAATACGTTCACAGCGGTAGGGGCTCTGCACATGTGGTAGAGGTCCGGTCCAGTTCTTCAAACCAGTCGAGCACCAGAACCGAAAGAATCCTTGATTTCAGATTCGAAGGCGACCTGTCACGCTCGGATGCATTTACTTCTGAAAAGGGCAAACGAGGAGATTTCGAATGTAGCTGGGCGATAGGCCCAATGAGTTCGGTGCGCTATAACTCATCATATGGAAGCGCCACAGTTCAGGCTCGGCCTTTCGGCCAGTTCTACCGCAAATTGGGGTATGATTTCCACCCTGAAACATTCCCTCGTATGTATCAGAGCTCCATCGTAGAGCTTCTTGAGGGTGTGGTCAAGCAACCACAAGTTACTCTCAAAGTTACGCAGGAATCGAAAGATGTCGTACGCATCGTTAGTGAGCACAAGAACGAAACATCTGAAGAAAAGTTCATCATGCTGCTCATAAATGGCGCCGATGGCATGCGCCTGTCATCCTGGGAATTCACGGCAAAGGATTCAACAGAAGATGGTACCGAGGCAAGACGAAGCAGTCTCCAGCTCAAATGGAAAAAATACGCAGGTGTTTGGTATATCTCAGAGGCAATCTCAGAGGGGGCAGGGGTGCATGACGTCTTGCGCTCCGAAGGCAGGACTACCGTGACGATTCGCGAGTTTACACCCAACGTCGAAATAGAAGTCAAAGAGTTCACCCTCGATGGGCTTGACATAAGTCCCGGCGCAATGGTCAATGACTGGATATTGGACACGAGGTACAGGTATGCCGGTAGCAAAGGCGAATCGGCCGATAAGTTGAGAAAACTAAGCCGGGCCGCGCAGATGTATGCCAATGACTACGACAACAAGTTCCCCGACACTATGCAGCAGGTGAAGCAGTTTCTGGATGAGAAAGAATTAAAGTGGCTGTCGGAAAATGTCTGCTACCTCGGCAAAGGCAAAACAGTACTCGACCTTCCTGAGATTCCTTTGGCTTATGACAAGACAATATTAGAAGCCGAACAGGGCAAAGGCACGAATGTCCTGTTTGTAAGCGGTATTGTCTCGTTTAGAGTACGAGAGCAGCTCAAAAAGCTCGGCATCACAGCCGGGGCCAAAACTGATGTGCAGGGTGAGGATATGAAGCAGCGTATAGCGCGTGGGCCGGAGCAGGTGCAGGCGATAGATAAGATGTTGAGAGAATGGTTCGGGGCTTGTGTTGCCAGCGATGTAGAGTTGATGAAAAAGGTTTATTCGCCTGATTATCAACTTGTTGAGCGTGATATGCAGCAGACGAATGAGCTTTTGGGGATGAATCGAGGCTGGCAGTTTTCGCTTTTAGCGGTTATGTGGGACGAGCGTGAGGCAATGGCGGTGTCCGGCGCGTTGGAACACGGCGCCCCCAAGGTTGGCGCCCCAATGGTGCTGGTCTGGACGTTCAAGAATTCTGAGGACAAATGGGGCATTGTAGATATTGATTTGGAAGAATTAGAAGGTTTGCAGATTGAAAACTCTCGTTTCATGCAGAAACACCCCAACGCGCAAGTATGGTTTGATAATCCTGACCTAAATGCGCCCAAAATGAGACAAAGACCCGATGTACCGGTAGATGTTGAAGGGGCGGGCGAAAAAGTGTCACGCTTTATAGGTGCCGATTTGCCGGCATCTGTACAAAATGTAAAATTTCACACGGGCAGCTTTGCGGAATCGAGTAGGACTTTGGTAAGATTTGACATTCCACTTTCAGATTTGAAGAATCTGCTTGCAAAATCCGACCAACTTCCTGATTTTCCGGATTTGCATAAAAATCCGAAGATACAGAAGGATATGGTTGAAGTACACAAGCTTTTTAATATTGAGTGGTGGAGACCGAATGAATTAGAAAGTCCAAATTGTTCAGCATGGATAAAAAGCGAAAGAGCTAAAGGGACTCCAAAAGTCGGGGTTGTTAATATCTTAAATATTTGCTGCTCTCAGCTAAAGAATAATTTAATGCGTGTCTATATAGATTTCTTTTCACATGCTCATTAACCTTTTCAGGTCGTTGTATTGATTCCGCTGCCTATCCACTTCTGCTCCAGCATTTGCAGGGTACGTTTTGCCGGTTATCCGAATTTGTAGTGTTTTGTTACGGCTTCCTGGACGTTCCAGGTACACTCGAGGTCCTCGGGGAAAACCACCAGGTCGCCGGCACCGAAATTTACCGAATTAGTACCGTCTGAGACGGTCACCTTGCCTTCCAGCAGAAGGCACGTTTCTTTTTCCGTATAGGCCCAGTCGAACGTGCTGGATTCACATTTCCAGATTGGCCAGGCCTTGCAGGCCTCGGCCTCCTCATCGGACGGCTTTTTGACAATCACATCTTTTACCGTAGGCATCTTCCTTTTGCCTCCTTAGAATATAATTCAATTAGCCGATTCTATTATCTTCCCTCGTAATTATACCCGCAGCGGGAACTTTTTGTATACACAATATGAATTTTTCTTAAAAGTGTATATAAAATGCTTACCTGTTTATATTCATCCTGTTATCCTGTCTGTTTTGTTTTTTGGAAGTGATGGTGTTATGCAGCAAAATCAGTTGAAGAAATTCAGGGCCTGGTTTGGCGATTATGTGGCCGGCTTTTACGGTGATGATGAGTACATCAATGCCAATGTAAAGCTCAAAGAGAACCACACTCGGCGGACCTGTGAAGAGATGCTGTATTTAGCTAAAGAGTTGGGTTTGTCAGGCAGCCGAACACGAATAGCAGAGGCGATAGCCCTTTTTCACGACATCGGTCGCTTCGAGCAGTTTGTTAAGTACCGGACATATAATGACCCCAGAAGCGTAAACCACTGCCTGTTGGGCCTGGAGGTTCTTCGACGAATAAAGGTGCTTGAGGATGTAGATGAGACGGAAAGGCAATTGATAGAAAAAGCGATTGAATATCATGGCTTAAGAGAGCTGCCGCCGGATTTGGATGGTGATTGTCTGCTGTTTTCAAAACTGATTCGTGACGCCGATAAGATAGATGTGCTCTATGTGGTTACGGATTACTACAGGCAGTACGCCGAGAATCCGGATGGCTTTAAGCTGGAGCTCGAACTTCCCGAAGTGCCGGAGTATTCGAAAAAAGTGATTGAGGAACTTCTGCTTGGCCGGCAGATAGATTATAACGATTTGCGAACGATGACTGATATGAGGCTTTGCCAGCTTGGATGGGTCTATGATGTGAATTTTGTGCCGACTCTGAAACGTATAAAGCAGCGCCGCTTTTTAGAGATACTGGTTGACTTTTTGCCGAAAAAAAAGGATATTGAAAGAGTCAAAGACAGAATACTGGAGTATGTTGATTTCAGGATTGGGCAGGAGACAAGTGAAAAGGACAAGTAAGATGAAGGAAGGTACTATTATGGACACCGTATTACAGACAAATATAGCGAGTATGGAGCCGAGCCGGGGCAAGGTTCGCGACATATACGATCTGGGTGATAAGCTGCTCATTGTGGCCACCGACAGGATTAGTGCTTTCGACGTGGTTATGGCCAACGGTATTCCCTATAAAGGGATTGTGCTGACGCAGATTTCGCGTTTCTGGTTCGATTTCCTAAGCAGCGATATCGAGCATCACCTGATAAGTGATGATATAGCGAGTTTTCCTGAGCCGTTTTGCAATCACGGCGAGCAGTTGGCCGGGCGGAGTATGCTGGTCAAAAAGTGCGAGGTCCTGCCGATAGAGTGCGTCGTGCGCGGCTATCTGGCCGGTTCGGGCTGGGTCGAATACAAGCAAAACCAGACAGTCTGCGGGCAGAAGTTGCCGGCTGGATTAAGGCAGTGCGAAAAGCTGCCCGAGCTTATTTTCACACCTGCCACCAAGGCTGAGAGGGGGACACACGATGAGAATATCAGTTTCGAGCGGTCCGTGGAAATTATCGGCGAAGAGTCGGCCGAATACGTGCGGGACAAAAGTATAGATATTTTCAAAAAGGCAAGCGCCTATGCCGAGAGCAGGGGCATCATCCTGTCCGACACGAAATTTGAATGGGGTGTTGTTGACGGAAAAATTATTCTCGTCGATGAGGTCTTGACGCCGGACTCTTCCCGCTTCTGGCCCGCCGATAAATATGAGGCCGGAAGGGACCAGGAGAGTTTCGACAAGCAGTTTGTTCGCAATTACCTCGAAAGCATAAATTTCGACAAATCCGGCGCCGGCGTCGAGCTGCCCGATGATATCAGGCAAAAGACAAGCGCTAAATACATCGAGGGCTACGAACGCCTGACCGGGAAAAAGTTCGAGTTCTTACAATAAGAATTGTCATCTGCCTTCGTGAGTAAGGGACGGGTTTTGCCAGATACAATATCCCCCTGATATCGACCGGCATATTTGGATTGAACGCTGTGATAAGATACATGACTACTTTGGCAGGGGGAAAAACGAGAGCCATCACCGTCTGGGTTCGTAAGGAATGAAAAAATCACTTCATAAGGAAAGCTCTCTTCTGGTATATGGTTTGTTGGTCATAGCAGCCATTGCGGCATTTTGGCCGGTCCTCAATTGCGATTTTGTCAGGTACGATGACGATAAATACGTGACTGAAAATCCAAATGTCACGCGCGGAATAACACGTGAATCGGCTGCCTGGGCCTTTACCTCTCCTCACTTCCATATGTGGCACCCGCTGACCTCGTTGAGTCACTTACTGGATTGTGAATTGTTTGGACTTGACCCGACCTGGCATCATTTGACCAGCCTGTTGTTTCACACCGCAAGTACTTTGCTGCTGTTTGGTATCTTAAAAAGGATGACTGCGGCCTTTTGGCCCTGCCTTTTTGTAGCTTTGGCTTTCGCTGTGTATCCTTTGAATGTCGAGTCGGTCGCGTGGATTGCCGAGCGCAAGAATGTTTTGAGCGGCTTTTTCTGGATGTTGACCATAGCGGCCTACATCCGATACGCAGAACGTCCGGGCCTCGGCTGGTTCCTGCTGCTTGTTTTGGTTTTTGCCCTGGCTACAATGACCAAGCCGATGGTGGTAACTTTACCGTTCGTGTTGGTTCTGCTGGACTATTGGCCGCTGGGACGCCTTCAATGGAAGCGTCTAAGTGAACAGGAAAATTTTTCCAAGCCTGGTCCGGAGCAGACAGGTTTTCAGCGGGCCTCAATCCGGCGTCTGCTTTTGGAAAAGACGCCTTTGTTTCTTCTTACCATAGGCTTGAGCGCGGTTACTTATATTGTTCAGCAAAGAGGCGGTGTTGTGTCGGATTTGGGCAACGTTCCTCTCAAATACCGTGCTGCAAACGCTCTCGTTTCTTACGTTACCTATATTGGAAAAATGATATGGCCCAGCCGACTGGCGGTATTTTATCCGCACCCGTTTGACAAACTGCCCTTGTGGCAGGTAGCAGCCTCGGCATTGTTACTAATAACTGTTTCGGTTGCTGTATTTTGGTTCGCTCGAAGTCGCAAATACCTAACTGTGGGCTGGCTCTGGTTCCTGGGAACTCTTGTGCCTGTTATTGGCCTGGTTCAGGTAGGGGCGCAGGCCAGGGCGGACCGCTATAGCTACCTGCCGTTTATAGGGCTGTTTATCATGATTGCCTGGGGCCTGCCGGATTTGTTGGCAAAGTGGCGGTACCGAAAAATCACGCTTTGGGCGGCGGCGCTGGCCGCTCTGTTGGCTTTGTCGGTATGTACACGCCTGCAACTGCGTCATTGGCGAAATAACAAGGCACTTTTTGAACACGCACTCAATGTCACCGGTGACAACTTTGTAATGAATAATAATTATGCCAACATTCTTGACAAAACAGGACAGGCCGAAAAGGCAATCGAACATTTCAACAAAGCACTTCGAATGAGGCCCAACTCTGCTGAGGTTCACAGCAATCTGGGCAATGCTCTTCGCAGGCTCAACAGAATTGATGAAGCAGTTATGCATTACGAAAAGGCGCTAAAACTGAAGCCGGACCTTGCGGAAGCACACTATAATCTGGCGATAAGTCTTGCCATGCAGGGAAAGACGGATGAAGCTATTGTCAAATATCTGGATGCGCTGCGGTTTCGACCGAATGATGTTGATACACTCAGCAATCTTGGATATGCTTTGGCTCAAAAGGGTAAATTTAATGAGGCTGTTGAGTATTATAAAAAGGCGCTTGGAGTAGAGCCGGAAAACATAATTGCCCACGGCCGATTGGGCCTGGCGCTGGCTAATATCGGCAAGATTGATGAGGCTTTGGAGCATTTTCGGATTGTGCTCGAATCTTCTCCTGATGATATAGAAATGCACTGCAACGTCGGTATTCTTTTGGAAAGGCAGGGCAAAATCGACGAGGCGGTAAAGGCATATCGACAGGCCCTGCAAATCAATCCTGAGTATACCAAGGCCCGGCAGCTTTTGAAAGCCGCCTTATCAAAGCAGGAAAACCGGTAAGGAGATTTGGGTGAGGCTTGAATAAAAGAATCGCAACATTTTGGTGGATGCAGCTATTAGCGCTTTCGGCGGTTCATTTTTTTATTGATATGTTCGCAGGTATGCTGCCCCCGCTCCTGCCGGCAATCAGAAGCGAATTTGTATTGAGTATTTCTTTGGGCGTTGTGCTTGTCATCGCGCTGAATATGACCAGTAACGGTGTGCAGGTATTGACCGGTCATATGCGGGCCCACAAAAGAGGGCCTTTGTTCCTGCACGTCGGGTTAATAGTAGGCGCCGGCATTTGCCTGGTTGGTGTACTGCCGAGGTCAGGGTATGCCTTTGTCCCTCTGTTTGTCCTGGCCATAGTCAGCGGCTGCGGCATAGCCGTTGTACATCCCGAAGCCCTGCGGGCCGTTCACCATCTCAGGCGAATTCCACCGGCGGTGAGCACGGCGGTTTTTATGGCGGGCGGCTTTCTGGGATATGCAAGCAGTGGAGTGGTCTCTACTGTTTTGGTGTCACGGTATGGTCTGCGCGGTTTGTATCCTCTGATTCTTTGTCCGGCTGTCGGCATTTTACTGGTCATATTCCTGAGAGTCCGCCTGGCGGTTGAGCCGGCAGGCAGAAATACAAATAGGCGGGATGGGTCTGAGAACAGATTACCTTTCTGGTTTATATTTGCGATGGCGATGCCCGCAGCGGTTTCTACAATCGTTCTGGCTTCACTGCTGCCCACCGTGCTCGATGAACTTGGTTTTGGGCTTACCTTCGGGGGATTCTCGGTAACAATGTTTGGTCTGGGAGGGGCGGCAGGCTCGTTTGTGTGGGCGGGTATCGCTCACAAAAAAGGTGAACTACCCTGTTCAGTCATTGCACTTTTTCTTGCGGTCCCGTTCCTGGCGGCTTACCTGATATTTATAGATAGCAAAATGGCTATATGGATGATATTTGGTACCGGCTTTTGTACAATCTCAGCTTATACATTGATGATTACCCTGGCCAGAGGCACCACGGGCCCGAACCTGGGAAGGCGAATGGGTTTTATGGTAGGTGGAACTTGGGCACTGGCAAATATTGTTTTTCTGGCCTTGCTTCCTGTCATAGAACATCTTGGTGCTGATGTCGTCCTGAAATTTACGCCTTTAGGTTATGTTCTTTCAGCCGCTTTCGGGCTTTTCATCATGCTCGAAGCCCCCGTGCCGGCCGTTGTAAAATGATAGTTTGCCCTGCATAAACGGCAAAAGGCATTTTTATTCCACCAAAAACGTGACCCGTTGTATTTTTCCGGGAAAACTTTTACACACAATCCACCTTGTGAGGTTATTATTAGGTGAATACTGAACATGTTCGGATGTATGGATGGGAACCCATTTTGCTTTTCTTTTGCAAAATGGGTTCCCGATGATTAGTTAAAGTGTAGGAAATGAAGCATTCAAAGCGAGCGGAAATCTTTAGACAGGTGAAGGCCGACTATATTGACTTCCTGTCCTCGGTGCTTTGGAAGCTAACAGGCGACCGGGAGCTTTTTACCGAGGCGATGCAATATGCTCTGATGGGAATGTGGCAGCACGTCGAGAAGCTCAACGGCAGGCAGGCCGGCTCTTACATCTACAGGATTGCCCTGACGGCAAACTCGAAGGCGTGGCGAAATCGAATCGGCAGAAACGGCCAAATCAACGAAAGCCACCTCGGCGTCGCAGAAGGCCCGGATGAAAATGCCAGCAACCGTGAATTGGCATCGAAGGTAAGGCAGGCGGTGGCCCAGCTTCCGGCCAAGCAGGCAAAGGCGATTGTGATGCGATATTTCCAGCAGCAGGGGTACCGGGACGTCGCCGAGAAATTGAACTGCAGCGAAGCCGGTGCAAGGTCTCACGTATCCAAGGCGATTGCGACTTTGAAAAGCAAGTTGGTGACTTTGAGGGATTAGGAGACATAAAATGAAGCCGGATAATATTGAAGAAATCCTGAACAGGTTAGGCACGGAAGATGTGCCTGCCGATGCACGCCAAATAGCCCGCGAAATGTCGGAAGATTTCGGCAAAACTTTGATGCAACCAAAACGATATATTCTCTTGGAGTATATTACGAAAAGCCGAATTACAAAACTGGCCGCGGCGGCAATGATAATTATTGCCGTTTTGATTGGCATCAGGACTTTTACTGGCGCAACTGCCTGGGCCCAAATAGTCCGGGCATTTAACGACGTTGAGAATGTCCATATTGTTGGACAGGTAACTGACCCGAACGGGGAAAAAACGATACGGGAAGAGTATTGGGTAAAAAGACCAAATTTTATAAGAGACGAAAATCCTGACATATCGATTATCGACAACGGCAAAGAAAGATTGACTATCGATAAGAAACAGCAGACCGCGCAGTTTGAGGATTCGACGCAGGGCTATTACCCTCAGGCGGATGCGATATTTGCTTACGCATCTTTGATACGTGGGCGGGACTTTGGATTGGATGCCGGTAAGAGAGCAAAAATAGAAAAACCAATACTTAAGAAACGGCCCTCCGAATGTACGGAAGAGATGCTCGTTTATGAGGGGCATTTTCCGCCGCTCGAAGGTGTTAAGTACGAAGCTGAGAGCTTTAAGATTTGGGTCGATTCAATGACGATGCTTGTGCAGCGATATGTCGCGGTACTCAGCGATGAGAACAATGCTGGAGTGGTAATCGAGTATGTCTTTGACTACGAACAGATTCCCGATGAGATGTTCTTACTGAACGTCCCCGAAGTATACCAGATACTGCCGAGAAAACTAAGGGCCGTCTTTAGCGGAACTGTCTTGGACCAGGCGTCCAAACCGGTCAGCGGCGCCGAAGTTTACATCACGGCCGGCTTTGCGAATCTGCACGGCACAACCGATGAAAACGGCAAATTCGAAATCAAAAGCGGGCCACAACGTCGGAAATTACAGTTTCCGATATTTGTCCGCGTTTTCCACCGGGATTGGCCCGATAAGGTCGCATGGACTATACTAACAGACCCGCAGGATAAAAAGGAGCTGGAAGGGGCATTCCCAACCTGCCCCGACCTCCAATTGAGTATTGACGAAAAGGCCGGCGGAATATTGAAATGCACCGGCGCAAAGGGGATTGTTGTCCGAATGGAACCGGCACTTCAGATAGCGGGTACGGTGATAGATGAGGCACAAAAACCAATCGCAGGCGCACGGATTTATGCCGACCGTGTGTGGTTAAAATATACCGACGGCACACCGATAGTGACCGGCCCCGTAGGAATGGGAGGACCGGACAATCAACATAATCCCAAGGCCGTCACCGATAGCCAGGGCAGGTATCTATTGAGTAATCTGCCGAGCTTTTGGAAGGGATTTACTCTTCAGCTTCAAGCCGGGGCAGCCGGATATGCTCAAAGCGGTAAGCAAATAAAAGTAGTTCAGTCGATGCTTCTAAAAGATGTCAATTTCCAGTTACTAAAGGCCGACTTCACAGTTAGAGGAAAAGTAACCAACAATTCCGGCGACCCGCTGGTGGGTTACTATGTTGGGTACTCTATCTTCAATGATTACACCACGCCGACTAAGACCGATAGCCGGGGAAGATTCCAGCTGCGAAATTGTCCCGCATCTCCAAATTTGAATATTAGAATCAATGGTTCTTTGAAACCTGGCGATTGGGATAGGGATGAAGCAAGTAAAGACAAAGAGTTTGTTTATTACCTGGACAAAATCCAGCCCGTGCAGTACGCCGAAGATAAGAAAGAATATTATGTGGAGTTTGTTCTGGATATACCCGACCGTCTGGTTGAGTTCGAGGTCAAAAACACCGATGGCCAACCTATTAAAGGTCTCGAGGTCAGACTTAAACATGTAGATATGGGGGCACAATGGATTACTCTCTTTGCCGCCAAAACCGATGAGATGGGCAAATGTGTCCTGCGTAACTTCCCGAGGATAAGAGAGCCGTTTTTGAGCGTCCAATGGCATTTTATAGGCCAGGCGCAAAGCGAGCAGGAGAAACAACAGCGGCAGGAACTAAGGAAATACAAGGCCGTGATCAAGCCCATAGAACTTCCCGGCGACGCGAAGAAATATAAGATTGAAGTAACCGTCCCCAGACTCGACGAGACCAAACAAGGCAGCGTGACAGTACATCAGGCCGAGGATTAAAAAATCCTTTGCACTCGCCCGTTTTGACCTGAACAACTAATCAGTAGCTATCTGCTGCGGTGCGGTGTACGCAATATAGCGTTTATGAAAAAAAGTTTTACAATCCCCACGCTTTTGCGAAGGCGCGGAAACTGCGGTCGAAAGTTTTCTCGACTTCGTCAGGGAAACAGCAGCCGGGCAGTTCCTTAATCGACAAGTGATATCTTAAACAATCACAGCATACCCCCTTTTTGTCGCAGCCCGGATATGTGCAATTGCAATTTCTAAGATTTTGCTCTTTTTTGCACTCCATATTCAAACGTCTCTTTCTTCAACAGAAACCATATATTACACGGATTTTAGTTTGTTTGCGGAAAACGTTAGGTCAGAAACTGTCATTGCGAGCGTAGTGAAGCAATCTCAAACTCAATGATGGATTTTGCTGTCTATTGTGCACGAGATTGCCACGGCCCTTCGGGCCTCGCAATGACATTTCGCAAAGTTTTCTACATAGCGATTTCAGTCCTTAATCGGCAGTTCGTAAAGATTTACACTCAACGGCGGCACACTCAACTTGCGGGAGATTTTAGAGCCTGTTTTTTCTTTAATTGTTACGTTCGGTTCTTTGCCCGGCTCATTATAGGCCATAGGGTCTGTGTGCGCGATTTGCCAGAGTCTTGCCTTGCCGGTTAGTTTGGCCCCTTTCAACTCCATCGGCAGTTCCAGTTCGTCCTCTGTGGGATTCACGATGCCGATGGTTAGTGATTTGCGGTCACTCGTCCAGGCCGCTGACACATCGAGCGGATAAGCGTCGCCGGTGATTGTCACCGGGATGGTCCCGAAGTGTTCACGGTAAAGTTTCAGTACCAGACCGGTCGTCTCAAAGGCCGCCGCCGTCTTGCTCGTTTTTATACAGCCGATGACGTTCACCGTCTGCGCGTAATTGGCCATAAAGACAATGTCGCTGTTGCGAATCATTTCGTGAAGGCCTGCGGCAATACCCAGAGCATCTCTGAGGAAATAACGCGTGCCGAGCTCGCCGAAGATGTGCTTTCCGTACCAGTAGTTCCATTCGTCGATGGCAATGCGGATGTCTTTGCCTTTGAGCGATTCAAATTTTTTGCGGTAATCGCGATGGGCCGTGACTATGCCCCGGACCGCATCGGGGGCCTGACGCACGTGCTCTATTACGGATTTCTTTGCACCCCTGTAGAAGTGCTCGCTGATAAGGTCCATATGTTCGGCGCAGTTCTTCATCATTCCCTCCGACCAGGAGCCGACGGCGCCGACGGCAATGAGTTTGACAGACGGGTCAACCTTACGCATCACCTTAGCGAAGACGTTGTGCTTACGGACGTATTGATTCAGTGGCATGTGGCCCAATTGCCAGCCGCCGTACATTTCGTTGCCGACACACCACCACTTGACATTGTAAGGTTGCCGATGACCGTTGGCGGCACGCCACTTGCCCATCGGCGTATCGGGCGGGCCGTTGGCGTACTCTACCTCCTCTACCGCCGAGCGGTCGTCGCCCAAGCCGGAGTTCACGGCAATCATAGGGTCGGCCCCAACTTCCCGACAAAACATAATGAACTCATCGAGGCCGAAATCGTTATGCTCGATGCCTTTCCAGGCGGGGTTTGTGCGAGGCGGACGTTTGTCCCTGTCCCCGATGCCGTTGCGCCAGTCGTAACCGCTCACGAAGTTCCCGCCCGGCCAGCGGTAAATCGGAGCGTTAAGTTCTTTCAGCAATTTCAGCGTATCGGCACGCATACCCTTGATATTGTCCGCCGGCATCAGCGATACTGTCCCGATACGCAAAGTCCCGCCGCCGTGAGCAATAATTTCCAGTTGCCCGTCATTCGTCGCGGCGCCTGATGTAAACCTCAGTGGTATCTTTGTGTACTTAGCGGTAGGCGCATCGAGGGAGATGCTTTGCCGGTCATTTTCGCCCGGACCCCATACCAGAGACACCTGAACTTTCGGAGAGCCGCTGCCGGTAATAATGATATACCCCGTATAGCCCTTGCCTTCAAGTAGTCCAAGTGCTTTCTGTCTGATACCGCTGGGTTCCCCTCCCCAGCCCGCTTTGACCTCAGGTGTGTGTTCGCCGACGAAGGAACCTTCTTTGACCATTGTCACCGAATCCGCCGGCCCGATGATTTGCCACGGCGAAGCACCTACTATAGCGAACGGATTATCTTTTGAGACGCCGCTCGTGCCGCGATAGGGGTCGTAATTTGCCGTGATAGGGAAATAGAACTTACGGTCTTCGAGCATCTCCGCCCAGATACCGCCGTAAATGCACCGCCCGAGGTGTTCGATAAACTGCCCGTAGATATATTTGGAAATTGGCTCACCTGTTTTACTTGCATCGATTGTCACGGACAGCTTCGTTGTTTTAGTAGAGAGCAGCTCCAGGCGCACATCGTCGTACCACGCCTTGCCCGTGGACAATCCCCAGCCCCCGAACAGGCAGTTGATTTCCACGTTGGCTCGCTCTCCCGTATCAAACACGACCTCGACCCGTGTCCAGTCCTTTGTCCCCGTCACCGCTCGTGTTTGCGATGGCTGAATGTTGTGCAGATTCAACAGCGCTCCCTTGCCGGAACCGGCCTCAACGTTTTCCGTTTTAATCCAGCCGGTCAGCTTATATTTCGACCGCGGCTTGACCGGAACAGACATCAGCCATCCGATATCGGCCCCGCCTTCCGACGATAGGCAAACGGCCCGTTTTCCTGTTCGGCCGCCTTCAACATAATTGAACTCACCTCTTCCGTTATATGTGTGTGTTTCCCAACCGGCAGGCTTATCATTGACTGCTTTTTCAAATGAGGGATTTTCTATCAGATTGCCTGATTGAGCGGACCTGTCACCGGATGAGGCTCTGACGGCTTCGCAGGACGTAATAGCAGGTATCGCAAAAATCAGAATGCCGATACAAACAAACCAAACTCTGCTCATCTTAAATCTTCTTTCCATTTCCGTTCTCCTTAAAGGGACAACAATACTAAAAAACGCATCAAATCAACTTTGATTTACAGGACAAAACGAACAAATCACGTATTAAACTTTCCTCCGCAAAGCCGCAATTTTTTATTTTATTGTTAAAGGCATATTGTAAGCCAAATCATGGGAAATGCAACCCAATAATATCTTTATCGTTCAGGAGTGGGATGTTCAGTCCGACCTTCGAGACTAAATCGGGTCCGGTTATCCGAAATGCAGCTCAATAATATCTTTATCATTAAGGACGTGATTGCGCTGGGCGTTTTGACCGTCATAAACATCCGTGCCCCATATTCGTGCGAAATTTAACTTGCCTGCTAATTCGCGGTGGATGGCTGTGGCCAGGTCCATAACAGTTGACCCGGCCGGCAGCGTGAATGGGTCGCTCATGTCCGCAGGCTTGCCCGGCGGCTTGGCGTAAATGCGTATGATACCTAACAAGCTAAAAAAGGTCGCAGAGAGTTTCTCAAGGCCCGCGCCGGTTGTATTGGAAATCTCCACGAACTCAAATGGATATTTGCACGATTGTTTCAGCTTGTCAACGGCGCCGGCAGCAGCAATGTCGCTTTTGGTGCAAATACAAAAGGCCTTTTTAGCAAGAGCATTGCCGTGTTCGTCCACCGCAGGAGCCTCGGCGTCGATGAGCAGCTTCCTGGATTCCAGAAAGTCCAGGCAGATGCCTAACTGCTCCTCGACATCGGCCGAAAGGTCAATAACGATGCCGATTACATCACAGTTGCGATATGTCCCCACCTGGCCCGGGCTGATAAAATCAGCAGTAATTGGCGGCATATCGACCAGCTCGATGGGGACATCCTCGAACAACACCATCCCGGGAACAGGCGCAGTCGTTGTGAAGGGAAAATCGGCCACGTTTGCTTTTGCATTCGTCAGCGCCGCAACGATGGAGCTTTTGCCGCTGTTCGGCGTCCCTATTAGAGCGATCTGCCCTGCCCCGCTTCGAGGCACGTGGAATATATCAACGTGTGTGCCGTGACCTTTTTTGGCCGGGGCTTCTTTTAGTTTGCTTAGCTTGCGCCGCAGGTCCGCCTTGAGATGGTCCGTGCCTTTGTGCTTGGGCATTACACGCAGCATCTGCTCGAGCGCGAGGATTTTTTCATCGGTGGTCGTCGCCTCGCGAAACCACCTCTCAGCCTTGAAATATTCCGGTGTCAGGTTAGCAGGCATCGGCTTTTGCCTTATTCAGCGACTTTTTCCGCAACGAGGTCACCAACTTCGCTCGTTGAGTAACCCATTTGCCCGGCCTGAAGACTCTTTATCTTGTTGGCGGTTACGAACATGACAGCTTTTTCGACCGCCTCTGCCGCCTTTTCTTCCCCCAGCGTTTCGAGCATCATTTGTCCTGCACAAATAGCCGCTAAGGGATTAATAATCCCTTTGCCCGTATATTTCGGTGCGCTGCCGCCTATCGGCTCGAACATACTGACCCCTTCGGGGTTGATATTGCCGCCTGCCGCAATCCCCATTCCGCCCTGTACCATTGCACCGAGGTCCGTGATGATGTCCCCGAACATGTTGCCGGTGACAATAACGTCGAACCACTCGGGATTTTTCACCATCCACATACACGTTGCGTCAACGTGATAGTATTCCCTTTCGATGTCGGGGTATTCGGCTTTGCCCATTTCGTGGAAGGCGCGTTCCCACAAACCGTAAATATAGGTCAGTACGTTCGTCTTGCCGCACAGAGCAAGCGTATTTTTATCACCTTTGCCGCGTGCCTTTTTACCGTGCTTGCGTGCGTATTCAAATGCGTATTTCAGGCACCGGTCTACCTGAAAGCGATTATAAACCGCGGACTGTACAGCTACTTCGTTGGGCGTCCCTTTCATTGAAAAGCCGCCCGTGCCCGTATAGAGGTCGCCGGTATTCTCACGAACGACAACGAAGTCTATATCTTCCGGCCCTTTGTCCTTTAACGGGGTCTCCACGCCCGGGTAAAGCTTCACCGGCCGAAGGTTGATATACTGGTCCAATGCAAACCGGGCCTTTAACAGAATCCCTTTCTCAAGAATCCCCGGCGCCACTTCCGGATGCCCGATTGCGCCGAGTAGAATGGTATCGAATGCGCGCAGCTCTTCAATAGCGCTGTCGGGCAGCGTTTCGCCGGTCCTTTTATATCTTTCGCCGCCGAAGTCAAACTCGGTCAAATCAACCTTGAAATTGAACTTGTCCGCAGCCGTCTTTAATACCTTAACCGCTTCAGCCGTTACTTCCGGCCCCGTCCCGTCGCCGGGTATCACTGCAATCTTGTACACGTCTGTTTTCCTTTCCTTTTTTGTGTAACCCCCAGGTTTACCTTGGGAGTCGTTTAGCCGTCGCCGGCACGGCGACGTAAGATTGTCATTACGAGCAAACCGCAGGTTCGCGCGGCAATCTCGTATTTACCCCTGCGTTTTACGCGGGCTTTGTTCTAAGGATATACGTTCCAGGCCTCGAGAATACACCACCCCTTACCTGTCTTGCCCAGCGCCCCGGAAAAGGACCAACCCACCCGGCAGGCATCGCTGATGTTCCGGGAGACAGGAACTATGATATTTTCATCTCCTGAAAAAGCGGATAGGTGCAGCTTGCCTGGCTCTACAGCTTCGATGGTAAAATAGTCCTCGACCACTTCGTCACAATCAACGGCGGTACATTCAGCATAATCGGCAAGCATCCAGGCTAATTCTTCCGTGGCGGGCAATTCCTTGGCGGCAGTAGCGCCGCAGCTCACAACCTCAGCGGCGTTTTCCGACTCAATATATCCCTTTTCCTTGAGCCATTTGCCCAGCTTCTTGATAACCGTACCTGCCGCCTGTTTCATCTCCTTGCCGCACATAACCTTGCGAATCATAAAGTAATTCAGGAACTCACGCACACTGCCGGGGATTTTTTCCGGGCCGAATACCTGGCAAAACTCCCGATGCTCATCACCCTCGGCTTCATAAAGCCGGTCGAATAACGCCGCCTCTTGCTTATTAAGACTCTGATGACCATACCCATCAAGGCACGACTGAAACAAATCGATGATGTCTTCGTACTTACGCATGGTTGAAGGCTTCAGGCGTTCTTGCTGTTCATTAAGGAACTCGTCAAGCACGGCCTCAATAGTCTTTTCAGCCGGCTGTGGCAGCTTTATGATGCGTTTGCTCATTTCAACACCTTTTTTATAGCTTGATAGCTTTTACCTTTTCTTTAGCTGCCGATACTATACTCTCTATGAACCGGTTTATCAAGAAAATCTACACAGTGGCGTAAGCCATCTTGACGATATGCCTTACGGCGGTGGCACCTGAGTCGAGGACAATTCTTAATTCTTTTCGGGGGTGGCAGCCTCAAGCCTGAAGGGCTTGGGGATGGCTCCGACCAATAAACATTTATCATTAATAATTTAAAGGCCGGGCAGTGTGTGTTGCACACCGAAAACCCTGTCATTCCCGCGAAAGCGGGAATCCATTTTTGAACCTTTGTATTTTGGTTATTATGATTTGTTTCGTATTTAGAGCTTAGGATTTCGGATTTCAAAATTTAGGGTGCGAAAAATATTTATCTGCCTGAAAGCAGTTGCACACGCGGGAAAAAACTTGCCATTATGTTTGCCCATGTAGATTGCGATTTTTTGCACCACTTATACTGATTCTGATGATACACAAACCTAAAAATAATATCAGAAAACCAACCCAAAGTAACCTATTGGCAGTACTGCCAATAGTCTGCTCACCTTTTATATTAAGTACTATGCGCCACGGAACTGCAATTAACAAACAAATCACGCCCAACGCCGCGAAAACATTACCGACCCACATAAAAATATGTTGCAGCCTGCTCATTTTTTTCTTGGCTTCAGTGATCTGCTCTCTCGTTATAACAGAACGCGCGAAAGGAGTATTTGGAGCACCTTTAAATCCACCGATCATCCAGCGCCAAATAGGAATCTGTATCCAGCGAACAGAAGCGTAGATTGTCCAGGTACCAACGAAACAAAGAATGCCGCTGAGAATAATAAATTTACCTGACAAAGCGAGCAGTTCCGATGTCTCACCATTATCATCTTGCATCCAAACGTATATTCCAATACCGGTAAAGCCCACTAAAATAACAAGAGACAATATTACCGTGATCCACGTGAATAGTCTCATAAGTTTTCTTTTTCTTGGCATTGCTGTTTTTTCCAATTGCCGATACTATACTTCCCAGAGACATGATTATCAACAAATTCGTGGCACCAAAGTCGAGGGCAATTCAATGAATAACGTTAGCTTTGAGCGGGGCGGTTTACCGCGTACGCTCCAAGAGCTCTGTTATGATCTACTCGCCAAGAAGCTCCAACAGTTTCGGATGATAATCTTTAGCTAAGTCCGTAGGCGTGAGTCCGTACTCGTCTGTTACACTTGAATCGGCGCCGTGGCGGATGAGCAGACGGACGACCTGCACCCGGTCCTTACCTGCAAAAAGCGCGAAGTGCAGAGGTGTCATTCCCTGCGACTGTTGTATATTGGGGTCGGCCCCGTTCTCTAGAAGGAGATGGACAAGCGCGACATTGTTCGTTAGCGCGGCCCGATGGAGAGGTGTCTCGCCGTGATTGATGGTGGCGTTGACGCGGGCACCATATTTTAGCAGCAAAGCGGCAATTCTATTCCGATCAGCTTCCGTTCCCTTCCGGGGAAACCCTTTCAAGAATGAGTCTGCAGTATTGTGGAGAGGTGTGTACCCATCCTTGTCCTTGACATTGACATTTGCGCCTTGCTTAAGCAGAAATTCCGCAATCTCAACGTGACCCTTGTCTGCCGCAGCGTGAAGGGCGGTCCAACGATTGAAATCACAAGGCCGATCTACAGAAGTGCCTTGTTCGATCGACCACTTCACCAGAGACAAATCTCCGTTCCAAGCTGCTTTCTGCAGAAGTCCGAAGGAAGATTCCTGTAACAACTTAACGATGACGAGCAAGGCCACCAAGCCCACGATCCATAAGACGACTATAATTCAACCCACACGCTGAAGCTGGCTCCTTCGAGCGTGCTGGCCCGAGACCTTGCGACTCGCAGATGTTGTTTCACGGAGAGATTTCATTGCATCAGTCACGTAGAAAATATGGAACGACCGGCGCCGTGATTGTAAAGGTCGTCATGAGCCGATAAAGCTTATGCGACAAGGTGGTGTGTTACCACCAATAATCGCGGATTATCACCTTGCGGTAACAGAGCCGCATACAATTGAAAGGAGCCGGTCGTTATGGAAAATACTATAACATATGTAGCCATGGACACACACAAAAAAGAGCACAAAATTGCATTGCATTATCCTGGCCAGCAGGAAATCGTGAACCTGATTATGAAAAATTTATCTTCCGAGATTTCAAAGACGGTCAAAAGAATTCTCAAAAAATCACCGGGTGAAGTTAGATTCTGCTATGAGGCCGGCGTCTGCGGTTTTAATCTCAAACGCAGAATCGAATCATTAGGCTGTAAATGTGCGGTTATAGCGCCGTCCCTGACACCTACAAAGCCTGGAGAACGAATCAAGACGGATCGCCGGGATGCTGTCAGATTACTTGAGATGTTCAAGGCCGGTCTGCTGACCGAGGTTCACGCGCCTGATCCGCAGCAGGAGGCCGCTCGTGAACTGACCCGTTTGCGTCAAACAGCCCGTCAAAATCTCATGAGAATTCGTCATCAGCTGCTGAAATTTCTTACCCGTCATGGTTACATTTATACCGAAGGCAATCACTGGACCGGCAGGCATCTTCGCTGGCTGCGGGGCCTTGAATTTGAAGAGCCTCTTCTGCAGGAGGTATTTGACAGCTATCTTACGGAGATGCAGCATTGCATGCAGCGTTTGGACTCTATGGATAAGCAAGTCGGACATCTCGCAGACAGTCAGGCATACAAGGAAATGGTTGGCCTTTTGAAATGTTTTCATGGTATCGATACACTTACTGCTATTTCTATAATTACCGAGGTATTTGATTTCGGACGTTTTTCGAGTCCTCGTGATCTGATGAGTTACCTTGGTCTGACACCTTCGGAATCGTCCAGCGGAGAAAAGCAGAAGAAGGGCCCGATTACAAAGACAGGCAATAAACGCGTCAGGCGTTTGCTGATAGAAGTCTCCTGGCATTATCGGCATCCGTACCATATCAGTAAAGTGTTGAAACAACGAAGAAAGGACCAGCCGCAATGGGCGATCGATATCGCAGACAGAGCCGGACAGCGGCTTCGTAAACGCTACTGGTATCTGATACATCGCGGCAAGATGCAATGCAAAGCGACCACTGCCGTTGCCAGAGAACTGGCAGGATTTATTTGGTCTGTTTTCAGAGAGTACCAGGTGAGGAATATGCATAAGGCGGCCTGATGGTTTGGTTTAACATGATTTTTTTCATCAGCCCTCCTCCGAAGATTTATGATTGAGGATAAGGATGATACAAACAGGTGCAGGCACGATACTGGGTCATTTGCGAGCACCCTATGCGATAGGCGGCGTTGCTGCTGAACTCGCGATTGTAGAAGGCAAGGCTCACGACGGAGAATATCAATGTCGGCTCTGTCCCTATGGGATAATCCACGTATATCAGACTGATTCATCGTCGAAGCAGCCTGCACCTGGAAGTGTCATAAATAAAATGTAAGAAAATTCAAGAATAACCCAAAATTATCGCTTGACGTAGGTCGTTCCATATCAGAGTGCGATAATTCGCACCACTTAACTTTATTTCTTTTTTATATGCTCTAACAATCCTCCATCGTTGATTATCTCTAAAGCAAAATCCGGCAGAGGATTAAACTTGATATCAATATCGGCTGTCTTGTTTTTAATCAGGCCGGCCTTGTAATCGATTTCCAGCTCATCGCCGTCCTTGATTTTTTTCAGTCCGTCAGGTGATTCGATTACGTAGAATCCGTTATTGATAGCGTTGCGATAAAATATTCGGGCAAAAGACTTGGCGATAACGCTCTTTACCCCCGCGCCCCGAATGGCCCATACAGCATGCTCTCTGGACGAGCCGCAGCCAAAGTCCTCACCGGCTACGATTATGTCACCCGCCTGGACTTTATTGACAAAATCCTTGTCCAAATCCTCAAGACAATGACTCGCTAATTCAGCTTCATTGTCGGTATTCAAATATCTGGCCGGTATTATCTCATCCGTATTAATATGGTTCCGTTTGTAAACATGTGCCTTGCTCATTTTTATAACCTCACTCGATCAAATCCTAAATTCTAATTTCTAAGCTCTAAACAATATCGAAATCTGAATAACAAATGTTCAAAAACATCATTTACTCTTGGTTACAATCGAACCGAAAATGTGAGTAAGTTCCCTTGCTTCATCTTCTAATTCTTTCCTTTCTTGTTCAAGCTCTCTGTTTCCGCTGGTGTCGACTAATCTGAGCCAATATCGGCTTTCTTTTGCTTCTTTACGGCATATCTTAATTCGCATAACAAAGTCTTTCTTACTGAGTGCTTCGTTAGCTTCAATGTAATTCGCTCCGACCGAACCCGACGCCTTAACAAGTTGTTTACCGTCCTCGATGTTAGCTAAGGTCTTTGGCAGCTTCTTCACAAACGCTCTTATCCTCCGGGCGAACTCAAGCGTCCTGTCCTCAAGGTCGTAATGTTTTGAATTTTGAATTTCGGTCATTTGAATTTGTTTAGAATTTAGGATTTAGGTATTAGGATTTCTCAAAAGTGCTTTCTTGGGTCTGTTAGCTTACCTTCGATAGCCGACGCTGCTGCCGTTGCCGGGCTGGCCAGGTAAACTTCACTTTCCGGATGTCCCATTCGGCCGACAAAGTTCCTGTTGGTTGTGCTCACGCACTTCTCACCCGCAGCTAATACACCCATAAACCCGCCTAAGCACGCCCCGCAGGTCGGCGCTGAAATCACGCACCCGGCCTCATAAAATATATCGAACAGGCCTTCATCTTTCGCCTGCTTCCAGATAGTCGGCGTAGCAGGCACGACTATTGTGCGTATCGCTGCCTGTTTTCCCTTCATGATTTTTGCGGCGATTCGCAGGTCCTCGATTCGCCCGTTCGTACAGCTCCCGATATAGGCCTGGTCCATCGCCTTGCCTGCGCACTCTCCAATAGGTACACCTCCGCTGGGTAAATGCGGCAGCGCGACCATCGGCTCAATGGCCGAGCAGTCAAATTCCTCCACTCTCACATACTCGGCATCCTCGTCGGATTCATACACGGTATAATCGGTCTTATCTTTTAGATGCTCGTCAAGATACTGCTTCGTTACATCATCGAATCCGATTACGCCGTTCTTCCCCCCGGCTTCGATGGCCATATTTGTCATAGTCATCCTCGCCTCCATCGACATCTCAGCTAATGTCGGCCCGACAAACTCCATCGCCTTATAAAGCGCGCCGTCCACCCCGATTCTGGAAATCACGGTCAGGATAACGTCCTTGCTGTAGACGCCCGGCCCAAGCGAGCCATTGAGGACGAATTTCATCGAGGCCGGCACCCTGAACCATAGCTCACCTGTCGCAATCGCCGCCGCTAAATCCGTCGACCCGACCCCTGTACCGAAAGCCGCGAACGCTCCATAAGTGCACGTATGCGAGTCCGGCCCGATGATAACCTCACCGGGACGAATGTGTCCCTGCTCCGGCAGCAGCGCATGGCACACCCCGGCCCTGCCGATTTTATAATAGTATTTTATCTTGTGCCGCCTTGCCCACTCATCGAGCCGTTTATGAAGCTCAGCGCTTTTGATGTCCTTGGCCGGCTGAAAATGGTCGGGCGTTACAACGATTTTTTCCCTGTCGAACACCTTATCCATTCCCTTCTCAGCCAACATCGAAGCAGCCGGCGGCCCCGTAACATCGATGAACAATACGATATCAACGTTTGCATTGATAACCTCACCCGGCACAACCGTTTCTTTCCCCGCCGCCCTCGCTAAAATTTTCTCGGTTATAGTCATACCCATAAATTTGTCCTTGGTTTTTAGTTCGTAGTTACACTTCCGGTTTTTCTTTGGGCTGTTCCCCTTTTTCCTGTGCCGAGACCATTCTGTTAATCGCATCGACGTAGGCCCGGGCACTCGCCTCTATGATATCTGTGGAGACACCTCGCCCGACGAACGTTCGGTCGTCTTCACTGATTCGAACTGTCGCTTCGCCGAGCGCCTCTTTGCCGCCGGTCACAGCCCTTATAGAGTAGCTTTCCAGCTTCGGCGATTGGCCGGTGGCTTCCCGTATGGCTTCATAAGCTGCATCAACCGGCCCGTCCCCTGTGGCATCAGCTTGTATTGTTTTGTCTGCGTATCTCACTTTCACACTTGCTTTCGGCACGGTGTCGGTATCAATTACGACGTGCAGGTGCAGCAGTTCATAAATCTTCTCAACAATGTGTATTTCGTTGCTGATTATGGCGGCGAGGTCTTCGTTGAAGACCTCTTTCTTTTTGTCCGCAACGGCCAGAAAACGTTCGTATGTTTTGTCCAACTCCTCTTTGGATAATGTATATCCCATATCTTTCAGCCGATGTCGAAGTCCGTGGCGTCCCGTACGCGCCGTCAGAACAACACGACTCTCCGCCAGGCCGATACTCTCAGGCCGCATAATCTCGTATGTTTCCCGCTTCTTCAGGAATCCATCCACGTGAATCCCGGAGCTGTGGGCGAAGGCATTGCTTCCCACAATCGCCTTATTGGCCGGAACCGGCATACCAAGCAAATCCGCTGTCATATGGCTCGTGCGGTAGAACTCGCGGGTATTGATGCCCGTTTCAACCTCTTCGAAGAAGTCGCGCCGTGTATGGATAGCCATGACCACCTCTTCGATGGCCGCGTTGCCTGCTCGTTCGCCGACGCCGTTTATTGTCCCTTCCACCTGTCGCGCGCCGTTTTTGACGCCGGCCAGCGAATTGGCCACCGCCATGCCCAAATCGTCGTGGCAGTGCACGCTGATTATCGCCTTGTCAATATTCGGTACGTTGGCCCGTATGTCCCGGATGAGGGCGCCGTACTGTTCGGGTATGGAATAGCCCGTCGTATCCGGAATATTGACCGTAGTAGCTCCGGCGTCAATCACGGCCTCGAGAATCTCATAGAGAAATGCCCGGTCGGCCCGGCCGCTGTCTTCGGCATAGAATTCGATGTCGCTGGTATATTTCGCGGTGTGCTTGACCGCCTCGACCGCCATCTTGAGGATGGTCGCCTGCTTTTCGCCCATCGTCTTGCCGTACTTATCATCTGCGAATTTTCCCGCGATGTGGATCTCGGAGACGCCGATACCCGTATGGATGCGGAAACGCTTGGCTTTGGCCATCGCTTTTTGGCAGGTCTCAATGTCCTTTTCTATGGCGCGGGTCAGGCCGCAGATGACGGGGCCTTCTATCTGTTGCGAAATCAGGCGGACGGCCTCGAAATCTTCCGGCGAGGAGGCGGGAAAACCGGCTTCAATGACGTCGACTTTCAGCCGGGCCAACTGGCGGGCGATTTCCAGCTTCTCTCTTGCACCCAGGCGGGTCCCGGCTGCCTGCTCGCCGTCACGTAACGTCGTATCGAAGATTATGATTTTTTCTTTAGACATCTTTAATTTCTCCAATTTTTCTATGCCACAAAGGCACCAAGTCTCGAAGTTTGTTCTTTATATATTCAATTTCATTGTGGCTTCGTGTCTTCGTGGCGGAAACTACAAAGCTCTGCGACCTCAGCGTTCTCGGTGCTGAGAAATATGGGCTGATTATGCCCCAATTGGCGTAGAAATGCCACGAATTTGCGAAAAAAACGAATAGGTTACTAAGATTTTGTTGTAGAGAGTTTATTGCGCCTTGCGGCGCAAAAGCAGCAGGAGGCCTAAAAGGCTCGTGCTCGTGCTTCGTAGCGAAAGGGGCTTGCTACTTCGCAGAGTAGCAAATGGAGTACAAATTACGTGATTCTTGCTCATAAAAACAATTATACATAGAAAGAAAGCTTTTGCAAATGTTTTTTTCCACGAATAAACACGAATTTTAACCGCGGAGAACGCAGAGAGCGCAGAGGGTTTTTAGACAGGATAACAGGATTTTTTTGCCACGAATGAACAGACATCAGACTCAAGACCAAAGATACAAGACAATCTTTGGAATTTGGGATTTAGCATCAACATTCACGACCGCAGAAACGCCCTAAAAGGGTAGGACTGAATGTGAAAGCAGCCTTTGTCGTAATGACATACAAATCTGTACAGATTAAGTCTCGCCGAGCCGATTCTTGACACTATTCTACGAATTCGAATATGCTTGACAGACGTGCGGTTTTCATTACATTTAGATTGCTGTATAGGAGCGGGTCTCCCGCCCATAATGGAGTCAGAGAATTCGCGGTAGAATTAACTTTTGGTGTATGCGTTTTGCAGGATAGAGCTTTAGAATACCTTCGCAAATTATGCAACAATCCTTCTGCCAGTTTCAGAGATGGGCAGTGGGAGGCCATTGACTCCATCGTCAACCATCAGAAAAGACTTCTCCTTGTGAGACGTACAGGCTGGGGGAAAAGTGCAGTTTATTTTATAGCCGCGAAGCTGCTCCGGGAGAAGCGCTTCGGGCCAACACTCTTAATTTCCCCCCTCCTGGCTCTCATGAGAAACCAAATAGAAGCCGCAACGCGAGTTGGGGTCATCGCACATACGGTGAATTCCACAAACTCGGAGGAATGGAAAGCGATACAGGAGAAACTTGCGCAAAATCAAATTGACGTCCTGCTTATTTCGCCAGAAAGGCTGGCCAATGAGGATTTCTTAGAGAAATACCTTTTGCCAATCACCGACAGTATCGGCCTTTTCGTTATCGACGAAGCTCATTGCATTTCTGACTGGGGCCATGATTTCAGGCCAGATTACAGAAGAATTGCCCGCATATTAAGCATCCTGCCAGACAATGTGCCTGTCTTAAGCACTACGGCAACCGCGAATGACCGCGTGGTCAAAGACATCCAAACACAACTGGGGCGAAAGCTTGAGATCAGCAGGGGTAGTCTCGTTAGAACAAGCCTAAAGCTTCAGAATGTTCATTTGCCAGATCCAGCTGCAAGGATGGCTTGGTTGTCAGACCATTTGGAGAAGATCCCAGGCTCAGGAATCATATACACTTTAACAGTACGTGATTCAACCCGTTTGGCAGAGTGGCTGAGTAGTCAAGGCATGTCTGCGGTTGCCTATAACGCTGGTCTGCCTCATGAACAGAGAGTTCAGATTGAACAGGATCTGCTTTCAAACAAAGTGAAGGCTGTCGTTGGAACGACAGCATTAGGTATGGGGTATGATAAGCCCGATTTAGGATTTGTAATTCATTATCAACGTCCAGGGTCGGTAATCCACTAC
>Ga0307436_1000165_pt1 | contig 28378 bp, 30 predicted proteins | sample SalMarWE160440MG_FD_202513 | JGI IMG/M metagenome (GOLD analysis project Ga0307436, IMG submission 202513) | Salt marsh sediment microbial communities from the Plum Island Ecosystem LTER, Massachusetts, United States - WE1604-40 | ecosystem: Environmental > Aquatic > Marine > Intertidal zone >...
GAAGAGGACCGGGCGGCGCACTTTTTCACCAAAAATGGTATTTACCCACCCGCGTTCCTCACTATAAGCCCAACCAAGAGATGCAACCTCTTCTGCACAGGCTGCTATGCATCCAGTTCGTCGGGTTCCGCCGAGACGCTGAGCTACAACGTCCTGAACAGGATCATCAGGGAAAAGAAGGAACTCTGGGGGTCCTACTTTAATGTCATCTCCGGGGGAGAGCCCCTGCTATACCGGGACCAGGGCAAGGGTCTCCTCGATGTCGTGGAGGAAAACCGGGACTGCTACTTCATGATGTACACCAACAGCACGCTGATTACAAAGGACGTGGCCAACAGGATGGCCGAACTCGGCAACATAACACCGGCCATATCGGTTGAGGGTTTCGAAAAGGAGACGGATGCGCGCCGGGGCAAGGGGGTGTATGCCAAGATAATGCGGGCAATGGACAATCTTGCCGAAGCGGGGGTCCCCTTCGGCGTCAGTGTAACGGCAACAAGATACAACACGGATATAATTATGGCCGATGAGTTCACCGACTTCTATTTCAACAAGAAAGGGGCGATCTACGGGTGGGTCTTCCAGTACATGCCGATCGGGAGGAGCATCACTGTGGACCTCATGATAACCCCGGAGCAGCGGCTCGCCCTCTTCAAGAACGAGCAGAGGATGATCAAGGAGTCGAAAATATTTCTGGTGGACTTCTGGAACGGCGGTCCCTACGCCCTGGGATGCATATCGGCGGGAAGACCGGGGGGATATTTCTACATCGACTGGAACGGCAACATGGCGCCCTGTGCGTTCTTCCCTTACTACCTGTCGAACATCAATGACATATACCGCGAGGGCAAGACCCTTAACGACGTGCTATTTTCACCCTACTTCGAATCGATCCGCAAGTGGCAGAACGACTACGGCTACCGTCAGCCCCCGGAGAAGGTGAACAACCTCATAGTGCCTTGCCTGATCAGGGATCACTTTGACAGCGCCCACAGCATCATCAAGACCTTCGATGCCAAACCTCTGGATGAAAACGCGGCGCAGGCCCTGCAGGATGAGGACTACCGCAGGAGGATGGCGCAGTACGGTAAGGACGTCCACTTGCTGACGAGGGACGTCTGGGAAGCCGAGTTCATGGGGAAGAAACAAGAGGATGTGGCGTAGGGCAGGGCCATGGAAGTAAAGAATATCTCTTTCATAGAAGTTAAGTCGCCCTGCGCCAATATTTTCAGCAAGTTCCCCATGCCTCGCCTGGGGGCTGTCCTGCTTTCGACGATACTGAAAGAAAAAGGGTACAACGTAAGGGTGTTCATCGAAGATCTGGCGGAACCGGATTGGTCGTTCATCATGAACTCCGACCTCGTCTGTATCTCGACCATAACTTCCACGGCCCTCAGGGCCTATGAAACGGGCGATATTTTAAAGGCAAAGGGTATACCCGTTATAATGGGCGGGGCCCATCCCTCGTTCCTCCCGGACGAGACGCTCGCGCATTGCGATTACGTCGTGAGAGGCGAGGGGGATATGACCCTTTTCGAACTGCTCAGTCATCTTGAAAAAGGGAAGCCGGAGTTGTCTTCGATAAACGGACTCTCCTACAGGGACAAATCGGGCGCGATCCGCCACACTCCTCAGAGGCCGCTTCTCGAAGATCTCGACAGTCTTCCCGATCCCGATTTTTCTCTCGTACATAAATGGAAGCCTTCAAATACTTATCCTGTCGCGACTTCGAGGGGATGCCCCTTCAACTGCAATTTCTGTTCTGTTGTCAACATGTTCGGGAGAAAGTGCAGGTTCCGGTCGGTTGAGGCCACGGTCGGTCACATGAAGCATGTGGCTTCCATCTCAAGGGCCACGAAATTCTTTGTCGATGACAACTTCGCCGCCGACAAGGCAAGGACAAAAGAGATATTACGGGGCATGATCGCTGAAAGGATAAAGACAAAATGGTCGGCCCAGGTCAGAACAGACGTTGCCCGCGACGATGAGCTGCTGAAACTCATGGCCGATTCGGGCTGTGTCAACACTTTCATAGGATTCGAGTCGATAAATTCGGACACACTGAAGGCTTACAACAAGAAGCAGGATCTGGACGACATAGTGAAATGCATCCGCAAGGTAAAGGACCACGGGATAAGGATCCACGGGATGTTCGTCCTGGGAGCTGACACTGACGATGTGGACACGATCAGAAAGACCGCCGATTTCGCATCCAGGCATGGTATCAATACGGTGCAGTTCATGGTGCTCACACCTTTGCCCGGAACGGCTTTTTATAAAGAGATGAAGACCTCCGGCAGGCTCCTGCACAACGATTGGAGCAAGTACGACATGCTCCATATAGTCTTCAGGCCGCAAAATATTTCTCCTGACACCTTATACGTCGAACACATGAAGGCGGTGGGAAGGTTTTACTCCTGGAAATACATATTCAGGAACCTCTCACGGTTTGATTTCTTCCATGCGGCCGTGGGACTCTATGGCAAGAAGGCTGCGAAAGACCTGCTTGCAGAGGCGACGGCCCAGAACTCTCCGGGATATTGACGACCAACAGGAATTTCACCACGGAGACACGGAGGCACGGAGAAATCAAGTGGTCAGCTTAAGACATTCTCCGTGTCCCCGTGCCTTACCGGTTAATTTTCATTCTATTTTTCCGACGAACCTACTTGAACGTCTTCAATATATAATTGGCTATTTTCTTTGCGTCCCTGTCGGAAACCATTTGCCTGGTAAACTGTGTCATGCCAGGCCCCGGGTTCCTCATCTTGCCCATGATGTCAGCGGCGGTCTTCACGCCATGCTTGTCCCTGTCTTTCTTGTGCAGCGTAAAATCAGGGTTGACTACGTTGCTGCCATTGGGATGGCAGGGAGAACAATTATTTTCAAACAACTCTTCGCCCGTCTTTCCATTTGCTCCCGCAGTCTGCAGGAAACAGAACACGAGAGACACTGAAAGTAGCGCCAACACTATCTTCTTCATGGTTCCATCCTCCTTTTTTGACATCTTAGTAAAAAGTCTTTCCTGTACCAGTCAGCCTGTACCCAAATCCCCGGTCAGGTCCTTACCCACGAATCCACTCTTGCCTCGCAGTTGTGGTTACCCTGGACAACAGCTCCCCGACCACTGCCTTCGAGGACACGCTTTGCCGCTGTGACAACTTTCTACACGTCCGTCCTTTTAAGTTTGAAACTTGGAACGGATATCGACAAATACCTGGATAAATTTTACTACAAACAGGATTTTCTTCAACTCCTTATCAGAACTGAAAAAATCTGTCGACCGCCAGGATAATCATTACGAGAGCCATCCCTGCATTCATCCCCCTAAATGCGAATGAGCAATCGCCCTTCTCCGCTTTTCCCAAGAGAAGCCTGATGCCGTTTCCTATGAGCCAGAGTGAGACAACAAAAAGAGAGACATTCACCGGAAGACTTTTGGTTACGCCGCAGGCGCCCATCAACATACAGCTTACCGCAACCGAACTGATCCAGACAAAACTCATTCTTACTATCTGGTCCCATTCAAATACGGAAGTCAGGGACGGCAGTCCGGCCCGTTCATATTCTTCGCCATGATCAAGGAGAAACAGCCAGAAATGTGGCACCTGCCACATGAAAAAGAAAAAACAGAGGAACAGCAATCTGGGGTCCAGAAGATTTCCACCCGCTGCGACCCAGCCGATAGCCGGAGGCGCCGCCCCGACCAGCCCTCCCGGGAGCACGGCAAAGGCCGTCTTTCTCTTCAACCAGGTGTATACCCCGTTGTACCAGACGACCGTGAAGGCACCCAGAGCGAGGGCGTAGGTATTTCCCCCGAGTGCCAGTAATATACATCCCGAAAAAAGGAGTGCGACAGAGAAGAGAAGAGCGCCGCGCGGTGCCACCCTCCCCGAAGGGAGGGACCGGGACCGGGTACGATGCATTCGTGCATCAGTCGCCCTCTCGCAGTACTGATTGAGTGCGCTTGCACCGCATGCGAGAACAAAAACCGCCGACATCACGCCGGCCAGCCTCCAGCCGGCACCACGGACAAGGAGAAAGCCCGCTCCCGCTGAAAAGGCCGAAAACAGCGAGACCGTCATTCTGCAGAGACTGGCATAGGGGGCGGCAGTCACACGCAGTATTTTCATTTCAATGTCCTGATATAAGATATGATGTCTTCTATCTCCTCATGCGTTACGGGAAGAGTCGGCATCACCGGCGGAAAGCCTTTCACGATATCGGCCTTGGGATGCTTTATGGAGCGCTCGATATACTCGTCGTCGGCTGTAATCGTTCTTTCCCTGCCGTCGGTCACGACAATCACTTTACTCCCGTAAAGGCCCTTGAAGGTCGGCCCCACTTTCTTCGTGCCGTCAGTGGTGTGACATCCGAGACATCCCTTGGACTGAAGGAGTTCTCTCCCTTTGGCCACCGGTGTTTTTGCCGCTTTCGCTCTTGCCTCGTACCACTCTTCGAAGTCGCTGTCCTTCATGGCTATTAACTTGGAACGCATGTGGGAGTGGCCCAGGCCGCAGTATTCGGTGCAGAAGATGTCGTACGTGCCGGGCTCGTCCGCCGTAAACCAGAGATGGGTCGTCATTCCCGGAACGCAGTCCTCCTTTATCCTGAAGGCCGGGATGAAGAAACTGTGTATGACGTCTTCCGATGTCATCTCAAGTTTGACCGGCTTCCCCACCGGCACCCTCAGCACGTCGCTTCCTTTTCCGTTCTGATACTTAAAGGACCATTGCCACTGCCGGCCAATGACATTAATCGGCATGGCGTTCTTCGGTGCATTGCGTATGTAGCCGAAATTCACCCAGCCGAAGTAGAACATGATCAGAACGAGCACTGTAGGAACGATAGTCCATGTTATCTCCAGTGGAATGCTGTCCTTGACTTCGGATGCCCGGGCGTTTTTCTTACTGTTATACTTAAAGAGAAAGGCCAGCATCGTGACAGTAACCATTACAAGAAGTACGACACACATCACCGTAACGATGTCGAAGGCGCTTCTAATTTCTCCCGCTGTATTTGACGGTTCGATGAACATGGATCACCCCGCCCTGAACCATACGTCAGAAAAGGTAAAAAGAATAATCAGCGTCAACACGGCGATAGCCATAAATACCACCAATTTCAGAAATTTCCCCTCATGCCTCAAATTCATGAAGAAAACAAGGTCCAGAAGTGCCATACAGGAGGCTATTATGATATTCAGCAGTACCGTGATTCCCTTGACGAGTATCTGGGAGACGGCAATATTCAGGGCCAGCAACAAAAGCAGTATCACCCAGATAAAGACATACGTCCTGTAGCCGACTATGCTGAATCCTTCTCTTGTTTTGTTTTGTTCCATAATCTCCTACGTAACCAGATAAAACAGCGGAAAGAGGTATATCCAGACCATATCCACAAAATGCCAGTAGAGTCCCGCATTTTCAAGTCGCACAGGATAGTTCTTGTTAATCTTTCCAGTCGCTGTGTAATACATCATGAAAGAGATGACTATTATGCCGGCCAGAACATGCAGGCCATGCAGTCCCGTCATTACGTAATAAAGTCCGAAATAGAGAATCTCTCCCTTACCCGTCTTAAGCAGGACCGGGGACGCCGGATAGAGTCCTTTGGATATTTTTTCTCCCCATTCCGTGCCCTTTATGATCAGGAATATCACTCCGGAAACCACGGTTAACGCCTGCAAAATCACCGATAATTTGTTGTTCCCTCTCTTTACTGCGGTTATCGCCGCAGCCATGAACAGGCTGCTCGTAAGCAGCAGCACGGTATTTATAGAGCCCAACACCAGATTCTCTTCCGAAGCTCCGGCATGAAACTGATCCGGGAACCTGTAGCGGAAGACAGAATAGAGCAGAAACATGCCGCCGAAAAATAATATCTCCGTCAGCAGGAAAAACCACATCCCGTACTTGGCACCCCCGTAATCCCTCTCTTCCCGCTTGTCCTCCATTGCACTCTCCTCTTCAATTCCAGTCTTCATTCCCCGTCTCCGATTACCGGTATCTCCCCGAAATTCTCGCTGGGAGGAGGTGACGGCACGGTCCATTCGAGTGTCCTTCCTCCCCAGGGATCGGACGGGGCCTTCTCCCCCCTGAACAATGAACGTATCAGGTTTCCGAACATGATGATGAGCCCTACGGCGAGTATCCATGATCCGACCGTGGATATTACATTTCCTGTATGAAATCTCGGGGGATAATCGAAATACCTCCTGGGCATGCCCTCATACCCCAGAATGAACATGGGAAAATAGAGGACGTTGAACCCGATAAAAAGAAGGAACCAGCCCAGTTTGGCCAGCCTCTCGCTGTACATCTTCCCGAACATCTTCGGAAACCAGTAATGCAGTCCCGCAAAAATGGCAAAGCCGCCTCCTCCGAACATGACGTAGTGAAAATGCCCGACAATCCAATAGGTGCCGTGCAGCTGCAGGTTCGGGGCCAGGGCGCCCTGGATAAGGCCCGTCAGTCCGCCGATCGAAAAAAGGAAGAGGAAAGAAAGGGCGTAGAGCATCGGCGAATCAGCGACGATCGACCCCTTGTAAAGCGTCCCCAGCCAGTTAAAGATTTTTACACCGGTGGGAATCGCCACCAAAAAAGTGATGAAGGAAAAAATGACCCTGGCGGTGTTGCTCATTCCGCTGACAAACATATGGTGCCCCCAAACAAAATACCCCACTATGGCAATCCCCAGCGCTGAAAAAACCACCGCATGATAACCGTAAATCCTCTTCCGTGCAAAGACGGGGATGATCTCGCTGATGACACCCATGGCCGGCAGTATCATGATGTAAACGGCGGGGTGGGAATACGTCCAGAACAGATGTTCATAGAGTATCGGATCGCCGCCTTTCGTCGGGTCGAAGAAGCCGATGCCGGCAATCCTGCCCAGTATGATGAATACAAGGGTAATGGCCAGGACCGGGGTCGCCAGCATCTGCACCCAGCCGGTGGCATAGAGGGTCCATACAAACAGGGGCATCTTGAACCACGTCATCCCGGGGGCCCTCATGCGATGGATCGTGGTAACGAAGTTCAGGCCCGTGAGGATGGAAGAAAAGCCCAGCACAAAGACACCCAGCACGGCCAGTGCTATATTCGCCTTTACCCGGATACTGTAAGGCGCATAGAACGTCCACCCGGTGTCGGGCGGTGTGCCGTGAAGAAATATGGCGAACGCAACTATCGTCGCGCCAGTCAGATATATCCACCACGAAAGGCGGTTTAAGCGTGGAAAGGCGACATCCCGCGCGCCTATCATGATCGGCAGGAAAAAATTTCCGAAGGCCACAGGCAGCCCCGGGATGATAAACAGGAAGATCATGATGATCCCGTGTATGGTAAACAGCTCGTTATATCTCTGCGCCCCCATAAACCTGCCGGGTGACAACAGGTTGAGACGTATGAGAAGACCCATCATCACACCCACAGAAAAAAAAGAAAGCAGAGCGGCCAGGTACTGGATACCGATTCTCTTGTGGTCCGTCGAAAGAAGCCATCCGAGTATGCCGCGGCGCCCTCCTCCGTCGTGGTAAAAGCTGCTTTGCAGGTCCATGTTGCCGTCTTCCACTTATCTCCTCCGCTCCTTTTTAGATTTCCTGTCCCTCGCCGAAAGAAAACCGAAGAGGGCACCAAGCGCGATCAGCATCGTCAGCCCCGCTTCTTTGAGTATCCGGAAGAAAGTAGCGTAGCCGTGCGGCCTGTCAAGGAGACAGTAAAGAGGCGCCCTGTCGTCGACGACCATGACCTTTCCAAGGGAAGCTTTCTTGACGGCCTCCGTGAAAATGACGGGAGAAAAAGCCAATGGGTATGCCGGTGCATAATCGAGCTCGGGGATGTTCAGATACTGTGTAATCTTTCCCTTCGGCGACAGGAAGATGAGGACGGCCGGATGATCGAACCCTCCTTCCTTCTTCCTTACGCTGTAACCGACAGCGGTGAGGAGCCGCCTGATATTGTGGCGGTCGCCCGTCAGGAATTTCCACGAGTCTCGTGGAAAAGGGCGACCGATCGCCTTAAGATAATTCGCCTTCAGCGCTTTCGCCGTTTCCGGCGTATCGCGGTCGTCGAAGCTTACGGTAATGATCGAATAATCCTTTCCGGCCCTGAGAGGGATACTCCCGACCACCCGGGATATCCCTGACAGCAGCTGGGGGCAGATATGCATACAGCGATAGTAAGCAAGGGCCAGGACGACGGGACGGCCGAGAAGCTCTCCCATCGTAACGGTCTTGCCCCCTTCGTCGCGGAGGGAAATGTCCGGCGGTACGTACCTGCCCAGCCTGTGTTCGAGGCCGGTCCGGCTGAATACACCGGCGGCGCCTGACGGTACGGCAAAGAACAAGATGCATAGTCCCGCTATAAACAGGACCAGATTCTTTTTCAACCTTAGCCTCATTTTGTTTGTTACCTGTCTCTCAATGAATGATTGATCTCCTGTCATTCCGGTTTGTCCGGTCGTAGCGACTCTCAGCGAAGACCCGCATCCAGAAATCTTCCTGCATTAAAAAGCCTGAGTCGCTCAAGTCCCGGCAAACGGGCAATAACTTATTGAAACCATAAGCCGGCTAAAGGCACTAGTAAACCTTATCACAAAAAAAAGCGGCTGAGAAGAGTGTGTGTAGGGAAAAAATAAGCCGGCCCCGGCAACGAATTGAAAGAAATGAACACTCAGCGGGAGGTCCCCAGGTTACTGCAGGCAATAGAGGTTGCGCCATCCCCTGCAGGAGATGCCGGGGAATGGCGCCTTCCGACCTCTCGTTACCTCATGGGGAAGTGCATTCCTCCGGGCATCTGGAACTTCCTGTAACCGGCGGGGACCTTGAAAAGACTGTCGGGCTGATGCCCCAGCTTGATATTCTTGTACTCCTGCGTCCAGGAGCCGTCCACGGCCTCGGTCTTTACCGGGAAGTTTATGTCCGTAGCTATCCACTGGTAGATCTGCGTTTTCTCGCCGCCCGATTTATAGGTCACAAGATATTTCTTCGCGGGATGTCCGTCAACTTCTTCTTTGCCAAGGAGTTTTCTGCTGATTTCCCCCTGCACCTTACCTTTTACCATCGGCTCCCTTTTCGGGTTGAAAGGGATCTCCATATACATTTTCTCTTCGGGCATTATGCTCCAGACGACCTTCTTGTCAAGACGCGTAATAGTCGTCATGGGCCGCGGAGACGTCATGTCCATCCTGAAACGCTCGCCACTGAAATAAATCTTACCGGTAGTCTTCATCCCCCTTCCGGTCATCACGGTGTCGGCGGAAAATTCAAGCGAAAAGGCCGTACCTGCAAGCAAAAGGACGAACAATACAATGGCAAAAAAACGTTTCATGATAACAACCTCCTTATGTTTAAATATGCGGAGCAGATTTTTAATTCTATGTCGTGCTCTCATTTTTGTCAATGAGATCCGGGTCTTGCCCCCCTCTCCCGCAAACTCTGAAAGAACGCTCCTCATTTTGCTATATTAAGAAATGGCCAGAGTAATAGTGGGCATGAGCGGAGGCGTGGATTCCAGTGTCACCGCCTGTCTCCTGAAGGAGCGCGGCTTCGATGTCGAAGGGGTAAGTTTTGTCCTCTGGGAGGCGAGGAACAGGAGCAATCCGGCAGCATGCTGCTCTTTCGATGCTGTTGAGGCGGCGTCGGTGACGGCCCGGCATTTGGGCATAGGCCACACCTCGATAGACGTGAGAGAAGAGTTTATCGAAAGAGTTATCGATCCATTCGTCGATCAGTATATCCTTGGGCTGACTCCGAACCCCTGCATCCTTTGCAATATACATATAAAGTTCCCCCGTCTGCTCCGGGAGGCCGACAGGAGGGGAGCAGAATTCATAGCAACAGGACACTATGCGCGTGTCGGGAGAAATTCCGGCCCGGCAGCAGGGGAAGATCCGGAGGGCCTGAATCCGGAGTTGAGAAAGGGCGTAGATCCGGCAAAGGACCAGTCCTATGTCCTCTATGGCATGAGGCCGGAGGAACTCCGGAGACTGCTGCTGCCCCTTGGCGAATACCGGAAGCAGGAGGTGAGAAAGATCGCGCATACCATGGGAATGGCCGCAGCGGAGAGACCGGAAAGCCAGGAGATATGCTTCATAGAAGACAACAATTACCACGCGTTCATTGAGAATCTGCTTCCTGCTGCAGGCAAGCCCGGCCCTGTTTTAAATACGCAGGGTCAGGTCATAGGAACGCACAAGGGAATTTACCGTTACACGCTGGGGCAGAGAAAAGGGCTCGGCATTGCGTCTCTTGAGCCGCGCTATGTGACCAGGATCGACAGAGAAAGCAACACGATTGTGGTTGGCCCACAGGAAGACGCAAGGATAAGAGAAATCCGTGTACGCGATCTCAACTGGCTAAGCAGGCCGCACGCCGATCACTTCAGGGCTGCGGTAAAGGTACGTTCGATGATGAAAGACAGGCCCGCATCCGTCCAGATATCGGACGAGAAGGCAGAGGTCATATTTGATGAACCGCAGTGGGCGCCGGCGCCGGGCCAGAGTGCCGTCTTTTATGACGGAGACACGGTCTTGGGAGGCGGAATTATCGAAGCCTGCGCATATCCGGGCAGCCGGGAATGTCAATAAGGTTTCTACCACACCAGATCCAGGGCGTCTTTCACGACGGATATGCGGGCGGGGGTCATGCCAAGATAGTCTCCGTCTATCTGAACATCGACTCTTCCCCTCACTTCCAGTAGTGAAGACTTCACGTATTCTACATCGGGGTATCCAAGGTGGGTGCCTCTCAGCACGCCCAAAAAGTATCTGAGAATGTCGGTACGGCTCCTCCCTCTGAAAATGCAGGCGTAGAGAAAGGGATCGAGGAGGTTAGCGTCGGGAGTCACCTTCAGGTTTCCACCGTATTTGCTCGATTTGCCCACTATGGCGGAATACGCCGTGAATTCCCTGTCTTCAGTCCTGATGACAATTTCTCCCGGGGGATAGCCTAGCATGCTTTTCATTCCGCTCATTATGTAGGCCGCCTTCCCGGAAATCTTCTTAATGTAAGGGCTTACGTCATGGACCGCCTTGCCGTCAAATCCTATGCCGGCCATTAAACAGAAATACCTTGCTGCAGGATGCCCGCCCGCCCCCGTCTCGATCTTTCCCAGAGAGACCTTTCGGGGCAGACCGTTAACCGCCCTTTCAAGGGCGCCCATGACATTCTCCGGGACCCCCAGTTCCTTCGCCAGGACATTCGTTGTCCCCATGGGAAGTATTGCCAGCGGCGTACCGGAAAAAACGATCCCGTTCATCACCTCGTTTATCGTACCGTCGCCGCCGGCGGCGATCATCAGGTCAGGGTTTCTCTTGAGGCACTCCCTCGCCAGGTGCTCGGCGTGCCCGCTCTTCTCGGTCAAAAGTACTTCAGAGAGAAACCCTTTCCTTTCAAGAAACTTCTGCGCCCGGCCGATCTTCCCGGTCGATGCCCTCAGCGCGGCCGGGTTATATATCAGAATTGATGATTTCATCCACCGACAGCGCCCCGTTGAACCTTCCAACGTCATTGATCAGCACGGGCATGCTTTCAAGGAATTCCAGCACACCGTCAACTCCGGAACCTTCCTCGATAAAGAATACCCTGCCGCCCTTCCTGCTTCCCTTTCTCTTTATACGCGGAACCCTCACGTAACCGTACTTCCGTGACGCCACATAGCCGGTCGTATAATCCGGGTCGTCGGAAATACAGACCTCCGCAATTATCGCCCGGCAGCCCGCCACCTTCGAGGCAAGGACCAGCGCCTCTTTCACCGTAGGCGTATCGATACCCTCTTTCGCCAGCATTCGGGATGCAGACATGTCCGCGTCCCTGGTAATCCCAAGTCTTGAGGCACGAACACCACGCGCCTTATCCGGTTCGAGCCGCTTCCCCGATACGGCTGAAACGAGGGACGCCCCGCGCATGGTCCCCGCCGCCAGTACCCTTTCAGCCGTTCGGACGGCCGCTCCGGAGACCCCCGTCTCACTTACGAGGCGCCTTATTATCTCTTCAGCCACAGACGGGGAATCGCATTTTACGGTCGTTACCGGAAGAGCCCGAACCTTCCGTGGCTTCCGGACAATCTTTTCGATAGTTAACACTATCGTGTCGGGCGTCCCTTTGGGATGATTCAGCGCCCTTGAGATGTATTGTTCGGCTACCCGTTGTCTCTCAGATTCTTCATATATGCCTTCGGCGCCGGAAATATGCACTTCTCCGGCATGTCGCCCTTTCCCCTTCCGTGAAGCCCTCATCCTGATGTTCAGCATGTTCGCCTTCTCCCATACCAAACGTCAGTGGCTATTCCCTGTATCTGAGACCATAGCTCTCGATGAGTTTCAGGTCGTCTTCGAAATCTCTTCCGGTTGTAGTAAGATAATTGCCCGTCAGGAGGCCGTCCGCACCGGCAAAAAAGATGAAGGAGTGGAAATCGCCGAGTGTCTGCATGCGCCCCCCGCACACTCTTATCTCCTTATGGGGAAGAATAAACCGGTAAAGGCTTATTATCTTAAGCGCTTCGAACGGTTCAAGTAGTTTCATGGATTCCAGTTTAGTGCCCTTAAGCGGCATGAGAAAATTTATCGGAACGGAGTCCGGTCCGCTGTTGCGAAGGGCGAAAGCCATATCGACCCTGTCTGCCCAATCCTCTCCGAGTCCGAAGATGCCGCCGGAGCACAGCGACAGTCCCGCGGATTTAACGGCGCTGACGGTCTTCATTTTGTCCTCGTAGGTGTGTGTAGTACAGATTTCGGGGAAAAACCTCTCCGAGGTCTCCAGGTTATGGTGATAACGCTCAAGCCCCGAGTCCTTGAGTACCCCCAGTTCTTCCACCGTTAAAAGTCCTAAAGTTGCACAGGGCAACAAGCCCATAGCCCTGATCTTCCGTACCGCCGCGGCTATCCGCTCCAGGTCCCGTACCGATACTTTTCTTCCGCTGGTCACGATACAGAAACGACGTGCCCCGCCTTCCCTCGCCTCCCGTGCCTTTTCGAGAATCATCTCCTCCTCGAGGAGAGGGAAGTGCGCGATGCCGGCGGAACTCGCCGATGACTGGGCGCAGTACGCGCAGTCCTCAAGGCATCCACCGGACCTGGCATTGACAATTGCACAGAGATCGACCTGCGCCCCCCTGAAACGGTTTCTTATCGCATTGGCAGCGGCGAGGAGCTCCATAGCTTCCGCCCCCTCGATCGAAGAGAGGTATAAGGCCTCCTCCCTTGCGACAGCTCCTCCGTCGAGAACCTTCTTTTCAATGTCCTTGATCATGGGCATATTTTCACAGGAAGTTCCGCGGAAAGTCAATTTGACAGAGGGCTACGATCCGTCACGCTACAGCATTTGTTTCGCTGATTGTTCTTTCGTCAGAAAATCCTGCAGACCCGCCAAATCATAAATTCAAGGGCGGTGTTCGTAAAGCGAAGGCAGGGTCAATACCTTACCTCAAAACCCTCCAGATCGCCCGAATAATCCTCCCAGTCGACGGCCACATCCCTGACATAGGAACCGGGAGGCCCTTTCCTGCATTCCAGGAGGGCCCGCTCGATAAGCGTCCTGTCTCCCTCAAAGACCGCCTCGACGCGGCCGTCATAAAGGTTGCGGACCCATCCATTCAGTCCCAGCTTCATGGCGATACTCCTCGTAAACGCCCTGTAGAAAACCCCCTGGACCCTTCCTTCGATCAACAGGTGAACCCGAGCCGCTTCCATAGCGGTATTATAGCAAAACCGCGTTCCTGCTTCAGAGGAGGATATCAGCGGAGGACTATCTGCGTGACCGCCGGGGCGGCAGCTTTCCGATAGCATCGTACATGCCCTGCAGGTCGGCCGTCACGCTATCAAGGTCGAATTTGTGCCAATCCAGTTTCGCAGAGTGCAGATACGACTGCGCATCGCGCAAAGACCGGGCAACATCTTTGGCTTTGGCACGTCCGTAGAGCTTGTTGTCCGCATCAAGAAGGGATTCGCTTACTTTGAGTGACAGCAGCACCGCCTTTGCCTTTTGCGGGATGAAGGGGAAAATGCCCATCCGCTCGTTATGGCATCTCTCGCAAACGCTTGCAACGGTTTCCGGGGTCAAAACGGTTGTCACCATCGACCCGTGACAGGTCACGCAGTCGGGACCCTGTCCCGTTGATTCCAGTCTCTTGTAATGCAGGCTCTGGGAGAATTTGTAAAACTCCGCTCCATGACATTTGCCGCATGTTGCCGGAACATTCTTGTAATAGACAGTGCTGACAGGATTGCTTGACCCGAAGACGCCCACGTGCGCCTTCTTCTCGCCGGATGCCTGCGGGTCTCCGCCATGACATTTGTCGCAGGTAACGCCGTTTTTCTGATGTATGGACCCCTTCCAGCTGTGGGATTTTACTCCCACAAAGCTTGTGGCGGAGAGTTGAGAATGGCAGTGAACGCAGGAATTCTCCATTTTTTCCTTGCCGGCTGCGTTAACCGTTCCCGAAAAGATGAACACGGCGCACAAAACCACGCAGGCGACGGATATGTGATCAAGTTTCGGCATATTGACCCCTCTTTTCATCTCTTGTTATACAATCGCAGCAGGGCATAAGAAACAGCCCAGGCAGCCAGTGTGGCAACTATCGTATAGACCGTCATTGTCCGCGGTGTAATGTGCAGCACATCTATGTAGCCCGCCACAACGGTCATGCAAAGGAAAACGCCGCCCCCTATACCGAAGGACGTCATGAAGGGACGGCGAAGTGGATTCGCTATATAATGCTGCGGTTCTCTCACCCTGTCAAGAAAAGGTATAAGTGCAAAAACAAGGAATAAGAATGCGGGAAAAATAACGCCGCCGATAGTTTCGGGTGTGATCTTTCCCCCCGCAACAGAAAATGACAGGTCACCAGGCACCAGCTTCAGAAAACCGTAAACGACGAGAAAATACCAGTCAGGCCTCATAACCGGCGTACCCGGTGAAGGCGGCCCGTATTTTTCTATCGGATTGAGAGGGACATAAGTTGCAACCAGAACAATTATGAACAGCAGGAACAGGTAAAAGGACAGACTGATGACGGTCTGCTCGGGCCAGATCGGGATCCCAATGAGTCTCTTGCCCCCCTGCGCCTCTTTTCGATGCCGGTTCGACGCTGGTTCGGTGTGTTTCTGTTTTATAAGTATCACCATATGGAGACCGATCAGACTTATGATTACCAGCGGGATCAACATGACATGCATGAAGAAGAAGCGCGGGACCGTTCCGGCCGAAGGAAATTCGCCCGCAAAAAGGAGCCTCGACAGCCAGCCGCCGATCCACGGTATCGACTTCGATATGTAATAGGCAATTGAAGTGGCCGTAACGGAGAACTGGCTATAAGGCAAAAGATATCCGGTAAAGGCCGCAACCATCGCCATACCCCAGAGGGCGAGCCCGACCAGCCAGTTGATCTCCCTGGGCTTCCGGTAGGCAGACGTAAAATAAATCCTCATAAGGTGCGCGAGTATGGCGGCTATCATGACCATGGCCGACCAGTGATGAATACGGCGAATAATCATGCCCATGGGAAGAAGGTCAATCCTGACTACGCTGGCGTAAGCGGACGGGACCTTCGCACCGTAAAGGGAAACCATCTTCATCGAAGGCTCGTAGAGGAACCCGAGGAAGATGCCGGTTATAACGAGCGTAATGAAGGAAAACAATGCAATTTCCCCGAGCAGGAACGTGGGATGTGTCGGGAAAGTCTTGGAGAGAAATTTATCCTTGAACTTCCCCAGTTCCAGCCTTTCATCAAGCCATTTATAAATCATCTTATCGCCTCATACCTGGGGTCCTATCGGGCCCGTAAAATCACTCGTAAAAACAAGAGAGCCGTCACCCGCCACCTTGACGCCTATCTGTGCAAGAGGGATCGGGGCCGGCCCCCCCATGACTTTCGCTCCTTCCGCAGGATCGAATATGCTGTTGTGACAAAAGCATTCCGTGTAGGACGCCCCTGGGGATTTCCGGTCCCGGACCCAGGAAACGGTGCAGCCCAGATGGGTGCATATTGCACTGTAGGCCACGAAGCCCTTGTCCGTCAGACCTTTCTTTGTCGGCGGCTTAAACTCGTCTTCTTTTAATTTAATCAGCTGGACGAGATTTGCCGGATTGGACGATTTACCCGCCGGGTAAACCAGCATGGCATCCCCGATCTTGAACGAAGAAGCCTCTACGGAAGCTCCCATTGCAGCACCCTTTGCGTATACCAGCTTGTCACCGGAACTGATGGTCGACACGTAACCGCCACCCTTTTTCTCGGGGGACAAGACCTTCAGCAGCGAAAACACCGATACCAGGGCACCCGCCGCAGAAGCGACCAGTATCCCGAGAGTAAATCTTCTCCGTGTTATGCCTTTCCTGTCCTCTTTGCTCCCGGCGTTTCCATCTACCATAAGAGCTCCTCCTCACGGTCCTCCGATACCTCCCTGAATGCCATGAAGTATCGTGCGAAAAGAACAACCTCGATGCCCGCGATAAAAAATTCAAAAGCAAGCAGAGTGCCCAGGATATAATTGTTCCCTTTCCCCGATATCAGCAGATATGCAAAGACAATCCCCATTCCAAGGAGCACCATGGAAAGGATGATGACCACCACCATTGCAAACACCGAATATGACGGCTTCTTCTCCCGGATAACTTCAAAGCTCATATTATTTCTCCCGTTTCCTCTTTTCCAGCGCCAGATATACAAAGTATCCCAGGATAAAGACTACCACCACTACGCCAAATGCGATAAAACCTATCTGGAATGAACCAAGCTCCTCGGGAAACTCCGGAATAAGCGAAGGCCTGGCCCCCCTCGCCTTCTCCTCGGCGAGTCTTATCCTGATCCTCGACAATTCGCTCAACGTTGATTCCGTGACGTTCATCGGGTCTATCTGGTCAAAGCCGGTGGTGTCCTTATGGCAGCTCCCGCACACCTTGGGTACCGAAGGTATGATATTGTTGTGTGCATTGTGGCAGGTAACGCAGGACGGACCGCCCTTGTTGCCCAGATACGCCTTGCCCATAATACTGCCGGCGTATCTCTCAACGGAAGCACTGTGGCACTGTCTGCATAAATCAAAGAGTGCCTGGCCCGAAGGTTTACCTGTGAAACCATGGGATTTCGACATCGCCCGGGCCTGTATGTCCGCAAACTGTCGGGGAGAAAGCCGGTTTATGTCCCCCAGATTGATACCCGCATCCCCCCCGTGGCAAAGGTCACAGGTAATTCCGTTCTGCCGGTGGACCGACCCCTTCCATTCCGAGACCGGCTTTGCAAGTTCACCCCCAAGATATTCGTGACAGGTGATACAGGCGTTGGGTGCCTGCTGGGCGCGGGCCTCTGCCGCCACCATGGCCAAAATAACCGACACAATAAATGCGTATCCAAGTATCTTCACAGTCACGCTCCGCCCGAATACTAGAATCATCTCACATTCCTGTCTTTTTGACAAGATGTAATCGTACTTTTTCTCTGCCGCCCGCACGTCAAAAGGAAGGGGGATGAAAGTGAAAAAAGCTGCGGTAATCCAATGTAGCCGGGCGTTGCAATATCAGGGAGACAAAAAGGGAGCTGCTACTTCATTATCTTCATGCTGATGTCCGCAGCGGTGACCGAGTGGGTCAGGCAGCCTACCGAGATCAGGTCTACCCCGGTTTCGGCGACCTCCTTCACATTATCGAGACTCATATTCCCCGATGCCTCAAGCATTACTCTTCCTTCTGTCATCCTGACCGCTTCTGCCATGTCCTGTACGGACATATTGTCCAGCATGACGATGTCGGCACCCGCTTCAATAGCCTCCTGGAGCTCCTTCAGGTTTTCAACTTCCACCTCTATCTTGGAAAGATGATGTCCGGCCTTTGCCAGCATCACAGCCTTCCGCACGCTGCCGACCTCTTCTATGTGATTGTCTTTTATGAGTATCCCGTCATAAAGCCCGTACCGGTGGTTCACACCTCCTCCCATTCTGACCGCATATTTTTCCAGAAAGCGGAGGCAGGGGGTGGTCTTCCTGGTGTCTACAATCTTCGCTTTCGTCCCCCTCGCTGCATCGACAAATTGATTTGTAAGCGTTGCAATGCCAGAAAGCCGCTGCATGATATTCAGGCTTGTCCTCTCCCCTGCGAACAAAACCCTCGTCCTGCCGGAAACTTCCCCGAGAACATCCCCCTTCAGAACGTTGGATCCTTCATTAAAAAAAGTATTGATAGATGTGGAAGGATCGATGAGATCGAAGACAGCCCTGGCGAACGGGAAGCCCGCAAGTACAAAATTTCCTTTTGCCACGTACAGGGCCTTCGATACCTTTTCTTCCGTCACCAACAGGGAAGTGGTGATGTCGCAGTAACCGAGATCCTCTTCGAGTGCCCGTCTTATCAGCTCATGTACGGAGGCCGGGAATACCGTCATTCATCTATCTCTTCCTGAAGAGGGAGAGAAAACCCCAGATGCCGCCGGCCACCGCACTCAGGGCACAGGCGGATTTCCAGTCAAGAAGGGTCGTGAGATTCCCTTCGACCTTTTTTGCGACGACAAGCAGCGCGGCGCTCTTGTCCGAGTTCACGCTTCCGGCGGCTACCAGCCCCGCGGCGCTCCTGTTCAGGGTCATATCGTTTCTCGACAGGGAAAGGGGGGAAAGAGAGAAATTGACGGTCGTACTGTTACCCATCGTCACTCCGCTCACACTCTGGTTGAGATTGACCTCGGTCCCCCTCACAAATACGGCCGCGGACTGCGTGGCTTCCATTCTCTCTCCGTCGATGCTGAGGGCGCCTACCTGCTGCATTTCCACATGGCCGCCTTCGACATTTCTGACACTGCTCTGGCTGATATTGATAAATTCTCCTTCTATGATCTCAACTTCTTTTTCCTGCAGTTCCTTTTCTTCCCTGGCTGTCATTTTCTTCCCCCGGCTTCGTGAAGTTTCCTCATGTTTTCCTGTATCCTTTCCTTTCTCTTCAGACATTCCTCGTATTTCTCCCGCTCCTTCAGGACAACGTCTTTCGGAGCCCTTTTCAGAAAATCCTCGTTCAGCAGCTTCTTGTTGAGAAAGGCAACGGACTGCTCCACCTTGGCCTCTTCCTTCTTAAGTCTATCAATTTCCATTTCTATGTTCAACAGACCTTCCAGGGGGACATAGACCTCGGAGAAAGTCCTGACGGCAACTGCGGCTCCTCTCGGCTTTTTCACTTCCACACCTATTTCGATTATCCGCGCCTTCGCGAGCTTCGCCAGATATGTCAGGTTCTTTCTCAGGACATCGCCGGTCTTTTCCGAAAGAGTCTTTATATATACACTGAGTTCAAGAGAAGGAGCAAGGTTCAACTCCCCCCGTATCGTTCTTACACCTGTCACGGCCTCCATGATCAATCCCATTTCGGTCTCAGCTTCATCGTATCCGGGCAGGGACAGCGGATAATCCGCAATAACAATGCTCTCCCCTTTCCTGCCATCCCCTGCTGCAGCCTTCCCGCCCTTCATGGTCTGCCAGATCTCTTCCGTCACATAAGGCATGAAAGGGTGAAGCAGTCTCAAAGTGCAATCAAGGAGGTAGAGCAGACAAACCTTCACTGCTTCCTTGCCTGACGACTCACCGTACAGGACCGGTTTTGCCATTTCGATGTACCAGTCGCACAGTTCGTGCCACGTGAACTGATAGACACTGCCGGCGGCGTCGTTAAACCTGTAATCACCAAGCGCGCTGTTGACATCGTCTGCAGTAACGGCCAGCCTGCTCAATATCCACTTGCTGCCGATATCGAGGTCCCCCGCATCAAAGGTCTGCGGAAGCTCTACGTCCCCGGCGTTGGCCAGTATGAATCTCGACGCGTTCCAGAGCTTGTTCACGAAGTGCCTGTATCCCTCCACCCTCTCCTCCGAGAACCTCACGTCCCTCCCCTGGGCTGCAAAGGCGGCGAGGGTAAACCTGAATGCATCGGTGCCGTATTTTTCCATCATGATCAGCGGATCGATGACGTTCCCCTTCGACTTCGACATCTTCTGGCCGTTCGCATCCCTTACAAGGGCATGGATATAAACGTCACTGAACGGCACATCCTTCATGAACTTGATGCCCATCATGGCCATGCGGGCAACCCAGAAAAAGATGATGTCGAAGCCTGTCACCAATACGGATGTGGGATAATACGTCCTGAGTTCTTCCGTGCTTTCAGGCCAGCCGAGGGTCGAAAAGGGCCAGAGGGCGGAGGAAAACCAGGTGTCGAGGACGTCTTCGTCCTGCCTCAGTGCCGTACCGCCGCATTTGCCGCATTTGGCGGGCGCCTCCCTCGACACGATCACATCCCCGCAGCCGCCGCAATACCAGGCGGGTATCCTGTGGCCCCACCAGATCTGTCTCGATATGCACCAGTCGTTTATGTTCTCCATCCAGGCGAAGTAGGTGTTCTCCCAAGTCCTCGGAATGATCCTGATCCTGCCTTCCCTGACAGCCTTGACAGCTTCCCGCGCCAGAGGTCCGACCTTCACGTACCACTGGAGGGCCGAAAGGGGCTCTATCACCGTCTTGCAACGGTAACACTGGCTTATGGAAAGCGTGTGTTTTTCCTGCTTGACGAGGAGCCCGGCCTCCTTCAAGTCACTTATTACGGCCTTCCTGCACTCATACCTGTCCATGCCTGCATACCTGGCGCCGGCCTCTGCGGTCATGCGGCCGTCGGGACCGATCACGGTCACGGAATCAAGCGGCGGGTCCTGTCTCTTGGCGATCGCTTCATCGTTGAAGTCGTGGGCCGGCGTGACCTTCACAGCGCCGGTTCCGAACTCGCGCTCAACGGCTGCATCGGCCACAACGGGGATCTTCCTGCCCGTCAGCGGCAGTGACACTTTCTTTCCTATAAGATCCTCGTAGCGCTCGTCGTCGGGATGGACGGCAACCGCCGTGTCCCCCAGCATGGTCTCAGGCCTGGTAGTCGCGACGACCACGCTCCCCGACCCGTCTTCCAGCGGGTACATTATATGTGTAAGTTTGCCCTCCAGTTCTTCGTGTTCGACCTCGATATCGGAAAGCGCAGTGTGACAGCGCGGACACCAGTTTATCAGCCTGTTGTCCCTGTAAATCAGCCCCTGCTCGTAAAGGGTCACGAATACCTCAATGACCGCCTTTGAGAGTCCGCTGTCGAGGGTAAACCGCTCCCTCGACCAGTCACAGGAAGCCCCAAGCCTTTTCAGCTGGTGAATGATCCTGCCCCCGTATTCCTCTTTCCATTTCCAGACCCGCTCGATAAAGGCATCCCGGCCCATCCAGTGTCTGTCAAGCCCCTCCGAGGAGAGTTGCCTCTCCACTACGTTCTGAGTGGCGATGCCGGCATGGTCCATGCCCGGAATCCAGAGGACATTGCATCCTTTCATCCTTTTCCACCGCACCAGAATATCCTGAAGGGTTGTGTTCAGGGCATGGCCCATGTGCAGCGAACCTGTAACGTTGGGCGGGGGGATTACGATCGAAAAAGCTTCGGCCTTCGACCCCGGATCAGCGACGAAATAATTACCGGACATCCAGTATTCATACCACTTTAACTCGACGCCTTTGGGGTTATAGCTCTTTTCTAACTCACTCATAACAAAGAAAGACGGGGAATGAGCAATGCCATTTCCCCGCCGATGCAATTACACAAATTAAATTAATATTCGGATCTTATCTTCTCGATCTCTTTCGAGATCATCGTCCCGGCCAGATCAGGAACGGTCTCCCAGATCACTTTTTCAACCTCTTTCCCGATGGACGTAACAGACTCTTTCAGGATCTCTTTCAGGACCTTCTCGCCAAGTTCGGGCGCAATCTCCCACAGGATCTTCTCCGCCGAATCCTTAACGGCAGGCATGAGTGAAGAGAGAAGGACTTCTCTGATATCAACGCCGGACAGGAGGCTGGACACTTTCTCGTCCACTGTTGCTCTTATCATCCCCAGCAACTCTTCCCGTGAGGGCATTGCAACTTCCGGCGCGCCTGCGGGCGCCGATTCACTGGAAGGCCTCGCCGGCGGCTCAAAGGCCCGGGCCGCGGGCTCCTCCGGCATCTCCTCCGGCATTTCAAAAGCATTTTCCGCCCCGGTCTGCTCTTCTTCCGTCACGGCCTCCGCAGCCAATTCTCCCGTATCTTCGGGTATCTCCTCCATCGCCCAGAGGTCTTCATCCGTTTCCGCCACTTCGACAACTTCCTCCCCTGCATCCTCAGCGACCTCAACGGCTTCGTCCGGTTCCGCGAGGACCGTCTCTCCGGCCTCTTCCGCCGACGCCATCGTGAGGACGGCGTTCAGTTTGCTTATGAGCTCCTGGGATTCAAAAGGTTTTATGATCGAATCATCGGCGCCCACCTTCTCGGCAAGCTCGTCGTCTATCGGCTCGAAGGCGCCCGCAAGAAGGATAATGGGGACATGGCTTGTCCGCGGGTCCTGCTTGATCTTTTCGCAAAGCTGGTAACCGTTCATCTTCGGCATGTCCACGTCCGCCAGTATTATGTCGGGGCTGAAGGTGTCGACTGCCTCGAGCGCATCCTCCCCATTGCTCACAGATTTTATCTCAAAGTCCTCTTCCGCCAGGACCAGCTCGACCACTTTCTGTATCGTAATACTGTCATCTGCGAGCAACAGCTTGTGAGCCATAGTTACCTCGTTTCGCTTAAATTGTTCAAATTTTATGTTTAAATCCCTAAAAAAGTCAAGACTTTTCGTTTTGAAGCGTTACGCACCGAACCCACGGTTCAGCAGGAAGAAACGCCTCAACCGCCCCCGCTGAAACCGCGTGACGGAATCGAAGAAGAACCGCCGCCGGACCCGGTCGAGCAACAGAACGCCGAAATCACCTTCTTTACATGTCCGGAAGAGCATTTCGGACATTGCGTATCCTTCTCCGTCGCATTTATACCCTGAAGAAGAGAAAATCTCTCCCCGCAATCCCTGCAGATATATTCATAGATAGGCATAGTACCTCCACAAAAGGTTTCGATTGATATTGATTATTTTATCTTGCGGACATGTTTTAGTCAATAAAACCGGAAGGGTTTACACCGTCACCGGTTCTGATATAATGCAGGTATGAAAGAGGCGATGGTATACGAAAAACTTGACGGCTCCGATGTGAGATGCCATCTGTGCGGTCATAACTGCCTTATCCACGAAGGCAAGAGTGGCATATGCGCCGTGCGCGAGAACAGGGGGGGAACGCTCTACAGTCTTGTTTACGGCATGGTCATTTCAATGAATACAGACCCCATCGAAAAGAAACCCCTCTTCCATTTCCTCCCCGGATCGACCTCATTTTCGATAGCCACCGTAGGTTGCAATTTCCGGTGCAAGCACTGCCAGAACTACGAAATATCCCAGTACCCGAGAGAGCGGAAATTTCCGATCCCCGGCAATGAAGTGACCGCCGCGGACGTGGTCGGCGCAGCACTGCACAACAACTGCAGTAGCATTTCATATACGTATACCGAACCGACGATCTTTTTCGAATTCGCTTATGATTGTGCAAGGCTCGCGCATGAAAAAGGCATCAGGAACGTCTTTGTCAGCAACGGTTACACCGGTCCGGAGGCAACAAGGCTTATAGCCCCCTATCTCGACGCCAACAATATCGATCTCAAGGGAAGCGACAGGTTCTACAGGGAAATCTGCGGCGCCCGTCTGGAACCTGTCAAAGAGACGATCAGGCTCATGAAATCTCTGGGGGTCTGGGTGGAAGTAACGACACTCGTCATCCCCGACCTCAACGACTCGGAGAAGGACCTGACGGACATAGCAGAGTTTATTTGTTCCGTGGACCCTGCCATTCCGTGGCACGTCAGCCAGTTCTACCCTACCTACCAACTCCTCGACAAACCCAGGACGCCCGTGGAAAAACTGAGACAGGCGATGGAAATAGGCAGGAAGGCCGGCCTCAAATACGTCTATGAAGGCAACGTGCCGGGTGAAGGCGGCGAAAATACCCGTTGTCCGGGCTGCAACAAAGTCCTCATAGAAAGGTTCGGCTACAGTATCGTGACAAACGTCATGAAGGGGAATGCCTGCACCGGCTGCGGCACGGAAATAGAAGGAATCTGGCAGGCAGGGAAGTAGCCCCGCTCCGGTGAAGCCGGTGCATTCACGACTGACGATTCACGGCCTTTGCCGCAATCAGTCTAACTTTAACACCATCAAGACGGCGTCCTCCACAGGCGACTTATAGTAGTTCTTCCTCAAACCGAAAAGCTTGAAATTGAATTTCTCATACATCTTTCTCGCTGCCTCGTTGGAAGACCTCACTTCGAGAAAGATGAACCGGCATCCCTGCTCCCTGAGGTCTCCGATCATATCTTCGATGAGAGCGGATGCAATTCCAAGCCGTCTGAATTCCGGTCGAACGGCAAGAGTGAGCATATGTCCTTCATCCACGATCCTGCTTGCGCATATATAGCCGGCTATTTCCCTGCCCCGTCTGGCCACCTTTGAAAGGGAACCCGGTTTTCTTACTTCGGTATAGAAAGACATCTCGGACCAGGGTGTGGTGAAGGAGAGCCTCTCGATCCCGGCAACTTCGGAAACATCGTCTGTGGTCATGTCCCCAATGGAGATGTCATTCAGCGGTTCTTCTCCCATTTCACCTCGGCTTCGGACTTTCTGATATAGAGAGGTGTCGCCGCCGCGGCGCCGGTAAACTCGCCCCTGGCCGCTTTCGAAAGCCCAAGCATGGCGACATTCGCAGGGGAAGGGACCATCCCCACAGAGGGGGCCATAACGGCCCGTTCCTTCATGACCCTGCTGATCACATCCCGGTACAGCAGAGCTCCCTCACCGGCAAATAACGTGGTCCCGGGGAGTCTCTTCAGCAGCTCCTCCGGTCTGACCGACATGTCTTCAACGTCCTGCCGGAAACCGTCTTCCTCCCACCGGAAGACGGCGGCGTAGACCTCTTCCTTCCTTGCATCGAGCATCAGGCAGACGGGATATTCACAGAAAGGGAAATTCCATGCAAAGGCCTTGAGTGTGGGCACTGTAACAACCGGCTTGCCTGTTGAGTAGGAAAGACCCTTGACGGTGCTCAGACCGATCCTCAGTCCGGTAAAGGATCCCGGTCCGATGGCCACCGAAAATACGTCGATATCGTCCATGTTCAGTTCGGACTGGACAAGCGCATGATCAATGACGGTCATCAGCCTCTCTGAATGCGTGGTCTTGACGTTCAGTCTCAGTTCGGCGATAAGACCGGCTTCTCCGTCCAAAATTGCGACCCCGCCGAGCATCGTAGATGTCTCCACCCCAAGCACTTTCATAAAAACTATTATATCTTACCCAGGCAAAGGAGGAACCAAAAGAGAATTTCACCACAGAGACACGAAGGCACAGAGAAAACCGCTCCTCTCTCATACCCCGGGCACACCGCCCTCTTTCTTTCCGTATCGCCTCGCAAAAAGGGCCGCGGCCGAGATGCAGATCACGCCCCCGACGGTCACTGCGTGCGTCGTTCCTATCCTGTCCGCTACTACACCCATGATTGCATTTCCTATCGGCACCGTTCCGAGAAAGACAAAAGAATATACGCTCATCACCCGCCCCCTGAGTTCATCGGGTACGCTCATCTGGATAAAGCTGTTCGCGAGGGCCAGATAGCTCACCATTCCCCAGCCGCCGAGCATTATTATCATGAGAGAGACCCAGAATGTCCTGGAAAGGGAAAAGACCAGCAGGGCGGTCGAAAAACAGAGCACGGCCAGGGACATCATCTTCAGCGGGTTCCGTATCCTCGACTTCGCCGCGATCCCCACGGCAGCGGCAAGCGCTCCGATCCCCGAGGCCCCCATGAGAAAGCCGTATCCCGTGGCGCCCCTGTGGAAGACCTTTCCGGCGAAGACCGGCAGCAGGCTGATGTAGGGAAGTCCGACAAGACTGAAGACACCGATCAGGGTGATGACTGACACTATTTCCCTGTTGCCCCTCACAAAGCCTATTCCCTTTATGAAGTCCTTTATCATGCCTTCCGATTTCACCCTGATCTCCCCCCTGGCCTTCATCTTTGAAAGGGCGAGTATGACCGCTCCGAAGCTGAGGGCGTTCAGGAAAAAGCAGGCCGGAAGTCCCATATAGGCTATGACCAGGCCTGCTATCATGGGCCCGATTATCCTTGCCCCGTTGAAGGCGGCCGAATTAAGGGCTATGGCATTGACGACCTGCCCGCGTCCCACCATCTCCACAAGAAACGATTGTCGTGTGGGAATATCCACGGCATTTATCGAGCCGAGCACCGCAGCCAGCAGTGCAACCTGCCAGACGGCGATCACCTTGAGGCTCGTAAGTATCCCCAGCATGAGAGCCGGTACAACGGAAAACGCCTGCGTATAAAGCAGCAGGTTCCGCTTTGGAAACCTGTCGGCAAGCACGCCGGCCGGAAGAGTGAAGAGCAGTATCGGCAGGGAAGCCGCCGCCGCAACCATGCCCAGATAAAAAGGGGATTTCGTGAGGCTGTAAACCAGCCATCCCTGGGCAACGGACTGCATCCAGGTGCCCGAAATGGATATTATCTGCCCGAACCAGAAAAGCCTGAAGTCCCTGTAATACAGGGCTGAAAACCTTCTCGAATCGGTCATCGTCTATTCTGATCCGTCATGACATCTTCCCAACCGTCGGCAATTTGAATTCGCGGGCGGGCATAATATAAACTCTATCTTATATTACTATCGAGCTGAAATGTTAAATTCTAATGTGTTCAGGGCGGCAGCGTGGCGCGCTGCCTTCTTCCTATTTATTGCGATTTCCATAATGCCGCCTGCGCCGGCTCACGGCTCGGGCGGCAGGTTGAGGGTGGTGGCCAGCATCGCTCCGCTTGCCGACTTCGCCAGGGAGGTTGGAAAAAACAGGGTCGATGTCCTGCTCCTTCTGCCCCCCGGCGCCAGCCCACATACTTACGAGCCTGTGCCGAGGACGGTCCGGGAGATCTCGAAGGCAAGGATTTTCATAAAGATAGGGGCGGGCCTGGAATTCTGGGCAGACAGGCTGATAGCAGCGGCGGCGAAGGGGATCACCACTGTCAAGTGTTCCGATGGAATAAAACTCCTCAAGGGAGAAGACCATGATCATGCCATTTCGAACGTCAATCCCCATATCTGGCTCGACCCTGTCATATGCATGAAGATCGTTGAGAAGATCGCAGCAGCCTTTGCGGCGGCAGATCCGGCGAATGCCGCCTTCTACAGGAAGAATGCGGCTGCCTACGTCTCCAGACTTGCCGCCCTCGACCGGGAGATCTCCAGGACGGTAAAGACCTTCCGGACCAGGTACTATGTGACGTTCCACCCGGCGTGGGACTATTTTGCCAGGAGGTACGGGCTGAGGGTGGCAGGGGTGATCGAAGAAGCTCCCGGGAAAGAGCCGACACCTAAACATGTCCAGCGGATCCTGGACGAGGTCAGAAAGATGAAGACAAAGGTCATATTCGCGGAACCACAGTTCAGCCCGAGGATAGCCGAGGCCATCGCGCAGGAAGCAGGTGCTCAGGTGCTGATGCTCGATCCCATCGGGGGAGAAAAAGGGAGGGAGACTTACATCGGCCTCATGAAATACGATCTTGCGATGATGGAAAGGGCGATGAGATGAGCAACGCCCTGGAAATAGAACATTTATCGGTCGTAGTGAAGGGAAAAGAGCTCCTCCGCAACATCACCTTCACTCTTTCCGAAGGGATCTTTCTCGGTATCGTGGGACCCAACGGGGGTGGAAAGACCACGCTCGTCAGGACGATCCTCGGGCTTCTCAAACCTGCGTCGGGCAGCATAAAGGTCTTCGGACAAAGCCCGGGGGCCGCACTTGCGCGGGGCGGCGTATTCGGTTATCTTCCCCAGCACCAGAACATCGACCCCAATTTCCCGGCAACGGCACTCGACGTGGTCCTCATGGGAAGATACAGAGCCGCCGGCCTCCTGAAATGGCCCGGCAGGAACGACAGGGAGAAAGCAGAGCAATGCCTTTCGATCATGGGTGTCGAAGAGCTTCGGAACAGGCAGTACAGTCAGATGTCGGGCGGCCAGCAGCAGAGGGTCTCGATAGCGCGGGCGCTGGCATCCGATCCCAGAATACTGGTGCTGGACGAACCGAGTACCGGCATCGATGTGGTCGGCCAGGAGGACTTTTACCACCTGCTCAAAGGGCTCCAGAAAAGGATGAACCTGACCATCCTGATGGTCTCGCACGACATCGGAAGCGTCACCTCCTACGTCGACGAGATATCCTGCCTTAACATAAGTCTCCACTACCACGGCAACCCCCTTGGCGCACTCGATGAAAAGGTGATGACATCGCTCTACGGCAAGAGTGTGGACCTGCTGGTACATTCCGATGTCTGCGATAAATGCGAGAGGTTGAGGCAGCAGTGATCGAGGTCCTCAGCTCTCCCTTCATGCAGAAGGCCCTCATCGCCGGACT
>Ga0307436_1000166_pt1 | contig 28230 bp, 20 predicted proteins | sample SalMarWE160440MG_FD_202513 | JGI IMG/M metagenome (GOLD analysis project Ga0307436, IMG submission 202513) | Salt marsh sediment microbial communities from the Plum Island Ecosystem LTER, Massachusetts, United States - WE1604-40 | ecosystem: Environmental > Aquatic > Marine > Intertidal zone >...
GCTTCATTGTCTGCATGAGATTGAATATCTTGTCAGGGTTATGAGCATAGTCGTCTATGACCAGATAACTCTCATCGTCCAGACGGATATCAAATCTGCGCTCGATGCCCGAAAACCCCCGGAGGACCTCCCCCGTGTCCTCCAGCGGGACGCCGAGTTCCGACAGAAATGCTATGCAGGCAACGGCGTTATAGAGATTGTGCTTCCCCGGCAAAGGAACGGTAAACTTCCGGCCCCTCACCGTAAAGGCGGTGCTTAAACGATGATATTCAACATTCTCGGCCCGGTAAGGAGACTCGCGCTCGATGGAAAAGTTTATCGGACCATTGAGGCCCCAACGGACGATATTTTCATCGTCCCCTCCGGTGATGACCAGGCCTGACGTATTCTCACACAGCTTCTTGAACATGTGGGCCGTCTCGGAGATCGAATGGTGGTCAAGACCCAGATTCAGGATTATCGAATGGACAGGTTTGTAATCGACGATCGTTCCGTCCGACTCGCAGGCCTCGATAACAAGCCAATCGGAACGGCCCGACAGGTAATTGCCGGCCCTTCTTTCCGTTACAAAGTTCTTGACCCTGCCGCCTCCTATAAAGCAGGGATCCATCCCAAGCCGCTCCATGAGAAAGGCAAGCATCCCGGAGGTTGTAGACTTACCGCTGGTGCCCGCCACCGCGACAGTCCTGAACCGTGACACGGTTTCGGCGAGATATTCGGGACGTGTCTTAACGGGAAGACCAAGCTCCTCGGCTCTCTTGCGGTCGGGATTACCTCTTTCCACGGCGGTACTGAAAACCGCGAGATCGAAAGACCCGTCAATGCCGCTGCCGTCCTGCCGGACAATCTCTATGCCGCCCCTTTTCAGCCTCTCAAACAGCCTGCTATCCGGAGCTGCGTCAAACAGACGGTCGGAGCCCGAAACATTGTGTCCCTTTTCGGCAAGAAACCCTGCGAGGGCCGACATGCCGCTTCCGCCTATGCCTGAAAAGAACAGCTTCATTCCGGCAAAAAGAGCGGACCTGGCCAAACTAAAGCAATTATCAGGGATGTCATAATGTGATAGTCAACCCGAAAATCTCCCCCACTTTCCAAAGAGGGCCTAACTTGCGTCGGCAAGGGAAGGGCACGAAGTAATTTCAGAAAATAGGGCTCAGTGACGGTAAACGACCGATTTGATGCCATCTTTCTGCAAGAGGACCTGAGACTGCTGCAGGGCTTTTTTCTGATCTCCGAACCTGCCGATGAGCACCCTGTGGAGTCCCGAGCCGGCGCTTTTCTCCACAAAAGCGTCATAGCCTCTTTTTTTCAGTTTCCCGGCAAAGGAGACCGCATTGCTCTCTTTTTCAAATGCTCCCACCTGAACGGAATATATCTCTTTCTGCTGCCCGCTGAGAATCCTGGGTTCTTTCAGACCATCGTTAAGAACCTTTGCTCCTCTCCGTAGAGGCAGTTTGCCTGCACGTTTAGTACCCTGCCGGGCTTTCCGCTCCCCGGGGGACGGCGACGCGTTGAGGACCTTTTCTGCCTTACGGTTCTCCTTCCGGGCTTCTGTATCTTCAGTCTTGTCACTGTTGCCGGCCTTTCCCGGACGCGCGACTTCCCTGGCAACCTCCTTTCCCGAGGGTGCCTTTTCCACTACCAGGGCCGCAGTCTTGCCTTCCCGGCTGCCACCAGGGAGAATACCGGCCTGAAAGGCCGCAAACACAGCCACTGCAACCAACAGAATAAGGACGGCGAAGAGGATGTATTTTCCCGTCGGCCTCTTTCCTGTCTCCGGAGGGGCCTCAAAATCGGCCTCTTCAGCACTTTTCTCTTCCTCCTCCACATCCCCCGGGGGTCTGTACTCCCCCGCCGGGAAACCGTGCTCCGGGCCGCCCGTCTCATCGGCCCTGACATCAGGGGGGACCCAATCCTCGTGACCCTCTTTCTCCACAGCCACGAAATCCCGGAAACCCCTCTCTTCCCCGGCAGTCGGCTCCATGGTCTGATCAGGCCGTCGATCCGCTTCTTCGATCTCCCCCGTCGCCTCTACCATCTCTTTTTCCTCGCTCTCGACCGGCAGCTCGGATTCCTCCGACACACCCTCACCGCCGCTTCCGGCAAGAGAAAGGCCCGCCTCTTCAACCGTGCCGGGGACTTCTTCGCTTATCTCTCCGGAGACGCCGGCAGGTCCGCCGCTTTCAAATGGAATTTCTTCTCCCATCAGTCTGGCGGTCATTGCAAGGATGTCAGCAGGCTTCAGCGGCCTGACGAGCACATCCACGATTCCTATGGTCCTGGTGTATTTCGGATCCAGTTCCCCCTGATAGGTTATGGTTACTACGATCGGTATTTCCTTCAGCCGTTCAACGGAATGAATGGACTTACTCACCTTGAGACCGTTCGACTCCGGGAAAAGAAGACCCAGATAGACAATATCCGGTTCGATCTGCTTCGCCCTCTCCGCACCTTCATCCGGGTCAGCCACGGCCACTACGTCGTAACCGGCCGGTTCAAGGGTACGGGCAAAGAGATCCCGTATTCCCTTCTCCTCGTCGACGATGAGTATCTTTCCTCTTCTTTTAGATTCCATCCGTTCTTACTTGACCAGTCTTCTCAGGTCTCTCTTTTCTATCTTATTCATCTCCGTTTCCAGTTCCCTTACGCGGCTATTTTGATTATACAGGATAATCCGGAATAATATATAGCCTGCAACGGACAGCCCCCCGAGATATCCCATGTTTTCCATTATAAGACTGTCCCTAAGAAACTCCACTGTCCCTGCGAGGCCGGCCTTCGAAGATATAAACAGGATTGCGAACACCAGAAAAACAAACTGCGTCAGCCTCAGGAAATTTCTGATGCTGTGCTCCTGGTTCTTCAAATCGCGGAGTTCCTTCCTCTTGATCTCAAGCACGCATCCGGCACACTCCCTCCTGCCGGGGACCCTGTGCGCGCGGCAAAGCGGCGACCTCTTGCACCTGGGGCACTGAAACCCCTCACCTTGATTCAGATAGGCGCCGCAAACCCTGCACGTCAGCATTTCCTGTCTTGCCGATGAACGCCCGGCGAACCCATCCATTTATTCCCTCCATGCCCCCGGCACTATTCCGCGCCCTCTGAGGAGGCCGAAACCCGGGTGTTATTCTCCCTCCGCCCGAAGTTCTTTCTTCTTCTGATCAGGTCGTTCTGCCTGACACCATCGGGCACCCTCATAAAGACCACGTCTTCATTCCTTGCCGATTCCAGATCCAGTCCCCGCTCGTCCATCAGGAACACTACCGGGAAGGACCTCTCCTCAAGCCCCGGGGACAGGTACTCAACAGCGTCTCCCTTGTCTATCCGGTTCCTCAACTCCACCTTGGCCGTATTTCCTCTGATTCCGGTGACAACCCCCACCAGGTCATGGCTCATACGGTAAACCTCGCCGTCGAAATTATAGTCCCCGTCCGGCTGTTTCCCCAGGAACATGCCGGTCGTATATCCTCTGCTGCTGAACATGGAGAGCTCTCTCAGCCAGCCCGGCTCGCATTCGAAATCTTGCCCCGCCACCATCCTGTCTATGGCTTCACGGTAAGTTTTCACAACTCCCGCAACATAGTTTATCCCCTTCATCCTTCCCTCGATCTTGAAACTGTCCACCCCCGCTCCGGCAAGCAAGGGCAGGTGTCCGATCATGCAAAGGTCCCTGGAACTCATCAGGTAAGTCCCCCTGTCGTTTTCGGATACGGGAAAGTATTCGCCCGGCCTCTTCTCCTCCGCAAGGGCATATCTCCACCTGCAGGAATTTGTGCATTGACCCCTGTTTGCGCTTCGCGACGCCAAAAAGCTGCTTATATAACATCTTCCGGAATAAGAGATGCAAATGGAACCGTGGACAAACGTCTCCAGTTCAACACTTGTCTTTCGCCGTATCTCTCGAATTTCGTCAAGGGACAGCTCCCTGGACAGCACAAGCCTTTTCGCCCCGAGTTTTTCCCAGAATCCGGCAGACTCCGAATTGGTAATATTAGCCTGTGTGCTGACATGAAGGTTGAGTGCAGGCGCCTTCTCCCTCAACATCATGAAGAGTCCCGGGTCCGAAAGGATGACCCCATCGGGACTTGTATCCCTGAGGAGCGCCACATGTTCCCTGATGCCCGGCAAATCCCGGTTGTGCGGGAAGATGTTCACCGTGACATATACCCTGACACCCCATTCATGGGCGTAGACAACAGCCGCCTCGATCTCGCGCGGGCTGAAATTTCCCGCCTTGCTCCTCAGACTGAACCTGGAATCGCCCAGATAAACGGCATCGGCGCCGTAATGTATCGCCGTCTTCAGCTTTTCGAAATCTCCCGCAGGGGCGAGCAGTTCAGGTCTTTTCATCTCTCAACTCTTTACGGCATTTTATGATCTCGTTCCTGGCAAGACGGTCGCACAACTCGTTATCGGGATGACCATCGTGGCCTTTGACCCAAAACCATTGTATGTCGTGTGGGGCTCCCGCCTTCAGGAGCCTCTCCCATAGGTCCCTGTTGAGAACCTCCTTCTTTTGAGAGTTCCTCCACCCGTTTCTTTTCCATCCCTCAAGCCACTCGGTCATGCCTTTCACCACATAATTCGAATCCGTCGTCACTTTTACTTTGCAGGGCACCTTCAGACTTTCGAGGGCGGCGATCACGGCGGTCAATTCCATCCTGTTATTGGTAGTGAGTTTTTCGCACCCGCATATTTCCCTCACCTTGACCCCCGCTCTAAGTATGGCGGCGAACCCCCCTATGCCGGGATTCCCGCTGCAGGCCCCGTCCGCGAAGATCTCAACAGAATGCTTCAGCCAGTCCCTCATCTGTCTTATATTACATTTTCTGCATAGGTATTTCAAAAAGGGAGAAGAGGGAAACAGGAGCGCTCTTTGCTCCTTTCAGGTTCTGAACGGACAGCTTGAAACAGCCCCCCTCGGCCCTTAAGTAAACTCCCGTTCGCACTGCAACACAATCCGATCGAATTCTTCCTCAGAGATGTCAGGAAGGATGAGGTTGCCTTCCCGGTCTTTCTGCAATTTCGTGATGTTGGGATATTGGCTCTCGATCAGCCTCAGGTTAATCGCCTGGCGTTTCACTATCTTCAGCAGTCTCCTGTTCTCCGCTTCGAGATTGTACTTCTCCAAAGCCGAGCGTATCGAAAGCCTCAATTCAGTTTCGTTCCATGGCTTGGAGAAAAACCTGTATATTTCGCCTTTATTAACCGCTTTCATGGCAGCTTCGAGGCTTGCGTAGCCCGTAAGCATGATTCTGATAGTATCGGGGCAGTATTCTTTCGCGCGGGCCAGAAATTCCGTTCCCGACATCGCCGGCATCTTCTCATCGGATATCACTACTTTTATTGTTCCCCGGCGCATCATCTCCAGACCGTCAGCGCCGTTGTTTGCCGAGTATATTTCGTATGGCTCATCGACTAGAGTCCTTTTCAATGCAGCGAGCACATTCGGCTCATCGTCAATAATCAGAACGGCATCTTTCATAATTATGCTCCTTTCCCCAAAATGACCTTAGTCACACTGCTGTTGATTCTCTCGACCGGCCGCAAAGCGGACAGATGATCCAGTCTTTCTCCATAGGCACCTTGCAATGAGTGCACACATTCTGCTTTAAGCTGCCGCAGTATGGACAAAACAGGAATTTTGCGTCAACCATCCTGAGGCATTTCTCACATCTCCTCTCGTGCCGGGTCTGAGGACCCACCACCCTTATGAGTTCCTCGAGCGAAGTTGTCCCGATTTTCACCTTCTCAATGCCGTCCTCGATAAGCGTACGCATCCCGCTGGCCCGAGCCATACCCAACAGTTCCGATTCCTTGTAACTGGTGCTGATCAGGTGCCGGAAGTCATCGTTCATCACGAAGACCTCGAAAATGCCGGTTCTTCCCAGGTAACCGGTGTAGTTACACCTTTCACAGCCCCGACCTTTATAGACGGACGGTCCGACTATATCCGGTGGAATCTTCAGCAAGTCCATCATAGTCATTTCCGGCGCAACCTTCTCCCGGCAGTATTTACAGACCTGTCGCACCAGTCTTTGTGCCAGAATGCCCTCCATGGCGGATGCGATGAGATAAGGCTTGGTCCCCATGTCTATCAATCTGGTTATTGAAGCAATAGAGTTGTTGGTGTGCAATGTAGTAAGTACCATGTGGCCCGTGAGCGCCGCTTTAAAGGCCACGTCGGCCGTTTCATAATCCCTTATTTCCCCGACCAGAATTACATCGGGATCCTGCCTCAGGGTCGAACGGAGCACTGACGCAAAGGAAAGGCCGATCTTTTCCCTTATGTAAATCTGGCTGGCGTCCTCCATGAAATATTCGACCGGATCCTCTATAGTTTCAAAATTTTTCGTGCTCTGAAGCATCTCGTTCAGTATTGAATAGAGCATTGTTGTCTTACCGCTGCCCGTGGGGCCAGTGGATACTATGATGCCCTGTGGTTTCTTGACCAGCCTGTAGACGTTCTCCAGATCGGCCGGCAGCACCCCCAATTCATCAAGTTTCCGGACCGCAGCGTTCTTGTCGAGAATTCTCATCACTACCTTTTCTCCGTTTATGGTCGGCATTGTGGACACCCTGATGTCCACGAGACGCGTACCAGCCTTAACGGTAATCCTTCCGTCCTGAGGCTTGCGTCTCTCAGAAATGTCCATTTTGGCCAGGATTTTTATCCTCGATATCGTAGCGGGATGGAGGTCCGTGGGTATCTTGATCTTGTTGTGCAGCATGCCGTCGATCCTGTAACGTATCAACGTATACTTCGTCTTCGGCTCTATATGGATATCGCTCGCCTTGAAACGTACGGCCTCGGAAATTATGGCATTCACTATGCGTATGATCGGGGGGACTTCCGATGATCCGATCAATTCCTGGACGTTGATGTCTTTCTCCTCCTCCTCTATGACAATATCGATCTCATCGAGGGGCTCGCTGTCGAAAAGACCTTCGACGTAAGCAGTTCCTTGCCCGGCTTCATACTCCTCACCACCGTATGCCTTTTTGATCTGGGACAGGATATCATCACTCCCCGCCACAACAGGCACAACCTTGAGGCCGGTCATGATCGATATATTGTCACACTTAAAGATATCCGACGGATCGGCCATGGCGATGGTCATCTGCCTGGCGTCAAGCTTTATCGGAACGAGTCTGTTCCTTTCACAGAGGTCCCTTGGGAGAAACCTGACAACCTCCGGGGCCAGGGTCATCTCCCTGAGATCCACATACTCAATCCGAAGATGGGTCTGCAGCGCTCTGATGATCTTCGATTCGGTTGTGATGCCCAGCCTCAGGATTGTTTCGCTCAGAAATTCGCCCGGCAATTTATCGATTATGGCACGATCTAGGTCTTCCTTTCCCATGAGACCGGACTTGATCAGAATATTCCCCATTACGCCACGGTTTTCATCCAGAAGGGCCGCGTAATTGCTGATCTTGAGCTGCTGCTTCCTGGTTATGTCCTTGAGCTTCCTGTTTTCCTGTATCAGGACATATTGCTGGAGTGCAAGGCTGACGGTCAGTCTTAGGTCTTCGTCGTTCCAGGGCTTGGTAATAAATTTGTATACCGCACCATCATTGACTGCACCCATGATTGACTGCACGTCGGCATGGCCCGTGAGCATTATCCTGATCGTCTCCGGCCATTTCTGTTTTATCTCTTTCAGCAACTCGGCCCCCGTCATGCCCGGCATTCTGTGGTCAGAAATAACGAGATGGACCTTCTCTTTCGCCATTATTTCAAGGGCCTCCTCTCCGGACGCGGCCGTAAATATCGTGTAATTCTCCTCCTGGAAGATACGTTTGATCGCACTGAGAACATTCTCCTCGTCGTCCACGATCAGAAGCGAGAATTTTTCCTCTTCCTGCCGATCCTCGGATACAATGTCTTCGGACACGGCATCCGCCTCACTTCTCGCCACGGCCCTGAAAAGTTCAGAATACTTTGACATTCGGTCTCCTTCCCGCCGGCAGCTTCAGAAGAAAGGTGGCCCCTTCCCCCGGTTCGCTCTTAACCTCGATGGTGCCGCCATATGCCGTGACTATTTCGTATACGACGCTGAGCCCCATGCCCGTTCCTTTTCCTACTTCTTTGGTGGTGAAAAACGGGTCGAATATCCTGTTTCGGATATCTGCCGGAATACCGTTTCCATTGTCCGAGATACTCACGGCAATCAGGTCGTCTTCGCAGGAAGTCGTCAAAAAGATCCTCGGCTTTTCGCTCCCTGACTGGAGCGAGTTGAGGATAATGTTGAGGAATACCTGACATATGAGCGCCGGGTTGCAGGTAAATGCCGGCAGAGGACTATACTCCCTTACAACCTCGGTCCCCTCCGGAACTTGATGGGAGATGACATCCAGCGTTCGGTCGATCTCCCTGTTGATGTTGACAGGGACCTCCGTACCGTCCTCCACATGAGCGAAAGCCTGCAGGTCCGAGACTATCTTTCTTACCCTGTCCGAGCCGTCAAGACACTGGTCAATCAGATCATTCATGTCGCCCGAGACAACATCGAGTTTCAGTTCCTTCCATTTTTCCCTCGCCTGCCGTCTGATGGCGTCATGCACTGCCGGGCCTTCAATCAGGGAACGGTAAAAATCCATAATAGTTCCCATCCTCCACACATATTTCTTGAGGGTGCGGATATTGCTCGAAACATATCCCATAGGGTTGTTGATCTCATGGGCCAGACCGGCTGCAAGCTGTCCGATCGAGGCCATCTTCTCCCTCCTCAGCATGCCCTCCTGCGCCCTTTTCAGTTCACCCGTGCGTTCCTCCACCTTCTTTTCCAGCGTCGCAGCCAGCTCCCTGTATTTTCCCTCCGATACGGTGAGTCTTCTGTTCGTTTCCACCAGCTCTTCATAGGACCGGTTTACCACTGTGGCATGCGTTTCCGTCGTAAGCACTCTTTTCAGGTTGGCTCGAATGATCATATTTGTCGCAACCGACAGTATATGAAGGAGCCCCTTGAGGTAAGACCCGACTTCCGCTTCTGTACCGACGGTCACCATGATTCTGCCCACAAGCTCACCTTCCACACTGATGGGCGCCGTCTCGGCATAAGTCTTTTCGCCCGGGCAACCGGCTGACCATACCACCCCGCCTTTGCTGTCCGTAATCGCCGCTGACAACACCCCCGCCTCTACGGCTCCTTCGAGGAGCGGCATCGTCTCGGCGCCGGCTAGCAGGTCCCGCAAACCCTTCTCGGCGCCGACCACATAGCTGAAGTTACCGGAACGATGTTCCTTATCCATTGGTCCTCACCTCAGCCTCTTCCCGGTCACGGCTTCCCCTGCCCTCCTCGTCAGTTTTTCGAGGAATGTCTGCCTGTCCAGGCCATGTTCCCGGGACAGGGAAAATCGTTTGTCGACCCTGTCATACGTCCGCCCCAGAAGGCCGCCGAATGTTTCTGCTACCCCCCATCCCTCAAGCGCCGACGCCATGAACAGGGCTATGCCGGTGGGGCTCCATACGCGCTTGATGTCCGCTTCCGGAATGATCTCATGGAGGTCTCGCTTGTTGAACTGTATCACAAGCGGCATCTCATCGATATCCAGTCCGACAAGTGAAAGGTTCTTCTCCAGATTGTCAAAACTCCCGAAGTTATTAGTCGATTCCGCCAACTGGGAATCCGCTATAAAGGCCACCCCGTCGGCCCTCTGGAGGACCGCCTTTCTAGTGGCGTCATGTCTTACCTGCCCGGGCACCGTATAAACCTTTACCTTTATCTTCAGTCCGCTCGGGGCCTCGAGGAAGAAGGGAAGGAGATCGAAAAAGATGGTCCTGTCGTCTTTGGTATCAAGCACCATAAGGTCCCCCCTGCCCTCTGTTTCCAGGAAGTCATGCAGCCGGAGGAGGTTAGTAGTCTTACCCGAAAGGGCCGGCCCGTAATAGACCAGTTTCAGTACCATCCTCCTTTCCACCTCGTCGTATTCGATCACGCTCCGGCCTCCCGTTCCACAATCCCGTCGCTGCTTTTCCAGATGTCGTCCTTACCGACAAGGGCCGTGAAGGTATCCACCATCTGTGGATCAAGGGCTGTCTCCCTGAGCGACAAAAGCATGTTCACGGCATCTTTGAGTTCATAAGCCTTTAAATAAGGCCGATCGGTGGTAATGGCATCGAAGGTGTCAGCGACTGACACTATCCGAGCCTCCAAAGGAATGTCCGTCCCTGCCATACCTGTCGGATATCCGCCGCCACCGAATCTCTCGTGGTGATAGAGGATGATGTTCACAATTGTCTCCGACAGGCTCGCCTGTCTTGCGACGTCGGCTCCCCAAACGGGGTGTTTTCTGACTATTTCCAGCTCCTCTTCGTTGAGGGAACCCGGATAGTTCAGTATGCTTTCCGGGACGCCTATTTTTCCGCAATCGTGCAGCCAGCTTCCATGTTCGATATCAAGCCGCATTCGCTCATCCAGATCCAGCGCAGCAGCTATCATCAAGGCGTACCGGGCAACCCTGTCGCAATGTCCTCTGGTATAAGGGTCCTTGAGCTCTATCGCCTGTGCCAGCGAACGCAGCGTAGCCTCATCCGCCTTCCTCAGAGACCGGACAAGCCTGTACCTGCCAATCCCGTCCAGCACCGTGGTGACAAGCAAATCATCTTCCCATGGCTTGACTATGAACCGGAATACCTCTCCCCTGTTTATGGCATCAACAGCCGTTTCGAGGTCCGCGTAAGCCGTCATGAGCACTCTGACCGTATCCGGAGACATATCTCTTGCCTTTGAAAAAAGTTCGATGCCCTTCATGCCCGGCATAAGATTGTCCGAGACAAGGACGGCGACATCTTCGCGGCTAAGGATACTGAGCGCTTCCCGGGCACTGCACGCCTTCAGTACCCTTATGCCGCTCCCGAAAAAAAGCCTCTCGACCGAATTCAGTATGTTTTCCTCGTCGTCGACAAACAATACTCTCTCAGGCACAGTTCTCTTCCTTGAGCACGAGAACGACGCCGCTCCTGCCGTCGGGATATGTTATACGTGCTCCATTCACATGGACCTTACGGCTGTTCACGGAAATATTACCACAATATTTCCCGGCATCGATGACATTCTCAACCACAAGATTCACCGAGTCCGGGAGAGCCTCTCGTCTTTTCATCCCCGGGATAACACATCCGTTTTCGAAAAGGAGTTTGCGCCCTTCTTTGTTGCACATGACCAGCGCTCCTCCTTTGTCCATCCCGACTACCGCCAGCGGAAGCATATCGAGAACCTCACTGGTGAAGGTCCGTAGATTATGCAACCCTATCAGTTTTGAAACCCTCGTCTCAACCAATTCGTCGAGGCTATGATTAAGCGCGCGCAGTTCTTCATGGGACTTTTTCAGTTCCTCTGTGAGCTGAATGTTTCTCTTATGAAGAAAATATCTGTCCACGGCATTGGAGACCGTCACTTTGAGTTCGTCATCGTTCCAGGGTTTGGGGATAAACTTGTATATCTGTCCCTCGTTTATCGCGGAGACCACTGCCACGGTGTCTGCATACCCGGAAAGTACGATCCTGACCGTATCAGGCCACCGCTCGCAGACCTCTTTCAGAAAATCGACGCCGCTCATCCCCGGCATCCTGTAATCGGAAATGACTATGTGCAGGGGTGCACCCCTTTGCAGGATATCCAGACCTTCCTCCCCGGAAGTTGCCGTCAGGATTTCATACCCGTCATCAAGGAACAATCTTTCGATAGACCGGAGGACATTTCTTTCATCATCCACACAGAGTATCCTGATCCGTTCTTCCATCCGTCATTGCACCACGGGGACCTGCAGCGTAAATGACGTCCCCTTCCCGACAGTACTGTCGACGGTGATTTTCCCTCCGTGTTTCTTTAGGATTTCATAGGCTATGCTCAGCCCAAGTCCCGTGCCTTTGCCAGCCTCCTTGGTGGTAAAGAAGGGCTCAAATATCCTGCTCAGTTTGTCCTGCGGAATCCCGCACCCCGTGTCCGAAACAGATACGAAAATATTCCCGTCGGAATGCCAGGTCTTTACACTGATCTCGCCCTGCTTATCTATAGCATGGGCAGCGTTCACCAGCAGATTCATGAAGACCTGATTGAGCTGTCCCGGATTGCACCTTGTCAGGGGTATGTCGCCGTATTCCTTTTTCAACGTCGCCTTGTATTTGATCTCGTTCCAGACTATGTGAATAGTGCTCTCCAGGCCCGCATTGATGTCGGCCGTTATGTAATCGAATTCTTCCACCCGTGAGAAGCTCTTGAGGTCCTGTACAATGCCCTTCACTCTCTCGGCGCCGTCGAGGGATTCTTTGATCAGATCCTTTATGTCAGTGATAACATAATCGAGCTTCAATTGCCGGCGTTTTTCATCGAGCTCCCGTGATGCAGTCCCGGCAGAATCGAGACTCAGGATAAGGCGCGACTGCCCGTCAATATAGTCCGACAGCCTGGAAAAATATTTGCCAAGGGAGCCCAGGTTGCTTGAAATGAAGCTCATGGGGTTGTTGATCTCATGTGCCACACCCGCAGCCAGTTGTCCGATTGATGCCATCTTCTCCTGCTGAAGGACCCTGGCCTGAATGGACTGAAGTTCATTATACGCTTCTGCCAGTTCCCGGTTCTTAACTTCCAGTTCCCTCGTGACCCCTCTCAGTTCCGTGGAATCATGGATCGTAATCGCCTCACCGGATATCTCGCCTGGGGAGGCGTCAATGAAAGGATAGGCACTGACTATGAACCATTTCCCGCTCGGTTCATGGAAAATCTCTGTCCCCTTGCGATAGAGCGAACCGTTCTCTATACCGCGCCCGAACAGAAGATTTCCCCAGTTATTGCCGATAATCTCATCGTAAGCCTTGTTTACAAACTCCTTGAATGTCCTGTTGCATCTTTTCACCCTGCCCATATTGTCGGCCAGGATAACCATATCTCCCACGCAGTCAACTGTCCTCTCCCATTCGTTCTTTATCGATTCGACAAGCTTGAAGACCTTCTCCAACCCTTCATATTTCTTCCTGCTTTCTTTCACAGTCTCTCGCAGGGCCTGTTCGGCGAGCTTTCTGGCGCCAACGTTCCTGATAACGAATGTGAGGTAGCGCTCTCCGTCCAACCTCCAGGTCGAAACTTCAAGTTCCGCAGGGAACTCACTTCCGCCCTTGAACACCCCCTTCCGTTCCAAGGGTCTTTCAGAAAACTCATGTCCTCCCATCCGCCTCCCCGTGAGTTCCCGATGCCCGTCAGGCAGTATTACCTCCACCGACATCCCCTTCAACTCTTCCCGGCGGTAACCAAACGTCTTCTCGGCTTCATTGTTTGAAAAAAGAATGGTTCCCATGAAATCCGTTATGATCAGGGAGTTGGGCAGATTCTCGGCCAGCATGTTGAAACCTTCCGATAACATACCGATTCCTTTCCCCTCAGAAGTATGGGCCGGCACACTTTCCCGGGACTTTACCTTATCGTCCACACGCCGCCTCGATGTAATTCAGCCTTCCGGAAGAACAACAATCCAAAAAAATGCAAAATACACTGAATTCCATGTCATATACTCCCTGCACATATTTTATACATTTTTATGGATCAAACAAGGGCAAATTACTGAACGGGGCGAGCAGCCGCCCAAAAAAGGCGGCCCGGGACCACAAACAACGATAAGACGGGGCCTGGATATGTCACTTCTGCTCAGCTGTTTCCATTCCGGGCTGACTCAGTCCACCAGGTACCTCTCTTACGTCGATGCCCGTGTCTTCAACGCTCACCTCTATCGGAGGGCTTATCTCAAGAAACCGGGGGCCGTATATCGGTGTTAGGGAGAGGTCAGACCTTCACGGACTATCTTACGGTCGTCCGCCAAGACTATCCTGATGTTCAAGAAATACCCCTTCAAAATCAATCTTATCCGAACTGAACAGCCATTGCAATCACACATCATCATACTCCTGGCCGGTCCCGTTTTCAACGTCAGGCGCAGGTAATGTTCCCGGCCTGCATTTTTTCACATCCTCCCGGAAGGTGCAGGCAGGGCCACTGTCTTCAGATTAACGAATGATCCCGGTTGGACAGCTTTATATGGACGGGCACCGGCAAATAAGGAGGGGAAATAAATGGTGGAGAGAGTGGGATATCGGATGCCACTTGAAGATCGATTGCTGTGGAAAGCAATTTATTGGGTTCTTTCCTACTGATGTTCATCGAAAATCTCTTCAAACAGGGATGAGATTTCCTTAAAGGCCGTGAGGACCGCTGGATCAAAATGTTCCGGCATCGTCCGTCCGTCACCACCGATAATGATCTTGCAGGTCGTGACGTGGTCAAAGGCCGGTTTGTAGGGCCTTTGGCAACGCAGCGCGTCATACTGGTCGACGAGCATCACTATTCTTCCCTCAACCGGCGTTTCTTCTCCTTTGAGGTTTCTGGGATAGCCCCCGCCGTTCCATCGTTCGTGATGGTTCAATGCAATGGAGGCCGCCATCTGAATGCCGGGATATACCGAGCCTGAAAGTATCTTCTCGCCGATAGTACAGTGCGTCTTCATGACCTCGAATTCATCCCTCGTAAGAGATGCCGGCTTTAGCAGTATTCCGTCCGGAATGCCTATCTTCCCGATGTCATGGAGCGGGCTCGCAAAGGTTATCTTCTCAACAAAGTCCTTCGGCATATCCATCGCCTCCGCGATCTTGTTGGAATAAAGTCCTATCCTGGATATATGCGCTCCGGTGTCCGTATCACGGAATTCTGCCGCCGCCATCAACTTCCGCACCATCTCGTTGCTTATGTTTCTTACCTCCTGCGTCCTTTCGCGGACCTCTTCCTGAAGTATCTGATTGTGTCTGAACATAAAGTCCTCAAACGCCTTGATCTTGAGAAGGTTCCTGACGCGAATAATCAGTTCGGCCTTGTCGATGGGTTTGGAGAGAAACTCGTTTGCACCCGCTTCAAGTCCCTTTAATTTTGACTCCCTGTCGTGCAACGCCGTAACCATAATTATCGGTATGTTCTTCGTCTGCGGGTCTACTCTTATAAGATTGCACGCCTCATAACCGTCCATTACCGGCATTATGATATCAAGAACGATCAAGTCAGGCATATAGTCTTTGCTTGTCCCTACCGCCTCTTCACCGTTGCCGGCGGTGGCTATATCGTAGCCCTCTGGAACAAGATAATTGATAAGTATCCTGAGGTTGATCTCCTCATCGTCTACTATAAGTATTTTCTTGTCAGGCATCTCGGATCCACTCACAAGTGCGCTGAAAGCCGGCAGCTGTTTGCATTATTATCGATCAAGCGCTTCTCTCACCTTTTTCAAGAGGTTTTTTGGTGCAACCGGTTTAGGGATGAAATCCATACCCTTGTCCTGCAATTCCTTCTTTGTGATGATATCCATCGTGTACCCGCTCGCAAAGAGCGCCTTGACATCAGGGCAAATACGTCTGATCTCCTCATACACCTCTTTCCCGCTTTTCATCGGCATGATCATATCGAGGACCACAAGTTGGATCTTGTCCCTGTTTTCCATGAACTTGGTTATCGCATCTTCACCGTCCATTGCGGTTATGACTGTGTAGCCGAACGACTCAAGGACGATGCTTGAGAGTTTTCTGAGCGAAGCATCGTCTTCGGCGACGAGTATGGTCTCCGTCCCGCCCCTTAGCGGAGCGGCCTTCTCAAACTCTTGATCTTTTAATGCGCCCTCTTCAATGACCGGCAGAAGTATTTTGAAGGTAGTTCCCTCCCCCACTTCACTGTATACGTGAATATAGCCATCATGCTGTTTTATTATGCCATATGTGATTGCAAGGCCCAGCCCTGTACCCTCTCCAATGCCTTTCGTTGTAAAGAAAGGCTCAAATATTTTCTTCTGTGTTTCAGCATCCATACCGATCCCCGTATCCGTAACAGAAATAAGGACATATGTCCCTTTTTCGCCATATCCATGGGCCGCAATATAGCCATCATCAATTTCCGTAGTTCCCGTACTGATCGTCAGCGTTCCACCTTTTGGCATTGCATCGCGGGCATTCGAGACAAGGTTCATCAAGACCTGCTCTATCTGCCCTGAATCCGCCATCACTACCGTCTTCCTGCCCGTAAGTTCAATAGCGAGAACAATATCTTCACCTATGATCCGGGAAAGCATTTTCTCCATGTCGAAAATAATCTGGTTGACATTAACGGGCCCAATGTCCACGATCTGTTTTCTGCTGAAGGCAAGCAGCCTCTTCGTGAGATTTGCAGCCCTGTCGGCAGCGGCAAGCACCTCATTTATCTGCTCTCTCGCGAGATTATCGTCGCCCAGCCTGTCCAGCGCCATGGTCCCGTATCCGATTATGACATTGAGGATATTATTGAAATCGTGCGCTATGCCCCCGGCCAATGCACCGACAGCCTCCATCTTTTGAGCGTGGCGGAGTTGGCCTTCAAGTTTCTTGCGCTCTGTAATATTGTTTATAACTTCTATTGCCGCGACAATTTTCCCAGAGTCATCTTTTACGGGAAACGATTTTGTCTCTACAAAAACCGGATGTCCGGCTTTATCATGGTGCGTGTGGGCCGCTGTCTGGGGATCCCCTGTTTTTAAAGTCCTGCTTACCGCACAATCCTCGCCGGCTTCACAATAAGGCTTGCACAGCCCATGGTTAAGTTCATAGCAATACTCTCCTATGACATCTTCTTCCGACTTATTAACCATATTGAGATAAGCCTTGTTTGCCGAAATAATTCTGTATTCGAGGTCTATCACTATGAAACCTTCATCAACTGTCTCCAGAATATTCCTGTTAAATTCTTCACTCTTCTTCAGCGCCTCCTCCGCCAGCTTGCGCTCCGTGATATCGCGGGCAATGCTGAGTATAGCCGGAATGCCTTCGTGTGTCATTGTGCGGGCACTGATCTCGGTCGGAATAGTCCTGCCGTCATGAGCCACCCAGACAGTCTCAAAGATGGCGCTACCCCTCCGTTCTATGTCCGCGATACGTTCAGATACCTTTGCGGCATATTCGGGCGCATCAAGATCTCTCGGCGACATCTTTAGAAGTTCGTCCCGCCGATATCCCAGCCGCGCGCAGGCAATATCATTGACATCCAGGATACGGCCCTCCGTCGGGTCCAGAACCATAATGGCGTCGTTTACTGTGTGGAACATGGCTGTTAATCTGTGCTCGGACGCTTGGATCAACTCTTTCGCTTTTTCATGTTTTTCAATCGAATCCTTCAAGTCCCTGTTCAGATGGATCAATGAAAAATAATGCCATGCCACAAATATGATGAGGATAAGAGCAAAGGCAAGTCCGGCCACGACCAACACGCGCCTTACGCTCCAATACGGCTGAGGAGAGCCGTACCACTTTGCATATATCTTTTCATATTCCGGCGAGGTAACAAACGCCTTCACTGCTTTATCAAGCTCGTTGAAAAGTTCTGGTTTCCCCTTGCCTACCGCAACAGCCCGCTTGACCTCGAACAGCGGTTTCCCGACTTTTTTGACGCGGTCCTCAAGCCCGCTCCTTCGCGCAATGCTGAGAAGCGGAGCTTCAGGATAGACGAAGGCATCGGTATTTCCCGATATCAGCGATAACAACCCTTTTTCAAGGGAACTGCATATTATAAGCTCAGCTTTTCCATATTCCTGCATTATAAAAAGCCCTTTGTTATCGGAAACCACGGCAACCTTGCGGCCGTGCAGGTCATCGATGCCTTTGATATCGGTCGTGCCGCTGCGGACGAAAATACTTATATAGGAAGTTTCAAGAGGAGTGGTGAAGTTCGTCGAATCCTTTCTCTCTTCAATTACTCCTTCGTTAGGGACCACATCAATTCGCCCTTCTTTCATGGCCTGGATTATCTCGTGCCATCTATTGAAGACAACGTAGCGGACCTTCAAGCCGGTCTTTCGGGCCAGTACGTTCATAGCATCAACAGCAAATCCTTCCGGCTGGCCTGTTTTCGGGTCGATCGAATACTGCGGGGGAAAGTCGCTGGGTACGCCTGCGACGATTTCTTCAGGATTGTTCCGTGCAAATGATGCCGGAGTCCGAAACCATAGTACGATTACACAAAGCAAAACCGTCAGAAAAGAGAGCTTGCGCATATGGAAGAATATTTTGATCATCGTCAATTTACCGTCATATATAGAAGCAAGATATCAACAGTCAATAATCTTGTCAAATATGTGTATGCAAGTAATCTCCCAATAGAATCCCTGATTTTCAATTACCTGGAATCGAAGGGGAAGCTATAAGGGCTTGAACTGCACACGTGAGAGAGCGTTATCTATTGCTACCCGATATCTTGGTGAACAGTACTTGGGACAGATCACTGTTACCGACGTGCTGCCTGATGCGTCCCTTTATAAGAGTTCAGAAGAGTTTAAAGACTGCCGGTCAATTTTGGTTCCTCAGACGGCACCTTACCCCATGACGACCAGCCCCCCCCCGTTATCTCCTGATCTCAAAAAAGACCGGCAAGATTATTTTCGCTGGGATGGCCGGCGAATAAAGATAAGCACAGGACCAACTTCCCATATTCCATGGACATGCCGCCGCCTCCGGAGCGCGGGAGGTAAACGCAGTTTAGCCCATAGATGACTTATTTGGCATTCAATTTCTTAAGAAGGACTATCGCCAACTCATACGAAGGGCCTTCTTCCTCTTTCAGCGCCTTATAAAAATCGCATATCTCACAGTTTTCATACTTCCTGGCGAATGAGCCCTGGACCTTTCCACCGCACATGGTGCCAGTCAGTATCCAACAAGCTCTTCCCGCATTTGTTCCGCCATGAACCCCGTCAAGTCTTCTGTCGACAGCAGCGGGACATATTCCGAGATCACGTTCGTGTTCTCCTCCCGGCTGTCTCCCACATTTCTTAAACTCCCAGCAATTTAATTTCTTTTTCATAAGCGCCTCCCTATGTTGCTTCATATTTTTCGGAAAAAAACCTCCTTTGTCAAGGCGGATTCACGAAACCGGACAATAGGTGAAACGACCCTTTTTTGCTCGATGGCTCGACTGTCCCCGGCTGTTGACAGCACACTCTCTAGATCTGCTCGATGAGATTCAAAAAGACCGGGACTACTTCGGGATCGAAATGGGAGCCCGCGCTGTCCCTTATATATTCCAGCGCCCTGTCGTTCGACCACGCAGGGCGGTAGGGCCGGTCGGATTTCAGGGCGTCCCAAACATCGACGAGCGCAAAAATGCGTGCCGCCAGAGGTATCTGTTCTCCCTTGAGGCCCCTCGGATAGCCTGTCCCGTCCCATTTTTCATGATGACAGTACGGGATGTCCACGGCCTCTTTCAGGAAGGTAATCGGCGAAAGCAATTCATACGCTATTACCGGATGGTGTTTCATAATTTGCCATTCCTCATCCGTCAACTTGCCGGGCTTCAGGAGAATACTGTCCGGCACTCCCAACTTGCCGATATCGTGAAGCAGAGCGCCCCTGCGAACATGCACCAGTTCGGCTTCAGTCATGCCCATGGCCCTGGCCGTCGCAACCGTCAAATCAGTAACCCTCGTACAATGACCCTCAGTCTCCTTGTCCCGGTAATCTAGAGCCCTTGACCAGCCTTCGAGGGTGGTGTTATAAGCCAAAATAAGCTCGGCGTGGGAACGTTCAAGATTATTGTACATGTCTGCGTTATCTATGGCAATCGCTGATTGGGTCCCCAGTGCCTCGAGGAAATCGTTCCATTCCGGATCCACATCCAGGGGTGTACGGTTGAAGATTTCAAGTACGCCCTTGACATGTCCTTTCGAAACAAGAGGCACCGCAATGTAATCGACAAACCCTTCCTTGGGCAATTCCCTCGATTGGCCAAAACTGTCACTGTCAAGGTTGATACCTGATATGTGAATCGTCTTTCGCTCAAGTGCTGCAACGCCTGCGTGTCCCTGCCCCAACTGTAACCGGCTGTACTTCAGGGCATCAGTGTGAAAACCCCGGCCCAGAACATACTCCAAAGTCATCTCATGGGGGTTGATAAGCAGGATGTCGGCGGCATCCACATGCAGCTGACCTATCACCTCGTCGATGATTATCCGCATCATGACGCGCATATCGAGGCTGGATGTGATAGCCATATCGATATCGCGAAGGGCTGCGAGACGGTTAAATTGCCGCTCGATCCGGGCCTCATCGTGCTTCTTCTCGGTGATATCATGCGCAACATATCCAAACCTGGGCTCGCCTTCTGACAACGGCCCCAGGAAGCTCACCATTGCGGCAAGCCACTTCCTTTCGGGACCTTCACCATGGGAAAACTCAAAACTGACGGCCTTTCCTGACTTTCTGCTCTCTTCATACCGGTCGAGCCAGAGTTTTACAAGCTCTTGAGAGAGACCCATCTCGGAGGCAGATTTGTTCCTGAATGATTCTTTCGAATATCCAAAGAGCGCTGCAGCGGCCTCGTTTCCGTAAAGGAAACGGATATCTCCATTTACTATCACTGCAATCCCTCTCATCGCTCCCGGGCTATCAAAGAAACTACTGAGCATTGCTTCGCTTTCCTCCAGGGAAAGGCAAGCCCTGGCCCGCTCAATAAAATACTTCTCGAGGGAGCCAGCCATATCGTCGAGCGCTCTTCCCAATAGTCCGAACTCACCGGGCCCGTAAGGAACGCCGACGCGCGCGCCGAGATCGCCTTCTCCTATACTCTTTGTGACTCTCAGCATCTTACCGAAAGGTTTGACAAGAAAGAGTCTTCCGTAGCTCGCAGCAAATGCGAGGCCAAGGATAAACACCAATCCCAAAACGGCCAGGCTTGCAATGAGGATACGATTCGGCCCGGAGAGTACCGACGACTTGGAAATGCTGACCACTGTGTATAGCAGACCGTCCGCGGTATGAGTTGGGACAAAGGACAAATAACATGTGAGGCCATCGTTACCCCTTTCTTCAGATGTAAATTCATGCGAGCGTCCTATGACCGATACCAGTGGATATACCTTTTTAATGGACCTGCCTATCCATTTCGAGCCGTTAGGATAATGCACAAGGAAAGTGCCGTTGCGGTCCACGACCGCAACTCTAGAGCCTTCGGGAAGTCTGATCCCTTCCAGAGACTTGGTCAGCCATGCGAGATCGAGGGCCACAACGGCAATGCCTTTCACGGCACCTGATCTGTCTCGCAGAGGGTAGCCGAAATTGATCGAGGGTCTGCCCGTGATGCGGCCGACCTGGTACTCACCCATTGAAAAGCCGCCCTCCCTCAATGCCCGGCGGAAATACAGGCGGTCGGCAAGATGGACCGGCGAGTGAAAGGGGAGGCCGCTGCAAAGAACGTCGCCGTTGGGACGCACAACCAGAACATTCAAATATTGCGGGAATATCTCCGTCAACTTGGTAACATACCCCTTGCATAGGTCCTCGCTTCGCCCGCTGACTTCCAATGCCTGTGATGCGGCGACCAGGAGCTGTCTGGCACCTTCTACCGACTTTTCTATGTTAGATGCGAACAGGCGGCCGGTGATTCTAATGTCTCTCTTTGCCTTGGATTCTTCCTGGTTGCGATATTTAAGGTCATTATAAAAGGTGAGACCCACTAACGGAATCATGGCGATAATGCCGAATAAGGTTATTCGACACCGCAACGTCGATAATAATCCCCCCCATTTAAGCATTCTGCTTCATATTTCCAGAAAAGAATCCTCTTGTCAAGTTGAATACACGAGGCCAGACAGACAGGCGGTTCCTTTAAGGAACCGTTAAAGCGAAATGTGAATTCTTCTGAGAAAGGTGAACGAAGCGCCCAGGATGTCGTCGGTCACCTGCCATATAAAATTCGCCTTTTCCTGGAAGTTTACCATGACAGCTCACCCCAATTATTACCGTGCTGAGCAAGCGATGTGCGGTAGTTGTGCGGTAGTTTTTTTGCCTGTTCCCTAGTACTTAACCCCTTGATATTAAAACAAATAAATGGCGGAGAGAGTGGGATTTGAACCCACGGTGCGGGGTTAGCGCACACACGATTTCCAGTCGTGCACCTTCGGCCGCTCGGTCATCTCTCCATAGCCTCTTTTATATGAAGCAATATTATATATCAAAGCCACAGCACAAAGCGACCCGGTACTGTTATTTTGCTCCGCTTACAGGCGTAAAGAAGCCACAGGAGAGGTGCGCAAGGCAGGCCGTCTATTCGTTTGTCATCACAAGTCCGCTAGAATAAAATTCCTCCATATCCCACTGCCATCTGGAACTCGCCTTCGGGCATAACGTCATAACTTGTCGTATACTCGATAAGATGTCCTTTCCCGGCCCCCATCGCCCCTGCCGCCGACACCGTTGCCGCAAGAGCACCTGACCCGCAGGCGTTGTGATTCCGTTCCGCCTCCCTTCGGATGTCCCCTGATTTCATGGTTAAGGCGAGTTCGATCATTCTGAGGTCATTCCCTCTCATCCGCCTTTTCGCTTCGGTCCCGTAGCCGTAAGGCGCAAAACCATAGACGTCTCCGTAGTGTGTCAGGTCGGTTGTGCCGACGACCACGATCTTTTTCCCGATCCGTGATGCGGCCTCACCGATCTTTCTTCCGATCATATGTGCGTTTTCATGGGGTGGCATTGCAATCGGTACTATCTTCGCGCCAGGACACAGGTATTTTACGAAAGGCAGCTGGACTTCTATGGAATGCTCCCCATCGTGTGCCGAAGGGTCCTCGGCAATATCTTCAGCCAGAAGGTCAAGCAACCGTGAAGCGACCTCTTCGTCGACCTTAACCTCGCCCAGAGGGGTCTCCCATGAACCCTTTGCATACACTGAATTTCCGCGCGGTCTCCACGTATGTACCGCGCCCAGAACAATGAAGACATCAGGGTCGCTCTTTGTGCTGATGCATTTAAAGACCTTCGCCGCGACCGCACCGGAGAATGTCCATCCCGCATGAGGGACTACACCTGCCACTGCTTTCACGGGCTCCTCCGGGACTTCAAACCCCTCCAGAAATTTCTCTATCCGGGACCTGCAATCGCCGGGATAAAATTGTCGTGCGCAAGGTTTTCTCACCGACATCGGAACACCTCCTGTCATTCATGATCTGGATAAAGGACACCGGACGCCCCCTCTTTCTTTGATCTTATCGCTTGGAGAGCCTTTTTACTATATCCGTACCCTTGGGACAACTGGCGTCAACTTCCATGACATCCGAATAAATTCAGGTCGGGTTATGTAGTGAGGTCGAGGTTGGCGATCTCGCAGCCGAGATATGCATAATCGTCCCGGAGGCGGCAGGGCCCAAGGACCCGTCTATTGCCAGAAACAGACAGAATCTGATAGATTTTCAGTATGCCGGGGTCACCAGGAACGGCTGCCGGAGAACGCTTCCCCTCTTATTTCGAAACCATGGGGAAACGGTTGGGATTATCATGAAATGGAATCATATGACGTCGTAATTGTCGGTGCCGGGCCTGCAGGGCTGCGGTGCGCCGAAGTGCTGGGAAGCACGGCTTTTTCCGTACTACTACTTGACAGGAAAAGCGCCGTGGGATCGAAAGCATGCGCTGGAGGTCTGAGACTGCCCGACGGTTATTTGACCCTGCCTGACTCGATGACTTCAACTTTCGAGCGGCACCATTTTATCCTGAACGGGGGAAAATATTCCATACATCTGAGAAACCCGTTGCATATCATAGACAGGCCCGATCTTGGTCGATATCAGCTTGATTTGATCAAGAGGCACGGGAATATTACCGTCGAGACAGGGGCCTTCGTCAAACACATAGACAGTAATTGCGTTGTGCTGAACAAAGAGAGGAGAATACGTTTCACTTATCTTGTGGGCGCCGACGGGTCGAATTCAGTGATCAGAAGATATCTGGGGCTTGCAAACAAGATATACGTCGGCATCCAGTATATCATCCCCGGAACCTGCGATGACCTGGTCTGGTTTTTTAACCCTCACCTGCTGGGCAGCGGATACGGCTGGGTTTTTCCTCACAAGACATTTGTCTCTGCCGGTGTTTTTTTTAATCCCGCTCTGGTCCCTGCAAAAAAGGCCAGAGGAGCCCTCGATAAATTACTCATTGATTACGGCCTGGATTTCAGGGCGGCAAAGCTTGAAGGGGCGCCGGTAAACTGCCTTTACAGGGGGGTAAAATTCAATAACATTTTCCTGACCGGCGATGCCGCGGGGCTCGCTTCCGCCTGCACAGGGGAAGGGATGGTATACGCCCTGACGAGCGGCGATGATGTAGCCAGACACATACTGGATAATACATATTCTTTTGAGGGGATAAACAAGATGATCAGGTATAAGAAAAGACAGGAGCGCATCTTATATATATTCGACAGGCTGCCCCGCTTTCAGTCCTCTCTTTTCAAGGTATTCATTTCCTTGCTGAAACTGCCGGCATTTCAAAAGTACTACAGCGGCGATTTCTGATCCCCTCTCTCCCCTACGGTGAACTCTCGGCGGCAATTTTCAGATCGCGCAACATGTAACCCGTCAGTTTCTTCAGCCTCCACTGCAGGAAGCTCCAACCGGGTAAAGCCGGCGTTATCCCGGTGAATGTCTCTCTGCTCCTCACCGTGGTCCCGGCTTCGTTCCCCTCAAAGAAGAATTCATGCCTCGCCCTTATTCCAAACCTGTGTCCCGTCAGGACAATCCTTTTGAATGGAAGGACTTCTTCAGCCATGGGTTCCAAATGTCCGACAAACGCAAGAGGCCGCATCAGGAACGCAAAACTTTTTCCTTCTGCAATTTTTCCCTCTTCTCCTGGAGATACAATGGTCAGAACCGTGTTCCACTCACGCCAGCGCGACAGGTCCACAAACATTTCCCACACCTTACTGATACCTGCATTGATTGTCACCGTTACTTCGATCACGGCTGCCTTACCGGTGTACTTACAAGAAGAAGGGGGCCGGAGTGTCCCTCAATTCTGCGGGACGCGGCTACCTTTTTCGGTGCCTCTTCCGGGCCATGGTACAGGTTCAGCGGAGCATCCCCTTTACTATCATATCCACCGATTCCCCGGGGGTCAGTCCGTGAGCCATGAGGGTCTCCATCTGTTTCTTGTCGACACTCCCTATTGCGGCTTCGTGGGTTACCTTTGCCAGGGGATTCGTGACGCTTACTATCGGGATCGCCCTGGCTACCGCGTTGTCCTTGACTATCTCCATGCAGTCGACATGTCCCCGCGCATGCGCGGCATTCCCTTCCGTGATGCCGGTCACCTCGGCAGTGGCTTCATCCTCTATCGCGATCCTCGTTTTTATCAGACCCCGTGCCTTTTCACCTTCAAGAGAAACCTTTTCCTTTATTTTGATGTCGTCGTTGGCGTGTCCGAATACCCTCGCCGTCAATTCACTCACAGCGTTTTCTCCCGCCTCGACCGAATAGTCGATATCAAGCGATCCGACCAGTCCGGCGGTCAAGGTAAAGTCACCGAAATACCTGCCGTTCCTGCCGACTTTTATCACTGATCTCGGCCTTACCTCTATCCCGCCGTATAGTCCGTGATAGTGGGTCTCCGAATACCTCATCTCAGCCCCTTCGCCGATTTCGACCACGGCATCCATGATGTGTGTTACCTTCTCCGCCCTGGGAAAAATACAGTGGGCTATGAAGCCGGCGCATGAGTTCTTCTCAAGCTTCACATCCATTTTGATCTTCTGAGTCCCCTTCTTGTGGAGCACACCGAAGCAGAGATGCACGGGGTTCTTTATCTTCACCTCTTCCTTGACGGTAACAGAGACGCTGATGCCCGTAAGTGTTTCCCTGGCCGAGACTTCAAGCCCTTTGACGCTTCTCATGCTCAGCAATTTATGGCCGCTTGCTGCAAGGTGAGCAACGTCTTCACTGGCGAGAACTGTTTTGTCGCCGCCCGCTTCTCCAAACGCCTCCATCAACGAGTCAAGCTCAGACATAGACGCACATCTCTCCGTCACAGACAATACATCTTCTGGATTTATAATATTCAGCCACTTCTTCCGGGTGGCCCGTGCAGACTATCCGGCCGTTGCAGATCTGAGAGGCCCTGTCGGCAATCACCACGATCTCCTCCCGGTGTGTAATCAAAAGCACCGAAGCGCCTTTTTCCCTGAATGCCTTGATAACGTTGACGATATCCTGCGTTGAAAGCATATCTATGCCCGAATCAGGTTCATCGAGAACGGCAAGCCTCGGCTTGAGTCCAAGAACGGAGGCAAGCTCGATCCTCTTCCTTTCGCCCCCGCTCAGGGCCTTATCGACCATGCGTCGCAGGTAAAGGTCCGGGTGGAGCCCGACCATCCGGAGATAGGAAGAAGGGTCAGCGCCCTCGTTCCCGAGGGCAAGGTAATCCTTAACAGAGATACCTTCGAACCTGACAGGTTCCTGCCAGGCCATTGTTATGCCAAGCCGGGCCCTTTCATGGATTTTCAGGTCATCGATCACCTTGCCGTCAAACACTATCTCACCCGATGCAGGCCTGTACCCCCCGCAGCCCATAACCAGATACGCAAGGGTACTCTTACCGGTCCCGTTGGTGCCGAGCAGGGCATGGACTTCCGAGGGTTCTATAGTCATATTAAACCCGTCAAGGATTTTCTTGTCGCCCGCCTCAAACGTGAGATCTCTTATCTCAAGCAGCGCCATATAAACATTTTAGAACACTACCGTGGAAAGGGATACTTCCCGGAGAATATTGAGAATGGATTCCCGGCTATCGCCTCGGAAATGACCAGCCTGAAATGCAATTCCTGTCGAACAACAGGCGCGGAATTCAAAAGCCGTAAAGAAATATGAAAAAACAGTTTACCGCCAGACGCAGAGAAAATAGAGCTTACTTTTGCATAAGATTCTCTGAAAAGCGCGGAAGGGGCAGCTAAAAATGTCTTGTAGCGACACCTTAAAGCCCTGGAGAGGGGTCTGCCGGCCATCTTCCGAAAGTCACTAACCGGTGGATCCTCATTTATGTGGAAGTATGGATAGATCATGTCGTCATTACAAGACTTTTTCGATGTTCCTTCCGCGCGGCTTTGCGACGTCAGGATGAACATTAGCCCCCGAGTTTCTTCTTCATGAGGTCGTTCAGCATCCTGGGATTGGCCTTGCCCTTCGTCTTCTTCATCACCTGACCCACGAAGAAGCCCAGCAGCTTTTCCTCCCCCGCCCTGAACCTCCCGACCTCGTTGGGGTTCCCGGCGATTACGTCATCCACGGCCTTCTCGATCTCGGACTGGTCGCTTATCTGAACAAGTCCCTTCTCTTTGACTATGGCTTCGGCGTCTCTTCCAGTCCGGTACATTTCGGCGAAAACCGCTTTTGCGATCTTGCCGCTTATAGTTCCGGCATCGATAAGTCTGAGCATGGACGCAAGTTGCTCCGGCTTTATGGCACACTCGTCAATCGGTCTGTTCTCCTCGTTCAGCAGCCTCATCAGTTCGCCCATCATCCAGTTCGACGCGGCCTTCGGCTGTGCCCCGGCCGCCACTACCTCCTCGAACCATTCGGCGACAGGCCTTTCAGACGTGAGCAGGTCGGCATCATATTCCGGGAGTCCGAAATCTCCCACAAAACGCTTCCTCTTCGCATCGGGCAGCTCCGGAAGCGATGCCCTGATCTCATCCAGCCATTTCCCGTCCACCGCTATGGGAACAAGGTCAGGCTCGGGAAAATAACGGTAGTCGTGGGCCTCCTCCTTTGAGCGCATCGACTCGGTCATCCCCCTCGCAGCATCCCAGAGCCTCGTCTCCTGGACGACCTTCCCCCCTCCTCCCACGAGCTGGATCTGACGCTTGATTTCATATTCAAGGGCCTTCTCTACGAACCTGAAAGAGTTGATATTCTTGACCTCGGCGCGCGTGCCGTATTCTTTCTGGCCTGCCGGCCTTATGGAGACATTGGCGTCGCACCTCAGGGAACCCTCTTCCATATTGCCGTCGCATACCCCGAGATACCTGAGGATGGCCCTCAGTTTCTTCATGTACTCCGATGCCTCCCTTGGGCTCCTTATGTCCGGCTCGGAGACGATCTCCATAAGGGGCACGCCCGCCCTGTTCAGATCGACAAAGCTGTAGACGCCGCCTTCGTGGATATTCTTGCCCGCGTCTTCTTCCATATGAATGCGGGTGATCCCGATCTTCCGGACATCTCCGTCGGTTACGATCTCAACAAAGCCGTGCTCGCAGATCGGGAGTTCGTACTGGCTTATCTGATATCCCTTCGGAAGGTCCGGGTAAAAATAATTCTTCCTGGCAAAACGGCTGTATTCCGAGATTCTGCAGTGGGTCGCAAGACCGGTCCTCACCGCGAATTCCAGCGCCTTCCCGTTCAGAACGGGCAGAACACCCG
>Ga0307436_1000168_pt1 | contig 28211 bp, 28 predicted proteins | sample SalMarWE160440MG_FD_202513 | JGI IMG/M metagenome (GOLD analysis project Ga0307436, IMG submission 202513) | Salt marsh sediment microbial communities from the Plum Island Ecosystem LTER, Massachusetts, United States - WE1604-40 | ecosystem: Environmental > Aquatic > Marine > Intertidal zone >...
GGCCGGCCCGATGGACCGGGTGCTGGACCTGCTGCTCAAGGTCAAGGCCGAGCAGGACGGGACCCTCAGCTTCCGCCGCTCCTGCGGTCACGGCATCTGCGGCTCGGACGCGATGATGATCAACAATCGCAACCGGCTGGCCTGTCGCATCCGCGTCGACCAGCTCGGCCGCAAGATCTCGGTCGCGCCCCTGCCGGGCCTGCCGGTGGAGAAGGACCTGATCGTCGACATGACCGGGTTCTTCGAGAAATACCGCTCGGTCAAGCCCTACCTGATCAACGACCGCCCGGCCCCGGAGAGGGAGCGCCGCCAGAGCGCCGCCCAGCGGGCCCTCTACGACGACACCACCAAGTGCATCCTGTGCGCGGCCTGCACCACCTCCTGCCCGTCCTTCTGGGCCCGGCCCGAGTACGTCGGCCCGGCGGCCATCGTGCAGGCCCATCGCTTCATCTTCGACTCGCGTGACGAGGGCGCCGAGGAGAGGCTCGACATCCTGGCCGATGAGAACGGGGTGTGGCGCTGCCGCACGATCTTCAACTGCGTCGACGCCTGCCCGCGCGGCATCAACATCACCAGGGCCATCCTGGAGGTCTCCAGGGCGATCGTCGGCGGGCGAGGCTAGGGCCGAGACCAGAGGAGGCGGCGGTGGGCGAAGCCAGGGCGCTGATCGTTCGAACCGACGGGGCGGCCCGGGGCAACCCCGGTCCGGCGGCGCTGGGCGCCGTCCTGATCGACGCTGCAGGGCCCAATGCCCGGCGCTCCGACGCGACGCCACTGGCGACGATCAGCGAGTACCTGGGCGTCCAGACCAACAACGTGGCCGAGTACATGGGCGTGGTCCGTGCCCTGGCCCTGGCCGAGGAGCTGGGCGCTCGCGAAGTGGAGCTGCTCCTGGACTCGAAGCTGATAGTCGAGCAGGCCTGCGGCCGCTGGCGCGTCAAGGACGCCAAGCTGATCCCCCTCCACGCCGAGGTTCGGGCCCTGCTGCGCCGCTTCGATCGCTGGAGCGCCGCTCACGTTCCCCGCGCTCAGAACAAGCAGGCCGACGCCCTGTGCAACGAGGCCATCGACCGCGTCCAGGCGGGGGGCCAGCGGGTGGTTATCGTCCGGCCGGGGTAGGGGCTCGCCTGCCGCGCGCCTCAGGGCGCCGGCGGAGTGAACAGCGGATCGGAGCTGATGTTCAGTCGCTCCAGGTCGTAGTTGTGGAGGTCGTTCATCCACCAGATCCTGCCGCCGGCCGCCGCCAGCTCGGTGGGGATCCCGGACACGGCCCAGGCTGTGCCGAGTGGCTGCCCGGTCGTGGGGTCAACCTGCTGCAGGCGGTAGAGCTCATCCCCGCCTGGGACCGACTCGGTCAGCCAGAAGCCATCGCCGAGGATATAGACATCTGGAGCGTAGTTCGGTCCGCTGATCCAGGCGCCCCTGTAATCGACCGCGGTCTGACCCATCCGAACGAACTGGGTCCGGGGCTGAGCGACATCGGTCACGATGCCCCAGCACTGCCCGTTGACGTCGGTGAGATGCGAGACGCCCTTGCTGTCGGCGATATCGGCCAGCAGCGCGCCGGTAGCGGGATCGAGCCGGTGGTAGCCGTCGCCGTCCACGCCGAAGAGCGAGCCGCAGGCGACCTCGGGCTGGTACGGGAGGGGGATCGTAGTGCGGGCCAGAGTCGTGGTGTTGATTCTTGTCGCGATGCCGGGTGACTCGAAGACCCAGACATACCCCAGGCCAGCGGCGGCGATGACGTGGTCGTCGAGGTGGAGAGTGACCTGGCCAGTTGCCGGGTCGAGCCGCTCCAGGTACGCGACGCAGCCGCTCTGGGCGCAAGCCCGGGACCAATCCACCCAAATGCCGTGATCCACGGCCCGCAGATCGCCGAGACGACTGAGCTTCAGCGTCTTCGTGACCTTTGCCGTGGTTGGGTTCACTTCGAGGATTGCGCCATGCTGACCGTAATCGGGGCAGTCGACGTAGATCAAACCGTCGCTCACCATCAGATAGTTGCCAAGGTCCGTGGATCCGCACTTGATCGAGACGTCGGCCCTGGCGAGGACGAGTCCGGGCGGCAGAGTCGGCGCTGGCGTGGATTGTCCTGGAGCGGATTGAGCGGTCGGCACGTCGCTCGGCGCAGATGTTGTCACCGGCTGGCTGGAGGCGGGCGCCAGGGCAATCTCGGTCGGCGAGCCTGCGGGCTCCAGCGACCTCTCGTCGAGCGACGAGGACGCCGGATACGCCGTCTCCGCGGATGGACCGGCGCCGACGCAGCCGGTCAGAGCCAGCGCCGCAACACCGACGAGAAGTGAGCTCATGAGAATGGCCTGATGGGCCGTGGGCGGACGGCCAGGTTCGTGCATGTGTCGATCCCTCCCAACGTGCAACCGGGGGACGATTGCCGCGGCTGGGATGTGACCCTGCCGGGGTCGTCGCCTCGCGGGTCGCGGCGATGCCCTCGTCCTCGTCGGTGAGGTAGACCCTGAGGAAGGCCGGGCGACGCCGCGGGCTAGGTCACCTTCAGGCCTTCGATGTCGGCTTCCGGCTCGGGGTAGCGGGGCTTCAGATCCTCGATGGTGTCGACCACGATCTCGCTGACGGCCAGGTTGCGCAGCCAGTTGCGGTTGGCCGGGATGAGGTACCAGGGGGCGTAGCCGGTGCTCGTCTCTTCGAGCATCTCCTGGAAGGCGGCCCGGTACTTGCTCCAGAATTTGCGCTCATCCAGGTCGCCCATGGCGAACTTCCAGCGCTTGTTCGGATCGTCGACGCGCTCCTGGAACCGCTCGCGCTGCTCATCCTCGTCGATGGCCAGGAAGAACTTGAGGATCGTCACGCCTTCCTCGGTCAGGATCCGCTCCCAGTCCCGGATCTGGCGGTAGTGGCGCCGCCAACGCTCCTCGGGCTCCAGCTCGTGGACCCGCACCACCAGGACCTGCTCGTAGTGGCTGCGATTGAAGATTCCGATCTCGCCCTTGCCGGGGACGGCGGCATGGACCCGCCACAGAAAGTCGTGGGCCGCTTCCCTGGCGGTAGGGACCTTGAACGAGGCGACGGGCGTGCCCTGGGGGTTGAAGGCGCCGGCGATGACCCGGATCGTGCCGTCCTTGCCGGCAGCGTCGATGCCCTGGAAGACGAGCAGCACGGCATGCTCCGCCTCGGCGTAGATCCGTTCCTGCAGCTCGGCCAGGCGCTCGAGGTTGCGGGCCAACTTGTCTTCGGCCTCGCCCTTCTTCCAGCCGAACTCCTTCCCGCAGTCGTAGCGAGAGAGGTCGACCTTCGAGCCGGGCTCGACCCGGAGCAGCTTGCGGAACGGATCGTCCTTCTTGCCCATGGCCTGCCTCCAGCGCTGTGGATCGACCAACGATAGCGGGCCTGACGGCCGAGGTGGCGCCCTAGCGTCCGATGGCCCGCCGGTAGCGAACCTCAGGCGACGCGAAGCCGCCCAGGTCGACCTCCTGCCGGGCTCCGTCGGCCTGCCAGCCCTGAGCCTCGTAGAAGCGTCGGGCCGCGTCGTTGGCTTCGAAGACCCACAGCAAGGCCGTCTGCAGGCCGCGATCGCGCCAGTGAGCCAGGGCCGTCTCCAGCAACGCCCGACCCACGCCCTGCCGCCAGGCGTCGGGCAGGACGTACAGCCCGTACACCTCGGCGGAGGAGGGCGGGGCATCATCGTCGCGCGTAGGGCCGCCGCACAGGAATCCGAGCGGCTGCCCGTCGCAGGCGGCGATCCAGGCCGGCGCTCCGTCGGAGACAGTCTGGAGGCGGTCGAGCCAGGCCCTCTCGTGCGTCTCGACGGACAGCGAGTCCAGGAACGGGCCGGGCATGATCGATCGGTAGGCGGCCTGCCAGCCCATGACCCCGATAGCAGCGAAGGCCCGAGCGTCGGCCGGGCCGGCACGACGTATCTCCAGCGCCGTCGAGGGGTCCGAATCACCCGATGCCACGGCTACCTCCGGCAAGCGGTTGGGTCTACAATCCGCCCGGCGAGTCGGCTGGACGGTCGCGGCAGCTGCTTCGGCAGGTGCCGAGGAAAGTCCGAGCTCCTCAGCGCAGGGTAGCGGGTAATGCCCGTCCGCCGCGAGGCGAGGACCAGTGCCACAGAGACGAGCCTCGTCCGGGTTCGCCCGGATGGGGAGTGAAACGCGGCAAACTCTACTCGGAGCAAGGCCAAATAGGAGGACGCGGTCCGCGTGGCCGGGCGACCGGTCGTTCGGACGGAAGAGGTAGCGCTGCCCAGTCCTCGGGTCGGCCGCTTGAGCCGGCGGGTAACCGCCGGCCGGAGATGGATGATCGTCGCCGCGACGCGAGTCGCGGTACAGAACTCGGCTTACAGGCCGGCTCGCCACCCGGTTCCTTGGTCGGGCGCCTTCGCGCCGGGCGTCGTCGCTACGCGCAAAGCCGCGCGGCTCAATCCTCGTCCGGGCGGAAGATGTGGTCGGCGGTGCAGACGGCGCAGACGGCGGCGCTCGCTTCGAGCTCGCCCAGCGGCAGGGGCAGGCGTCGATCGGGGTAGAGACAACTGGCCTGGTAGACCGTGCGGCCGTCGATCTGCAGCCTGCTCAGGCGCCTGAAGGTGCATCGCCTGATGCGCGGCGCCTCGGGCGGGGCCGCGACAGGCTCGATCTCGATGATGCGCTGCGGAAGGGCCATGGCCTCGGAATCCTTGACCTCCGGAGGCCGGGAGGCTAGCACCGCGCGAACTGCCACGGCAAGGGTCGAAAGGTACTAGACTCCCCGGCGTGAGCGTCAGCGCCCCAGTGCCCGGGTAGCGAGACCACGATCACCACGGCGTCGATGAAGATGGTGCTGGCGCACCTGGAGGACCGAGCGGCAACGGCGGCGATGGGAGAATGACCGGCGACCTGACAGGGCAGCGCGGCCGAGGGCGGGGCTTCGGAGACGACGAGGGCCCCCGGATGGCCGTGCCGCGCGGCGCCGGCGGGGCCGACGAGCTCGAAGTCCCGGGCATGTATCGAGACTGGTCGGGGATGGCCGGTTCATCGGGTGGCCCCGAGCGATGCCAGTTCCTGCGGGCCATCGGCCCCGACGGCTCGCTCCGCGACCCCGGCCCCGAGGCAGTGGGGAATCATCGTTGCGCGGCTTTCGGCGACCCGCTCCCTCTGTCGTTGCGCCAGCAGGAGCTGGTCTGCCTGCAGCGCGTCCACGTCAGCTGCCCGCGCTACATGCGCGGCACACTCCTGGCCGAGGAGCTGGCGGCTCCCGTTGTGGTCGAGAAGTCGAAAGGACCGTCTACCGCCCTGCTGGCGGGCGCGGCCCTGTTCCTCATGGCCGCGACGGTGGCCGTGGCGGCGCTCATGGGCTTGCTCCCGGGCATGGTTGCCGGCCCGAGAACCGAGACGCAGACCCCCGACGAGTCCGTCTCGGCGGAGGCTACGCCCACGGAGACGCCGGATCTGACGCCTACGCCGACCCTGGCGCCTACGCCCACGGAGACCGCCACCATGACCCCGACGCCGGTGCCGTCGATCACCTGGCCGCCCGGGGCTACCGAATCGCGGATGTCGTTGCTGGTTCCCTGCGTCGACGAGCCCGAATGCTGGATCTACACCGTCAGGGGGCCGGGCCCGCCGCCGAGCGGCAATGGATCGCAGGTGGCCGACACGCTCCACGGCATCTGCGTCTTCTTTGGCGTGAACGAAGCCACGGTCCAGGAGATGAATCCCTGGGCAGCCGACGGCATCAGCCCCGGCGACGAGCTGAAGATCCCGCCGCCTACACGCTAGCGGCGGCCGAGGCGCCAGCGGCTCAGGATTCGTCGCCGGAGAAGAGCCGGGCGAACCCGGGATAGGCCTGCAGCGGGATCACGTCGAACTGGATCAGCCCCGCCTCGACGAGTGGCAGCGAGGCGAGGGCGCCGCCGGCTTCGTCAAGGTCGGCGCACTCGAGGACGAGGACGGCGGCCGGGTTGTCGGCGCGAAAGTACAGCTCCCGCACGATTCCAGCCTGGTGCAGCTCCCAGGCCCGTCGCGCTTCGGCGGCCAGCAACTCGGGCGTGAAGCCCTCAGCCGCGGCGCCGTCGATGTCGCGCTCGATGGCCAGGATGCGCATGCGTGGCCCCTCCGGCTCGGTGCCCCGGGGCGTTCAATCCCCGGCTGACGGGTCAACGATACGACCCAGGAACAGAATGGCGCCGGTCGAAGTGTCGCGCAGGGCGAAGAGGAAGGGCCGGTCCACCTTCAGCTCCTTGAACTCGGGCATGGCTGTGGCGCCCATGACGATGGCCGTGGCCGCGGCGGCTTCCGTGCCCTTCTCGTCCACGGTGATGTTGGCCTGGTGGATCACCCCTGTGATGTAGAGCGACTCCTCGGTGGTGATACCGGAGAAATCGGCCGCGTCCGGATCCATGGCCAGCGGCATGCCCAGGGCGATCAGAGGTGACGTCAGATCCTGCCTGGTCTCGGCCTCGAAGCGGGGCAGCGACAGGCGCACCTCGGCCCTGCCCAGCGCGTCCAGGATTGAAGCGAACTGCTGCTCGTCCAGCCCGGCCTCAAAGGCGGCCAGATCGGAAGGGACGACGATCGTCATGGCCAGCGAGCCGTCGGCATAAGGCAGCTCGACTGCCTGCCAGCCGTCGCCTTCGGCATATCGGGCGTCGATCGAGCCGTTCATGGTCGGCACGCTCACCGTGCCGCCGTCGAGCCGCTGGAAGGGCGCGTCGGCGGTCTGGCTGGCGCTGAAGGGATCCGACCATGGCGCCTTGAGGTAGATGGCGTTCACCAGCACCAGGCGAGTCAGCGGGTCGAGCGACTCGAGAAGCTTCGGGATGCGTTTCTCGGTTCGGTCGGAGATCCATTCGTTGATGAGTCGCGTCGCCTCTTCGGGATCGTTGCGGTAGTCGACCAGCCTCAGGCCGGCGCCGTAGCGCGAAGCGAGGGTATCCAGGTAGTCCTGCTGCAGCGCCATGCCGCTCTGGGCGAACGGGGCGTTGGCGATGTTGAGGCGGACCTCGTGTTCCTTGCCGGCCGGGTCGGTCCATGTCTGAGAGAGCGCCGCCAGGGCCTGGTCCAGCGAGTTGACTCCGTTGCCGCGAGCCGCTCCGAGCGCCTGGCGGAGGACCGCGTCCATCTGGGACGCGGTTTCGCCGCGAGCGCCGGCGGCGGCCATCGACAGGGCAACGTACACGCTAGCCGGCGAGAAGACGAGGTTCGTGCCCCGATCCAGCTGACCGTACATGTCGAAGCCGAAAGCGCCCAGGGACTCGGCGGCCTGACGAGCCTCGTCTGCCGTGCCGGGGGCCCGAGAGGCGTCGGAGGTTGCCAGCTGTGCGCCGGCGGCGGGGGAGGCGCAGCCCCACACAAGCCCGCATCCGAGAAGAAGAAGGCCGGCCCGCAGGGCAACGCCTTGCCGGGCTCGATCGATCACAGATACACGCATCTCATTCCTCACAGGCTGATCGCGGCTGTGCGCCGCATGCCCTCAGAACGCTGCCGGAGCGGTGGCGGTTCCGGGTGGGTATCTACGTCGTTCAGGCGTTGACGGGGTGACGAGTGGGTGTATGATCCATCTTGGTGGTGACTGGTGGTGGATTGTGGGTATCAAGCCCGGCAATGGGCTCGATCCTGGCCCCGGGTGGGGACACCGCCAGAGCCGCAGCGCCTAGTCGCCAGAAACCGGGTGGAGAGGACGAGCTAGAGACCAGCGAAGCCAGATGTTCAACCTGATGCTCACCGGCCAGTACCGGCACGCGGTGGACTCGAAGGGCCGGGTTGCCATCCCGGTCCAGTTCCGTGCGCCCCTGGGCGAAGGGCCGATGGGAGTCCGCTGGCTGGACGGCTGCGCCGCGATCTTCCCTCGAGCCGCCTTCGAGGAGCTGGCCGGCAAGGTCGCCAAGCTGCCCTTCACCGACCTTCGAGCGCGCGGGTTCGGGCGCTTCCTGTTCGCCGGCGCGTTCTCCGTCGAGACCGACCGGCAGGGCCGGATCCTGCTGCCGGCCCCGGTGAGGGAGTGGTGCGGAGTCGAATCGGAGGCGCTCTTCGTGGGCGCTCGCGACCACATCGAAATCTGGGAGCCATCCCGCTGGGCCGCCTCGCAAGAGGCCGTGAGTTCGGCCGAAGGCCTGGCCGAGCACCTTTCGGGGCTGGTGATCGAATGACCGGGAAAGTCCAGGGTCCGCTCGGGCCGGCTCGTGGCGGCGAAGCCGTCCGCGGCTCTCCCGAGGGGGGCGCCGATAGGGAGGCAGGGCACCTGCCGGTGATGGTGGACGAGGTTCTTGAGATTCTCGCCCCCCGTCCCGGCAGCCTCCATATCGACGCCACCCTCGGTGGAGCCGGGCACGCCGGACGGATCCTGGACGCCATCGCTCCCGATGGCCGCCTTCTCGGGTTGGACGCCGACGCAGCGGCCGTCGCCAGGGCTCGTGGCCGTCTGGCGCGCTTCGGCGAGCGGGCGGTGCTGCGCCAGGTCAACTTCCGCGAGTTGGCCGAGGTTGCCCCCGCCGCTGGATTCGGGGCGGTGGATGGCCTGCTGCTCGATCTGGGGCTCTCCAGCTACCAGCTGGCCGACACGGGCCGTGGCTTCGGCTTCCGGGCCGGGGGCCGCCTGGACATGCGTTTCGACGCCAGCCGCGGCCGATCCGCTGCCGAGCTGCTGGCGACGCTGGATGCCGCGGAGCTGACGGATCTCTTCCGGCGCTACGGCGAAGAACGCTTTGCCGGCCGGATCGCCAGGGCCATCGTGGATACGCGAGGCCGGACGCCGATCGAGACGGCCGAACAGCTGGCGGCCCTGGTGCAGCGAGTCGTGCCCGCTCCAAGGGTCCGCCGCATCCATCCCGCGACCCGGGTCTTTCAGGCCCTGCGCATCGCCGTGAACGACGAGCTGGGGGCACTGCAGGCGGGCCTGGACGCGTCACTCGAACTGCTCCGGCCGGGTGGCCGTCTGGCGGTGCTCAGCTACCACTCGCTGGAGGATCGGACCGTCAAACGCTTCATTGCCGAGGAGCAGCGCGGCTGCTCCTGTTCGCCCCGGGTGCCGGTCTGCGTATGCGGCCGGCAGCCACGTCTCAGGTCGCTCGGCCGGTCGCGCACGCCGAGCGCGCGCGAGATCCAGCTCAACCCGCGTTCCCGGAGCGCGCGACTCCGGGGCGCGGAGCGAATGGCCGCATGAGAGCAGCAGGAAGGGCAGACCAATGACAAAGCGACATCAGGCCAGCCGCCGCCGCACCTATGCCCGTCGCCAGCATGAGCTGAACGAACGAGCCTCGACGTTGGTTCCAGTCATGGATTGGGATACCGCCGATGACTACCTGATCGAGCCGGAATGGCTCGTCAAGCGCCTGGACGCCCTGGTGCCGGCCATCGCCGGCGACTGGCCGGCCCGTCGGCTGATCGGCTGACATGGCCGTCTACGAGGGCGCCCGGCCGCGCTCCGCGTTCCCTTCTCGCCGGCGCCTGGAGGCCCCCCTCCTCCGCCCCCAGGCGCCGGCGGCTCCGCGCCGCCGATCTCGCGTGGTCATGCGCGCCAACCGGCGTCCGCGGCGGGTCGCGCTGGCCATAGGCGCCATCGTGGTGGTGTTCCTGCTCAGCTTCTTCTCGTTGATCCAGACGACTCGGGTGTCGGCAAGCGGCTACGACATGGCCCGCCTGACCGATGAGTACCTGGAGCTGCAGAACCAGCGGCGGCAGGTCACGTCCGACATCGACAGGGTCGGCCGCCAGTCTGCCGTGCGCCGCCAGGCCATCACCGACGGCCTGACTCAGCTGCCGCAGCCCGTCGTCATACCGGCCCGCTAGGAGCCGCGCCGATGTACGGCCGGACCGATTCGCGCAACCGCCTCCTGTTGCTGCTGAGCTTCGTCTTCGTGGCGTCGACGGTCATGACGGCCCGCCTCGCGTACTGGCAGATCGTCCAGAGCCGGCAGCTGACGGACTACACGATCAGCCAGACGGCCTACACGAAGACCATCCCGGCCCTGCGAGGCACGATCTGGGATCGGACGGGGACCATCGCCCTGGCCCGAACCCTGGTCCGCTATCGGGTCATCGGCAGCCCGCACGGGCTGTCGGAGGTCGATGCTAAGCGGACGACGGCCGGTCTGGTCGACTACCTGGAGCTCGGGCCTGAGGACGCCGCGATTATCGCCAGGGCCATGGAGTCCGACTCGTACTACATCGTTCTGGCCACCGACGTCGAGCCGGACATCGTGGAGGAGATGCGCCGCCAGCAGGACCATGGCGGGCTCCTTGGTGTCTCGTTCGAGCAGGAGGCTGTGCGCGTCTACCCCCAGGCCGGAGGCACCCCGCGCACGTCCCTGGCCTCCCACCTCCTGGGCTTCGTGAATGCCGCAGGCAAGGGCCAGTACGGCATCGAGCAGCGCTACAACTCGGTCCTGGCCGGCTGGCCCCAGGTGATCCGCATCGATCCCACGGACCCCAGTCCGAGCGGGATCGTGGTCCTTGACGAAGGCGCCGCTGGGGAGGACATCCGTACCACGATCGACGCCGGCCTGCAGCTGGCCCTGGAGCAGGAGATCTTCGCCGCCTGGATCGCGGACCGCGCCCGCGCCGTCTCGGCGGTGGTGATGGACCCTGCGACGGGCGAGGTCCTGGCCGAGGCCACCTACCCCGCCTATGACGCCAATGAGTACGTCGCCGTCGCCAACCAGAACCCAGACCTGTTCGTGGATCCGGTCGTGAGCCTCGTCTACGAGCCGGGCTCGGTGATGAAGATGCTGACGGCATCGGCGGTCCTGGAGACGAAGACCACCTCGCTGTCGACATACATCAACGACTTCGGTGTGCTCGAGCTCGATGGGGACCAGGAGATCGCCGACGCCGACCGGCGGCCTCGTGGCTGGATGACCTTCGCCGACATGGTTGCCTACTCGCGCAACGTGGGTGTCGCCCAGGCGGCCTTCCGGTTGGGCAGGACCACGGCCGCTGCATCGAAGGCCCTGTACAGGACCTGGCAGGAGTACGGCATCGGGCAGAAGACCGGCATCGACGTGGCCGGCGAGGTGGCCGGCATCGTCTACGACCCGGCCCAGCGGCCGTGGGCCGAGATCGACCTGGCGAACGCCTCGTTCGGCCAGGGAGTGGCGACCACGCCGATCCAGGTTCTGAGGGCCTTCGCGGCGATGTGCAACGGCGGCGCCTTGATCGAGCCCAAAGCCGTCATTCCCGAGGGCCGAGAGGCCAGTCCGTCCCCTGCCGCCGTGCCCGTCGTCGTGAGCCCCTCGATCTCCGACTCGCTGACGGAGCTGATGGCTCACGTGGTCACTGCCGTGCCCAGCTACGCCCAGCGGACCTACATCCCCGGCTACCGCGTCGGCGGCAAGACCGGCACCGCTCAGATCTGGGATCCCAGGCTCAACCGGGGCAAGGGCGGGTGGATGGTGGACATCTACAACTACAGCTTCTACGGCTGGGTGGGGGCGAAGCAGCCGGACCTCGTGGTGGGGGTCGTGATCTACGAGGGCACACCTACGACCATCAAACAGGGCGTGCTGGACATGCCCGTCCAGTCCTACGAGCTGTTCCGCCGCATCGCCACCGACGCCATAGTCACCCAGCACATCGAGCCCGACCCGAACGCGCCGGGCCGGCCCGGCCAGACGAACGCGACGCCGCAGGGATGAACGGGCAGCCTCGCCCCGGGGCCAGCAGCCATGTGCGACACTGAGGCTGTGACCGACGCCCGCCAACTGGAGCCTCGGCTCGGCGCCGGGCGACTCAGCCTGACTGCGGCCGAGCTGGCCGCCGCGACAGACGGCCGCTTGATGCACGTCTCCCAGCGCGGGGTGCGCGGCGGAGCAGTGGATTCGCGGCTCGTGGAGTCCGGCGCTCTCTTCGCCGCTCTGCCGGGCGAGCGCACCGACGGCCATCGCTTCCTGCCTCAGGCTGTCGCTGCCGGCGCCGCGGCATTGCTGGTGGCCGAGACCCCTGCCGCACAGAAGGCCGCCCGGGGCGTGCTGCGCGAAGGCGCGGACGTGACGGTGATCGCCGTGCCCGACACCCTGCTCGGGCTGCACGCCGTGGCCGCGGCCTGGCGGCTGCGCTTCTCGCCGCTCGTCGTGGGTGTGACCGGCAGCATCGCCAAGACCTCGGTCAAGGAAGCTATCGCCGCGGTCCTGGGCGAGGGCTTCGTGACTCTCAAGAGCGAGGGCAACGCCAACAACGAAGTAGGCCTGCCCCTGACGGTGCTGCGCCTGGGGCCGCAGCACGAGGCGGTGGTGCTGGAGATGGGGATGTACGTGGGCGGTGAGATCGCCCAGCTGGCGGCCATCGCCCGGCCTCGGATCGGGGTCGTGACCGCCGTGCGCGAGGTTCACCTGTCGCGAATCGGGACCATCGAGGCGGTGGAGCGGGCCAAGGCCGAGCTGATCGAGTCCCTGCCCCCCGATGGCACGGCCGTCCTCAACGCCGACGATCCGCGCGTGGCGGGGATGCGCCGCCTGGCTTCGGGCCGGCTCATCACATACGGCTTCGATCCCGGTGCCGACGTGCGGCCGGAGGCCGTCGAGACCAGAGGCCTGGAGGGCATGGCGTTCCGGATGCTCACCCCGGTCGGCGAGGCGAAAGTCCAGACCCCGGCGCTGGGCCGGCACGGCGTGCACAACGCCCTGGCGGCAGCGGCAACCGCGATTGCAGCGGGCCTGGACCTGGAAGCCGTGACCGCCGGTCTGAGCCGTGGCTGGGAGGCTCCGCACCGCGACCGGGTCGTGCGCGCCGGCGAGCTGACCATCCTGGACGACTCATACAATGCCTCTCCATCGTCCATGATCGCGGCCCTGGAGCTGCTCGCGACCCTGCCGGGGCGCCATGTCGCCGTTCTGGGCGAGATGCGCGAGCTGGGAGATGCGCACGAGCGCGGCCATCGCGAAGTGGGGGAGGCGGCCGCGGCCCGGGTCGACGAACTGCTCGTCATCGGCGAGCAGGCAACCGGCATCGCGTCCGGGGCGGCGAGTCTGGGCCAGGCCGTGACGCTGGTTCCGGACCGCGAAGCGGCGCTCGAGGCGCTGCGGCAGCGGCTCCGGCCGGGCGACTCGGTGCTCGTGAAGGCATCTCGCGGCGCCGAGCTGGACTTGCTGGTGGACGCCCTGGTGCTGTCCGCGGGCGTGGACGGGTGGACCGGGGCCGGTGGGCCCGAGCCGGAGATCGGAGATGCCAGGGAGGAGAGTCGTTGAACGAGCAGGGAGTCGTCTACATCCAGGCCTTGCTCCTGGCCTTTGCCTGCGTGGTGATCCTGATGCCGCCCTACCTGCGGCTGCTGCATTGGCTGGGCATGGGCAAGAAGATCCGCGAGGAAGGCCCGGGCTCGCACCTTGTCAAGCAGGGCACGCCCACGATGGGCGGCGTTCTCATCGTTCTCATCGTCCTGGCCCTGGCCTACGTCTTCGACGCCCTCGACGCCTCCACCTACTCGCCCCTGGCGGTGCTGGCGCTGGTGGGGGCCCTGGGAGCGGTAGACGACTTCCTCAACGCTCGAACCGGCATCGGCATCAGGGGCCGCCACAAGATCGTCTGGCAGACGGTCGTGGCCATCGGGGTGGCGCTCTACGTCCAGAGCCACTTCAGTTTCAACGGCGTCCGGGTCCCGTTCGTGGGCGACGTCGAGATCACCGCGGTCTACGTGATCCCTGCCACCGACCGCGTGATCCAGCTGGGCGGGCTGATGTTCGTCATCATCGCCGTGATCGCCATCGTGGGTTGCAGCAACGGCGTCAACCTTACCGACGGCTTGGACGGCCTGGCCGGCGGGACGCTGGCCTTTGCCTTCATCAGCTACCTGATGATCGCCCTGCTCAACCAGCCCAACCAGTCGAACCTGGCGCTGGTGTGCGCCATCGTCGTGGGCTCGATAGTCGGCTTCCTGTGGTTCAACGTGCACCCGGCCCAGATCTTCATGGGCGATTCGGGCGCGTTATCGCTGGGCGGGATGCTGGCCGTAGTGGCCCTCATCACCGGCCAGGTCATGATCCTGCCGATCATTGGCCTGATCTTCGTCCTGGAGACCGCCTCGGACATCATCCAGGTGGGCAGCTACAAGCTGCGCGGCAAGCGAGTCTTCAGGATGGCGCCGCTCCACCACCACTTCGAGCTGGGCGGCTGGAACGAGGAGAAGGTCACGATGCGCTTCTGGATCGTGGGCGCGCTGGCCGGCATGCTCGGGGTGACGCTCTTCGTCGCCTCGATCCCGAAGTAGGCGACGCGGATGAAGCGGGTCATCGAGATGGACGGGCTGACCGCCGAGGCGGTGCAGTCCGGGTCGCTCGCGGGACGCAAGATCACCGTCCTGGGCCTGGCCCGCAGCGGTCTGGCGATGGCTCGCTTCTTCGACGATGCCGGGGCGCGGGTCACCGTCTACGACGGGCGCTCGGCGGAGGAGCTGTCGGCGGCGGTCGATTCCCTCGGCGAGCGGTCGATCGAGCTGGCGCTGGGGCCCGATGTCGATCCGGCGACCACCTGGGCGGGGGCCGACCTGGTAGCCACCTCACCCAGCATCAACCCCGACTACCCTACTGCCGAGCCGCGGCTCCGAGCCGCGTTACGCGATCTCGTGGAAGCTCACCGGGCCTCGCCGCGGATCGCCCCGGCGCTTGTCAGCGAGGCCGACCTGGTGGTGCGCATGTGCCCCTGTCCCACGGTCGGGGTGACGGGCACCAAGGGCAAGACGACTACCGCCTCGCTGACCGCGACGCTGCTGGCGGCCGACATCAGGCACCCGGCGATCCTGGGCGGCAACATCGGCCTGCCGCTGATCGAGCGATTGCCGGAGCTGACGCCCCAGCACCGGGTTGTCATCGAGCTGTCCGAGCTGCAGCTGCCCACGCTCTCGCGCGGGACGACCGTGGCTGTATACACGAACGTGACGTCCGACCACCTCGATCGCCACGGGTCGCTGCAGGCCTATCAGGCCGTCAAGCGGCGGCTGGCTGAGCTGGTGGACCCGGCAGGGGCGCTGGTCCTGAACGCGGAGGACCCGGTGGTGGCTTCGTACGCGGACGGAGCAGCGGCTCCGGCCGTGCTCTACCGCCGTTCGGCGCCACTCCCCGGCGGCGTGGGCGTGGAGAATGGCTGGATCACGGCTGCGAGCGTGCGCCCGCTGGCGCGCGCCGACGCGGGCGCCGCGGTCGGCGGCCCGATCATGCCCGTCTCCGAGCTGGCAATCCCCGGCGCCCACAACGTCTCCAACGCCCTGGCCGCGATCTCGACGGCCCTCCTGTTCGGGGTCCCGACCGCGGAGATCAGGCGCGCCGCGACCGCATTCCAGGGCGTCGAGCACCGCCTGGAGCGCGTGGCGGTGGTGGACGGCGTGCAGTTCATCAACGACTCGCAGGGCACCCAGCCTGATGCAGTCATCGCCGCCCTTCGATCCTTCGATCGGCCGCTGGTGCTCATCGCTGGCGGCCGGGACAAGGGCAACGACCTCTCGGCGCTGGGGCCGGTGGCCGCGGAGCGGGCCGATGCGGTGGTTCTGATCGGGGAGTCGGGACCGGCCCTGGCGGAGCTGTTTCGCGCCAGCGGAGTGGCCCGCGTGGAGATGGCCGCGAGCCTCGAGGAGGCCGTCAGACTTGCTGAGGCGCTTGCTCGTGAGGCGCTGGCCGTGGCCGGATCATCTGCCGCAGGGGCCCAGGCCACGGTCCTGTTGAGCCCGGCGGCCGCCAGCTTCGACATGTTCGTCGACTACGCCGACCGTGGGGCCGCCTTCCGCGCGGCCGCGGAGGCCATGGACAAGCGGCGCCGGATCGTGAGGTCGCGTCGATGATGAACCGCCGATTCGGTCGCACGTCAAGCCGCTCCAGGCCGATCCGCGGCCGCAGCCCCGGTCGTTCCGGCGGCAGGTCCGGGCTCACGGGCGACGGAGAGCGCGGCCCGGCGGAGCGAGTCGAGCTCCAGCCGGTGAAGGGAGGCTCGCGGCGTATCGGCGCTCGCGAGCTGCCGGTGCGTCCGCCGGCCGTGAGGCCTCGGGCCATCAACTCCTCCGGCGGCTCGCGCCGCGAGCGGCATGACCCGGACTGGGTGATCGTGGTGGCCGTGGTGGCCCTGGCGGCGGTGGGCGTGCTGATGGTCTATTCGGCCTCGGCCCTGGCCTCGTACTCCATCAGCGGCAATACCTACAAGATGCTTGCCCCGCAGATCGTCGCCGGCCTGATCGGGCTGGTCGCCATGATCGCCCTGAGCCGGGCCGACTACCGCGTGCTGCGCGACCTGAGCATCGTCCTGGCTATCGTGGTCGGCGTCCTGCTGGTGCTGGTCCTGGCGCCCGGGATCGGCGTGGAGCGCAACGGCTCGTCCCGCTGGATCCGGGTGGGCCCCTTCTTCGAGTTCGCCCCTTCGGAGGTCGCGAAGCTGGTCCTGGCCATCTACCTGGCCCACTGGCTGGATACCAGGGGTACCCGCATCAAGTCCTTCTGGGCCGGCACCGTTCCCTACTGGATCATCGTCGGCCCGTTCGTCCTGCTGGTCGCCCTCGAGCCGGACCTCGGGACCACAGGCATTGTCGGCCTGATCGCCCTCAGCCTGTACTTCATTGCCGGGGCCAGGATCAGGCACCTCGCGATGGTCGTCGCCGGCGCCGCCGGCGCCGGCTGGGCCCTCGTCAACGTCACCGGCGCCTACCCGATGGCCCGCATACAGGCATTCCTCGACCCCTGGGCGGACAGCCAGGGAGCCGGCTACCACACCCTGCAGGCGCTGCAGGCGCTGGGCGCCGGGGGCCTGCTCGGTACGGGGCTTGGCAACGGCAGGGTCTTCGTCCCCAACGACTTCAACGACTACATCTTCTCGACGATCGCCCAGGAGCTGGGTTTCGTGGGCGGGATGGTCGTCATCGGCTTGTTCGTCGCCTTCGCCTGGGGAGGGATCAGGACCGCCCTGCGCGCCCCGGACACCTTCGGCGGCCTGCTGGCGGCGGGCATCACAGCCTGGATCACCTTCCAGGCGATCATCAACATCTGCGTGGTGCTGGCCTTGATGCCGGTCACGGGCATCACCCTGCCGTTCGTCTCCCAGGGCGGCTCGTCGCTGGTCGTGAACTTCGCGGCGGTCGGGGTGTTGCTTTCCATCTCCCGCGAGACGGTGGAACGAGGTTGGGTCAATGCGTCTGCTGATAGCGGGCGGGGGAACGGGCGGGCACATCTACCCGGCCCTCGCCGTAGCGCGATCCCTGCAGGCACGACCGGCGGGGCCTGACCTGGCATGGCTGGGCGGGCACCGGGGCCTGGAGTCGCAGGTCGTGCCGGAGACGGGCATCCCTCTCCGGCGGCTCCTGCTGCGCTCGCTGCGGACCGTCGATCTGGACATCCACGCCTTGCTCGACCCGATCCGCCTCTGCCTGTCGGTGCCGCAGGCGTTCCTCCTGCTCGTCCGGCGCCGGCCGGCGGCCATCTTCACCACCGGAGGCTACGTGGCGGTGCCGACTCTGCTGGCGGCGGCCGTGCTGCGCGTGCCGGTCGTGATGTGGGAGGGAAACGTGGCACCCGGCCGGAGCGTGCGCTGGACGGCCAGGCTGGCCCGCTGTCTGAGCGTCAGCTTCCCGGCTGCCTGCGGAGCCCTGGGCCGCGGCAAGCCGTGCTTCTTCACAGGCACGCCGATCCGCGATCCGGGCGCGGTCAGCCGCGATGAAGCGCGGCGTCGAATGGGCGTGCGCGCCGGGGAGCGACTGGTGCTCATCTTCGGCGGCTCGCAGGCCGTGTTGCGCTTCAACAGGGCTGTGGCGGAGGCCCTGCCCCAGCTCGTCGAGGGCGCCCGGGTGCTGCACGTGACTGGCGAGGAGGGCTACGAGTCCGCCGTGGCGGCGCGCCAGGCCCTGCCCGAGACCAGGCGAGAGCGCTACCGGCCGGAGCGGTTCCTCCGCCAGGAGATGGCCGATGCCCTCGGCGCTGCCGATCTGGTGATCGGCCGGGCCGGCTCGTCCACGCTGGCCGAGGTGGCGGCCTTCGGGCTGCCTATGGTGGTGGTCCCGTACCCGCACGCGGCCGGCCACCAGCGGCTAAATGCCGACGAGATGGTGCGAGCCGGGGCCGCCCAGCTGGTGGAGGATCGGGATTTCGATGCCGGGGCGCTTCTCGATGCAGCGGCCATCCTCGACGATCCGGCGCAGCGCTCCGCGATGGCGGCCGCGGCGAAGTCGCTGGGCCGGCCCGGGGCGGCAGCCGCCGTGGCCGAGCTCGTGATGGCCGCGGCCGAGCGACGTCCCCTCCCGGACGCGGCGGAGGTCGAGGCACTGGCCCGGGGAGGTGCCGCATGAGCCGAGTCGTGGGCCGCGGCCCCGGCGGGGCCACTGCCGGAGTTGCCGGCGGGACGGTTGACTGGCAGGCGGTAGCGCACGAGATGGCCCGCGCCACCGGGGTGCGACCACGCCGCAACGAACTGCTGTCGCGACACACGACGATGCGCGTCGGCGGGCCGGCGGACCTGCTGGCGGTGGCCGGCAACTCGTGCGAGATGTCAGCCCTTATCGGGTTCGCTCGGCTGGCCGGGCTCCCGCGCCTGGTGATCGGCCGCGGCAGCGACCTGGTCGTCAGCGATCGGGGGATACGGGGCCTGGTGATTGTCTGCCGCGCCGAAGGCTGGCGGACCGAGGGCAACGTGCTCATCGCCGAAGCGGGCCTGCCGCTGGCCGGGGCGGCCACCATCGCCTACAAGGCGGGCCTGGGCGGGCTGGAGTTCGGAATCGCCATCCCGGGCACGATCGGCGGGGCCGTCTGGGCCAACGCCGGGGCGCACGGCTCGGACGTGGCGTCCATCCTCCAATGGGCCCGCATCCTCAAGCCGGCCGGCAACGAGACGATCGACAGCCCGGGCTCGCTCGAGCTCGGGTACCGGGACAGCCGCCTCAAGCACTCCGCCGACGAGACCGTCCTGGAGGCCGCCTTCGCCCTGTCCTGGTCGGACAGGGCCTCGGTCAAGGCTCGCATGGAGGAGATCCGGCAGTGGCGGCGGGAGCACCAGCCCCTGGGGCCGCCCAGCGCGGGCAGCGTCTTCCGCAACCCTCCCGACGACTCGGCCGGCCGGCTGATCGACGCTTGCGGTCTACGGGCAGCGCGAGTGGGCGGGGCCGTGATCAGCCCGAACCACGCCAACTTCATCGTGAACGAAGGCGGGGCTACGGCTCGCGACGTGCGGCGGCTGGCCGAGATCGCGCGAGCCGACGTGGCCCGGAAGTTCGACATCCGGCTCGAGTACGAGATCCAGTTCATCGGCGATTGGCCGGACGGCGAGGAGGAGACATGAGCGGCAAGACCAGGAAGACGGCGCAGGCGGAGGGCAACGCGGTGGCCGTGCTGCTGGGCGGGCCGTCGGCCGAGCACGACGTCTCGGTCGTCTCAGGTTGGGCGATCGCCGACTCGCTGGCCGGGTCCGGATTCGACGTCGAGCGGGTGTTCATCGACCTGGACGGCGGCTGGTGGCAGATGCCCGCCTCGGCCTCGAACGGCAGGCCGCGGCCCGGCTCCTTCGACGACCCGACCGGGGTAGGCGCCAGCGGCCCCTCGCCGCCGGCCCAGGTCCTGGGCGAGCTGGCGGCCCGCCCCGTCGCGTCGATCGTCTTCCCGGCCCTGCACGGCCCGTTCGGCGAGGACGGGACGGTTCAGGCTCTGCTGGAGGCATACAACCTGCCGTACGCCGGCGCGGGCGTGGCCGCTTCGGCAGTCGGCATGGACAAGGCCCTCTGCAAGAGGCTCCTGCACGGGCTGGGGTTGCCGGTGGTCGACTGGGTGGAGATCACCTCAGCCCGCTGGTTCCGCGATCGCGACGGCGTTCTGGGTCAGCTGGAAGCTTTCGCCGGGCGCTGTGGCGGGCCCGCGCTGATGGTCAAGCCCGCCCGTCTCGGGTCGTCCGTGGGACTGACCATCGCCCAGACCGCTCAGGATCGCCCCGCCGCCCTCGATGAAGCCTTCGGCTACGACACCCTGGCGGTCGTGGAGCGCTACCTTGACCATCCGCGCGAGCTGGAGGTGGCGGTCGTGGGCAACGACCCGGATGCTCTCGAGGCGTTTGGGCCGGGCGAGGTCTTCCCCGGCCGAGAGTTCTACGACTACGTGGCCAAGTACGCCGACGGCGTCTCGAAGACGACGCCTGAGGCCGCTGTGCCGGCCGAGATGTGCACGGGGGTGAGGAGTCTGGCCCTGGAGGCGTATCGGGCCATCGGCTGCGAGGGCTTCGCCCGGGTCGACTTCTTGCTCGACGGCGACAAGCTGTACCTGAGCGAGATCAACACCATCCCCGGCTTCACGCCGATCAGCCTCTTCCCTCAGATGGCGGCCGCGGGGCTGGGCGGCTTCGATGCCGTCTGCCGCCGAATCGTGGACCTGGCTGCCGAGCGCCACGCGTCGCGCGTGCGGAGGCACCTGACCGCGGCCGACCTGCCGCGCTGAGGAAATGGGAGATGGGAGGCGCCAGCCGATGAGACGGAACCTGCCGATCCGCCGCCCGGGCCCGCAGGTGCGCCGCCAGCCCATTCGCCGCGCCTCGCCTCGGGCCAGACCGCCCCAGGTGTACGGCCTGGCGCTGATGATCGTCTTCACGTTCACTACCCTGGCCCTGATGGCCACGCCGGTCATGGCCGCTCGTCGCATAGAGGTCTACGGGGCGCGTTTCACTGGTGAGGCGCTGGTCCGCCAGATAGCCGGCATAGACTCGGCCCCGAACCTGTTCCGGCTGCGGACGGACGGCATCGCCGAGCGGCTGGCCGGGCTGCCGGCTGTGGTGTCGGCCAGGGTGGAGGTTCGCCTGCCCGACACGATCGTGGTGACGGTCGTGGAACGCCAGCCGCGCATCGTCTGGATCGTGCGCGAGCGGCGCTACGTCGCCGACGAGACGGGGCTGCTCTTCGGCATGGTCGACGAGGCGGGCAATCCGCTGCCGCCGGCCTGGTCGGATCTGCCCAGCCCCTCGCCGAGCCCCCCGGCCGATGATGAGGCCGAACCGACGGACGAGGAGGCCGAACCGACGAACGAGCCTGCGCCGGGAGAGCCCCCCGAAGAGACAGCGTCGGCGCCCGCGATCCTCGGCCTGGCGACGCCGGTGGCGGTGGTCGCCAGACCGTCCATCCAGCCCGTCGTCACTCCCGCCGCCGTTCCGCCAGCGGGGGCCGGGGCGGTGAACCTGCCGGTGGTCTACGACAGACGGACCGGCGAGGAGGTCCTGCGCCTGGGTGATCGAGTGGACCACATCAACCTGGACGCCGGCTTCCGTATCGCAAGCCTCTCGCCGGCCGACGTTGGTAGCACGGCGGGCCACGTGCTGGTCGTGATCGACGATCGCCACGGCTTCACACTCGTCGCGCCGACCCGGGGCTGGGTCGCGGAGTTCGGCTTCTACACCGAGTCGCTGCGCAAGGTCAGCGTGATCCCAGAGCAGGTGCGCAGCCTGCGCTCGGTCCTGGCCTGGGCCGGTGAAGACCACGTCGCCTGGGTCTGGCTCATGGCCGACATATCGGACGCCCACACCATCAGCTATCTGCCCAAATAGCGAAGGCCGGCCGGCTGCGGATCGGTCACACTAGGAGACAACGGAGCGGAGTCAGCGGACCGAGGACGAAGCGAGTGGAACGCGAAGCGGTACTTGTCGGAATCGATGTCGGGACCAGCAAGGTCTGCGGCCTGATCGGCGAAGTCGGCCGGGATGGCAGTCTGACCATCGTCGGCAAGGGCGTCGTTCCGGCCGCCGGTCTGAAGAAGGCCGTGGTCGTGAACATCGAGCAGACCGTCCGCTCCATCACCGGTGCCGTCGAGCAATCGGAGCGTTCGTCCGGTTATCAGATAGACCGAGCCTTTGTGGGTGTCGGCGGGCAGCATGTCGAGAGCCAGAACTCGCGCGGCGCGGTGGCCGTCAGCGGCCATCATCGCGAGGTCACCCGCGAGGACGTGAGCCGCGCCACCGAAGTGGCCCGGGCGGTCACGATCCCGTCCAACCGCGAGGTGCTCCACGTCCTGCCGCGAGGCTTCATCGTGGACGGCCAGGAGGGGGTCAAGGACCCGCTCGGCATGAGCGCCATCCGGCTCGAGATCGAGACTCACATCGTGACCGCGTCCGCCACCGCGGTGCGCAACCTGGCCAAGTGCGTGCAGTCGGCGAACGTCCGCATCGACGAGCTTGTGGCCGGCTCGCTTGCCTCAGCCGAGGCCGTCCTGTCGGAGACCGAGCGCGAGCTCGGCGTGGCCGTAGCGGATATCGGGGCCGGAACGATCGACCTGGCCCTTTTCGTGGACGGGCAGGCCTACAGGACGTCTGTCCTGCCCATCGGCGGCAACAACGTCACCAACGACGTGGCCATCGGCCTCAAGACCAGCCTTCAGACTGCCGAGGACCTCAAAGTCCAGCACGGGTCGTGCGACCTCTCGAGCGTCAATCGGGGCGAGACTGTCAACGTGGCGATGCTCGGCGAGCCGGGCGGCCGGACCGTCGGCAGGGTGGACATCAGCCGCATCATCGAGGCCCGAATGCGGGAGATCTTCGAGCTGGTTCGGGCCGAGATCACCATGGCTGGGGAGGGACCCCTGCCGGCAGGCGTCGTCCTTACCGGCGGCGCCTCCCAGCTGGCCGGCGCGGCGGCGCTCGGCCGGGACGTCCTCGACATGCCGGTCCGCGTGGCGGGACCGACAGACGTGGGGGGCCTTACGGACAACATCCTCAATCCCGCCTACAGCACCGCCATCGGCCTGCTGCTGTGGGGCGCGCACGGGCTGCAGAGTGGCGACGTGTCGGGCTATGAGCCCTCCACGCCCGGCGGGGCCATGGGCCGCGTCCGCGACGCCCTGCGCAGCCTCTTCCCCTAGGAGAGCCGGGAATGCTTCAGCGGGTCGGGCCCTCAGACCTCCTGGAAGGTGGCGGCGACGTCGGTGAAGATCGGCCCGTACGATTCGAAGGCCCCGGTCGATGCTCCCATGGTGATTGTGAAGGTGTGCTTCTGGCCGAAGATCACGTACTGCACGACATGGAATGGAGTCCCGTACATGGTGATGGGGTACTCGAGCTGGATGGCCGGGCCGGACGGCAGATCGATGATCGCGGTCGTGATCTGTTCTGGCTCGATGTCGTACGTCGCCACGAGCTGCTTGACCAGGACCGACGCGTAGCTCTCGAGGTCGGTAGCAGGTACCGCCGGCGTGGACATGAGGTTGCAACTCATGACGCGCCGCAACTCCGAGGCGGACTTGGGGTCGAACACGACGAGCTTGACCATGCCTCCTACCGTCGCGGCCTGCTCCTCCAGGACGCCCTCCAGCTCGGGGTGCTCGTCCTCGATGGCTTCAACCTGCTCGTCCACGGTGAACGGGCCGTCGGACATGACGTAGACCCAGTCGGCCGGTACGCTGAGGGCGTAGCCGGAATTGAGCGAGACGATGCGCTGGTAGCCCACTGGGAGGGGCAGGAGCGGCACGGATGGCGTGCGTTCGGGCTTGGGGGTGGGCTTGGGGGTGGGCGTGGGGCTCGGCGTGGGGGTCGGGGTGGGGGTTGGCGTGGGGGTCGGGGTCGCGGCCGGCGAACCACAGCCGCCCACAGCCGCGACGCCAGAGATCAGGAGAGCCGCGAGCGCAGGAGTCACGTCGGGTACCTCGGCAGGTGCAGTCTCCCTGACGCCCACGACAGTCCCGCGGGCACGGAGCCCTGCGTGCTCGTAGGGTACGGCGCGGGTAGCCTGCCAGCGGGCTCGATCCGCACAAGGCCGGGGCGGCTCAGCCCATGAAGACCGCCGAGCTGACGATCCAGACCGGGAGGGGGCGCGGGCTGCACGACATCACCGCCGCCTGTGCGAGTTTCGTGGCGGGGGAGGGGGATGGGTTGCTCGTCGTCTTCATCCCGCACGCCACGGCGGGGGTCGTGGTCATGGAGCTTGGGGCGGGATCCGAGGCGGACCTGATGGCCGTCCTGGATCGCCTCCTGCCGCGCGACGCGCATTGGGTTCACCGCCACGGCTCGCCCGGCCACGGCGCCGACCACGTGCTGCCGCTCCTGGCTCCGCCGTCTCTCACCGTGCCGGTCGCTTCGGGCCGGCTGACGCTTGGGACGTGGCAGTCGGTGGCCCTGCTCGATCCCAACCAGGACAACGCAACGAGGACCGTGCGATTGACGTTCGCCCCGGCCTAGGCCGCGTTTCTTTCGCTGTTTGACCACGGCGAACCGGGCTGACGCCCGAATCCGGCCCAAATGCGACCACCTGTTCGACTCGCACGCTCGAAAGGCCCGTTTCGGAGAGCGATTCAGGGGGCTTGCGGACCGGATTCCGCGTATACTGTCTGCATCCGAGCCGACCCACGCCTCGCTGGACCTCTAGGTATCTCGGGCGGCCGGACCGAACGACAGATATCAGCCGGAGAGCCACCGGAGGATCTGAACGATGCCGCTACGGTCCGATTCCGAGAACTTCGCCCTGATTCGTGTCATAGGCGTCGGTGGCGGCGGCTGCAACGCCGTCAACCGCATGATCAGGGCCGAGATGATGGGCGTCGAGTTCATCGCCTGCAATACGGACGCCCAGGCCCTGCTGCAGTCGGATGCCCCCCACAAGATCCGCATCGGCGACAAGCTGACGCGCGGTCTGGGTGCGGGCGGCGATCCGGCCATCGGCCAGAAGGCGGCCGAGGAAGACATCGAGAAGCTGACCGACGCCCTGCGCGATTCGGATTTGGTCTTTGTCACGGCCGGCCTGGGCGGCGGCACTGGCTCTGGCGCTGCCCCAGTCGTGGCCGAGGTCGCCCGCGACCTGGGTGCGCTGACCATCGGCGTGGTTACCAAGCCCTTCTCCTTCGAGGGTGCGCGCCGCAAGATCGTGGCCGAGCGCGCCGGCGAGGCTCTCAAGTCGAAGGTCGATACGCTCATCACGATCCCCAACGATCGTCTGCGCGACGTCGTGCAGAAGAACACATCCATGCTGGAGGCCTTCCGCTACGTCGACGACGTCCTGCGCCAGGGCGTCCAGGGGATCAGCGACATCATCACTGTCCCGGCCCTCATCAATCTGGATTTCGCGGACGTCCGAACCGTCATGAAGGACGCTGGCTCCGCCCTCATGGGCATCGGTCGGGCCGCGGGAGACAGCAGGGCACTGGACGCAACCCACGAGGCCATCGCCAGCCCGCTGCTGGAGATCAACATCGCCGGCGCGCAGGGCATCCTGTTCAACGTCTCAGGCTCTGCGAACTTGAGCCTGTACGAGGTGCTGGACGCGGCGGACGAGATCCGGGCCGTGGCAGACCCGGAGGCCAACATCATCTTCGGCGCCAGCTTCGACGAGCGGATGGGCGACGAGGTCATGATCACGGTCATCGCCACCGGCTTCGACACCACCCGGAAGCGCGAGGTCGTGCGGCGTGACGTGTCCGCGGCTGTGGTGACACCGGCTCGCACCCCGAGGTCGGAGCCGGTCGACTACCTGGCCGATCTCGACCACCAGCGGACATACGTCACCGAGCCGGTCAGCGTGCGGTCTGCGGGCAGCCTGAGGGATCGGCAGTCGGTGCCGGTGCAGGTCGGTGGCTCGTCGCTCCGGACCGCCCCCGAGCCGGCCCCGCACCGTCCGCCCCTGGATGAGGCGGAGCTCGAAGCCCCCTCCTACCAGCGCCGGCCGTCGTATGACAGCCCGGACATCGAGATCCCCACCTTCCTGCGGCGCAAGGCGCAGGAGGAAGAGGAGCTGGTATAGGCACTGGCCTTGGGATCACAGCCTCAGCCTGACGCTGTCGCCGCGCTCGCCGCGGCCCGCCAGCGTGTTCTCGACGCCATAGCCGGCGCCTGCCTGCGCGCCGGCCGTGACTCGGCCGGGGTAGAACTGGTGGCCGTCTCCAAGACGGTCCCCGCCGAGCGCCTGGTGGCGGCCGCCGCTGCCGGCCTGACCACGCTCGGCGAGAACCGGGTCCAGGAGGCCGAGACCAAGGCGCCGCTGCTCCCGGGTGTGCGCTGGCACCTGGTCGGGCCGTTGCAGTCGAACAAGGCGCGCCGGGCGGTGGATCTCTTCGACGTCGTCGAGTCGGTCGATTCGGTCGCCCTGGCCCGGCGCCTGGATCGCCTCGCGGCCGAGACCGGGCGGGCGCCGTTGGGCGTCTACCTGCAGGTCAACGTGGACCTCGATCCGGCCAAGAGCGGTTTCGCACCCGCCGAACTCGAGACCGAGATCAGTTCGCTGGCCGGGCTGCCAAACCTGCGCCTCCTGGGCCTGATGACAGTCGGCTGGCTGGTTGCGACAGCGGCCGAATCTCGCCCCACCTTCGTTGGGCTGCGGGACCTCGCCGAACGCCTGCGCGCCCGCGAGCCCCGGCTCGGCCCGGGTCTGTCGATGGGTATGTCGGACGATTTCGAGGTCGCGGTCGAGGAGGGCTCAACCCTGGTCCGGATCGGGCGCGCTCTCTTCGGTGAGCGCGGCTGAGGGAACGACCGTCCCGCGGGAGGGCCTTTTCGCCAGCTGCGCGATAATCGAACGGTGAACCTGGACCGCCGTTCCCGACTATCCGACGTTCGCTTTGCCGTGCGCCTCACGCCGCGCGGCGGCGCGGACCGTATCGAGGGAGTGAACGATGCCGGGGCGCTGGCGGTGCGAGTGGCTGCCGCTCCCGTCGGCGGCGGTGCCAACGCGGCCCTGCTCCGGCTCCTGGCCGAGGACCTGGGAGTCGCCAAGGGTGCGGTGCGCCTGGTGGCCGGGGCCACGGGCCGGCACAAGCTCGTGGCGGTGGACGGCCTCGGGGCGGAAGACCTGCTGGCTCGCTGGCCCGGCCTCAAGCTCTGACTCAGGTTCAGGCGCGGCCGCTATAATCGCCGGCGTCGCGTGGGCGATTGGCTCAGCTGGTTAGAGCGCGCGGTTCACATCCGCGAGGTCACTGGTTCGAATCCAGTATCGCCCACCATCTTCCCCTCAGCCGGCGGCCGCTTACTTGGGCTCCTTGGTGGGCTTGGGCTCCTTGGTGGGCTTGGGCTCCTTGGTGGGCTTGGGCTCCTTGGTGGGCTTGGGCTCCTTGGTAGCCTTCGGCGGCGGCGTGTGGCCGTGCTCCTTGTCCTTCTTGTCGGCGTCGGCCAGCATCGCCTCGATCCGAGCGATCGCCTTGTCCAGCGCGACTTGAGCCCCCGCCGGCGCGTCGACGCGCAGCTCCTGGAGGATGGCCAGGTGCTCATCGAGCGCTCCGCGCAGGAAGTCGCGATCCGAGTCGTCGTCCGGCACGGAGATGGTCATCAGGACCGCCGTGTAGGCGTCGGCGGCGTCCTCGACGCCGCTCCAGTCGCGCTCCGCGGCCAGTTCGTCGAGCTCCCCCAGACGAGCTTCGGCCGCTGCCACGTCCGCGAGCAGCGTCTCGCTCGTGCCCGCCGACGGCTGGCCTGACCCGACGTCGACCTGGCCGTAGCGGAGAGGGCTGCCGGGGTAGGTCAGGACCGCGCTCACGGCGACGGCGATGACGGCCACGGCGGCAGCGACCGTCGAGAACTGGAACACCTTCATGCGGGGAGCGCGAGGCGCGCGCCGGACTCTCTGAGTCTCGGTTGCCCCGGCCTGGGCGGTCGCGGCCGCCGCAGTAAGAACCAGCGACCGCGTCCCCTGGAGCGCCGAGGTGCTGGCGGACAGCCCGGCCGCGTAGCGGGTCAACAGGGCCGCGATCGTCTGCTCGGAGGCGTCCAGCGCGTCCCACGACCCTCCCCCTGCGCAGCCCCGGGAGCGCAGGGGGAGGCCGGCGAACAACGATCGGAGGAAGTTGAACGGCTTCATGCTCGGCCTGCCTTCGGGTCGGTGGCCGGCGTCCCGTCGAGGGACGGCAGGCGCCGCCGGAGCCCGGCCAGGGCGCGGTGCTGCAGCACTCGGACGGAGCCCTCGCTGCGGCCCATAAGCTCGGCTGTTTCGCGGGGGCTCAGCCCGGCGAAGAAGCGGCAGGCGATCACCTCGCGCTGATCGTCCGGCAGGGCAGCCACGGCGCTCCTGACCAGCTCGCCATCCAGAGAGGCCTCGGTCAGGGCCTCCGGGTCACCGGCGTCGGCCGGCTCGGCTTCGATCTGCTCGAGGGGTACGGTCGAGTGATAGCTCCGTCCTTCGTCGATCCAGGTGTTGCGCGCCACGCGGAACAGCCAGGCCGCGAAAGGCACTCCCCTGGGCTCGTACTTCGGAAGCTGCTCAACCATCTTCAAGAAGACTCGCTGCATCAGGTCCTCGGCCGGTTCGTCGGCCGAGACCCTGAATCGAAAGAAGCGATATACACGAGGCGCGAACGCGTCGTAGAGAGCGCCGACGGCGGCCGTGTCGCCGTGTCGCGCCCGCTCCACGAGTTCTTCGATGTCGTCTTC
>Ga0307436_1000171_pt1 | contig 27965 bp, 29 predicted proteins | sample SalMarWE160440MG_FD_202513 | JGI IMG/M metagenome (GOLD analysis project Ga0307436, IMG submission 202513) | Salt marsh sediment microbial communities from the Plum Island Ecosystem LTER, Massachusetts, United States - WE1604-40 | ecosystem: Environmental > Aquatic > Marine > Intertidal zone >...
CTCCTTTGCCTTTACCCTACATTTACGAAAGCCGTCTCCCTGTTATGGGCATTTGCTATGGAATGTTTGCTATCGCTTATGACTTGGGTGGCCATGTAGCTCGGGGAACGAAGCGAGAATACGGGCATACAATCTTACACATAAGTGCTGAAGATTGCCCCCTTTTCGCCGGTCTTCTTTCTTCTCTACCCGTGTGGATGAGTCATGGTGACCAAATAATGGAGATGCCTCCTGGCTTCAAGGCTTTGGCTTACACTGAAAATTCGCCGTTTGCTGTTATAGGTAACGATGGTGGTATTTATGGACTGCAGTTCCACCCTGAAGTGGTTCACACAGCTCAAGGAAAAACCATATTCCAGAATTTTGTACTTCGAATATGTGGCTGCCAGGGCAACTGGACACCAGCTAATTTCATATCTGAGAGTGTAGATAAAATTAAAGAGCAAGTGGGCGGTGGGAGAGTGGTCTGTGCTCTTTCTGGAGGCGTCGATTCGGCAGTAACTGCTACCCTTATTGACCGTGCTATTGGCAATAAGTTAACTTGCATCTTTATCAACAATGGCTTATTGCGTCGTGATGAACCTGAAAGGGTGCTTAATACCTTCAAGCGTAACCTCAAAGTGGATGTAGTTTACATAGACGCTACCGATAGATTCTTAGAACGACTTAAAGGGGTTAGCGACCCGGAAAAGAAGCGGCACTTAATAGGAAACGAGTTTATCCAAATTTTTGAAGAAGAGGCGGCCAAATTAGGTAAGATTGATTTTCTCGCCCAAGGCACTCTGTATCCCGATGTCATTGAAAGTACCTCCACGGAAACTAAAGCTGCGGCTAAGATAAAGAGCCATCATAATGTCGGGGGGTTACCGGCCAAAATGAATTTCACTCTTATCGAGCCCCTGAGGTATTTGTTTAAGGACGAAGTCCGACAAGTGGGGTTAGCTCTGGGTCTGCCTGAGGATATGGTCTGGCGACAACCATTTCCCGGGCCGGGGTTAGCCATTCGCATCATCGGTGAAGTGACCATGGAGAAGCTGGAGATACTCAGGGCTGCTGATTGGATTTTGATGAATGAAATTAAGAATGCCAAACTTTATCGCCAACTTTGGCAAAGCTTTGCTGTACTTACCGATGTCAGGAGCGTTGGCGTCATGGGCGACTACAGAACCTATGGCTACTTGGTAGCGGTCAGAGCAATAACCAGTGAAGATGCTATGACTGCTGATTGGGCTCGCCTGCCCCACGACCTTCTTGCTAGAATATCTGACCGCTTGGTTAACGAAATTCCCAGTGTCAACAGGGTAGTTTATGATGTCACCAGTAAGCCGCCGGCGACTATAGAATGGGAATAAAATATTAAAGGAGAAAAAGATGGGCCACTCTTTTGAAGAAAGTTATGAAGAACAGCTAGCCATACAGGATGACTTGGGCATGCTCCGCGATGATTTGATAAGCGAGTTGCAAGCCATTAACCAGTATCAGGAGCATATATTAGACCTGGAGAAGGAGGAAGCTGTGAATACACTGGAACATATTATTGAAGAAGAAAAAGAGCATGTCGCAGAGTTGCTGCGACTAATTCAGAATCTCGACCCCGTTCAGGCCGAGAAATTCAAGAGGATTTTATAATGCCATGGCACACAGAGTGAAATTAAAAGGGGTGAGGAAGAATAGGGGGAAGCACAAGAAGAAAAGGAAGCAGTAGGTATTCTCCGAGGCCCAGATCGGCTGTTCCTAGTGGTAACCTTCATTATCATTCACAGTGCCATCTTTCAAAAACTGGCATTGAAAAATCCAGAAAATGGAGGAATTAGTACGGCTATACCCTGAAGACTGACACGCGAGAGTGAAATTTGAAGATACTAGTCGTTGGTGATGGGGGGAGGGAACACACCTTGGTCTGGAAGATTGTCCAGAGCCCCAGGGTGGAAAGAGTTTTCGCTGCGCCGGGGAATGCCGGCACAGCCGCTATCGCGGAAAATCTGAATTTGCGCCCCACAGACATAGAAGGGCTGGGCAAGGCAGCTAAGGAAAAAAGCATTGACCTCGTCGTGGTTGGTCCTGAAGCTCCGCTAGCTTCGGGCATAGTGGACTACTTTGATAGTCTGGGTATTCCTGTTTTCGGTCCCACTAAAGAAGCCACCCAATTAGAATCAAGCAAGGTTTTTGCCCGAAATTTGATGGAAAAATATGGCATTCCCTGTCCTGAAGGCGCCATTTTTTCCTCTTACTCTGAGGCTCGTGAATACCTTCAAGAGCAGCGTCCACCTGTTGTCATCAAGGCCGACGGATTAGCCGCTGGCAAAGGTGTGATTATCGCTGGTTCTTTGGCGGAAGCTCAAAAAGCCCTCGGTGACATCATGGAAGCAAAGATTTTTGGCTCCGCTGGAGAAAGGGTGGTAATTGACGAGTATCTCAGCGGTCGAGAGGTAAGCCTCATAGCCTTTACCGATGGCAAAACAGTCTCACCTATGGTGCCGGCTTGCGACTATAAGAAAATCGGGGATAATGACCAGGGTCCCAACACCGGAGGGATGGGAAGTTACAGCCCACCGGGGTCTTTCTCCGCCGGGATGACAGAAAAGGTAACCAAGGATATTTTAATGCCGGCTGTGAAGGCCATGGCTAAGGAGGGCGTGCTTTATAAGGGAGTGCTCTATGCGGGGTTAATAATTGTCGAGGGAGAACCTGTGGTGCTGGAATTCAATGCTCGCTTCGGTGACCCGGAAACTCAGGTCGTTTTGCCTCTTCTCAAAACCGACCTGGTGGATATACTTATGGCAGTAGTCCAGGGCAACCTCGACCGGGTGAAAATAGAGTGGAGTCCCGGGGCCTGCGTTGGAGTGGTTATGTCTTCGGGTGGTTATCCTGGGAGCTATAAAACTGGCTTTCACATTCAAGGGATAGACAACGTGGACAAGGATGTGCTAGTTTTTCATGCTGGAACTAAGTTGGGAAATGGTGGCATAATTTATACCGACGGCGGGCGCGTGCTCACCGTAGTAGGCATGAGCAAAGATATGGCTGAAGCTCGGAAAAAAGTTTACCACAACATTCCTAAAATTTACTTTGAAGGCTGTTATTATCGTAGGGATATTGCTTTAAGGGAGATAGTTTGAATGGCATTAGTGGGCATAGTTATAGGCAGCAAGACAGACACCGAGCTGATACAGCCGGCGCTGGATACGCTTAAGCAATTTGGCATTGATTATGAGCTTTCCGTTATCTCAGCCCATAGAAATCCCGAAAAACTAAGGGGGTATGGCCTGGAAGCAGAGAAGAGAGGGCTCAAAGTTATCATTGCTGCTGCTGGCAGAGCTGCTCATCTTCCCGGCGTCTTGGCTAGCTGGACAACTTTGCCCGTAGTCGGTGTCCCCTTGCCTACCAGTGAATTAAAGGCCATAGATGCTTTGCTTTCCATAAGCCAGATGCCTGGGGGAGTGCCGGTAGCCTGCATGGGTATCGGGGCGAGTGGAGCCAAGAATGCCGCCTTGCTTGCCGCCCAGATTTTGGGCACCGAGCATAAAGGGATAAGAGAAGCCTATCGTAAGTATAAAGAAGAGTTGGCAAGGGGATAATATGATTGAACGCTACTCCAGACCCCGGATGAAGAAAATCTGGTCTGATAAAAACAAATTTGACCAGTGGCTCAAGGTGGAAATAGCTGCTTGTGAAGCCCGGGCTGAGCTGGGCGAAATCCCTCAAGAAGAGATAGTCAAGATAAGGAAGGCCAGCTATAACCTGGACCGTGTTGCCGAGTTTCTGAAGGTGACCCACCATGACATGACCGCTTTTTTTAACTCGGTGGCTGAAAGCCTGGGCGCAGAGTCACGCTTCATACATCTTGGTCTCACTTCTTCGGATGTTATGGATACCGCTCTTAGTCTGCAATTGACTCAGGCGGTAGATATCCTGGCTCAAGACGTGGCTGAGCTTATATCCGCCATGGAAAATAAAGCCATAGAGCACAAATATACCATTATGATGGGGCGGACCCACGGTGTTCACGCTGAGCCTATTACCTTGGGCTTAAAGATGGCACTGTGGACTGAGGAAATGAAGCGTAATGCTCAAAGGCTGGCTGAAGCTAAGAAAAATATCTCTGTGGGCAAGATATCGGGAGCAGTAGGCACTTATGCTACTGTGCCTCCCCAGGTTGAAAAAATAGCTTGCGCCAGGTTAGGACTCACCCCAGCTCCCATCTCAAGCCAGATAATCCAGCGTGACCGCCATGCCCAATTCCTGACCACTTTGGCTATTATCGCCAGCTCTCTGGAGAAATTTGCCACTGAGATTAGAGGGCTCCAGCGAACGGAGGTCAGGGAAGTTGAAGAGCCTTTTGAAGAAGGGCAAACGGGCTCCTCGGCGATGCCTCATAAAAGAAATCCCGAACTTTGTGAGCGTATCTGCGGGCTGGCCAGATTAATAAGAGGCCATGCCTTGACCTCCCTGGAGAACATTGTCTTATGGCACGAACGTGACATCAGCCATTCCTCTACAGAGCGAATTATCCTACCTGATTCATGTCTGGTCTTGGATTACATGTTATCTATATTTACTTCAATAATGAAAGGGCTCAAGGTTTATCCGGAAAACATGCGGCGTAACATCGAACTTACCCAGGGGCTGGTCTTCTCCCAGAGAGTACTTCTTGCTTTAATAAATAAAGGTCTAATGCGAGAAGAAGCTTACAAAATGGTACAAGACCACGCTATGAAGGCCTGGGAGGAAAAGAAAGACTTTCCGAGTTCGCTTAAAGCAGACAGGCGGGTAACAGCTCATTTGAGCAAAGAAGAACTGAACTCTCTATTTGATTATGGGTATTATCTGAAACACGTAGATGAGGTCTTTGAGCGACTGGGGTTAAGCGAGGCAAGGAAGAAGGCAAAGCGGGCTAAGATAGAAGGCCTGGCTCCGCGTGCTATCTAACCTGGGTTAAGTATGTCTGTATTATTAGAAACCAAGCTACCTCTACCTTTATTTCGCCGTGGCAAGGTAAGAGATGTTTATGAGTTAGGTGATAAATTACTCATCGTGTCCACCGACCGCATCTCGGCCTTCGATGTTGTTTTGCCCTGCGGCATCCCTGACAAAGGAAAGGTTCTTAACCGGCTTTCTGCCTTCTGGTTCGAGAAAACAGCCCATATCCTCCCAAATCATCTTAGCAAGGTAATCGATAGCTCCGACTCTGTCGGAGTTGTTCTGAACGAATTAAGGAATCTCTCGAGCCAGCCGGGGGAGTTACCGGATTCTCTTATTGGCCGCTCTATGCTTGTGGCTAAGGCCGAGCGCATATCTGTAGAATGCGTTGTTCGCGGCTATCTATCTGGCTCGGCATGGGCAGAGTATAAGGCGACTGGAAAAATTGGCCATATCCATTTACCCTCGGGAATGAAGGAAAGCCAGGAATTGCCCCAACCTATCTTTACTCCTACTACCAAGAGCGACACGGAGCATGACCGCCTTTTAACCAACCAGGACATAAAAGACATTGGTATTGAAAACCTTTTTGAAGAATTAGAACAAAAAAGCCTGCTTATCTACGGTTATGCTCGGGATTATGCCAGAACAAGGGGTATAATAATTGCCGATACCAAATTTGAGTTTGGTTTCATCAATGGCCAATTAGCCCTTATTGACGAGCTACTAACGCCAGACTCAAGTCGCTTCTGGGATGCCAGCCAATACAAGGTTGGCTACTCTCAACCCAACTTTGATAAGCAGTTTGTTCGTGATTGGCTTTCAGGTTCAGGATGGGATAAAGAACCGCCAGCGCCTATGTTGCCACCGGAGGTAATAGAGGGAACATCAAAAAGATATCGTGAGGTGTACAGCAGGTTAACCGGGGGCGTTCTCTGAGAAGAACAAGACAAAGATCGATAGAAGCAAGATCAAGCCTTTTTTACGTTCCTATCCAGCCAATATCTTGATTAACCGTAGCAAGTTGCTATCCAATTCCTTACTCTTCTCCCAGGTTTCCCTTAGAGGAGTGAAGGCTATCTCTCCCTTCAACTCACCTACCATGTAACCTGCTTTCCCATCGAGCAAGGCATCTACGGCTGCTGCTCCTAACTTGCTGGAGAGAACTCTATCCCTGGCTGTAGGTGAGCCGCCTCTTTGGACATGTCCCAGCACACAAATTCGATACTCCAGCCTTAATCTCTCCCATACTTGTTGAGCAATTGAAAACGCGCCGCCTGCCTCATCTCCTTCAGCAACTATCACGATAGAGGATTTCTTACCTTTCTTGAAGCTGTGCCTTATATCAAGGCAAAGCTGTTCTACTTTTGTCTCTAATTCCGGAATCAAGATGTCTTCGGCTCCGCCAGCAATTCCTACCTCCAGTGCAATAAATCCCCTACACCTTCCCATGACCTCGATGAAGAAGGGTCGTTGTAGCGACTCCGCGGTATCTCTGATCTTGTCTATGGCATCCAAAGCTGTATTTATGGCGGTATCGAAGCCAATAGCGTAGTCAGTACCATAGACGTCGTTATCTATGGTGCCCGGAATACCAATCACTTTTATATCTCCGGCTTCAGCCAGGGCTACTGCACCGCGAAAGGTGCCATCCCCGCCTATAGTTATCAATCCCTCAATGCCTTTCCGTTGCAGAATCTCGTTTGCCTTCCGTAAGCCTTCCTCGGTCTTCATTTCTTCACACCGAGCAGTTTCCAAGAAAGTGCCCCCACGGTGGATAATATTGGCTACCGCCCTACGACCCAACTTTACAAAGTCTTCCTCCAGTATACCGCAGTATCCTCGGCGAATCCCCACGACCTCCAGCCCGTGGCTGGCCCCATAGCGGACGATAGCCCTGATGCAGGCATTCATCCCTGGAGCGTCACCGCCACTGGTCAAGACGCCAATCTTTTTCATAATACTTTCCGGTTTAGCTTCTATTCTACCATGAGTTGTGGAACTATTTTATGGGCTTTGCAGAAAGCCCTCAGTATTTTCAATGCCTGGCTTCCTGGCTCCCTTAAACCTTGTAGCTATCTCGATAATACACCAGCAAGTATAGCTCTCTAAGCAGGTCAGACTCGTTGTGTTTTACGATTTGCTGCAAATAGTTATCATCCTCTGTGGAAAGGAATCTTTGCCATAGCAAAGGGACGTCTCTGCCGCTTATCACTGGCTCGTTAAAATAGCGCTCTGCGTGAGAAAACAGTTCGTCCAACTTAGGCCACTTGAGGTAAAGTGCCTCGGCTTTTTCCTTCCAGGGCTGAAATAAGTCGATCCCTTCTATGTCAATCCCTTTAGCTTGAAGAAATCCCTTCTCGAAGGAGAGATTATAGGCGTAAAATGGCCTGGGGAGCGTCGGAACGAGTTCAGCAAGCTGAGCGATAAACGGCGCTTCTTCTTGCGAACTCCGGCAAATTATCTCAAGGTGGCTCCCTTGGATGTAGCCAAAAAGCACTATCTCATCTTGGCCCATATTAAGGCCGGTGGTCTCCAGGTCAATCAAGGTGCCCTGGGGGATACCTAGCAGTAACTCTCGGCTGTATGAGGTAATCATGCTCGCACCGTCTGGTTTTACCAATATTATACAATCCAGATTACGCTAAAGATAGCTCACCCCCCATTCTGAACTTTGTCTTCCGCCTATTTAGATAATGAGTGCCACAACGTCGTAATAGGCAATAAAAAGAGCGAGCTCCAGATTTTGAAGCTCGCTCCTGAATATCGCTATTCAGTTTTTAAATCACCCCTACTCTTCCACTTCAGCTTCCGGCTGAACTGCCGTTGCCCCTTATTGGGAGCCTTGCCTTACAGACGAAGAGCTCGGGGCTTCCACTTGCTCTCCAGCAACGTACCTTACCTATCGAAACCGCCTCCCACATTACGTTGCCGGGGAGCTCCGATAAGGAAACATCCATCGGCATAACCAGGCTTCTCTGCGTGTCATACCCCACCTCCTTGCTAGGCATCGACTATTCTCGCCTAACATATATATTTTAGCATAATGCGAGGTAGTATGTCAAAAATACGAACGTGGAACCTTTAATGGTCAAAAATCTGAGAAGTGGGAAAGATGTTATTATAGGTGCAAGAGGACCCGTCAATATGGACCCCTATGAGCAGTTAAGAGATAAGCTTAAGGAAGCTGTGGAGAGGAACAGAGCCGATGGCATACTCCTATCGGGTGGGGTCGATACCGGCATTTTGGCTTTTGTAGCCAGGCCGAGCACGGGCTTCACAGTGGCGTTGAAAGACTCCCCGGCATCTGACCTTGTCTATTCAAAAAAGGTTTCCAAGCTCCTGGAAATACAGCATAAGAAAATGGAATTCACTACGGAAGAAGCGCTTAATACGCTTCCTGAGGTTATGAGAATACTGAAAACCTTTGACCTCGCCCTGCCCAATGACCTTTCCATATATTTTGCCCTTAAACTTGCCAAGGAAAATAGAATTAATTCCGTAATGACCGGTGACGGAGCCGATGAACTCTTCGCCGGCTATTCTTATATGGCGGAGCTTCCTCCCAAAGACCTGGAAAGATATATAAGAAGACTTTCACAAAACTGGCACTTCTCATCCGGATATCTTGGCAGGGCTCTGGGCGTTGAAATAAGGCAGCCCTTCCTTGATGAGGATTTTGTTCGCTTTGCCCTGGAAATAAGCCCGGAGCTTAAAATCAAAGATGGGGTAGGGAAGTATATCCTGAGAAAAAGCTTTGAGGGCCTGATTCCGGCGGAGATAGTGTGGAGGAGAAAGGAGCCCATAGAATATGGCTCAGGCTCCACCAAGCTGCATGAAATAATAAATAGTATGGTCACAGACGAAGAAATCCAATCAGCAAGAGAAGAAGTTGACATAAAGTTCATAAACAAGGAGCACTTCTTTTACTGGCGTATCTATAACGAGGTTGTGGGGAAGATTCCCAAGGCCAGGGATGACGAGATTAAATGTCCCTGCTGTGGAGCAGGCATGGGCACATACCACTGTCCAACCTGCGGCTTCTCCCGCCCACTGAAGGAATCGTATCAACTCGGTTCATGATTCCCGCCTGCCATAGCTGTGCGGCGGGCAGGCCGTGATGAGGGTGGTAGGCAGCTTATTAATAGGGTGGGGATAAACACATACTTCGGCTCCGTAAACCTTCTTGATATTCTGGGCTGTGAGTATGTCGAGCGGCGTGCCTTCGGCGTAAACTTTCCCTCCATTGAGCATGACCATCCAATCGCAATATTGAGCAGCTAAGTTCAAATCATGTAAAGCGATAATGACGGTCAAACTTTGCTCCAGGCAAAGGCTCCTGACCAGATTGAGAATCTCGACCTGATGGTTTATATCCAGATTGGCAGTTGGCTCGTCAAGGAGCATCGCCCTTGGCTGCTGGGTTAGTGCCCGTGCGATAATAAGCCTCTGTCTCTCTCCTCCTGAAAGCTCACTTACTCTGCGCTCAGCGAAAGATTGGGTATGCGTTGCCTCCATGGCTTGCCAGGCGATAGCCAGGTCCTTTCCTCCCTCGTAGCGAAGAAGCCCGAGGTGAGGCGTTCGTCCCATAAGCACCACTTCAAAAGCAGTGAAAGCCCCGGGCAAGTCAGGGCTTTGCGGCACCGTGGCAACAAGGCGAGCCAGTTCGTCGTGCTTAATAGTTTTTATATCGCGATCGTCGATTAGGATACGCCCGGAGAACAGGTCTATTACCCGGGTCATTCCCTTGATTAATGTTGACTTTCCCGAGCCGTTGGGGCCAACCAGCCCCAGTATTTGGCCGGGCCCCGCCTTCATACTTACATCGTGCAAGATGGCTCGATGGTTGTAGCCCAGGCTGACGTTATCCAGCTCAATCATTCTTACTACCTGCTCCTTTCATCATTTTGCCTATTCCTCTTGTCATTCTGAGCGAAGCGAAGAATCTCAAGACCCTTCCCCTTCGTTTCACTCAGGGTCAGGGTGACAGGCAAACAATTTAGAAGAAAGCGAGCCCCTTCCTTCTCCGCAGTAGATAAAGAAAGAAAGGTGCTCCACAGAGAGCAGTAATTATTCCTACCGGAATCTCCGTAGGAGGAATTATGGTACGGGCTAAAGTATCGGCCAGGATGAGGAAGATGGCGCCAACCAGCGTGGATAGAGGGAGCAAAAACCGGTAGTCTGGCCCCCAGATAAGCCTCACTGCATGAGGGATGAGTATGCCGACGAAACCGATAAGGCCGGTGAAGCAAATCGCTGAGGAGGTAATGAGGGTAGCAGCAGCCAGTAATATGAGCTTGACTCTTTCCACATTGATGCCCAGTTGTTGGGCCTGCTCTTCGTCAAGCTGCATTACATTAAGCGGTCGGGCATGAATCCAGATGACTACCAGGCCCGCTAATACACAGGGGAGGACCGTCCATACCTCAGCCCATTTAGTCAGGTAAAGTCCACCCAGCAGCCAAAATACAATCCCATGTAGTTCTTCACCGGAAATGGTCATGAGATAGGAGGTGATGGAGGCCAGAAAAGCACTTAGAGCTACTCCAGCCAGGATAAGCGTGGTGGCTGGCAGGGTTTTGCCGACACGAGCCAGCAGATAGACCACAGCCACGGCGCCTACGGCACCAATGAAGGCAAATAATGGCACGGCCCCGAAAGCCATCCAGGCTAATGTGAAAGGAGTAAGCATGGCAATGGTAGCTCCCAGTCCAGCTCCGGAGGCCACACCTAAAAGATAAGGGTCGGCCAGAGGGTTACGAAACAGTCCTTGATAGGTGGCTCCGGCTACTGCTAGGGCTGCTCCCACTAAACCGGCCAGAAAGATGCGCGGCAGCCTGATATCAATGATTATCGTTTTCAGGATTTCCAGGCTCAACGGCGCTCCGAAAATTTCGGGAGAAGAAGGGGTAATATGAACGAAGGGTAGTTGAGAGAGAAGGACTTGAAAAGTACTGACAAAGGGTATAGGAACGCTTCCCAAAGTAGTGGCAAACACGACTACCACTATAAGCAGTGCAGTAAGCCCCAATAATGAGTAAACTCTACTTTGCCAGCGAATGGCATAAGGGATAACAGGCTCACTAAATACCTCAGATACAGTATGTGCCATCGCTAAATAAATCCTAATTTCTAAATCCTAAACAAATTCAAAATTCCAAATTCGAATACTAAAACTCATTCCGTTTTGAATTTTTACCATTAGTGCTTTGACATTGTTTAGCATTTAGGATTTCGTGCTTAGGATTTGTCATATTTTGCCCTGTCATTTTGCATTTTCACTTTTCCTTTTGATTTTCTCTTAGTATTTGGTGCTCAAGGTTTTTCATCTAATATATCCGCAGTGCTTCATACTCAAGCGCTTCATGTTCCTAAAGTCTAGTATTCAATGCCTTCCCGGCTTTTCATTCCTTGACTATAAGGATGCTTCACTTCCCTTAGCTCGCTGACCAAATCTGCTTTTTCTATAATCTTTTCTGTGACGCCCCGACCGGTTAAGACAAGCTCTAACTTTTCTGGCTTTGTCTCCAAAAGAGAGAGAACCTCTTCTTCTTTCAGAAAGCCGTCGCGCACGGCAATGTTTATCTCATCCAAGATCAGCATATCCCAGGATTGGTCCTGGAAAAGCTCCTTAATAAATTCCAGCCCCCTGGAGCATTCCTGGCGGACATCGTCAGGATTCAGTTCCTTGTAGAAGTGAGGATGTTTCTTGGCGAAAAGGAAAGCCTTTATCCCCAGCTTTTCCAGGGATTTATGTTCACCGTACCCGAATGCCTCGGGGTCTTTAAAAAAAGAGACTAAGCCGACCTTAAAACCGTGCCCGGCAGCGCGAGTTGCCTGACCAATAGCGGCAGTGGACTTTCCTTTGCCGTCCCCGGTATAAACTTGAATTAAGCCTTTCTCTTTCATCTCAATCCCCCTTTATTGTAACTCAGCCGAGATGTCCCAGAACCATACGTTGTCTTTTCTTTTCCTTTCACCCCTGGTAACCTTGAGCGCTTTTCTGAAAATAGGCCCCTCGGTAACGAAGGTGTGATATTCGCCATTTTCACCACAGGGATGGGAGCCAAGTTTGCTGATTTGCCTTACAAGGGCTTTATCTAGAACTTTTCCCAGCAAGCCCTTCTCTAATCTGGTGGCGACTATTATAGCTTTGAATTTCAATTTAAGGAGTTCCTCAATTAGGTCCGCGGCCCTTATCCCCCAGAGGGGCAAAAACGCCTTTATCCCTACCTCGCTGCATACCCTCTCTACCCATTCCCGATGCTCTTCTAAATCCATGTCGCCGAACACGCCCCCTTCGATACCTTTATCCTGGAGTTCTTTGGCGACCTTCTTGAAGTTCCCTTCATAATTTTCCCAGGACGTCTTCACTTGAATGAGAGGGATGCCGATGGCTTCTGCTTGCAAAGCTAAAACACTGGCTTTAGTCCCGTGGGACCTCGACCTCTCGCCATCTTCGGAGATAAAGTTAAGCAGGTACAGAACTTCGTGCCCCTGGGAAATTGCCTTATATGTCGCCAGGGCACATTCCTTACCTCCACTCCAGGAGGAAAAAACCTTCATTTAGCTAATCCTCAGGCTCCTCAGGAAATATATCAGGTTGTATGAAATGGGCAAACCACTCTAAGCTCTTGACCAGCCTGGGACCCGGGCGTTGAACGAGGTTATCATCACACGTGTAGATGCTACCGCTTTGCCTGGCGTCGGTAACGTTAAGTGCGGTCTCGTTCATCGCCCAGTCAAATGACCATTCGCTGGCGATGATTACTTCTGGGTTGCAGAAGAGGACCCATTCAATTTCGACCATGGCACCACTCTCGAAGTACTGAGAGAAGGTATTGTTCCCACCTGCTATCCAAATCAGGTCGTCAATCCAGGTGTTCCTGCCGATAGTCCATATTGGGTCATGCCAAGTGACATAAAAGACTCGTGGTCTTTCCTCGAGCCCTTGGGTCAATTCTGCTATTTCTTCAATCTTGCTTTGCATCTCGTTCACAAGCTCAGTAGCTTCCTCTTCCTCTCCAGTTACCTTTCCTACCTTCTGAATGCTTTCCAGTACATCGTCTAGAGTTTGTGGCGCCAAAGCAAATACTGTAAACCCTTGCTCTTCCAAGGTAGGAATAATCTCAAATCTGTGAATATCAGTGGCCAATATCAAATCAGGCTCTAACGCAATTATCTTTTCTATATCGGGTGGGTAAAATCCCCCTACTTTTTCCTTCCCCAGAGCTTCCGGAGGATAATCGCACCAATCTGTAACTCCCACCACCTTGTCCCCCAGATCCAGGGCAAACAAAATCTCGGTGTTAGAGGGAGCCAGGGAGACGATTCTTTGGGGTGTTCCGTTAATGGCGACCAGCCTTCCCAGGTCATCAACTACATATTGTGTTGGTGTCTGCTCGGTAGGGCTGCAGGCTGTCAGGACAAGAGATATGGTCAAAAGCGCCAGGAACCAGTTTGTGCCTCGTGTAAAGATTTGCTTACAAAAGCTTTTAATGCGACTCATTTTTACCTCCTTCTACACAAAATTACTTTATTTTATACAAGTGCACTTGTTTTCCACATTCTAAATGCTACAGGATAAAATGTCAAGGGATTTTAGGGCAGTATTTGAGAAAATTTTGCAGTTCAGAGGGATGTGCGATTAGGCGAGATAGAAAACCCCCCTATCACTCCACGCGGCAACTTTATATTGAAGGATTCCCTATCTTTTCCTCAGGTCAACAATATCATAATCTAGATTTTCCTCTTCCAATCTCTGCACCAAAATTGAAACCTTGTCCTCGCTACAGGCAACCAGGAAGGGCAGGCTACAGTAAGCTGCTTCTATGGCTGCTTCCCGGACGCCATGAACGTAATCAGGCTTTATACCTATCTGCGTCAATGCTACCAGGGCTTCCGTGCCCATTGCTCCCACCAGCCTCGTTTCCTTTACCTCCCTTTCCAATCGGGCAAGGTCGGTGCTCCTGGAACCTCCACCCTGCACATTGGGTACTTTGCCTATCATGACTTTAGCTGGCTCGAGTTTTATTACCCCTTCAACGTTGCGAATGCCGACATCCTGTCCTTTTTTAGCCTTGGTTACGACTGTTCCTTTAGCCCCTTTACCACTTATGGCATCGGAGGCGAAGAGCAAGCCGTCCTTCATATATAACGACGCTGGTTGACCAACGGATAAGTCGCTATCAGATATGGCAGTGGTAGTCGATATATCAGCCACGGCTTTGCTCACAAACCAAGCGTAACTATGTAACTGCCGGGACATCTGCAAAATCCAATCTACGCCCTCCCTGGTTACTTTATATCGGGAGCGACCCTCGGAGCTCAGCCAGCCATCCTTTATCAATTCCTTCACGTACTCGGAAACCGCCTGCGAAGTGATGCCCAATCTCGGGGCGATGTCTTTCTGCTGTATGTTAGGCTGATGTGCTGCTATTTCCACCATTATCTGAAACTTGGTAGCCAGGTTTTTGCTCTTTAGTATTTGCGCCATATCAACCATTATATCACTTACTAACCAGGCTAGATTAGTAAAGCGAGCTGGGGCAAACGCCCCGCAATATGCACCTGTTGCAGCGAGGTTGTCGAGCGTGGCATATCCGCCTGCCATGCTCTATCATATGGATATGGAATTGATATACCTTTGAGGGTGGAATTTGCTCCTGAAGCAAGCTATGTGCCTTTTCTATGGACACTCTGGAATCAATCAGTCCCAACCGTTTGGCTACCCGAAAAACGTGGGTATCCACAGGCAAGGATGGCTTCCCCAGGGAAAAAAGTAGCACACAGCTAGCTGTCTTATGTCCTACCCCAGGCAGACGCATTAGGTAGTCTTCAGCTTCAGCTATGTTCATCGATTTGAGGGAATCAAGGCTGATACGACCCTGTTCCTTTTCAATTTGCTCGAGTGCCTGTTTGATCCTAACGGCCTTGATTTGGGATAACCCCCCGGACTTAATGACCTGAGCGATATGCTCTGCTGGAGCCGAAGCTACGGCTTTCCAGCTATCGAAGCTGGCTTTAAGAGAGGCAAAAGCTCTTCCCGAATTTGCATCCGAGGTATTTTGAGACAGTATGGTCCCTATGAGCACATCAATAGGGTCCCTGTCTGGCTGCCACTTGCGAGGCCCGTATTCTTGCCCTAAAAGCTCAATGACTTCTTCAATAGCCACTAGCTCAAAAATATCATGTCGGCGCCTCTTGATGCAAAGATGCCTTACTGCTTTGTCATTGCGAGGAGCATAGCGACGAAGCAATCTTGGTGGGTCTGTTGAGATAGAGATTGCCATGCACCTTTCAGGTGCTCGCAATGACAAACAAAAATGTGTGGCATTTGCGGCAACCTTGGTGAATCAGATAAGATAAGCATCTCCAAAACGGGAGACGAATATGACTCTTGTTGAGAAGATACTAGCTAAGAAAGCCGGGAAGAAAGTTGTGAAGCCGGACGAGATTGTCGAGGTCTCTGTGGATCTAGCCATGATACATGATGCGTTAGGTGCGCATACGATTGCCAAATTCAGGGAGCTAGGCGTGGAAAAGGTCTGGGATCCCGCAAGAATCGTAGTGGTGTTGGACCATTATGTGCCCAACAAGGACATCGATACTGCCAAAAAGTGTCTCAATATAAAGAAATTTGTCATTGAACAAGGTATAGAAAACTACTACGAAGTTGGCAAGGGGGGCATAGCCCACCAGGTGCTTGTGGAAAAAGGGCACGTGCTGCCGGGAATGATTCTTGTTGGTGTGGACAGCCATACCACGACATCGGGTGTGGTTGGGGCTTTTGCGACCGGGATTGGTGTTGATGAGATGGCCGTGGTCTTCAAAACGGGAAAGTTGTGGGAGCGAGTCCCGGGGACTATCAGGATAAATGTCGAAGGCAAGCTCGTGCCTCCCATAATGTCTAAGGACTTGATGCTTCTCATATTGAAGAAGTTGGGTATAAGCGGCGCTTTGTTCAAGTCTCTTCAATATACGGGCTCGGCAATAAGGCAAATGAGCATCGCGAGTCGCATGGTGTTAACCAATATGGCAATAGAGTCAGGCGCCACTAATGGTATCATCGAGCCTGACCAGAAGCTGGTGGATTTTCTCAAAAGCAGGACCAACCAGCCTTTCGAGCTTATTCAGGGCGACCGGGATGCGGAGTATGCGGAAACACTTGAGTTCCAGGCTGATGATATTAAGGAGCCCATGGTCGCCGTGCCCCCGAAGCCGTCCAATGCTGTAGGAGTTACCGAGGTCGAGGGGATCAGAATCGACCAGGCGTTTATAGGCTCGTGCACCAATGGACGCCTGGAAGACCTCAGGATTGCTGCTGGAATACTCAAAGGTCGGAAGGTGGATAAGTTTACCAAGGTTATAGTCATACCGGCCTCGCAGGATATCCTTAAAGCCGCTCTGGCAGAGGGGTTAATAGCGATATTTGTGGAGGCTGGGGCTGTGGTCGGTCCACCCACCTGTGGTCCGTGTATGGAAGCGCATATGGGCATATTGGGACCGGGCGAGGTTTGCATAAGTACGGCAAATCGTAACTTTCAGGGTCGGGTGGGTGACGTGACTGCCAAAATATACCTGGCATCACCGGCGACCGTGGCAGCCTCGGCGTTGAAGGGCAAAATAAGTGACCCACGAGAGTTTTTCTAGGAGGAGTAGATGGAACTCAAAGGACGAGTCTGGAAGTTTGGTAAGGATGTTGACACCGATGAACTCTTTGCCGGCAGGTTCATCATGGGCGGTGATGAAACGAGCCAGAGCCAATATCAGGAATTTATCGCCAGAAGCGGGCTAAGCGATGTCGGACATCGTGAGAATGTGCCCGGGGATTTCCTCCCCAATGTTGCCAAAGGGGACATTATAGTTGCCGAAGAAAACTTTGGGATTGGTTCAAGCCGGCAGCAGGCTGCGGAAACTCTGAAGTTTAAGGGTGTCCAGGCTGTCGTTGCCGACTCAATCCACAGGATATTCTTCAGGAACTTCTGGAACCTTGGCTGCCCGGCCATAGATTTGCCGGGAATTTCCGCTGAATTTGAGACCGGGCATGAAATAATGATTAACCTGAGGCAAGGGACTATCAAGAACCTCAATACGGGCAAAAAGTTTGAGTTTCGCCTGATAATTCCAGCGTGGTTTATAGACATGGTGGAGGCTGGGGGTCTGATTCAGTACCATAAATCCCTGAAAGCTTAAATTCTGCGGTTGACCATAATTGTTTCTGCTATTCTGTTTATACTTATGCTCTTCCGAAATTTATGATAGTGTATTCCGTAGGATTCGATGCGGAAAGTAGTTTGGGATATGGACCCCGGCGTCGATGATGCCCTGGCTTTAATTTTGGCGTTAAAATCGCCTGAAGTCCAGGTCCTGGGCATCATTACAGTGGCGGGCAATGCTCCTGTGGAATCGACCAGCGCCAACGCTCGCCGAGTATTAGAATATCTGAACGAAGGCGGTATCCCGGTGGTGATGGGGGCAGCAAGCCCTTCGAACCACCCTTTAGAAGATGCCTTAAGCTATCATGGTTCAGACGGGCTGGGCGACTGCGGCTTGCCTTCTCCTAAGCTCAAACTGTACCCGGCGAAAGCCTGGGATTTCCTTGCCCAGTCGGTTTTGGATGCTCCCGGCGAAGTTACTCTGGTGGCCACGGGGCCTCTAACCAATGTGGCTTGTGCTTTTGAGCTTCATCCCGAACTGGCTGGACTTTTAGCCGGGCTGGTTCTCATGGGAGGTGCTTATGGTCTTACGCCCTACGGCAAAGGGAATTGCACTCCCTTTGCCGAGTTCAATATCTGGCAGGACCCTGAGGCTGCTCATATAGTATTCAACTCCGGGGTGGACATCTTCGCTGTGGGGCTGGATGTATCTATGGATCCTGCAGCTTGACTGAACAGCTGGCATCTGGAGCAAATTAAGACCGGGCGTACACCGACTGCACATCTGGCAGCCCAACTGGTAGAATACGAGGTAAAATGCCACGGATGCTGTAGAATGCATGACCCGCTAGCTTTGGTAGTGTTGCTGGATGCTCCCTTGCTCGATTTTATATCGGCAAGGGTAGAAGTAGTTAAGGGAAATGGCTGGGATAGAGGAGTTACTCGTATCTTGTCCTCTGGCGACTCTCAGTCGATACACGTAGCCTCTGCCGTGGACGGCCCTCGCTTTCTAAAGCTATTTTTATCGCGTATACTGGAGGAGTAAGATGTCTAGCTTGGTAGTATGTGGCGCCATAAACTGGGATATTAGCTGCTTCGTAGAGCGGCTGCCGGTGCCCGGTGAAGAGGTTACCATAAAACATATCACTCGAGTATCCGGAGGGACAGGGGGCAACATTGCTGTGGCGGCGGCACGGATTTTGGAGGCTAAAGAGGTTGCACTGATAGGCGCTCTGGGAAAGGATGAAATTGCTCGCCAGCAAATTGCCGCCCTCGAGGACGAAGGAGTCATCACCGAGGGCATCGACCACATTGCGAGAGAAGAATCGGGGCAGGCTTATATCCTGGTTGACCAAAGGGGACAGAACGTTATTGCCAGTCATCTGGGGGCGAATGCCAGGCTAAGTCTGGAACACCTGAACAAAGCACAGGTCAAGCAGCAGCTACAGGAATGTCGAGGCATGGTCCTCACCGACCCTCCGTTAGAAGTGGCAGAGGAGCTAATAAACCTGGCAAAACGGCGTGGTGTCCCCGTGCTGTGGGACCCGGGGATTCTGATAAGCCCGAACCGGGAAGTATTGCAGTCTCTTGCTAAAGAAATAGAGGTCCTCTTCTTGAATGAGACGGAGGCGAATGCTCTACTGGGAACAGATGAGTTAAATATAAGCTTACAGAAGCTAAAAGAGTTAGGATTCGGCAATCACACGGTGCTCAAACTTGGCGCTCAGGGGGCAGCCATGCTTGAACCGGCTAGCGATGCGGTGACCCAAATCCCCGCCTTGCCCCTCAAAAAGCTGGGTCTAAATGTAGTCAGCACAGTGGGTTGTGGAGATGTCTTCGCCGGGGTCTTTGCCGCCTACCATATTATGGGGAGTAGTCTGGCGCAATCGCTTATCATGGCCAGCGCAGCCGCAGGCCTTAACGCCACCAAACCTGAGACCAGAGGCAGCCCCGACCGAGCTAATTTAGAGGAAGCAGCAAATCGCAGCCAGAAGCTTGGCTTCGCAGCTCAGGAACGCAAGCTTTCTTAAACCTACCTAGGCTGCCTTGCTTAGGGAAAAGACTTGTACCTTACTCTTCTGCAACCTCAATAAGCTTATTTCTGGTTCTGAAGCCGCTGAGAATCCTGACCCGGCTCTGGGGGATGCCGAAATGCTCTGCCAGTAATTTGATAACTGCCTGGTTGGCCTTGCCTTCCTTCGGAGGCTCTTTGACTTTGATTATAAAGCTGTCGCCTTCCCGGCTCAGCTCTTCGGTCTTAGAGCTGGGCTTTACCTTAACCTGGATTTTCATCTATCACCTCTCCCCACATTCCCTGGTTATGAAATTCTACCAGTTTAACAGGTGTTATTTCGTTGCTCAGAGACTTTTCACTATGGGCAAGTACTCTGATATAGTTGCCAGTTAGCCCAGAGTATATGCCACTTCCGGGACTGGTTTCCTTCTCCCACAGGACTGGCATGGTTTGCCCCAAGAACTGCTCGCAGAAGCTGCGCCGGGAGCTTCGAGATAGCTCTAGCATCCGCTGGTTGCGCTCTTGTTTAACTTTGTCTTTTACCTGCTCGGGCATCTTGGCTGCCGCTGTCTCGGGGCGGGGTGAGAAGGGGAAGACATGGATGTTGGCGAAGCCAGCTTGCTGGCAAAAAGAGTAGCTCTGTTCGAACTCCTCATCGCTTTCACTGGGGAAACCAACCATGATATCTGTGGTGATGGCTACATCTGGTATCATTTCTTTAATCAAATTTACTGTTCTCTGATATTGGTCCAGAGAGTAGCTCCTCTTCATCCTTTGGAGTACGGTCTCGCTTCCACTTTGTAGCGCTAAGTGGAAATGCCGACAAAGCCTTTCATCCTGCCACAAGGCAAGAAATTCAGGAGATGTTTCCGAAGGCTGTAAGGACGAGAGACGCAATCTCTCAATGCCCGTGTCGTGGAGAATATGTTGGACCAAATCCCTGAGGTCAGTACTAGATCCTTCGCTAGCGCTCAGTACAGTGTCTTTATAGCTGCCAACTTTTGTCCCGGTGAGAACGACTTCTTTGTAACCGAGGGCCACCTTTTGCTTAACCTCGCCAATTATTTGGGAAGCGGGCAGGGAATATTCGTGAGGTCTTACTTTGGGCACAATGCAATATGTGCAGGGGCTATGACAACCATCTTGAATCTTTGTCAGGCTACGAGTCCTGATGGTGGCAGCGAGCATCTGAGATTGCTTTGTTTCACCCCCACCCAGTCCTCTCCTTTCAAAGGCGAGGGTTTGGGTAAGGGCAAGCAGGTGCTCTTTCTCTTTGTTATCAACTACGAAGTCAGCAAGCTGAGCTAGCTCTTGACGGTTTCTTTGGGCATAGCAGCCAGTGGCAATAATTAGGGCCTGGGGATTTCTGCGCCTTGCCAGCCTGAGCCAGTGGCGTGACTTGCGGTCGGCAATATGGGTGACCGTGCAGGTATTGGCAATATAAATATCTGCCCCTTCACCGGGGGATACAAGTTGAAATCTAGCTTCGCTAAAACGATTAGCCAGAGATTCCGTCTCGGCCTGATTGAGCTTACAACCCAATGTGTAGAAAGCCACCTTCATTAACATGGATTATATGTATTGCCTGGCTGAGTGGTCAAATCATGGTCCTCAGCATGATTTTGCATAAAACTATCACCCTTGAAGGGAGAGGGTCTGGGTTAGAGTGAGTTTCCCCCTCACTCTAACTCTCTCCCGCCAGGGGATAGAGAATTATGGTTTGGCAATCTCTGAAAAGGATGTGAGATTGCTTCGCCCCGATAAATCGGGACTCGCAAAGACATTTTGTTAAAGCCTTTTCTGTGATATAGTTAGCGATTCTAACCAAGGGCATTAAGCTGAGGTATGAAATTGAATCAACGAGCTCGATGGAAAGTCCTGCCTCCAGCGCCAGACGAATACTTAAATGCTTCTGACTTTTCTCCGCTAATTGCTCAACTTCTCTACAATCGTGGTGTTAAGCTAGAAGGAATCGACCCTTTTTTGTCTGCTGACCGTAGGCTGGAGGGTAATCCCCTCCTCCTTCCTGATATATCACAGGCTGTAAGCAGAGTCTATAAGGCCGTGCTTTCCCGGGAAAAGATTGCCGTCTATGGTGACTTTGATGTTGACGGCGTCACAGCCACAGTTATTCTTGTCGGGGGACTATCATGGCTTGGTGCTGAAGTTATTCCCTATATTCCTGACCGCTTCAATGAAGGCCACGGATTAAGGATTTCAGCTCTGGAGAAGCTTCAGTCCCAGGGGGCAGATTTGGTAATTACTGTTGATTGTGGCGTAACTGACCTTGCAGAGGTAAAACAGGCTCAAGAGATGGGGATAGATGTGATTATCACCGACCACCACATTCCATTAGGGAGCCTGCCTCAAGCCATAGCTGTAGTTGACCCCAAGCGAAAGGATTCAGTGTATCCCTATCCGGATCTAGCCGGTGCTGGCGTTGCCTTCAAGCTTCTGCAAGCGCTATTTCACAAAGATAGCCGGGAGAAATGGCTAACCAAATTGCTGGACTTAGTAGTTTTGGCCACTATTACCGATTTAGTTACTCTCGTTGGTGAGAATCGTTACCTGGTGCAGGAAGGACTGAGAGAGCTTAATAATAGCTCCCGCGTGGGAATTCGAGAAATGGTTAAATTGACCGGGCTGAAGCAGGGTGAACTTGATGCTGAAGATATCTCCTGGACACTAGGGCCTCGCCTCAATGCTGCTGGCAGGATGGACAATGCCTCCACCAGCTACCAGTTACTCACCACTCAGTCACCAGAGGAAGCTCGCTTACTAGCCCTGGAGCTAGAGGGGAAAAATGCCGAGCGGCAAAAGTTGACCAATGAAGTATTAAGCCGCGCGAGGGAGAAACTAGCCGCTAAACTACATCTGCCGGTGCTTATAGATGGTGACGAAAGCTACTCCATCGGTGTCATCGGGCTTGTTGCTGGCAAGTTAGCAGCTGAATTTTACAAGCCTACCATTATCATCAGCTTAGGCTCTGAGCTATGTCAAGGTAGCTGTCGTAGCATACCTGAATTCGATGTTGCAGCTGCTTTAGAAAAATGTCATGACTTGCTTACCGCCTTTGGTGGACATCCCTTAGCCGCTGGCTTCACCGTAATGCGCCAAAATTTAGCTCAGCTAGAGGAACGGATTACCGGACTAGCTATGGACCAATTAGGTCATCTCGACCTTCGCCCGGGAATAGTGATTGATGCCGAGCTTCCCTTAGCTACCTTTAGTGGAGAGACCTTTAACCTTATGCAAAAATTGAGCCCTTTTGGTCGAGGCAACCCACAGCCGACCTTTCTCACCCGGCAGGTCGAGGTAATCGAGTGTCGTAACTTCGGCAACCAGGGCGAATGGCTGAGACTAAAACTCAAACAGGGAAATGTAACCTGGCAAGCTGTAGATTTTGAGTCGCAGAGAAAACGAGAGGAAATTCCGTCTTGCATAGATATCGTGTATAACCTGAGGAAAAGGCGCTGGAATGGAGAAGATGTACTAAGCCTTAATCTTCTCGACTTTGCTCCGGCTCAGCCTCGTTAGCAAGCTCGGTCACCAAAGCCTGTTTCTTGAATCGGCGGAGTCTGATAATGAGCCAGGAAGAAAAAATCAAGAATATAGCAAGGTCAACAACCTGGGGGTAGTCAAGACCTAAGAACAATATTATCCCGCGATCGCCACGAAGAAATCTCAAGCCGAGATCGCCGATGGCATAAATACAAAAACCAAAGAACAAGAGGCCGCCTTTGGGTTTAAACTTTCCCCGAAATCTCCACACTATAGCAAAAACTATCAGATTCCAGAATACGTGATAAATCTGAGTGGGGTATAGTGGCACCCCCCAGTATTCAGGCGGGATAGTACCTCGAGGGGTATAGGTTACCGCCAAGGGGAAAAAATTAAATGGGCTGGGCTGGCCGTAGCAGCAGCCGTTTAGGGTGCAACCAATCCTGCCTATGGCAAGGGCTAAAAGCGCTCCCACAATAAAGGCATCGCCTATACTAAGTAGCATCTCGAAGCGCATTCTCTTTACCCCCATATAGATCAATGCTGCCACAATGATGCCGATAATCATCCCCATTTGAGCAAGGCCAGCAAAGCCGATAATCTCTCGGGGGTTTGTCATGAAATACTCCCAATAATAGATTACATATGCTAGCCGGCCTCCGATAAAGCCGCCAATAATACCCCAGAGGGAAATGCCGTATAGATAACGTGTGATGCCTAGCCTTTTTGCTTCCCTGAACATGATGACTAACAGCGACGCGACCGCTATAGCTGCCATAATCCCATACCACCGTACTGTTAGGGGGCCAATGGTGAAAGCAACGGGGTTTATGCTAATAGTGAGCATTTATCCTTTCCTTTCATTGTAGTTAGCAAGTTCGGCCGCCACGGTCTTTTTCTTGAATCGGCGTGTTCTGATAATAAGCCAGGGCAGAAATATCGCCACTGCTGCCAGGTCAATGAATTGGGCTTGACGAAGCCCCCAGAGCCATGGTTCCTCAGCGCGGAGAAACCTCAAGGCGAAATCACCGATGGCAAAAATGCAAATGAAAAAGAAAAAGAGACTGCCTTCGGGCTTAAGCTTATCTCGAAATTGCCACACAATACCAAAAACTATCAGCCCCCATACTAAATGATAAAACTCAGTGAAGTATAGTGGCGTATTCCAATATTGAGGATCCATGCTATCCCGAGGAGTGTAGATTATCGCCAATGGGAAAAAATGAAACGGGCTGGGCTGGCCGTAGCAGCAGCCATTCAGAGTGCAACCAATCCTGGCTATGGCCAGACCTAAAGGCGCCCCCACAGCAAGGACATCGCCGAGGCTGAGTAGCGAGGAGAAGCGCATTCTCGTTACCCCCATATAGATCAATGCTGTCGCAACGACGCCGACAAGCATGCCACTTTGGGCAAGGCCAGCAAAGCCGATGATTTCTCGGGGGTTCGCCACGAAATGCGGCCAATCATAGATTATATATCCTAGCCGGCCTCCGATAAGGCCGCCGATAACACCCCAGAGGAAAATGCCGTATAGATAACGTGTGATGCCTCGCCTTTTTGCTTCCCTGAGCATAATGACTAGCAGCGACGCAACCGCTATAGCTACCATGATCCCCCACCACCGCACTGTTAGGGGGCCAATGGTGAAAGCAACCGGGTTTACGCTGATAGTGAGCATTTATCTTCTCCCCTCCGTTTAAGAGAAAATAGCATTGACAAAGACCTTAGCATCAAAGGGAGCCATGTCCTGCAATTTTTCACCGGTGCCAATATAAGAAATGGGTATGTTTAACTGGTCGCAGATGGCAAATATTATGCCGCCTCTGGCTGTGCCATCCAGCTTGGCCAGGAAAATATCGGTGACATCCACAGCTTCGGTGAAATGTTTAGCCTGAGCCAGTCCATTTTGCCCTGTGGTAGCGTCCATTACCAGCAAAACTTGATGAGGGGCTGAAGCATCGTGCTTAGATACCACTCTCTTTATCTTCTTGAGTTCTTCCATGAGATTAAACTTGGTATGAAGGCGACCAGCAGTATCGATAATCACCGCTTGAGCATGGCGGCTGTAGCCGGCCTGAACGGCATCATAGACAACCGCTCCGGGGTCGCCACCTGGTTGATGGGCAATGACTTCGGCATCTACTTCCCCTCCCCAGTGTTTAAGCTGCTCGATAGCTGCTGCCCGGAAAGTATCTGCTGCTGCCAGGATAACTCGCTTTCCCTGCGAAGTGAAACCATAGGCCAGCTTGGCAATGCTCGTCGTCTTGCCCGAGCCATTAACCCCGACGACAAGAATGATGTGAGGGGATTCTCTACTTTGCCCAGGAATCGAAGTTGCTCTTTGGGGGATGCTTAATAAGCTTACCATCTCCTCTTTCAAAGCTTCCCTTATCTGAGATACCTCTGAAAGCCTGTCTGTTTTCACTCGCTGTTTGACCTTGCTCAGAAGCTTGCTCGTAGTTTCTACACCAACATCAGCCGAGACAAGTAACTCTTCCAATTCCTCCCAAACCTCATCCCCGAAGGCGTCCCGGTCGAAAACCTTAGCTATCCTGCCAAACCAGGTTTCTTTGCTTCTTTTTATTCCTGGTTCAGTCTTTTTTAATAAATCAAGCATGCCGCCTCCGTAATTGAGGGTACCCATATATGATAACACAAGTGTAGCTTAATTTTTAGCTGCCGGCCTCTCGTTTTTCCGGTGAAGGTGGCTCCGACTCTTTTCTCACGAATAGAAGGGGATAAATTATGTCGCTGGTGCAACAAGGAAGCCAGACCGCAAGGAATAAAAACAAGAAAATAAAAGGGAGCAGAGGAATCCAATCAGCCTTTCCGAACGCCATAATGTAGAATAAGGATGCCCATGTACTTAACAACACGTGTCCAAAGTGCGGGATTTTGGTTGTTTGCCTCCAATAGCCAATGGCAATGCCTCCTAATGCTAAGAAATTTATCCACCATTCCTCGATAAAAGGCACATGGAACTCCATTTGGGCGTGAAGTAGGCTTCCTCCTAGATAAGGAATTATGGCATCGCTTATCGTGGCTACCCCGATCGACCCTGTCCACCCAATCAAAATTGCCACCCAGATTTTGCCTTTCTTGTATCTCATATACATAGCTGTTGTTACAAGTGCGCTCAATAAAACGTGGAGTGGATGTAAGGTGTAAAAAATAGTATTAGAGACGTGGGAAGGGACGTTGCCTAAAACTATTATAACCGTGATGATAATGCCAGTGAGAGCGCCAAGTGCAGTGAAAGGGATATGCTCTTTGAGTTCCTTTGCTATGCGCTTGCCCATTTCTTATTTTGTTAGTGGAGCTATTTTTTTATAACAACGGGAGCAGAGCCCAGAGAATTCGGAAAGATGATATTCGGTATGAAAGCCAAGATTCCGGGCAAACTCGTTTTCCCCTTGACATAATCCTTTGTCAGCAAATTCTTGAATGGCTCCGCAGTGCTGGCAGACCATGAAGCGATGGCAGCCTTCTATATTATCTAAGCTGCACTTCACAAATCCACCGCTGGATAGCAACTTGTGAGCTAGATTGAGGCTGCAAAGCAAATCGAGTATGCGGTAGATGGTAACGTGGTTCAGATATTTGCCTCTGGCGCGTAAAATTCCCTGTATATCGTAAGGGGAAAGTGGTTTTTCGGTTTCTTCCAGCACCTCGAGCACCAGCTTCCGCGGCTTGGTCGCCTTGTGCCCCTGAGCTTGCAAAACTCGAATTGAGTCTTGAAACATGGCAGTATTTTACCCGAAGGGAGGGCTAAATGCAACATTATTGCAATTAGCCTTGGGGATAATCGCTTATTCGTGCTCCCTGCGTCCTATGGTAACGCTCTACCCCAGTCCACTTCTATTGCGTATTTGATACATTTGCTAAAGATCTCGTAGTCAAGATAAGGACATGCAATATTATTTCTGTCTAAAATCTCCCCCGCTTTTGTGTCATCAAATATCCTGTCATCGTGAAAATTTGGCTCATATACATTAATGAACGAATCAAACAAATTTTCTAGAGCATTCCTGGGCTGATTGACAAAATCATCAGCCGGCACAGATTTGTAACCCGTGGCATTAAAGAATTTTTCCCCGAATAGAATGAGCTCTTCGAGTGTGCTTGGCTTTCTATTTACCAAATGAAAAATACCGCCGTCTAAGCAATTCTCCATAATTGCCATACACCCGGCAACCGCAAAATCAATAGGAACCAAATCAAATGAACTTCCATCTATTTTTCCGATTCGGATAGGTATATAAAGTTTGCCATCCCCAGTCTTTCTAACACCCAGCTTTTCAGCCTTTAACCCGTCATTTTCTTCGATATCCTTTTCAAATAGCTTCTTCAAGTAATGTCCCGCCCTGAAAGGAACGTAGAAGGCCTTGAAGCTCAGGCTCTTTCCCGTTCTTGAATCCCCGTAGGTTATCGAAGGACGGTATATATTCACTCTTATCCCCTCCCTACTACAAGTTTCGAGCACATGGCCTTCGGCTATATGTTTAGTTTCTTCGTAAACGTTGTAGAATTGCTGCTGAGGTACATATTGCTCCATACATCTTCCACGGACTTTCCCTGCGACATATGCACTGCTCATATGGTGGAAGAAATAACATTTGCTCTCCGCTGCTAGCTTTAATACGTTGAGCGCGCCCTGAACATTTACCTTTTCCGCTTGCTTTCTTTCCCTTTCCAGAAATGACGTATCGGCTGCACAATGCCATATTTCGCCAATGTTTTCCGATAGATAAGTGTACACCTCATCATCTAAGCCTAACTGGGGTTCATCCACCTGTCCACTCAATACTTTGAAGTTCTTGTTATAAGGAAGGCCATGCCACTCCAGGACTTTTTGAACCCTTTCGTACGCACTTAGATTGTGCTTCGGCCGACATAAGAAGATAACGAAGTAGCCTCTCTTCAATAGCTCTACTGCAATATGACTCCCCATAAAACCGGTGCCCCCGGTTAGAAATATCACGCTTTCTGCGTTCTTTCTCTTTTCAATGATATAGTCTACGGACCTCCTCATTTACTCCCCCTTAGAAAAGTCCCTTATGTCTGATCCTTTATTCGCCACAGAGATTCTGATACCCTGGAATACATTGGATATCGTTAGCTTTTTACAAAATCTGGTGGTAAGCAAAGCTCTTTATTTAATAAGGACTTATGACCCTCTAACCTCGTCACCACAAATGCACAATTTTCTATCTAATAGGGTATGCCTACTTATATAGCAAATTCTCGCTTCTGCATAGCCCTTGAAATACTATAGAAAGGAGCGCGGGGGCCTTCATTTCCTGCGTGAATTCATTTACCTTGTTCATCGATTCTATCGTGGCATTAGCTGCATTTTCTCTTTCATGATTATT